>LADL02000449.1_pt1 | contig 36209 bp, 37 predicted proteins | sample 619721 | NCBI WGS metagenome assembly LADL02 (sample SAMN03397408, study PRJNA257561) | rock porewater metagenome | biome: terrestrial; feature: Opalinus Clay rock; material: porewater; isolation source: Opalinus Clay rock porewater BRC-3 borehole | place: Switzerland: Mt Terri URL, St-Ursanne ...
CTAGCCCCCGAGAAAGAGCGCCTCAACAAAGGCGCCAGGGTCAAAGGGCTGGAGATCCTCAAGGCCCTCTCCAATCCCGATGAACTTTACAGGTATGCCCAACTGTTTTGCAATGGCCAGGACGACCCCGCCCTTGGCGGTACCGTCAAGTTTCGTAAGAATAATACCTGTTACATCCACCGCTTCAGAGAACATCCGCGCCTGCTCCAGGGCGTTGAGCCCCGAAGTTGCATCAACAACTATCAAAACCTCGCTGGGTTCACCAGGGGCCTCACTCTTGATGACCTTGGCAATCTTCTCAAGCTCCTTCATGAGGTTAACCTTTGTGTGTAGGCGCCCAGCAGTATCAACAATGACAGTATCAATACCCCGCGCAGCGCTGGCCTGCAAGGCGTCGTAGACCACGGCGGCAGGATCGGCGCCCGGCTGGTGTTTTACGATATCAACCCCGGCCCGGCGGGCCCAGACCTCAAGCTGCTCAACGGCTGCCGCGCGAAAGGTATCGGCGGCCGCAATCAGTACCTCTCTGCCTGCCGCCTTCAGTTGGGCGGAGAGCTTCCCGATGCTTGTGGTCTTGCCGCTACCGTTGACCCCGACAACCAGAATTACAGCGTTAGAGCCTGGCAGAGAGAGGTCGGTGGGTTTGTCGAGGATCTCCAGCAGGAGTTGCTGAAGCACCTGCCGGAGCTGGCCAGCATCAGTCAGTCGCTGCTTCTTGGCGCGCTCCCTGAGGGCATCCGTCAGCCAGAGGGCGGTTTCAACACCGATATCAGCGGTGATCAAGAGCTCTTCCAAGTCTTCGAAGAGGCTATCATCTATGCGATGGGCTGAAGCCAGCAGGTCATCGACCCTCTCTGTCACCTGCTCCCGCATTTTGGCGAGACCGTCGGTGAGCCTTTTGAAGGCGGTTCTCATCTCATGTCCCCCTTGAGCCCGTCAACTTGCCTGTTCCCTTCCGTGGGCGAGCCTGACGCTGACCAGTTTGGAGACTCCCTCTTCCTCCATTGTGGTCCCGTAGAGGCTATCGGTTACTTCCATTGTCCCCTTCTGGTGGGTAATAATGATGAACTGGCAGCGTTCACTGGCGTTCTTGATATATGAGGCAAATCCAACGATATTGTTGTCGTCCAGGGACGCGTCAATCTCATCAAAAAGCACGAAGGGGGCTGGCTTGATCTCAAGCGCAGACATGATCAACGCAATGGCGGTGAGGGCTCGTTCGCCGCCTGATAGCAAACTCAGACTCTGCCGTTTCTTTCCCGGCGGTTGAGCAATAACCTCAATACCCGTCTCCAGCAGGTTACTGTCATCATCAAGAACAAGGGCCGCCTGACCGCCCCCAAACAGCTTCACAAAGACCTTTTTGAACTCCTCATTAATCCTGTTGAAGCTCTCCCTGAAGCGCTCAACCATCTTCTTCTCAATCTCTCTTATCAGCTCAGTCAGCTCTGATTCCGAAACCCTCAAATCGGCGCTCTGCTCCATCAGCAGCTGATGTCGCTCCGACAACCGCTCATATTCTTCAATGGCCCCCAGGTTCACATCGCCCAGTTCTTCCATGTGTTCTTTAAGCCAGGTAACGCGGGCCATAACCTCTGCAGCAGCCTCATCTTCAGGCTCCTGAAGAGCTCTGGCCTGGAGCCAGACCTCTTCCTGAGAAAGCCCGTGCTCCTCGCTGAGTCTGCTTACAATCGACTCCACTTCAGAGGCAACACTGGCCTCTCGCACATTGGCCCTATTAAGCTTGTCCCCAATCTCATCTTCCGTGGCTCGGTGCTGCTCAATGGCGCCCTCCACCTCCTGGATGGATTGGCGGACCTGAGAGACCCTCTCGCGCCACTCCTCTCGGGCAGCCTCAATCTCAACAACCCTCTTCTGTACGGACTCTATGTCCGACTTTAGCTGCGATAGTTCCTCGCCAGCCTGCTCAATGCGGCCCAAGAGCAGTTCCTTCCTGGCCTTGCTAGTCTCAACATCGCTTCTTATCTCGGCATCACGTTGCTTGAGCCCTACCAGGTTCCTGCTGACATTGGCCGCCTCTTGTTTAAGGGAGGCCAGGGCGATCTTGATCTCAGTGAGTTCAGCTTGGGTGTGCTCCCGACGGTCCTTCTGGTCCTGAAGGCCACTGGATATATCGTCGATCTGGGTTCTCAACTGTCCGGTCCGCTCGCCCAAGATCAGCAGCTCTTGGCGCAGTTCAGCGACTTGAGTTACGTTCCGCTCTCGAGTCCGGTCAAGCTGACTAATCTCAAAGCCTGAGACTTCTATGGCATTCTGGCACCTACTGTGGCTCTGCTGAGCCTGAGCCAAATCACGTTCTAGCAGCCCATGACGATGCTCGGAGCTGCGGATCTCCTCCTGCAGGGCCGCTACGTTTGAGGACAGGCCCTCAATGTCAGCGGCCAACCTGTTACGGGCAGCCTCCTGCTTGTCCAGGGAACCCCGCAGTCGCTTAACATCCTTGCCAAGACGCTCCATCTCCTGGGCCCTAACCAACAGTCCGCCCTGGGCGTTGTGGCCGAGATGCCCCCCTGTAATCGAACCCCCTGGGTGAAGGATCTCCCCCTCAAGAGTGACAATCTTACTGCGGAAACCGATGCCGCGGCCAATGCGCATGGCGGCATCAAGGTCAGCTGCCACTATCACGCGACCCAACAGGTATGCCAGGGCAGGCCTGTACTTCTCGGCAAACTGCACCAGGTCGATGGCAAACCCCACAGCCCCCTGGTCCTCAAGGGACTTCACCTCATAGTCCCTGGGCGGCATCGGCCGGATAACGTCAAGGGGGAGAAATGTAGCCCTTCCAGCCTTTCCCTTCTTCAGATACTGAATGGCATTGCGGGCCACCTGTTCTTCGCTGACAATGATGTTCTGGAGAGCCGCGCCAAGGGCCACCTCAATGGCCTTTCCATACTCCGAAGGAACAGTAAGCAACTCGGCCACCGAGCCCTCTATCCCGGTCAAATCTCTATTGCCATCCTTCTTGGCCAGGAGCACAGACCTGACCCCACGGTGATAGCCCTCATAGCTCTCTTCCATCTCCTGGAGGAGGGTAAGCCGTGACTCGCAGCCCCGGAGGCTATCCCTGACCCTACCGATACTTGTGGCAAGCTGCTGCTCAGCCTCGCGCCGCCGGCCCAGTTCCTTTTCTCCCTCTGAAAGCCTCTGCCTGGCTGCCTTCGCCTTGCTCAAGGCCTCTTGTAGCGATACTTCAAGCCCGGCTATCTCTTGCTCCAGCTCCTGCTTTTCTTCATCTGACTGCGCAGCCTCTCGCCTCAGCCTCTCCAGACGCTGGTCGTATCCCTCATTCTCCCGTTCCAGGCCGCTTATCTCATTCTTGCGTTGCGACATCTCATTGAGCAGGTCAAGGACATCGCCCTTCAAGCCCTCAATGACTGTTTCCTCCCGGTTCAGGACCTCATTTAGTTCCTGAAATTCCTCCTCCTTGTCCCGGGCAACCTTTGTTTCGGCGTCTATCTGCCCCTCAAGTCTCTGCTGCCTTATGGTTTCAGCTGTCAGGCTTGCACCAGTTGCCATAAGCTTTTTCTGGAAATCGTCAACCTGAGAATCAATGCGGGCAGTATCCTCCTGCCAGTTGCCGATCCGTTCGTTAAGGAGCTTAATCCTGGAATCAAGCTGTCCGCGCTCCCGTTCACGATCCAGGAGTGACTGCTGAAAGGCCTCTAGTTGAGTTTCTCCGCCCCTCAGATGCTCCTTCTCCTTGTCTAATCTTGACAGGGAGTCCCGCAGCTCTGATGTGACCTCAGCAAGGGACTCAGACAGCTCAGCGGAGCGACGGCGACTTCTGTCAAGTCTCCGCTGGGCTCTGCTCAGGTCCTCAAGGTGTCTTCGCACCTCCAGGTCCCTTAACTCACTGCGATACTGCTTGTAGAGGCGGGCCACTTCAGCCTGCTGACCCAGGGGACCTAACTGACTCTCAAGCTCGACCATGATGTCTTCCACTCGCAACAGGTCATGGGTGATGCCTTCAAGCTTGCGTTCGGCCTCTCTCTTGCGATTCTTATACCTGACGATGCCCGCCACTTCCTCAAAAAAACCGCGCCTGTCCGCCGGCTTGCTGGAGAGAAGCTCGTGAATCTCACCCTGACCGATAATGGAGTATCCCTGCTTGCCTATGCCCGTGTCCGAGAAGAGGTCAACAATGTCCCGAAGCAGACAGGAACCCCCATTAAGAAGGTACTCACTGGTCCCGTCCCTGTACACTCTCCTGGCTACGGTAACCTCGGAGTAGTCAACAGGGAGCGCCCCGTCACCATTATCAATGGTCAACCTGACTTCAGCATAGTTGAGAGGGCGCCGGCCGTTACTGCCAGCAAAGATAAAATCCTCCATAATCTGGCCCCGCAGTTGTTTCGCGCTTTGCTCACCCAGAACCCATCTGATGGCATCGGTAATATTGCTCTTCCCGCTACCGTTGGGCCCAACGATGGCGGTAATGCCGGGCTCGAATATCAGACCAGTCTTGTCAGCAAAGGATTTAAAGCCGTACAAATCTAATCGTTTTAAGAACATCCCTTAACCGTCCCCCATCTATCCAGGTGTACTTGTCAGATAGATCATCAGTTAATTCTATCCCCAGGAAAAGAAAACCTGTCCATCAACTGTGGATGAACAGGCATGGACGCCAGCACGACGCGGCGCTTGGTCCTACCGAGGTTCAATAATAAACTTGATGGCTGTGCGCTCCTCACCGTCAATCTCTATCTCGACAAAGCCTGGGATGCAAATCAGGTCAATGCCGTTTGGAGCAACAAAACCCCTCGCAATGGCGATGGCCTTTACAGACTGGTTAATAGCCCCAGCCCCAACGGCCTGCATCTCGGCACGACCGCTCTCTCTCAACAGGGCTGCCATGGCCCCGGCCACCGATTTTGGGTTCGACGACGCCGAAACTCGTAGTAAATCCATTCTGCAATGCTTCCTCCCTTGTTTGCAACAGCGCTGCGAAGATTAAGTTGCGCGACACAATACAACTCTTTCTGCACTTGGGCGAAAATACCTGCCCAGCTCTTCTATACTATGCAACTATCGCCAACATGCAACAAGGCATTTGTTTGCCGTCTCGGCGCCACTATCCTTCACTGCGGGCAAGACAAGAGAGGGCCTCCCGAGCAGCCTCCTGTTCGGCATCCTTCTTACGGCTGCCATCTCCGGCTCCCAATATCCTATCATCAAGTCTGACCTGAACCCTAAACTGCTTGGCGTGGTCAGGCCCTTCGGTATTAACGACTTCATAGATGGGTGACTGGCCGTAGCGTTCCTGCAGTAGTTCCTGCAAAGCGCTCTTGGCGTCCATCTCCGCGGTACTTACCATCAGGCTTCTGACGGTATCCTCGAGGCAAGTAACAACAAAGGCAGACGCCACCGGCCAGCCCTTCTCCAGGTACAAGGCGCCCACCAGGGCCTCAAATAGATCAGCCAGGAGCGCGGGGCGTTCATGACCCCCGGATAGTTCTTCTCCCCGTCCCAATCGGGCCAGAGGGCCCAATCCCAGTTCCTGCGCAACAGGAGCCAATCCCCACTCGCTGACGGCCCAGGCCCTGATCTTCGTCAACTCGCCCTCGGGCATATCGGGCCACTCTATGTAGAGGTACTGACTGAGGGCAAGCTCAATCACGGCATCACCCAGGAACTCCAGGCGCTCGTTGTCTCCCTCAGCCTCCTCCTGCTCGTTGGCGTAGGAGCTATGGGTCAGTGCCTGCAAGAAGAGGGCTGATGCCTTAAGGTCAATCCCATGCTGGGAAAACATCTCAGCCACCTGGGCGAGAACCGCCTCACAATCCACGCTCCCTTGCTGCGTCAAGTTGCACCTCCCCGCCACGTGAGTTACCCTTCGTACTCCTTAACAACCAGGGTGGCATTCTGACCACCGAAACCGAAAGAGTTGCTGAGGACCGCCCTCACCTGGCGTTTCCGCGCCTCATTGGGCGTGTAATCGAGGTCACACTCAGGATCCTGGTTCTCCAGGTTGATTGTGGGCGGAACAATGTCGTCGGTGACTGCTTTGATGGCGGCGATCATCTCGACAGCACCAGCAGCGCCAAGGAGGTGACCTGTCATGGACTTGGTGGAGCTCACAGACACTCCCTTGACGGCATCGCCAAACACCGCTTTTATTGCCTGTGTTTCGCCGACATCTCCAGCAGGGGTAGAGGTGCCATGGGTGTTGATATAGTCAATGTCCCAAGGGGTCAACCCCGCGTCCTTCATGGCCAGGGCCATTGACCTGGCCCCCCCTTCACCGCCTGGGGCTGGCGCGGCGATATGATAGGCATCACAGGTTGACCCGTAACCCACCATCTCAGCGTAGATCCTCGCCCCGCGGTTAAGAGCGCTGTCGAGACTCTCAAGCACCAGGATCCCGGCGCCCTCGGCCATTACAAAGCCGTCCCGGTCCCGATCAAAGGGCCTGGAGGCCCGCTCCGGTTCATCATTCCGGCATGACAGCGCCCGCATGGCACAAAAGCCAGCATAGGCCAGGGGAACAATGGCGGCCTCGGTCCCACCGGTGAGGACCAGGTCGGCTTCACCGCGCTGAATGACCCGCATCGCTTCACCTATGGCGTGGCTTGCCGAGGCACAGGCCGTCACAATGGTGGCGTTGGGGCCCTGGGCCCCAACGGCCAATGCAATCTGACCAGCAGCCATATTACCGATCATCATCGGCACGAAGAAGGGGCTGATCCGGGCTGGGCCTCGCTGGTTGAGAACGTTGTGGTGCTCAATTAGGGTCTCCATGCCGCCGATGCCGCTGCCAAGATAGACCCCAACCCGCTCTGGCGTGAGATCACTGACCTTCAGACCTGCGTCCTCCAGGCCTTGCACCGCTGCAGCAACCCCAAACTGGGCGAAGCGATCCATCCGCTTCGCTTCTTTTCGATCCATGTAGTCCTTGGGGTCAAATCCCTTGACCTCTCCGCCAATCTGGCTTGCATAGTCATCAGGGTCAAACCTGGTGACCCTGGTAATACCAGAACGGCCGTTGACCAAGCCATCCCAGTACTCACCAACACTGTTACCTAACGGGGTTAGAGCCCCCATTCCTGTGACTACAACCCTCTTAGTCATCTATTTCACTCCCATTGATGGTGACTGGTGTATCTGATAGGCCCACTATTTCAGCATTAACAGCCGGTCTGGAGACCGGCGAGCTCCTCTTCCTGGGGGATCACCTGGATTGAACAAGCAGCCCCGCGGCGGTAGCCACGGGGCCGTATCCATCGAACTACTAAAGATTCTTCTTAATGTAGTTGACTGCGTCGCCAACGGTCTGAATCTGCTCCGCATCCTCATCGGGGATCTGAAGGTCAAACTCCTCTTCCATTGCCATGACAAGCTCTACAATGTCCAGGGAGTCGGCGCTTAAATCCTCAATGAAACGAGCGTTCATGGAGAGATCCTCTTCGTCCACCTCAAGCATGTCTACAATGATCGCAAATACCTTCTCCTGAATGTTGTCTGCCACTGTCTTACCCTCCTTGGAAATCCCACATTTTTTACTGGCTGGCTCCCAGCAGCTATCGTCGCTCAGGGAACCCGCTCAAAGCCCCCGGTATGACCGAAAGCCTCAATCCATCGTCATCCCACCGTCAACTGCCAGTACCTGGCCTGTTATGTAAGCGGCGGCCTGTGAAGCCAGAAATCCAACCACAGCAGCCACATCCTCTGGCTGCCCTAACCTACCCACCGGGATCTGCTCCTCCAGAGCCTGGCGTTGGGGCTCGCCGAGATTCGCGGTCATATCAGTAACAATAAAGCCCGGGGCAACGGCATTAGCTGTTATATCGCGACTGGCCAACTCACGGGCAAGTGACTTGGTCAGACCAATCAGTCCAGCCTTTGCGGCGGCATAGTTGGCCTGGCCGGCGTTACCTGTAAGCCCCACCACAGATGTAATGTTTATGATCCGACCCCATCGCTGTCGCATCATACCGCGGAGAACCGGCTTGATACAGTTGTAGGCCCCGGTCAGATTGACATCAAGCACATCCTGCCAGTCAGATACACTCATCCGCGCTATCAACCCATCACGGGTGATACCCGCGTTGTTCACAAGGATGCTGACAGGGCCCAGACTATCCTGTATCTCCTTGACCATCGCCCCAACGGACTCATGGTCTGCCACGTCGGCCTGAAAGAGGGAGCATACCCCTCCCGCCGACTCTATCTGACGAGCCACATCCTCAGCAGGGCCAGCATTTTGACGGAAGTTGATAGCGACTGCCGCCCCGCGCCGTCCCAATTCCTGGGCTATGGCACTACCTATGCCCCGTGAGGCGCCTGTCACAAGGGCTACTCGGTCTAAAAGGCTATTCATTGTAACCTCCTATTGGTCCCTTGATCCCTAGCCTAAGCGGTAAGGGCCCTCAACCGCGATTCGTCCTCAAAATTGATTACTTCTATCTCACGATCTATCCGCCGCATGAAGCCCGTCAGTGAGGTACCAGGGCCTACCTCAATGAACCTGGTTACTCCCTCATTCAGCATCCATCGGATTGAATCTTCCCAGCGCACGGCGCTGTAGACCTGGGTGATCAGGGCTCTGCGGATCTGAGAAGGGGCAGAAATGGGCTGCGCTGTTACATTTGACACCACTGGGATCTGCGCATGCTTAAACCCTGCTGTAATCAGGTCCTGCCCCAGCTTTCTACCGGCGGGTCGGAGCAAACGGCAGTGGAAGGGAGCGCTGACAGCAAGGGGTATGACCTTCTTGGCACCACGCTGTCGAGCCAGGTCCGCGGCGGCCTGAACTGCTCCTTTAAGCCCAGAGATCACAATCTGACCAGGGCAATTATAGTTGGCAGCCGACACTACTCCCTGCTCCCGTGAGACAATGGCACATATCTCAGTCACAGAGTCACTATCAAGACCAATTATGGCGCTCATGGCTCCGGCTCCAATTGGCACTGCCTGCTGCATGTAGGTACCACGGCGCTGCACAAGACCAAGGGCCTCCTCAAAGGGCAGGGCCTCGGCTGTTACCAGGGCCGAATATTCACCCAGGCTAAGTCCCGCCACAACCTGAGGCTCAACACCTAATTCGCCCAGAACACGGCTGTACGCGATGCTGAGTGCCAGTATTGACGGCTGAGTGTTGACGGTCTTCTGCAATTCTTCGACGGGACCCTCAAAGAGAAGCCCCTTCAAATCGTAGCCCAATACATCATTGGCCTTGTTCAGCGTTTCCTCAATCACCGGGTAGGCTCGGGCAAGCTCTCTGCCCATCCCAACGTATTGAGCGCCCTGCCCCGGGTACAAGAATGCTGTCTTCTGCATAGGTGCCGTGCCCCCTATCGGTTGTTGACTGGTCAAGTAACTCACTTCACTACTACACTACTTTTGACGTATGGGACCTTCCTAACTCTTATTTGCCCCAACCCGGATTGGAAATGACGCAGAGACCAAGGGTCCCAGGGCCAACATGGGTACCGATGACCGGTCCCAGTTCGCCGACATAGCTACTGATAACGTCAAACTCCCTTTTAACAGCAGCCAGAAGTTCAGCGGCATCGTCCTCGGCGTTGCCGTGTAGGACGCCAATAATCAATGGCTTTGAAATGAAGTCTACCTTCTCCTTGGCAGCGGATATAAGTGCTGGTATGACCTTCTTCTTTCCCCTTACCTTGTCAAGAGGGCTGACGATACCATTCTCCAGAAAGAGAACGGGCTTCACTTTTAGTAGCCCCCCTAACATTGCCTGGGCCTTGCCGATTCGTCCATTGCGTTCCAAGTACTTAAGGGTATCTACGGCGAAGGTTACCAACTGACGCTGAAAGACCTCCTCCAGACCGTCCTTTATCGCCTCAACAGTGGCCCCTTCCATGGCTGCCTTGGCAGCCAGCATCACAGGGACACCCAGGCCTAGAGATGCCGACCTGGAGTCAATGACAGTGATGTCTAACTCAGGCCGCCTCTCTGCCAAAACATCCCTGGCCATGGCCGCCGAGGCATAGGTGCCACTGAGGTCGCTGGATATGTGCACAGAAACGACGCTGGCACCGTCCCCAGCCAACTCTTCATAGACCTCTCTAAAGGCCTCCGGTGATGGCTGCGAAGTCCTGGGATGGTGCTCAGATGACACCAGTTTCTCAAAGAACTGTTTAGAACTGATCTCAAAGTGATCCTTGAAGCTCTCGTCACCGAAAAATACCTCCAAAGGCACAATGGTAATTCCTAACTCCTCAGCCACACCGGCATCGAGATCCGCGGTAGAATCAGTTACAATCTTCACCCGACTCATAACCCAGCCCCCCTCAAATTAGTGGTCTCCCATATAACCAGGTGTCTACAACCAAAATGTGGTGATCTGAAACAGTTACTTCCATCTCAGAACGCTTGAGGCCCAAGTCAGGCCCCCGCCAAATGCCACCAGAAGAACAGTATCACCAGACTGGATCTGGCCGCCTCTCACTGCCTCATAGAGGGCGACAGGTACTGAAGCTGATGACATATTACCGTAGCGGTCCAGATTGACAATGTACTGGCCATCTTGCAGGTCGATTCTCTTGGCCGCTGCCTCCAGGATCCTGAGGTTGGCTTGGTGCGGCACAAAGAAGTCAACATCTTCCTTAGACAGATCTGCCTGATCAAGGACGGCCAGGGCCGCTTCTTCCATAATCCTGACGGCAAACTTGAAGACCTCACGGCCATTCATCCTGGTGAAGTGCTGTCGCTCCTCAACAGATTTTAGGGTGGCTGGAATACGCGAACCACCGGCTGGTTGGATTAGCAGGTCTCCTCCAGTTCCGTCAGCCCCAAGGTGGGTTGCCAGAATCCCTTCGCCTTCACCAACAGGTTTTAGTACGGCGGCGCCTGCACCGTCTCCAAAGAGAATACAGGTAGTACGGTCGGTAAAGTCTGTAATCTTGGATAGAGTCTCCGCGCCAACCACAAGTACTGTTTCATAGGTCCCAGTTTCAATAAACTGGCTTCCCACAGATAGGGCATAGATGAAACCGGAGCAGGCTGCTTCAATATCAAAGGCTGCAGCCTTCACCGCCCCCAACTCGCGTTGGAGGATGCACGCGGTCGACGGGAATAGATGATCAGGTGTCACAGTGGCCACGATGATGAGGTCTATATCACTGCCCTCTATTCCTGCCTCTGCCATTGCCTCCCTGGCTGCCCTCAGGGCTAAGTCTGATGTGGCCTCATCCCCACTGGCCACCCGCCGCTCACGGATTCCAGTTCTGGACTGTATCCATTCATCTGAGGTCTCAACCATCTTCTCCAGGTCGTGGTTCGTAAGAACCCTGTCCGGAACACTAGCGCCTATTCCCGCTATGCCTGCATTTATCAAGAGATACCTCACCATCCCAATCTCTGTAGTGTGGTCTATATCTGCTGCAACATCTGCTAACCGGACTATCCTCAGACCTTCTTGATTTGTTGCCGCAAGGCGCCCAGCACATCCCTATCAACATAATCTCTCGCCACGAAGATTCCATTCTTTATGGCCTTGGCATTAGAACTGCCGTGGCACTTGATACAGGCTCCGTTCAGTCCAAAGAGGGGTGCTCCCCCATATTCAGTGTAGTCCATTCGTTTCTGTAGCCGCCTGAAGGCCGGCTTGGCCAGGGCGGCACCGACCTTCGTTGAGATGGAAGCCATCAGCTCCTCTTTTAACATGCCAAAGATCGCCGACGCTGTACCTTCCAACTGCTTCAAAAGGACATTGCCTGTAAAACCATCACACACAACAACGTCAATCCGGCCGTCCAGCAACTGCCTGGACTCAAGGAAGCCCACGAAATTTAGGCTACTGTTGGCAAAGAGGTCGAAGGACTCTCTCACCAACTGGTTGCCCTTGTCTCTCTCAGTGCCTATGTTCAACAGAGCAACCTTTGGTTCTGGAATACCCATGATCTGCTCAACATAAACACTGCCCATAATCCCAAACTGCATTAAATACTCTGGCTTGGCATCTGCATTAGCGCCAACATCCAGCAGAAGTAATCCTCGACCGGCTTGCCTCGTGGGCAAGGTTACGCCCAGTGCTGGCCTCTTAATGCCACTCACCCGCCCAAAGGAGAGCAGGCTGCCGGCCATAAGGGCCCCGGTATTACCGGCAGAGAGAAAGCCGTCACAGTGTCCTTCCTTCACTAACCTCAAGCCCACATTGATGGAGGAATCCTTCTTGCGCCTCACAGCGAAGGCGCCAGTCTCTTCACTTGATATGACTTCAGCAGCAGGAATGAACTCCAGTCTCTGGCCCAGATGCCGCTTGACAGCTCCACTGGCATCAACGATGGGCATAACAGCCTCTGTACGGCCAACAAGAGTCAGGCTCAGGCCAGGATCCTCATCAAGAGCCCATGAAACGCCCCTGACGACCTCATCAGGCGCTCTATCTCCTCCCATGGCATCTACCGCTAAACGCACTCCTTAACCTCCCAACAGACTACTCCCAGGTACTGTCATTATCACCGTTAACAGAGAAGACGACGAACTTGCCTCTAAAGACATGTTCCTCACCGACATAGGTATTAACGAGGATGACAAGCTGGCTCCGGCGCATCCGGATGACCTCAGCCCGGGCCAGAAGACGTTCTCCTACCCGGACCGGACGCTTGAACTTCACATTGGCCAAGCCAATCAGAGCGGTCTTAGCATGCGCAACAGCGATAGCCAAGGAATCAGCCTGAGCAAAAATGCAGTGTCCCCTGACTATCCTGCTCTTCTCAAGGACCATGTCCTCTGTTGTTACCAGAACCGAGGTAGCGCGCTTGCCAAGCTCTAACTCAAGAAGGTCACCAACAATCTCCGTCTGGCCCAGGGCCTTCATCTCTCCATGGCTACCCTCTGCCAGGTGCTTGACCCTTTCCCGAACCTCCGGTACACCAAGGGCCATCCTGTCAAGACGAATGGTCTGCACACTGACAGCGAAGGTATCGGCGAGGTCAGCGTCGGTCAGAAACGGGTTCCCGGCAACCTTGGCTCGCAAAGCCTCACGGCGCTTATTGCGTGACAACCCCTCTGCGCCTACGACCATCGCCTCCCTTCATACCCTTGATATAGCAGCATCATTATTACCTACCGTTATTACCAGGTATCATATCAACGACCCAATTATACCCTAGTAGTCGAGGCATTGCAATGGACAGCTAACAAATAAGCAGCAACCGGGGATGACTCCCACAAGTCGCTGCTGATTTACGCTGGCTCAAACTGTCATGCCGCAGCCCTATTCGTCGGCAATCTCTATGACTGGGCGTCCCTTATAATAGCCACAGCTGCCACATATCCTGTGGGGCAACTTGGGCTCATGGCACTGTGGGCACTCGATAAGGCCGGGAGCCTCAAGCTTCCAGTTGGCACGACGCTTTCGCTTTCTGGCCTTTGAAGTTCTTCTCTTTGGTTCTGCCACCGCTGCACCTCCTAGAAACAAGATTACCTAAAACGTCATCGAATCGGGACCCGTGTCAAACACAATCCTAACTATATCACAAAACTACTCTTCCTGCTCGCCCTCTTTGAGGAGTCTTTTTAATGGTGCCAATCTGTCGTCAATATCGTCAGAGGCGCACTCACAGCCCTGACGATTCAGATTAATACCACATTGCGAGCAGAGTCCCCGGCATTCTTCATCACATAGAGGCTTCATGGGTACCTCTAGCAGGAGCTGATCGCGGATCTCTTGACTCAGGTCGATAGAGTCTCCCTGGTACCACGACAACTCCCGGCCCTCTTCCGGCCTTGACTCTTCTACTGCCTCTCCCTTTCGATACTCACAGGAGATGGGGACAGAGAGTCTGGTCTGGAAATCCTCCAGGCACCGACTGCAGACAAGCCCAACCTTGGCATCGGCGGTGGCCTCAACGAATATGCTATCCCCAGAGTTGACCGCCACACCCTTAACAGTAACAGGATTGATTACGCCCTGGCCTATTCCGGGAAGCTGGGGATCGCTAACATCGCCTGAGACCTCAAAGTCCATTGAATCTCCGACATGATCATTGATCTCATTGAGCTCGAGTTCAATCAAAGCCATACACCCCTATTCCGTACAGAAGTAATTATATGAGAGTCTGAAGCGACCTGTCAAGAAAGTACAGCCTTGCCCTGTACAGCCTTGCCCTGCACAGCCTGCCCTATCCCAAGGGACTCAGCGAGTTCCTTCAAGGGCAGGGATCGGCCAACCCTCACCCGCCAGCGCGCGCACGGCCTCAGCCAATGAGCTAACGGCGATGAGACGCATTGGGCCCTCTGAGTACTCCCCGACATCAGGGAGGTTCGCCAGCGGGAGGATAAACACCTTGGCGCCAGCCCTTCGGGCAGCGTTAAGCTTCTGCGGGACGCCGCCAACCCAGCCCACAGTGCCCTGGGCCGAGACACTGCCTGTAACAGCAACAGGCTGCCCTCCCGTCAGATCAAGGCCAGGCATGAGTGAGTTTGTTATCTCCAAGGCCAAGGCCAGACCCCCAGAGGACCCAAGAAATCCTGTAGATTGAAACCTTAGAATAAGCTCCCCGTCACCCTCAAGGCCTAAAAAGCCCTCAACCGCCTGCTCCGCCAAGGATCTGCTTTCCATTAACGCAGAATGAGCCGCCTGCAGGAACAGATCAAAGCTCAGACTTGGGCCCAGAAGACCCTCCTCCCGAATTATGTCTGGATCTGGCAGTAGATGAGCAAAGGCAAGATGGATGGCTCGCAGCCGTCCTGTGGCGACTGTGGCAACCAGGATCTGCCCTGCACCCTCTTGGGACTGCTGCATGGCAGCCGAATCCTTTTTGGAAAGGCTGACCAATCTGCCTGCGTCAAAGACCTGCCCAGGAAGGACCAGATAGAACCCTGTAGAGAATAGGGCTGCCACCAATACAGCGCCGCCGAGTATCAGTGAGGCCGCAGTAAAGCGCAACAGCCTGCTGCCCATCACATCAGACCACCCCCTTGACTCTATCACCGTCATATTCCCCTAAACCCGAAAATATACATAAGTGAAGCTGGTCACGGAGTGCCCACACAGAGGCCAACTGGGGGGGAGGACAACTGATTGAGTGACGCCACCAGGACACAGAAATTGTTCACCATTGTTCTTGCCCTGGCTGCCATCGGGTTCACGGTTTCCATGGTCCTCCATTCAGAACTGGCTTTTAAGAGCGCCCTCGCCGGCCTGAAGTTGTGGTGGGAGGTGGTCTTTCCCGCCCTACTGCCCTTCTTTATCGGGTCTGAGATCCTGATGGGCCTTGGCGTCGTACACTTCATGGGAGTCCTGCTGGAGCCGCTGATGCGCCCGTTGTTTAATGTGCCCGGAGCAGGGTCTTTTGTTACAGCCATGGGCCTTGCATCTGGTTATCCAATTGGAGCCATTCTCACGGGGCGACTGCGAAGGCAAGGACTTGTGAGTAAGACTGAAGGAGAGCGCCTCATGTCCTTCTCCAACACCGCTGACCCTCTCTTCATGTCAGGGGCAGTGGCTGTTGGCATGTTCGGCATGCCGGAGTTGGCTGCAGCCATCATGCTTTCACACTATGCAGCCACCCTTAGTCTGGGGTTGGTCCTCAGGTTCTACGGTCCCGCCAACGACATCACTCCTAGAGATGATGAAAAGAGGCAGGGGCTAATGACAAAGGCCTTTCAGAGACTGTATGAAGCCCGTCTGGAGGATGGGCGCCCTGTTGGGCAGCTACTCGGTGACTCAGTTAAGCGCTCAGTAAACACCCTCCTGGTCATCGGTGGTTTTATCATCCTATTCTCAGTAATACTCAAGATTCTCGGAGCGGCGCAGTTAACAGCGGCCATATCCGGCTCTCTGGCCTTTCTCCTCAAACCCCTGGGGGTCAACGCCGCCACTATTCCTGCCCTCGTTGATGGCCTGTTTGAAGTTACTCTGGGGTGTCAGACGGCCAGTGGCGTCAATGCCCCTCTGGCCCAACGAGTGATGGTAGCCGGCGCGGTCATCGCCTGGAGCGGATTGTCGGTTCACGCCCAGGTGGCGAGTTTTATCGATGATACAGACATGAGTATTGTCCCCTTCATCGTGGCTCGCCTCCTCCATGCGTTCTTAGCAGGCTTTCTCACCTTTAAACTCATGTCCCTGCCGATACTGGCCAAGATCACGGTGGTCCCGGTGTCAATTCGCTATGGAGTTGACGGCGGACCCGTAGGTTGGCTGGGCTTCCTGGGCTTCGCCACCAAGGTCTTCTTTCTTATGACCGCCACGCTGTTGGTGGTAGGAGCTCTCACCTGGTTTTGGCGCTCTGTCCGGCTAGTACATCTACGGATCAGAGTACGCTAGCCCTTTTTACCCGCTCCGTACTCCTCCGCGAACCTAGTCTTCAGCTGTTCCTCAACAACGTCAGGGACCAGGCCAGTGACACAGCCACCAAGCCGCGCCAATTCCTTTACAACGCTAGAGCTCAGGTAGGAGTGAGCATTGGCAGTCATCATGAACATCGTCTCAACAGTGGGCTCAAGTTTCTTGTTCATTAACGCCATCTGAAACTCATTCTCAAAATCGGACATGGCCCGCAACCCCTTGACAATAACCTGGGCACCGTGGGCCTGCACAAACTCGATCAAGAGACCGTCAAAGGAATGAACTTCAATATTGGGTAATCCAGCTGTTGCCACTTGGAGCATGGCCATCCGCTCATCCATCGTGAACAAAGGTGTCTTGGCTGGATTTCGTGCCACAGTCACCAACACCGTGTCAAATACCCTTGCTGCCCTTGTTACAATGTCCAAATGCCCATTTGTGGCCGGATCAAAACTGCCAGGATATACTGCTTTCACAACTTCTCCCCTCTTTCCCCGGGTTTCATTCTTTGGTTTCTGTAGAACGAAACCACTATGGTGCCATATTCCTTCTGACGATACCGCGATAGCTGCCCGATACTAATAGGCAGTGTCTCATCGCGATGGTGCTCAATAAGGACGATACTGTCACCTGACAAAGCCTCACCATCCCCCAGGGTGACAAGGACCTCAGCGGCCGCACCTGTGGAATAGGGCGGATCGCAATAGACAATGTCAGCCATGGTACCTTCACGCGACAGCCTGGCAATGACAGACCGATAGTCACCAAGCGTAAGTATAACTGAACTGCTCATCAAACCTGTTGAGGTAAGGTTGCTCTTAACAGTTGCCATTGCCTGGGCATCATCGTCACAGAAGTGGCAAACACCTGCGCCCCTACTGAGAGCCTCGATCCCAATGGAACCACTACCAGCAAAGAGATCAACGAAGACGCAGTCAGCGAGCAGGGGGTTTATAATATTAAAGACACTCTCCTTAACTCTATCTGTTGTAGGTCTAACTGATTGTCCCGCTGGGGTCTTGAGAGCTCGACCTCGAGCCTTCCCTGCTATCACCCTTGGCATGCTGACACCTCTATTCTATGCGATTATAGCACATTGAGGGGTCCAGGAAAAAACCCAAGCTCCATGAATAAATAAGTGGTCTCAGTAGAAATAATACTAGTGAAATCGATGGAAGACAAACCCTCCCCCATAGGCTCTTCCTCCGGTTTCTCCTCTCCCATATGGGCGGCCCCTGTTGGCCGCTCATTTTTTTGTGCCCCGTTTCGTTCTAACGTTGGCCGGTGCGCCTATTAGGCAGAATAAAGCTGTGAAACCAGTGGCAGTATAGGTGCAGCAGATGCAGGAAACTGACTTCTCCCATAAGGTAGGTGCTAAAATTGCCCAGCAGGTCATTGGGTGAGATCTATACTGACCTTGCAATCGAAGCGCATGAACGCGCAGGCATGCAGGGGTTCTCGCACATTCCTGGCGTTGACGTCGATGAGTATAGCACTGACAACTGCCATGTTAGCAGGGTCTCAATATCCTCTCGCGAGGGTTCAAAGATCCTTGGAAAGGTGCCAGGTAACTATGTCACCCTGGATGTGGCAGATCTCAAACAGAGGGACAGGACAATGGAAGAGGAGATAGCAACAATCTTCGCAAAGGAGCTAAAGGCTCTCCTCAGGCTGGCGGACGATGACGAAGTCCTCGTTGTCGGATTGGGCAACTGGCAGGCCACCCCTGATGCATTAGGGCCGAGGGTAATCAGCAATCTTCTAGTGACAAGACACATGCGTCAGTACGTGCCTGAAGATATCAGAGGTGGCCTGAGGGGGCTGGCAGCCATTGCTCCAGGGGTCCTGGGCATAACCGGCATTGAAACAAGCGAAATCATCCAGGGGGTAGTTGAGAAGACAAGGCCGGCGGCGGTTATCTGCATAGACGCGTTGGCTGCCCGTGACACACAACGGCTGTTGCGAACAATCCAGATTGCCGATACCGGCATCCACCCAGGGTCTGGCGTAGGCAACAAGAGACTGGGTATAACCAGCGAAACCCTGGGAGTGCCTGTGATTGCTGTTGGGGTACCCACCGTCGTGCACGCTGCCACCATCGCATACGATACCATAAACTATCTGATTGAAGAGCTACAACAACAGAGTCGCTTCTACGAAATCCTGGATGAATTAGATCTGATGGATAGACAGAGGCTCTACAATGAGGTACTACAGCCAAAGATTGGCAGCCTGGTGGTTACACCAAAGGAGATTGACGTCTACATCAACGAGATCTCTCGCGTGATCGCCGGTGCCCTTAACACGGCCCTGCATCATGAGGTGACATACGAAGATCATTTCAAGTACCTCATGTAAGGTCCTTAGAGAATGACTCGTATTGAAACCGCACTCACCAAGTTGTGACTACTAGCCCGGACAGGATCAGCAGTCCCGAGGTGCTTCGCGAATCAGCGGGGACGGACTATTCATCAGCCCGTCCCCTGAAGTTCATATAGATTCGCTTATCATTACTTAATCTCCGTTAGCTGCGATTCTGTCCGGCTAGCTGTTGCTCGGCAATTTGGATCATTCTGCGAACCATATGACCGCCAACAGCGCCACAGTCACGGGAGGGAAGCTCACCCCAATAACCGTCTTGAACAGCCTGGGTAAGACCGAGTTCATTGGCTACCTCATACTTGAAGGTGTCCAGAGCTTGGCGCGCCCCAGGTACGAGTGATCTACCAGAACCACTACCCTTTGCCACTGATGCTCACCTCCTTTTAGTTCTGTCTATAGTATTGGTGGCGCACACTGGTGGTATACTGTAAGACTATGGCTAAAACGGTCGGTAGCAGGTACTTTATTTATTGAGCCACTCACCTTGTTGCGATTATTCTGCTGCGATTCTGGGTACAAATACTAACAGGTTTCTGGTTAATGAAAGAAAAAAAGACAGACTAACAGCCTGTCTTGGAGTTCATGCTTACACATATTTACCTGTAAAATTAGTCCAGCGGTTTTTTACTCGACGGAAATATAGTAATAATATAAAGGCTGTTGTCCATCGAAAACTTCAACATCAACATCGGGGAATCTATCAATAATAGCAGCCTCAACACGGGATTTGTCATCGGCCTGCACATCTTCCCCGCACAGCACGGTGACAATCGCTGTATCATCACTGGTCAATATATCCAACAAGTCAATCAAAACCTGTGGGTGGTTCTGACCTTTTACCTCAATCCTACCATCGGCTATACCTAGAATATCCCCCTCGCTAATCTCCATTCCATTGAACTTTGTATCACGAACCGCATATGTTACCTCCCCAGTCCTGACTGACATGGCTTCGGTCATTCTAGCCACATTCTCATCGAGGCTGAGGTTTTCATTAAGGGCTATCATCGCAGACATGCCCTGGGGTACACTCTTTGATGGAATCACGCGGACATCTTTCTCCACCAGGTTGCAGGCCTGTTCAGCAGCCATAAGTATGTTGCTGTTATTAGGGACAAGAAGCACCCTTTCTGAAGATACCTCCCGAATAGCCTCCAATAGTTCTTCGGTGCTGGGATTCATTGTCTGACCGCCATTGATGACCCTATCTGCACCCAAACTCTCCAGGATTTCAATGATGCCGTCACCGGCGGCAACCGTTACCACAGATATCTCTCGCTTATCATTAGCGAATTTCGATGGGTCCAGGTGATCAATACCCACTGAATTCGCCACCACCTGTTCCGCCGCGGCCGGTGCGGCTCCACCACCAGACCCTGCCTGGGGCAGTGCCACAACCTTACTCATCATCCGCTTCTGGGCCTGCAGCTGCTGCAGAGCCATATTCTTAATCACTATATCACGAAGGGGCCCCAATTGGGCGGCATAAGATAGCACCGGGCCCGGGTCGTTGACATGGATGTGAACTTTGATGTTGGCCCCTGATGATGTGACCACAAGCGAATCCCCCATGGTCTCCAGTTCTCTACTGACCGCCTGGTCTGGTGTCCTGCCGTCGGTGGTAATGAAGAATTCGACGTCATAGGGGAATTCCAATACCGCCATGGTCTCCTTCAGTTGGGCCAGAATGTCATCGGTTATCTCGCCGACCGCCGCGGGCTGTGACTGCCCTATCTGCTGCTCGTCGGCAGTAACTGGCTCCAGGGTCTTGCCAAAATCTGCAAACTCGAGGCTGGCGAGATCATCTGAGGTAACGGCGGGATCAACAACCTTTAGAACCCCCAGGAGTTTTTCGCCGTCAACCCTCCATCCCTGTTTTGCGCCAAGGGCCATTCCCTCATAGATATAGACCAGGCCCTGACCACCAGCATCGACAACACCGGCCTCTCTCAGCACCGACAGTAGCTTTGGTGTGTTCAGAAGAGACTTGTGAGCGGCATCAAGCACGGTAGACATCAGATCATCGATGTCCTTAGCGGCGTTAGATCTTTTCACCGCTGCCTGCCCAGACTCACGAGCCACAGTGAGGATTGTGCCCTCCACAGGCTTCTTCACAGCCTCATAGGCAACGTCTACCCCTCTCTGAAAGGCAACGGCAAGATCTCTCGGCTTCAGGACTATCCGATTGGCAGCGCCCAAGGCAAAGCCCCGAAAAATCTGCGACAGTATCACACCTGAGTTTCCTCGGGCGCCCATAAGCGTTGCATCGGCGAATGCATCAGCCACCTGGTAGACCGATGCCCCGGTGAGATCCTTAAGTCGAAGAGCTGCAGCGGCCACAGTTCTAAGCATATTGTCTCCGGTGTCTCCATCGGGAACCGGGAAGACATTCAGGTCGTTAACTTCCTGTCGATGTTCATACAAGCTTACGCATCCCTGCGCAAACATCCTCTGCAGGGCCGCGCCATCTATTTCATACGCTGCCACGACTGCTCCTCCTTAGTGACTATCCCCAACCTTGACGCCCTGAACAACGATATCCACCCGGCTAACCTCGAGGCCTGTCATGTTCTGAACCGAATACCGCACCGACTCCTGGACATTGCGAGCCACCTCAGATATACGAACCCCGTAACCTACGGCGATAAACAGCTTGATGATGAGTTTATCATCAGCAACCGAGACCTCTACCCCGCGACTGAGATTCTCGCGCCCCAATAGCTCGGAGATTCCGTCCTTAATCTTGCGGGATGCCATGCCGACGATACCATACCCTTCCGTTGCGGCAACCCCTGCTATAGTGGCTATTACCTCATCGCTAATGGATACCTTGCCCCATTTTGTTTTCATATCTTGGGTCATAGTACGACCTCCTGACAAGATCCTATATCACTAATATTTCTGCCACAAAACGCCCTGTTCCTGCAATGAGCCTGTTACATTCCTATGTGATGAGCTCCTGTCTCATCATTCGACACTTCATTATATCAGAAGCGTTGCACCAAAAACCTGAGGCAGTAGACCCTGCGGCCCACTGCCTCGGACTGTTTGTCCTCTAAGTTCTGTCCCTGTCTATTGCGGCCTTATGGTTACAATGCCTCTCTTTACGATGCCTCTTTCTTGGCGAAGAGATTTGTAAAGAATTCAACGATTACGCCCAAAGGCTTTGGCAATTTGATGACGTACACGCGCATGTCCGACCTCCTCTTGGACGACTTGGTTCAATGACAGGGCAGCGAACCCCGTAACCTACGGCGATAAAGAGCTTGATGATGAGTTTGTCATCAGCAACCGAGACCTCTACCCCGCGGCTGAGATTCTCGCGTCCCAATAGCTCGGAGATGCCGTCCTTAATCTTGCGGGATGCCATGCCAACGATACCATACCCTTCCGTTGCGGCAACCCCTGCTATAGTGGCTATTACCTCATCGCTAATGGATACCTTGCCCCATTTTGTTTTCATATCTTGGGTCATAGTACGACCTCCTGACAAGATCCTATATCACTAATATTTCTGCCACAAAACGCCCTGTTCCTGCAATGAGCCTGTTACATTCCTATGTGATGAGCTCCTGTCTCATCATTCGACACTTCATTATATCAGAAGCGTTGCACCAAAAACCTGAGGCAGTAGACCCTGCGGCCCACTGCCTCGGACTGTTTGTCCTCTAAGTTCTGTCCCTGTCTATTGCGGCTTTCTGGTTACAATGCCTCTCTCTACGATGCCTCTTTCTTGGCGAAGAGATTTGTGAAGAATTCAACGATTACGCCCAAAGGCTTTGGTAGTTTGATGACGTACACGCGCATGTCCGACCTCCTCTTGGACGACTTGGTTCAATGACAGGGCAAGAATAGAGTCTTCTAAGCACATTATATTGCAGTGCGTGGGTATGTGTGACTAGTTGCCTCTATCAATTCCCAGTAGCACCGTCTTCCGCAGGGGCTTGTACAGGACAAAGGTAATCGTTGCGGTGATGATGGCCTTTATGACGTTAAAGGGGGTAATGATCGTCAGTATGAGGCCTTCTGCCTGCGCCATGGGAATACCGTACAACGGTAAGAAGACCAAGTAGTTGGCGGCAGCCATCACAACAACCATGGACACAGACCCCACTAGCAGGGTGATCAGGGCTCCTGTCCTTGTCCGCAGCCGGTGGTAAACCAGGACCCGGACCATAACCCTCACGTCGAAAGAATATCTGTTCATTGCTGCATCTCTCCCCTAACGTATAAAACCCCACCACTGTGGCCGGGGCACCAGGAATCGTTTGTTTCCTTGGTCAACCATGATCTCTACTTTGCCAAACCTCCCCCTTCTGCCAGAAGACCCCTGATGGCCGTTACCGGGTCCTCAGTGCCGTATATGGCTGACCCGGCCACCAGCAGATCCGCCCCTGCCTTGGCGCAAGGTCCCACAGTGGCAAGGTTGATGCCCCCGTCTACCTCAATTAAGAACTCCAGGTGACGCTCCTCACGCAGGGAAGCCGCCCTTCTGATCTTGTCAAGGGCACTGGCGATGAAACCCTGTCCCCCAAAGCCGGGATTGACACTCATAACCAGCAGGAGATCGACGTCGGACCAGAGGTATTCCAAGGCACTGATGGGTGTAGCTGGGTTAATGGCCACCCCCGCCCCGACCTCTAATTCCTTGATGGCCTGCACAGTCCGATGTAAATGGCCGCAGGCTTCGGCATGAACAGTGATAACATCTGCCCCCGCCTCAGCAAATGCCCCAATGTACCTCTCAGGGGACTCAATCATCAGGTGAACATCTAGCGGCAGTGAAGTCACTCGCGATATGGACCTGGTCACCGGTACACCCATGCTAATATTGGGAACGAAGTGGCCGTCCATAACATCAATGTGCAGGTAGCTTGCTCCACCCTCCTCGGCCATCCTCACCGCCTCTCCCAACCTGGTAAAGTCCGCTGCAAGCAGGGATGGGGCAATCATTACCCTTGAACCAGTCACAGTGCGACACCTCACTTAAATCCTGAACACGATTAGCTATAGCGGGAGTCCTCAAACTCGATGATCTCACCCAGGAACTCAACGTAGTGGGCGTATCTCTCCTTGGCCACGACACCCTCGGCCACCGCAGCCTTGATGGCGCAGCCTGGCTCATGCCAGTGCACACAGGTAGAGAATCTGCACTCTGAAACCAGGTCATACATCTCTGGAAAGAAAAAGGCTAGCTCACGTCGGTCAATCTCTGTAAGGGTCACATACGTAAAACCAGGGGTATCAACCACAAAGGAATCATGGTCATCAACGGTGAGCAGCTGTACATTCCTGGTGGTGTGGGTTCCCCTTTTGACCTTACTGCTGACCGGTGATGTGTCGAGCTCAAGTCCAGGATCAATTGAATTGATGATGGTGCTCTTGCCCACCCCGGACTGGCCAGCCAGTACCGACAGCTTCCCCATCATCTGCTCCTTTAAACTTGAGATACCTCTTCCCGTCTTGGCGCTGGTAGCAACAAATCTATAGCCAATGCCCTCGTACAGATTCTGCAGTCGTTCAATGTCTGACTCCTCACCAAGCTCAGACTTATTCAAGCAGACAATGATGTCAAGGGCCTCACTCTCTGCCAGAACAAGGAACCGATCCAAGATGATGTGGTCAAAAGCCGGTTCTTTGAGAGTGAAGACCACCACTGCCTGCTCTACATTGGCAACAGGTGGTCTTGTCAATAGGGTCTCCCGCGGGAGTATCTCCTCAATAACACCCTTCCCAGAACCAGGGCCTTCAGAGGTGACTGAAAACCTGACCCGGTCACCAGCAAAGACCCGCTCGTTCTTGAGTTTGAACTTCCCCCTGGCTGTGCATTGATAGAGACCGGCCTCAGACCGGACATCGAAGATATTGCTATAAGCCTTCACAATTCTGCCAACAGGCAAGCTGTCGAACACCTCCAAATAACCCAGACCCAACTAGTCCCCCGGCACCAGAGTCCTCTCATATTTATAGACACCATTGATATAGGTGCGTAGCTTAGCAGAGGTACCAACCCATGAGCCGGTAACCCTGATGGGATCCCCAGGACTGTGAGTGCCTTCATAGACGATTCGGTCCTCAATGGCATCAGTAAGTACAATCCGGATATTCTGTTCCGCCGGCCCATCGGTGGGCGCCGAAAAGACATGGGTGAATAGCTCTTCCTTAAGAAAGCCACCGCGGCTGACCACAAGGTTAAGGGTGGAACCTGGCTCCACCATCCCATTCGGGGCTGGTACTGTAGCCACCACTGTCCCCAGGGGTAACTCGCTCGTCTCGGTGGAGACATTGCCCACCACCAAACTAAGCTGCCTCACCCGCTGTCTTGCGGCGGTAATGGTCAGGCCAGTAAGGTCCGGCAGCTCAAGGGCAGAGGGCTCTGGACCCTTACTGACAGTAAGGAAGACCTCTGTACCCTCCTCCAACTTGCCGGTACGAGGGTTCTGATCAATCACGTATCCCTCCTGGTAGGTCTCATGGAAGACGTGCTCAACCTCATCTTCAGCGACAGTCAAACCTGCCTGCTCCAAACGGAGCTTGGCCTCGAAAAAGCTCAAGCCAGTAACAGGGGGTACCTCAATCAGGCGCGGCCCTTTACTAATCCAGATCCTCACAACCTGCTGTTCCTTCACAGTATTCCTCGGTTCCGGGTCCTGCTTATAAACGATACCCGCGGGAACGTCGGCGTTGTTCTGCTCAAACTCTATAACCTCAAGACGGAGGTCACCCAGGGTTTCACGGGCCTCCTGCTTCTCCATGCCTACAACCTTAGGCATGGCAATGTGCTTGAGATGAAACCAATCACTAAACTGAATGACACCCCAGGCCACCGCCCCGAGAACAAGCATAATGACGGCGAGCCAGATCACAGGGCCTAACCAGACTGAGCGCTCCCGCTCCTTGGAAGCGCGCTGTCGCCGTTGCGCCAACTGGGTGCGTCCCCCATTGTCCTGATCATTGCCTACCACTCGTTTCATTACCTTTGTGGCTCCTTCATCAACCTCTCCCCCGGCCAGTTGCACATCCCTGCCCTCTGCCACACGCGTCAGATCAGAAGCCAGGTGCTTCACCGACGAATATCGCTGTTCCTTGCGTTTTGCCAGGGCGGTTAAGATTACCTTCTCCAGGCATTCAGGGATGTCTGGATTCAAATCGCGTGGCGGCGGGACCTCGTCGGATACATGCCGCAGCGCCACACCGATAGGCGAATCCCCCTCAAAGGGAACCCTGCCAGTGAGCATTTCATAGAGAACAATACCGACTGAGTAGATATCCGACTTCTCATCGGTAAACCCTCCCCGGGCTTGCTCTGGGGAGAAGTAGTGGGCTGAACCCATGACAGTTCCTGTGTGCGCCAGGGTTTCGGAGGATGATACCGCTCTTGAAATCCCAAAATCAGTGACCTTGACCTGTCCTTGGGGGGTAAGCAGGATATTGTGGGGCTTAATGTCTCTGTGGATAATGCCCCGGTGGTGCGCGTCAATGAGCCCAAGGCAGATTTCGTAGGCATACTCAAGGGCCTCTTCTACAGGTAAAGGCCCCCTTCTGGTAATGTAATCCTTAAGGGTTTCACCTGCGACATACTCCATAACAATGTACTGGACATCGCCCTCCTGGCCGACGTCAAAAATGTTGACAACATTGGCGTGAGAGAGACTTGCCGCCGCCTGGGCTTCACGCTCAAACCGCTGGACAAAATCATCATCTTCGTTGAACTGGCGGCGCAATACCTTAACAGCCACCGGACGGTTGAGATACCGATCCTTGGCCCGATATACCACAGCCATCCCGCCGCCGCCGATTCTCTCTATTATTTCATACCTATTTCCCAGGATACTCCCTATCAACACTCCCACCTCGCTGGCCGTTGATGACATCTCTCAATACTATATTTGAACCAGAATGACGGTTACATTGTCATGCCCACCGCGCTCTTTAGCCAGGGAGACCAGTCTATTGGCTGGGTCCCTGTCTGAGGGCTGGCTGTGGATGATCTGCGCGATCTCTTCCTTTGAGACCATGTCTGTCAGGCCATCGCTACACAATAGTAGCCAGTCGCCGCTAGAAACCTGATGGGTAGAGACCTCAACAACCACACTATCCTCGGTGCCGAGAGCCCTTGTAATGATGTTGCGATGGGGATGATCTTCGGCCTCCTCAGCGGTGAGGTCGCCAGACTTGACCATCTCTGCAACAAGGGAGTGGTCAGCCGTAATCTGTCTCGGGTCCTTTCCGTCGAGAAGGTAGGCCCTACTATCACCAATATGCCCCGTGACCAGGTTGGCGCCATAGTAAAAGGCGGCGGTAAGAGTAGTCCCCATGCCAGCCAGATCTTCCCTCCGGGAGGCCATCGCAAATACATCTGCATTGGCCTGTTGGATCCCCTCAGTCATAGCCCGCTCAAAGTCTGGAACCCCCTGTTGCCCTCTGAGCACCGCCTCGAAATGATTCACTAAGATGTTTATCGCCATGGCGCTGGCAACGTCACCAGCCTGGTGACCACCCATGCCATCAGCCACTATCCAGAGATAGACCTTCTCATCACGAAACAACCACTGTCCAACGAAGTGGTTGTCCTCGTTCCTCTTGCGAACCAGGCCCTTGTCACTGGAACGATAAACCCGCAACACCTTACCACCCTTCAAGTCCCATGACACACTATAGCACTATTCGCCTTAGAAAAGACGAATCCTTTCCTGTCTGGAGAGAGCACTCCTCTAGAAACTTCCACCGATGCGTGTCCGACCCATTATCTTTACCGCAATCTCTCAAAACGGGCAATGAAGAAGCCGTCAACGTTATGAATGTGAGGAAGTAGTTCCAATTGCCCCATTGGGCCGCCATTAGAATCAGAAAATACCTGCGGGATGAAGGGATTGATATCAGACAGCCCAAATTGACGATTGGCCCCCAGGAACTCCTCGACAACCAACTGGTTCTCCTCCCTAGTCAGGGTACAGGTGCTGTAGACCAGGACACCACCGGGCTTAACGCACCTCCCTGCCGACATGAGGATATCCAACTGGATCTCCTTCAAGGAAGAGATGTCTTCAGCGGTTTTATGATACCGGATGTCTGGACGCCGGCGAACTAGCCCCAGGCCAGTGCAGGGAGCATCCACCAGGACCCTGTCGGCTTCATCCTCGAAGGCCCGGTGCAGGAGACGGGCATCAAAACTCCGGGTATCGACAATTGAAGCTCCCAACCTTTCACTGTTCTCAACCACAGTCTCTAATCTGTCAGGATCCAGGTCCACCGCGGAAACCTGCCCCCTGTTTCTCATCAGGGCAGCGATGTGGGTAGTCTTCCCTCCCGGAGCTGCGCAGGCGTCAATGACAAAATCCCCTGGCTCGGGAGCAAGGATACGGCTTACAAGCATGGCACTTTCTCCCTGAATCTGAAACAACCCTTCTATATATGAAGGTAATCCTTGAAGGTCCACGGCAGACAGAACCACAGTCCCTTCCGGAACATAGTCGCTCTCCTTTGCCTCCACACCCTCCTGTTCCAAGATCCTGCGCAGAGCATCTTTGCTGGTCTTAAGGGTGTTGGCACGAAGGGTGACATGCATTGGTTCGTTGTTGGCACGACAAAGGGCCTCCGTGCCCTCTGGGCCGTACCGCTCCAGCCAGCGCCTCACAAGCCACCTGGGATGGGAATACTGGATGCTGAGATGTCTGTCAAGGGGTTCCTCTGGCGGTAGCGCAGCCAGCCGACGTTCATCTCGAAGGGCGTTTCGCAGCACCCCATTGACAAAGCCGGCAGCCCTGTCATGGCCAGACTGCCTTGTCAACTCCACCGCTTCATTCACAGCTGCGTGTGAGGGAATTCTATCTAAGAACATGATCTGATAACTGGCCACCCTCAAGATATCTCTTACCATAGGGGTGAGCCGGTCAAGGGGCCTATCAACGAAGGCGCTTAGGACCCAATCCAGGCGATAGACATTACGTAGCGTCCCGTAAACCAGCTCAGTTGCCAGGGCCTTATCCTTGGCCGACATCGTTACTTCAGCCAGGGCCTGTCTCAGCAGTGCATTAGCTCTACCGTCGTTCTCAAGGGTTTCATCGATTATTTTCACTGCCACCGATCTGGCGGTGTCGTTCCTGGTGAACCTGATTCCTGACATGCCTGCTCCCCTTCTCCGCCGCCTCAAGCTTGAACCATCTCACTCATGAACCGTCTCAATAAAGAATTCCTTGGGCAGATTGGGCCCGGCTACTCCAAAGAAACCTCCCATAATTGGGTGCCAGGACACCCGCCTCACCCGAACTCCTCTCATGTCAGTGGAGGTAGTCAGAAACCGCTGCACCAATCGGCCCAGAACCGGCCCAAACAGGCTTGCCATTAGCACCGCTGTAAGAACCGTGAAAAAGTTGAGACTGCCAAGGGTTACAAGCAACAGTAGAAACACCACCGATGAAAGCAGGTTAGCAGAGGCCATGCTTGTTCCACAGCCATTGTGAATGGCCAACCCCTGATCCCCCTGCAAAAGGCGGGTGACGCCTTCTCGCGCCGCCCACTCAATCAACTCGGGATCAGCAGGCCCCCTTATGATAAACCCGTTCTCCTTGGCCAGACCCGATAGCTTCCCACAACCGATGGTCTCTTCTGCAACGTTAATCGTGGCATGCTCCAGGGCATGATTACGGCGCAGCCGCCGGTTCGTCGCAATCAGGTAAAACTGCCGCGGAACCGATAGAAGACTGCTGACTGACCGCAGGGTAAAGGCAAAGGGAAGCAAGATAATATTGATCCCTAAAAAGAGCACCAGGGACCAGAAGAGCAGGAGCAGGACGGCTAACACCTAGTTCCGCCTTCCCCGCAGTACAAGCAGGCGAATCAACTGGGTTACAGCCACCGCCATTGCTGCCACATAGGTCAGGGCCGCGGCGTTTAAGACAGCCCTTGCCTTGGGGAGCTCTGACCCGTCGAGATACCCACCCTCCTCAAGGAGGACAAGCGCCCGGCTGCTGGCGTTGAATTCCACTGGTAAGGTGATAACCTGAAAGACCACAACCCCGAAGAACAAGAAGATCCCAATGTCAATTAAAAAGGGTGCATTGAAGAAAAACCCCGCGATTGCCAGGGGAAAGGCCGCACTTGAGCCGAACTGGGCCGAGGGAAGCACTAGATTCCTCACCTGAAGCGGCCAGTAACCACGACCATGCTGCAAGGCGTGGCCCGCTTCATGAGCCGCCACCCCAAGGGCAGCAATGGATGAGCTGTCATGAACAGGCTCAGAAAGGCGCAGGGCCTCTTTCCTGGGATCAAAGTGGTCTGATAGTTCACCAGGAACACGCTCCACCGACACTCTGTTAAGGCCCGCTCTGTCCAGGATGTCGCGGGCTACCCTGTGTCCTGTGGCTCCGCTCCTGGCCCTTACCTGGGAGTTCTGAGCAAAGGCGCTTTTGACCCTGCTCTGAGCATACAAGGCAAAAGCCATTGCAGGAAGTACGATTATATACGATGGATCCCACCACCACACTGCGATGACCTCCTTTATCGACGTCTACTGTGAACTGGTCTCCTTACTAACTACCGCCTGCTGCGAACTGATCTCCTTCGGTTGGATTGTATCCATTGAGGAAGTCCGCACCGCTTATAATCCGACTGCCAGCCGGCTGAACCTCTGCGACCAGCACGTGGCCCTGTCCGCATTTTACAACCGGCCCCAGGCCCTTCTTTAAGGCTACTATACTGCCAGGGGGATAGTCCAAACCAACTTCACCCAAATCTGCCTGGTTGACCAGGGACACTGCGTTAACCTTAATAGCAGCGCCCTGCCAGTAGGTTGTGGCCCGCGGCCAGGGATAGAGCCCCCTGACCTGGTTGAAGACGTCCCTGGACCCGGCGGTCCAACAAATGATCTCGTCATTAGATGTGAGCTTGGGGGCCCAGGTCGCGTCAGCGTCATTTTGTGGCAGCCTCGGAGCCGTGCCCCCCTCCAGCATGTCAAGGGTCTTCACCATCAGGGTCGCCCCCAACTTGGCCAGACAGTCATGAACAGATCCGGCAGTGTCTCCCTGACCAATGTCGATTCTCCTTGTCAGTATAATATCACCGGCGTCAAGTTCAGGGGTCACATGCATCGTTGTAACACCGGTTTCTTCGTACCCCCTGATTACAGCCCAATGAATTGGGGCTGCGCCCCGCAGTTCTGGTAGAAGCGACGCGTGTAGATTGACGAAGCCGTATTCTGTTTGGTCCAGAGCCTTAGACCCAATGATCTGACCATAGGCCACCACCACCGCTATGTCCGGATCCGTCTTAGCGATAATGTCCCGGAGTCTAGCCTGGAAGCCCTTGCCCCCTTCGGGCTGATAGAGTTCAATCCCCAGCGCCTGGGCGGCTACCTTTACCGGCGGCGCAGCGGCTTTCAGCCCTCGCCCCTTCTGCCGATCTGGTTGGGTAACAACCCCCACCAGTGCATGAGGGCTCTCACCAATTGCCATCAGGGTTGGAACTGAAAACTCGGGGGTTCCCAAAAACAAGACTCTCATGTCAGTCCCCCTCCTCCACGCCAGCCTCTCCATCTTCGACGTCATCCTCATCATCGGCGAAGAAGACGCTCTCTGCTCTATCGATAAACAGGATCCCATCAAGATGATCAATCTCGTGACAGAGGGCCCGGGCCAGTAGTCCTTCACCCTCAACCCAATGAGTGTTCCCCCTGATGTCAAGGGCCTTGATCTGGACCCACTCTGGCCTTGTGACCCGGCCCAGAATACCGGGTAGGCTCAGACACCCTTCAACATCCTCAACTGCGCCGCGCTCGTCAACTATCTCTGGGTTGATTAACTCCAAAAGACCATCACCGGTATCAATGACAACAATGCGCCTATCGTCACCAACCTGGGGAGCTGCCAGGCCGACACCCTCGCTCTCATACATTGTCTCGACCATGGATTTAACCAGCGCTTTAATACCTAAATTGATCTTGCGAACGGATTTGCACTTGACCCTCAAGGCCGGGTCGTCGAATTTCCTGATCTCAATCACTACTGATTACCCTCCTCGAGCCATCTACAGAAGGTTAAAGGGGTCAACATCCACCTGGTATCGCAGACCTGGCTCTCTATCCCCGGGCTCCAGCTGTGAAAAGGCCGCATTGAGGGCCTGCCGAGCGGTCTCCAGGTCCTGGACCTTAAGTAACAGTTGAATGCGGAACCAACCCCTTAGCCGCGCCAGCGGAGCCTCCACCGGCCCCAGCAACTGCAGCCCTTGCTCCATGATAGGTGTATCTGCAAGCAGGCGAGCCAGTCTCTCAGCGGCAGACTCTGCCATCTCCTGATCCTGCGCCGCCACTGTCACCTTAACCAGTTTACCATAAGGAGGATAGCAAAGAGGCCTGCGAACCTCAGCTTCCTGCGGGTAGAACTCCTCTAACCGCTGCTTCGCCGCGGCCTGGATAGAGTAGTGATTGGGGCTGTAGGTTTGAACGATTACCCGGCCAAGGCGCTTGCCCCGCCCCGCCCGACCAGCCACCTGGGTCAGAAGTTGAAAGGTGCGCTCTGCAGACCGGAAGTCCGGCAGGTTGAGCGAGGTGTCAGCCGATATAACCCCTACCACCGTCACATTCTCAACATCCAACCCCTTGGCCACCATCTGGGTTCCTACGAGGATGTCCAATTCCCCCGAGGAGAAGCGATCCAGGATCCGCTGGTGGGAGCCCTTCCGGCGCATCGTATCCACGTCCATCCTGCCAATGCTCAGGTTCGGAAAGTGCCTGGCTGCCTCTTCGGCCACTCGCTGGGTCCCAACCCCAAAATACCTTATATAACGGCTCCTGCACTGGGGACACACCTTAGGGGTCTCAGCGGTATAGTCACAGTAGTGGCACTTCAGCAACTGCTCGCCCTGGTGGTAGGTGAGGGACACATCACACTCAGGACAACGCATAACATGACCACATTCGCGACAGAGAACAAAGGTAGAGAAGCCGCGCCTGTTCAGAAACAGGATCACCTGGCCCTTGGCCTGAGTGGCTTCCTCAATGGCACTCCCAAGCTCTCTACTGAAAATAGAACGGTTGCCGCCCTTGAGCTCCTTCCGCATATCGACAACAGTTACATCGGCAAAGGGCCGGCCCCCGATGCGCTCAGGCAGCTCCAGCAACTCGTACTGGCCCTCCTGGGCCATATGGTAGCTCTCCATCGATGGGGTTGCGCTCCCAAGGACCACCGCAGCACCGTGATAGCGCCCTCGCCAGAGGGCAACCTCTCTCGCGTGATATCGTGGGGTTTCCCCCTGTTTATAGGTGTTTTCATGCTCTTCATCAATGACAATTAATCCAATATTATCAAAGGGCGCGAAGACAGCGGATCTGGCCCCAACGGCGACCTGGACCTCGCCGTTCCTGATTCGACGCCATTCATCATATCGTTCCCCTGCTCCCAGGTGGCTATGTAGGACTGCGACGCGGTTTGGGAAGCGTCCCTTGAAGGCCGCAACCATCTGAGGGGTTAATGCTATCTCAGGCACAAGCACTATCGCCTGTCGGCCTATCTCAAGAGCCTGCGCAATCGCCTGGAGATAGACCTCGGTCTTGCCGCTTCCTGTGACACCGTGGAGGACAAAGGACTGTTGGGTTCCAGAGACCAGAGAGCGGCTGATGGAATCCAACACCAATCTCTGCCCCTCGGTGAGCACATGGGGTCTATCGTGATATGAGTCCCCATGATTGGGGTCTCGCATCACCTCAATATCGAACACCTTCAGGATGCCCTTCTCAATCAGGGCATTGACTGGCCCCCTGCTACACCCCAACTCCCCAACCAGGTCAACTATGGGGATTGGGCCAGGGCTCGCCTTCTCCCTGAGGAGCTTAATGACATCAGCCTGCACCCCTGCGCCTCCTGGCAGGCGGCTGACCACCTCATCTAAATCCTTGCCGTCCAGGGCCAGAGACACCGCCTTGAGGAGCCGCGGCTTCACGGGAGAGCGCCAGGAGACAGTCTCCTCAACCAATGCCTTCTCCTCTAGCCGCTCTATCACCCCTGAGATACCTTTGATGCCAGACCGTTTGGCCAAAACCGACTTACTCAGGGGACCCTCCTCTGCCAAAAGCTCAAGGACCTGGCCCTGAGCCGGAGCCTGGCCATGAAGAATGCGGGCCAAGCGGCCAGCTTCATCTGGGCCAACCAGTAGGCTCACCCTCTCGTGCCGTCTCTTGAGGATGACGGCGGGAATGACCGCGCGGAGGGCAAGAATACGCTGCGACAGGTAATAGCTGGCCATCCATTCAGCCAATTCTACAAGTTCCCGCGGGATTAGCGGCTGTCCGTCGGGGGCCTTTTCAATGGGCCTGACTTCATCAACTTCCGGCGAAGGCACAAACCCCACCACAAAGCCCTGGACCCTGCGAGGGCCGAAAGGCACTACAACGCGAGAACCGATCTGAATCCGGTTTCTTATCTCAGAGGGTACGCTGTAATGAAAGACCCTGTCTACACCTGACGCCGCGATGTCCACAACCACTTCCGCAAAGCGCTTCTGATTGTGAGGACACTGAGCCCTTGCTGATACTGTGCCACCGCTGATAATCATCCCTCCCCTCAGTCCCTGACCCTAGCAAAAACCCCCCAACGGGCCACATTGGTCTGGCCGTCGCTGGGGGGTTACATTCATGTGGCAGGCGTCTACTTAATGCTATCCTTAGCCCGCTGGTAGGAGAGAATCCCCCGGTCTATCTCATCGAAAGCAACAGATACCGGTTTCATCTCGCCCTTAAGCTCGTCCAACAGGGATTTCTCCCCCTCTACAATCGCGCGAGCGCGTTTCGCTGCCACAACTATCAGTGTGTACTTGCTGTCCATCTTCCTAATCATGCTCTCCAAAGGTGGCTGTCTCACTTGGACCTCATTACCCCCTTACCCTTGCCTCAAGTATCTCCTGAACCAGACCTCGCCCACACGGTTGCGGCGAAGCCCTTCTGCCCTGAGAATGGCCGTTAGATCGGATATAGCTTCCTCCAGAACATCATTCACTATTATATAATCATAATGCCTCATCTGGGACAACTCGCGTTCCGCTATTGCCATTCTCATCTTGATATCTTGGGGCTTCTCAGTGCCACGCTTGTCTATGCGCGCCCTCAGTTGGTCAAAGGAAGGAGGCACAATAAATACGAAAATAGCGTCGTCCCCGACCAACTTGCGAATACTGTGAGCTCCCTGGGTATCCAGATCCAGTAAGACGTCGTAGCCCTTGTCCAACAGGTCATTGACGTGCTTCTTGAGGGTACCATAGCGGTTACCACAGTAGGTGGCCCACTCTAAGAACTCTTCGGCTTCTACTGCCGCTTCAAAGTCGTCATCACTTATAAAACAGTAATGGATCCCCTCTACCTCGTTGCGCCGGGGTGGTCTCGTCGTTGCCGACACCGAGAACTTCAGGCTGTCCAGGTTACTGACAACAGCCTCACATAGCGTTCCCTTGCCTGCCCCAGAGGGACCAGAAACAACAACCATGGTCCCGCGAGCTGCCTTGGTTGCCGCCCGCGGCCCTTTAGCCACTCTGTTAGACACCACTACCCCTCCCCGTGGGTACCATTGGTCTCTTTGTCACCAAACCTGTTGGCTACGGTCTCTGGTTGAACCGCCGACAGTATTACGTGGTCACTATCTGTCACCACAACCGCCCTGGTTCGTCGACCATAGGTGGCATCTATAAGCATCCCGGCTTCTCTCGCCTCTTGAATGATCCGCTTTATCGGAGCAGATTCTGGACTGACTATTGCAACGATTCGGTTTGCCGAAATGAAATTCCCAAATCCAATGTTTATTAGCTTAATCTGCACCGAAAGTACTCCCCCTGCTCTTACCGCTGGAACCTCTCCTTCAGGGCCTGTAGTTGGCGCTTACCGAGGCCCTGTACCCGGCGGGCATCGTCAATTCCCACTTCCTCCATGATCTTCTGAGCGGTGGTCTTGCCAACTCGGGGTAGTGACGCCAGCAAATAAGCCACCCGCATTCGGCCGTAGACTTCATCATCCCTTTTGTCCAGAACACTGTGGATGTTCAGGTCGCCGCTTTTCAGCATCTCCCTGATCTCCTTGCGTCTGGACCTCATCTCTTGGGCTTTTCTCAAAGCCCGCATCTTCTCTTCAGCCGACAGCTTTGGCAGTGTCATGTGAGATCCCTCCTCCCATTTCGAAGTCCATATGCCTGGTTGTAACGCCTTCACCTTCGCTAAGAGTCAGGCCACAGCCGATCCTGGGAATGGTGGCGAGCTACTCGATGTTCTGAACCTGCTCGCGCATCTTCTCAAGCTCAACCTTGAGATCAACAACTGCACTGCCGATCTGGGCATCGCTGGCCTTGGCTCCGATTGTATTGACCTCCCGGAGCATCTCCTGAAGGATGAAATCAATCTTCCGGCCAACGGAGCCGTCATCCTCCAGGGTTTCACGAAGTTGGGCGATATGACTCTCTAGTCTCACAATCTCTTCCGCGATACTGCTGCGGTCAGCGAAGTAGGCGAGTTCCTGAGTCAACCGATCCTCATCAACCGCCGTACCCTCCGGGAGGATCTCCTCAAGGCGCTTGAT
>LADL02003778.1_pt1 | contig 35921 bp, 25 predicted proteins | sample 619721 | NCBI WGS metagenome assembly LADL02 (sample SAMN03397408, study PRJNA257561) | rock porewater metagenome | biome: terrestrial; feature: Opalinus Clay rock; material: porewater; isolation source: Opalinus Clay rock porewater BRC-3 borehole | place: Switzerland: Mt Terri URL, St-Ursanne ...
AGGCGCGGCCGGTTCATCGGGTGCCGGGCGCATCCCCGGAACGTCCTGAGCCCAAGCTGGCACGGCCGCCGTCAATGCCGTGCCCACCATCAATGCCGTAAGCAGTTGCCCCTTCATCATGTCCTTGCCTCTCCATTTATCGCCCCTCAACAAAGGGCAGTTATTGTTCGTGCGAGAGGCATGTTTTCGACGGTATCCCGTCGGCGGTGCCTCTCCATCTGCATCCTCTTTCGGAACGTCCCACCTTGAATCCTCGAAAAGGCGAAACTTCGCAACAAAAACAGAAAACCAATATAGTTTAGTTATATCAATGAATTAGGTATAGATCCCTCGTTTGTGTGTGCAAAAAGTTGCCCATGGGTAGTTGCCTGATGGGCCAATATTCTCCACACACCTGTCATGCGCACCGTTCAGCTGACAATTGTGGTTCGATCGATCCTGATCGCAGCGGCGGTCCTCGTCCTGGCGCTGGCCTTCGTCATTTCCGACCGCGTCGCCAAGCAGCAGGGCATCGCTGACGTTTCGAACCGAGCCCAGTCCTCCGCGATCCTGCTGTCGGCCAGCTTCCGTCGAGAGCTGGACAAGTTCAGGTTGGTTCCGATCGTGCTGGCGGACGATCAGGAAGCGCGTGAGGCCTTGTCGACGCACGATCCCGCCCGGCTGTCGCAACTCAGCCGGAAGCTGGAGGCACTGAGCAATGCGACACGCGCGGGCAATGTCTATCTTCTCGACGCCAAAGGGGTAACGGTCGCCGCGAGTAACTGGCAAAGACCGGACAGCTTTGTTGGCGACAGCTATGCCTACCGCGCCTATTATCGCGACGCGGCGCGATTGGGCAGCGCGCAGCAATTCGCGCTCGGCCAGCGGAGCCGCCGTCCGGGCCTGTATATCTCCCGCCGGGTAGAGTCTGGCGGTCGGTTGCTCGGCGTTTTCGTCGTGAAAGTAGATTTTTCGTCACTGGAGCGTGAGTGGCGCGAGACGGCTACCAGCGCATTTGTCACGGACGGGCGGGGCATTATCCTCATATCGTCAAACCCCGAATGGCAGTTCCAGACGACCAAACCCCTGTCGGCGTCAGAACGGTCGGGCGCGCGCCGCGCGTTCGAATATGGCGCGGTGCCGCTGGTGCAGAATGCGCTATATGCTGCAGGTGAAGTCGCGCCGCGCGGCCGGGCAACGCCGGAGTTCGCCTATGTCGAAGCGAGCGAGGATGTAGGCGGGGGCTGGCGCGTGCATGTGCTGGAACCGACCGAGCGGGCTGTCCGCGTTGCGGTGAACTTCGCCCGGCTGGCTGTCGCGATCACTGCGCTCGTCCTAGTGGGTCTTGTCCTGCTCTGGCGCATGCGGCGCCGCGCCGAAGCAGCGCGCGTCGAACGGGAAACAGCAACACGGCTGGCCGGGCTGCGCGAACAGCTTGTCCAGGCCAACAAGCTGGCCACGCTGGGTCAGATTACAGCGGGCGTCGCGCACGAGATTAATCAGCCGCTCGCGGCAATCTCTGCCTATGCGGGCAATGCGTTGGCGTTCAATCGTCGCGGCGACCATGCGCATGCATCCGAAGCGATCGAGCAGGTCGGCGCGCTGACCGAACGTATTGGCATCATCACGCGCGAATTGCGTGGCTTTGCGAGGCGATCGTCGGGCGACGTCGAACCGGTGGCTGTGAAGGAGGCGCTGGCAGGCACGGCGCTGCTGCTGCGCGATCGCATGCGGATGCTTGGTGCCCGGCTGGAGATCGAAGGCGCCATGGTCGCGGTTCGCGCCGAGCGGGTCGGGTTGGAACAAGTGCTGGTCAACCTTATCCAGAACGCACTGGACGCCGGCGCATTGACCATCACGGTTACGGTCGCCCCTCACAAAGACCGTGTCGCGATTACCGTCGCAGACGATGGTGCGGGACTGACGGACGAGGTCAGGGCGTCGCTGTTCATGCCGTTCAAGACCTCGAAACGGAACGGCCTTGGCCTGGGGCTGGTGATATGCCGGGACATCGTGGCCGGTTTTGGCGGGACGTTGGTCGCAGCGGCGCCGATCGCGGGCGCGGCGTTCGTAATCGACCTGGAGATGGCATGACGAATACGGTCCTTTTTGTCGACGACGACGATGATTTGCGCCGGGCTTCCGCGCAAACATTGTCGCTTGCAGGCTATGATGTCCGGGCCGTTGACAGTGGCGCTGCGGCGGTGCGGGAAGTCGATGCCGGTTTCGATGGCATCATCATATCCGACATTCGTATGCCGGGCATGGACGGGCTGGAATTGTTGCAGCAGGTCATCGCGCGCGATCCCGACATGCCCGTCATCCTGATTTCCGGGCATATCGACGTGCCGACCGCGATGGGGGCGCTGCGAACGGGCGCCTATGATGTGCTGGAAAAGCCCTATTCGAACGAGCAACTCGTCGCTGCGGTGGAACGGGCATTGGAACGTCGCCGCTTGATTGCGGAGAACAGGCAGCTTCGGCAGGCGGCGCCTGTCGATGATGCGGGGCCGCTGGTCGGCCATTCGCCTGCGATAGTGCAGCTTCGGCGCACCATTGCCCAGATCGGGCCGATCGGCGTCGACGTTCTTATCCAGGGAGAAACCGGCACTGGAAAGGGCCTGGTCGCGGAGATGCTGCACGCGGCTTCGCGACGCCGTGGTCCGCTCGTCACGATCGATTGTGGCGCCATGCCGGCGGGGCTGGTCGAGGCGGAGCTTTTCGGCAATGTCGCTGACGCGGTGCCGGGCAGCCGCATGCCGCGCACCGGTCGGCTCGAACAGGGCAACCGTGGCACCATATTCCTGGATGACATCGACGCGCTCAGCGATTCCATGCAACTGGCGGTGCAACGCGTTCTGGAGCGCCGCGAAGTGATGCCCGTAGGTGCGATCGCCGGGCGATCGATCGACCTTAGGGTCGTATCTGCCAGCAGCCTGGATCTCGAAACGCTTGCGAAGGCTGGTCAATTCCGCCTTTCGCTATTCTACCGACTGAACAGCGTCACTTTGAGGCTGCCGCCATTGCGTGAGCGTCGGGAGGACATAGCCCCTCTTTTCCGACGTTTCGTTCTTCAGGCTGCGGCGCGGCTCGGCGTGACGCCGCCCAAGCTGGAAGCCCGCGCATTCAGGCATTTGGAAAAGCATGACTGGCCCGGCAATGTCCGCGAGTTGATGCGCTTTGCTGAAAATTTCGTACTCGGCCTGGGCGACCATGATCTGGGCGCCAGCGCCAGCGCCGGACCGACGGATCTTAAAAGCAGGCTAGACGCGTTCGAAACCGAACTCATCGAGGAGGCCCTGGGCGAGGCGGCGGGCGACGTTACCCGTGCCTGCGCTGCGCTCGGCTTGCCACGAAAGACTTTCTACTACCGGCTGCAAAAGCTGGGGATTGATCCTGCCAGCTTTCGCGGCTGATCTGTTGGGCTGAGAAATGCGCACCGATGCATTCTGTAATGCCACCCATATCGTTCGCCTATCCATCGCCTCGCGTCATCGCGGCTTGCTGGCCGAGCAGGATCGCGCCCAATGGACCGGCATCTGCGCCCAGGCCGGGCGCCACGATCAATTGTTCCAGCGCGGGCGCGTTCAGATCCTCGATATAGCGGTTGAGGAGCCTGGCCGATTGCCCGGCGATCAAGGGAAGCAGTTTCGGGCGAGCCTGGATGACGCCGCCGCCCATGACAAGCCGCTCCGGCGACAGGGCCAGGATCAGCATCGTCGTCCATTCAGCGATATCGCCGGCGATCTGGTCCCAATGCGGATCATCGTCGGGCATTTCGGCCACGGGCATTGGCAGGCGTGCAGCCAATCCCGGACCGCCAACCAGTCCTTCCAGGCAATCGCCATGGCTGGGGCAGGCGCCCGCGAATTGGTCGCCGGGCTGTCGCCGAATCCGCATATGGCCTGCTTCGGGATGCAAATGGCCATGGACAGCCTGCCCGTTCACGACCACCCCCAGGCCAACGCCCGTGCCAATCGTGGCATAGGCGTGGACCGCGCAATCTTGCGATGCGCCCCACATGCCCTCCGCCAGCGCGGCACCGGCAACATCGGTATCGATGGCTATCGGGACGTCGAAGCGGCGGGCGAAGTGGCCATAGATGTCGCACCCTGCCCATCCGGGCTTGGGCGTATTGCCCATATGGCCGAAATTCGGCGCGCGGGCGTCCAGGTGCAATGGCCCGAAGCTGGCGATGCCGATGGCGGCGAACGGCGTTTGTTCGGCCCATTGCGCCAGCGCATCCGATATGAGGTTCAGCGTGTCCGGCGTTCCGGTAGGCCAGCGTCGCTGCTGAAGGATGACGCGGCCTTGCGCCAGCGTGGCGATGCATTTGGTGCCACCCAATTCGATTCCCGCGATCAGCGGTTCGCCCACCATCATGCCAGCCATACTCGGTCCCCCTCTATCTGCAACCGCAAGTCGGGTGCAGGAGCGCCGCCGAAATGGTGGCGAGCCTCCGCCGGATCGACCGGAACATGCGCGATCCCTGTCATATCAGCGAAACTCTGGACTGTCAGGTCTGGCAGCACGAACCAGCTATAGGCTTGAAAGGGTGCCCCCGGAGGATTGGCGAAGGCAAGGCCGGTGCCGTTGATTGGCCGCCATGGCCCGTCAAGGCTGTCGGACGTCATGCCATAAAGACCGTTCGGGCCAGTCGGTCCGCCGTCTGCGAATACTTTTTGCTGCGTGGACCAGAAGAGATAGTAGCGACCGCCATGGACGATGACGTGCGGTCGTTCCAGTTCGTTGTTGAGGCCGTCAGCCGAAATCAGGGGCGGCAGCCGTTGCCACTGGCCATCGGGCATAAGCCGAGCCATGCCGACGGCCCCGTTCCAGAAAGATGCCGATCGCGCAAGCGACGCGGCAAAAAAGACGTAAGCCGCGCCATCGGCGGGGTCGCGGAAGAAGGCGGGATCGCGAAAGGCCTTGATCGTGCCGATCGCCCCGCCGCCTTCCATGTCGCGCATATAGTCGATACCGTCGGGAACCAGCATCTCCACCGGGGTCGACCAGGCGGACAGGGTGATGGCGTTGCCAACTACCGACAAGGCGGCCTGTGTTTCGAACAGGCGCTGGCTGTAGCTGAGCACCTGTTCGCCCCGCGTGCCGGCAACGGTGTAATAGAGCGTGATATGATCATGGTCGCCCGATACGATCGCCGAGCCGGACCATTCGCGGCTACCCGGTGAAAAGCCGTTTTCAAACAACAAGCCAAGATCGCGCCAGACGTTGCCCACCCGGTGCATCAGTCGCAACCGGGCCATGCCATGACGGGCTTCGGGATCCAGTAATGTGGGGGCGGACAGCAGGATGAACAAAGTGCCGCCTGCTATCACCGCCTGCGAGCCGTCCTCTTCCTGCACGGGCCAATAATCCCAAAGGTCGACCCCCGGTATCAGGGGCTGCGGCTTGGGGAAGAGCGGCGCGCAAGCCATGGTTTCGCGATCGATCGCGGCGACATGGGCGGCGGTCCAGTGGCTAGTCATTGTCGGGTATCCATGGACAGGGAGGTCAGGCCATGGTCTCCACCGGTGCGTGCAGTCACCGGCGGAGACCATGATTTCCACAGGCGTCAAACGCCCCGGAAAGAGGGGATCAGAAGTCGAACCGGATCGAGGCGGAGACGGTGCGACCGTTGATAGAGCGCGCCCGGACGATGCCGTTGGCGGGAATGGTGGCGTCCTCCGCTTCGGTGAAACCCTTTACGTCGAACAGGTTGTTGGCATTGAGCGAAAGCTGAATGCGATCCATCGGCCTGACCGTCAGGAAGGCATTGACCTGCGTGTAGCCGGGCAGCTTCAACTGGTTGCTGTCCTGTGCGTAGCTGCTCGACGTCCCGATGACATTCGCGCCGACAGTGAAGATTCCCGCGTCATATTGCGGCGTCACCTGATACAGGAATTTGGCCTGGCGGCGCGGGCGATTGCCGACCACCGCAGGGTTCAGCACGTCGCTGGCGATCTTGGCGTCGGTATAGGTGCCGCCTGCCGAGATGCTGAACGGGCCGGCGCGATAGCCACCCTCCAGTTCCAGACCATAAGCGCGATAGTTGCGGTTGAAGAACGTCTGCGTCGTCGCTTCGAAATTCTGTTCCTCGGTCTTGGCGTGGAATGCCGTGGCGTTCAGCGTCAGACCGCCATTGCGATATTTGACGCCACCTTCCAGTTGCTTGACGAAATCGACCGCTGCGCTGCTATCGGTCAGCTTGCCGGTGACAGTGCTGACGGCCGGGCCGAACAGCAACCGGTCGGCATTGGCGCGCGCACCCCGGCTATAGCGTGCAAACAGCGCGACATCATCGGCCAGGCGATAATTGACGCCGAACGAATAGGACAGATATTCATAGCTATAGTCGACCGGCGCACTTGGCGTCGGGATTACCGCGACATTGGTTTCGGGGATCGAGATAACGCCATCGCCGTTCATGTCGCGGCTGGTGACGCCGACACGCCCGCCGCCCAGATCCGATCCTGCGATCGTCCCTTTGGCGTCGCCAAAATCATAACGCAGGCTGCCGTCCAGCGTCAGAGCGCCAGTAGCAAGGCTCAAGGACGCAAAAGGAGCGTTGGTGTTATAGTCGACATCATAGCTGCGGCGGCAGCAATTGCCAAAGAAGGTTGCGCCATAGCCATAGGTGCCATTTTGCGTGAGCGCTTGACCCGCTGCGTTGGTCAGATTGACAAGCGCCGCATTGCCGCCGCCGGCTACTTCAAACAGATGCGACGTCCACAGCCAATCCGTGGCGATGGTCTGGCGCGATTTGTAGAAGCCCGCGGTCGCGGTCAGCTTGCCGATGCTGGTGTCGAAATCCCGACTGACGCGCAGGTCGTTCGTAATGTTGTTCATGCTGTTGATCTTGACGTCGAACAGGACAATCTGTGCCAGATAATCGCTGCCCGCAAAGGCCTGACCAGCCTTTGGACCATTGGCGTAGGTCAGGGTCGATCCGGCACCACCCAGCGCAGTCGCGATGGCCGATCCGGTGTCGACGGCGGAGGGGAAGGGCGAACTGAAGCCGCCCGACACGTCGGAATAGCGGAAGCGTTCGGTGACGTTCCAGCCATCGCCCAGTTCGAACTGCGATTCCAGGCCGATTGCGTAAACCAAGGGATGCTGGCCATCGCGAATGTCGCGCGTGACCAGATTGTTGCGACCGTCCAGCGTCACATTGTCGCGGAAGTAACGCGAATGGAGCGTGTCACTGTTGATGCTGAAACCGGGCAAATCCTGATATTTGGGATTGCTGTTGCTGCCCGTCACCAGCACGGGATTGGGCAGATAGCCGATGGCGCGGTCGTTCAGATATTTGCCGTAGAGCCGGATATAGCCGCCAGCAAACTCCTTGGTGATGTTCGCCTTGATCTGGCCGCCCTTGTTGGCGTCATAGCCTGCCTGGCGGGGGCCTTCGCCCTGGCGATAGAAGCCACCGAAATGGAAGCGCAGGCTGTCGCTGATCCTGCCGCCATAGTCGAAGTCCAGGCGATAGTCGCGATAGTCGATGCCAGCTGTCGCCTGAATGGCCCCGCCTTCCTGCTCCCCGGTCTTTGAAATCATGTTGATGACGCCGCCGGGCGCATTGGATGCGAAGGTCGAGGCCGATCCGCCGCGGACCGATTCAACCCGGCTGATGTTGAAGTCGGAGCGCAGGAAGATGTCGGCATTGCCAAAGGTGATGTCGCCAAATTCCAGCACAGGCAGGCCGTCCTCCTGCAACTGCAGGAACTTCGCGCCGCCCGACGCGACCGGCAGGCCGCGAACCGAGATATTCGCATTGCCTTCGCCGCCGGAAGATTCGGAGCGAATGCCAGGCAGATTGCGGAAGATTTCAGCGACCGAACGCGGGGCTGCTTTGGCGATGTCGTCGTTGCTGAGCGAACTGACCGTGACGCTGCTGTTGAGCCGGTTCTGGCCGCGGGCAACCGCGGTAACGACGATTTCGTCTGATGGAGTGGATTGATCTTCAGCTAGAGTTTGTTGCTGCGCATAGGCAGGCACCGCAACTGCCATGCTGGAGGTCATCAATAGCCCCATGATCCGCATCTTCATCGTCTCTCTCCCTGCCGATTCGATCCGGCCTGATCCTGTGATGATATTTTTCTCAATCGTTTGCAAGCGGAATTGCAATCGATTGAGAAACTGATACAGATGGACTTGTAATGACGGCCACAGTCCGCCAGACCGGAGAGGTAAAGAGCATGAGCGACCCGACACCCCGCAAGCCGCACCTTTCGCTCGGGCGGATCGTGCAGATGAACCTGGGCTTCCTGGGGCTTCAGTTCAGCTTCGGCTTGCAGCAAAGCAATATGGGGCCGATCTATTCCTATCTGGGCGCGGACGAGGCGTCCTTGCCGCTGCTCTGGCTGGCCGGGCCGATGACGGGGTTGCTTGTCCAGCCGATCATCGGCGCGATGAGTGATCGCACCGTAACCCGCTTTGGCCGACGTACCCCTTATTTTCTGATCGGTGCGATATTGTGCAGCCTGTGCCTGTTCGCCATGCCCTACAGCCGGGCGCTGTGGGTGGCGGCCAGCCTGTTATGGGTATTGGACGCGGCCAATAACGTGACGATGGAGCCGTACCGCGCCTATGTCAGCGACCGGCTGGACCAGGCGCAGCGACCGCTCGGCTTTTTGACACAAAGCGCGTTCACAGGGCTGGCCCAGACGCTTTCCTATCTGGCGCCTTCCTTGCTGGTCTGGGGCGGGCTGAACGCCGATGCGGTCGACCCGTCGGGAATTCCGGTGATCACGCGGATCGCCTTCATCGTCGGCGCGGTCCTGTCCTTATCGACCATCCTCTGGTCGGTGCTGCGTGTCCCGGAATTGCCGCTGAGCGCAGAGGAAATCGCCGCGATGCGGGCTGAACCCTTGTCCGCCCGGACCACGCTGCGCGACCTGAAGCAGGCGATCGTCGAGATGCCCGTGCCGATGCGCCAGCTTGCCATCGCCATGTTGTTTCAATGGTATGCGATGTTCTGCTATTGGCAGTTCGTCGCCTTCGCCATCGCCCGTTCGCTTTATGATACGGCCGATTCAGGCAGCGCCGGCTTTCGTCAGGCAGTGCTGGTCAACGGACAGATTGGCGGCTTCTATAATTTCATCGCCTTCATCGCGGCCTTCGCCATGGTGCCGATCGCCCGCAAGATGGGCGCGCGACCTGTGCATGCGGTGAGCGTGGCAGCATCAGGCATCGCGATGCTGGCGCTGCCATATTGCTCCAGCCAGGCGATGCTGTTCATCCCGATGATCGGCATCGGGCTGGGCTGGGCCAGCATGATGGGCAATCCCTATATCATCCTGGCAGACAGCATTCCGCCGGCCCGCACCGGAATCTATATGGGCATTTTCAACATGTTCATCGTCATCCCGATGATGATCGAAAGCCTGACCATGCCGCTGATCTACCGCCCGCTGCTGGGCGGCGATCCGCGTCACGTGCTGATGCTGGCGGGGGTGTTGATGCTGCTGGCAGCGATCGCGACACTGGCTATTCGGGAGCGTCCGGCTGCGCGCGCGGCTATTCCGGCCTGATCGTCAGGCGGACGCGCGCTGTACCAGTGTCGGTGCCATACAGACCGATTCCGCGGGCGTTCCGGCCAGCCGATCGAACAAAAGCTGTACCATCAGCGCCGCTCCGCGCGCGACATCCTGCCGGATCGTGGTGAGCGGCGGGTTGGTCTGGGACGCGACCATCACATCGTCATAGCCGACAACCGAAACGTCGTGCGGCACCCGCAGTCCGGCGTCGCCCAGCGCCCGCAATGCGCTCATGGCGATCACGTCCGACGCCGCGACGATCCCATCAACGGGCGGATGATCGGCCAGGAAGGCACGGATGGCGTCATAGGATGCCTGGGTAGTCAGATGGGCGGGAAGGAGCAGGCCTTCGCCCTTGCCAGCCTGCGCCAGCGCTGCACGAAAACCGGCATGGCGGGCGGCGAATTCGGGGACGTCGGGATTGCCGAAAAAGGCAAGATGGCTGCGGCCCTGCGCCAGCAGATGGTCCGCCGCCATCCGGCCACCCGCTACATTGTCCGACCCTACGGTCAGTTGGGCATAGCCATCGACCGCCGCACCCCAGACGACGAGCGGTTGATAGCGCGCCGCTACCCGTTCGATCACGTCGATCTGGTCGGACTGGCCGATCAGCAGCGCGCCATCCACCCGCCCGCCATCGACGATCCGGTCCAGCCACTGACCGTCGGTGGGAATGACGCGCGTGAGCAGCAGGTCATAGCCACGGTCGGCCAGCGCATCGGCCAGCGGCCCGATCAGACTCATGAAGAAGGGATCGGACAGATGCTGCTGCGTTTCATGGCCAAGGGGCAGGATCACACCGATCGCGCCGGTGCGTCCAAGCCGCAGGTTCCGTGCCGCGCGGTTGATCTGAAACCCATGTTCCTGCGCCAGCGCCTCGATCCGTTCGCGGGTGGCGCGAGCGATCATCGGGTTGCCCGACAAGGACCGCGACACTGTGGATACAGAGACCCCAGCGATCTTTGCCAGTTCCGCGAGGCTGGAGGCATGGGTGGATTTCATAACCTATCGCAATGTCCACAGATTATTTGCCGATTAGCGGCATAGCTAATAGGCGGATTAGGTTCGAGTCCGTATCCCATGAAAGATATTGAAGCAAGGAACCAGAAGGTCGCGGAGGGCTGCATGACCTGCTGGAGGACATCACAGCAGCGATTGGTCGATTGCTAATATTGTCTCATCACTCTGAAATGACGGCCAGGCCGAGCGCGTCTTCATCGGCAGTCGCCGCGGCGAGTTCAGCGCGCGCTGCGGCGATGCGGGCTTGGGCTTCTATCAGCTTCACCTCGGCGTTCGTCGCGCTTTCCTCGCGCTGATTGACCAGGAAAAAGTCGCTTGATCCAAGCGCGAAGCGGCGGCGTTCCGCGCTTGCCAACCGCTGCGCCAGCACGAGCTCTTTTTCGGTCGTCGCGACCAACTGGTTTGCCGTGTCCACTTCTATCCCGATTGCGGTGACTTCGGCGCGGATTTTCTCGGCCAGAAACTGTTGCTTGACCGACAGTTCATCGATCTTCGCCCGTGTTTCGGCCAATTTGCCCTTGGCCTTGCGGTTCTGGAGCGGAATCTTAAACGTGATGCCGACGATCATTTCAAGCGGCGTCCGGTTCGTGCCGCCAAGGCCCGCCGGTCCAACGTCCTTGGCGACCTCTCCGCCAAGGTCAAGCCGGGGCATCAGGTCGTTGCGGGCGAGCGCGAGCTTGACGGTTGCCTTGTCAATCTCCTCAAGCATGATTGCAAAGTCGGGACGGCCCTCCAGATTGAAGGCGGGATCTGACCTGATGCCATCGAGTGCGGTAGCATCGGCTGGCAGCCGCGCTTCGTCGACAACAACCGGCGTGCCATCCGCGCTGCGATAATAGAGCGACAGCTTTACCGCAGCGGCCCGGAAATCCTGCCGGGCTTCGACCACGAAAGCCTGCCGCCTGACCAGGTTCGCTTCATTCTCCGTCAGCAGGATGTCGGGTTTGGCACCAAGCTGCACTTGCCGCTCGATTCCGTCGGTACGTCCCCCCGCCAGCGCCAGTAGTGCTTCGTAAGCCTTGAGCTTCAATCCGGCGGCGACCCATTTCTGATAGGCTTCAACCGCGCGGGCCTGGACCCCGATGCTCGTCGCTCTGGTTTCGAAGCGAGCGATGTCGATATCATTGGCGGCCAGCCTGAACTCGGAACGCCGCGCGTCGATCAGCCGATCGCGCAGCAGCGAATAGAGCCCGCCGACTTTCAGTTCGCCTAGCCGGTTGGTGTAGGATTTGTCTTCATAGATGGGAAAGTCGCCGCGCGACGCGCGGTATTGCCCATAGACATAGCCGCCATTGTTGCTGAGCGGCTGTTCGGTCTTGCCGGCAATTTCCGTGCCGTCATAATAGCCCAGCGTCCGGCTGCGCGCCTCGACCGCAAAGACAGTGTCGAACGCGCCCTGGGCGGTCAGCGCGCGCGCCTCGGCCTGACGGTTGCGTGCCAGTGCCGCGATGATTTCTGGCGCGGAACGGGCTGACGACCGCAATACCTCTTGCAGCGTTAGCGGCCGGGCCGCTTCGTTCACCGACGACTGCGCTGCATTCTCTTGGCCATGCACAGTCGCAGGTACGGCAGCGCTTAGCAATGCTGCCATGCCGATCACGATCCGCATCGTCACTTCTTCTTTTCGATCGAGCTTTTGCCAGATGTTTCCTGCGCCTTCTGCGCGACCTGATCCTGCCCGAAGTTCAAGGGGAAATCGTTGAGCTGGCGCCATAGTTCGTAGCCGACCGTTACATTGTCACCCTGTATCCAGCCCAGCACCTTCCCGCCCTGGCGGACGAAACGGCGGTCCGGCCAGGCCGGCTTTCCGGGCCGCGGTTCGACCAGCACTCGGTACAGGCCATCGGTGCGCGGGGTCGGGTCCACAGAGCGGACCTGACCATCGTAGATGCCGACCGCGAAGGCGGGCCATCCGCTGAACTGGAATGCGGGGAAGCCTTCGAACTCAAGTCGCACAGGGCGCCCTCTGTCGACGAGGGGGATGTCGCGTCCGTCAACGAACAGTTCGACAGCACGTTCAATCTGTTCTGGCGCGATGGTGGCCAGCACCGTTCCCGCAGAAATCAGAGCGCCGCCTGCTTGCGCGTTCAGATTTTGTATGCGTCCGCCCCGCGGCGCGGTGACGATCTGCGCCGATTGCCGCATTTGCCGGACTTCAATCTGCTTGAGCTTCGCCCGCGCTTCAGCAAGCTTGGCGTTGGCATCCGCAACCTTGATCTGCGTCTGTTCATAGTCGCGTCGCGCGGCCAATCCTTCGGAAAATAGCTGGCCGGTGCGTCCAACGTCGATCGAGGCGACCGCGCGGGCCTGTTCGACCGCTGCAATCTGCGCCTGCACTTCGGCCTTTTCCGCTGCAAGGCGCTCCAGAAAGTTGGGGTCGAGATCAACGACCTTGACGATCGGATCGCCCGCCTTGACCAGTTGCCCGTCCTGAACGAAGAAGCGGTCCACCCGGCCTTCCACCAGCGACGACACTTGCTGCGGCCGGTCGTCCGGGTCGAGCGAAATGACCTGTCCGCCGCCCTGCGCAGTCTGCCGCCAGGGAACGAAGAGGATCGCGATGGCAAGGCACAGGCCAACGAATATCAGCCAGGCCACGACGATGACCAAGCGTGGCGGGTTGAGGCTGGCAAGGGAACGGAAATGCGTCAGGTGGCTCGCGCTGATCGTCACGCTTGTGCCTCCTTCTCAACCAGGAACCGTGACAGGGCGGCCGTGTCGGTAAAGCGATGTTGCGTCGTCGCCCCCAGCCAATAGCAGCTGTCGAGATGTACGGCTTCGGGCCTTCCGGTAAACAAGAGTACCGTCGTGCCCTGTTCGCGCAACATCCGTAACGTCGCCTGAAGGGGGCCGTCGGGCATCATATCGTACAGCTGTGACAGCAGCAATACTTTGGGCCGGCTGATCAGCGCGGTGGCGGCCTTGAGCTGCATCACCTCCAAGATGGAGAGCGGTGACCCGGAACTTGCCAGTTGCGTGTCCAGACCTTTGGGCAGGCTCGAAATGCGCGTCGTGAGGCCGACAATGTCGAGCACCTTGATGATGACGGCGCTGTCGGCATCTCCCCCTGCCGCCATGTTCAGATATTCGCGGATGGTCACATCGACGATACTGGGCCGGTTCAGCACCACCACGGCGGACCGCAGCAGATACATATCAAAACTGCCAAGGTCGCTGCCACCGATCGTCAGCAGGCCGGTATCGGGATTGACGTGACGCTTGAGCAGCAACGCGATCTGCCTCTCGACGCCGGGCTCTGCCAGCATGACGGTCTGCTCGCCGCTCTCGATCGAAAAATTGAAGCGTGAGCTGGCCAGTTCCACATTGCGAAAGCGGACCGAACCGTCAGGCGGAGCCTGGCCATTTAAGTCCAGCGCCTCCTGGGGAATGGCGAAAATCTGCGACAGTTCTTCCGAACTGGCCACCAGATCGTAGAAAGTGTCGAGATACCAGCCGAGTTGCGCAATCCCGTAGAACACCCCCGACAATATGAGTTCGGCGGCGACGAGCTGCCCGATCGACAGTTCGCCTGCCAGGATGAGGTTGCCGCCTAGCGCGAGCAGCGCGGCCGCAGCGAAGGCATAGACCAGGAAATAGGCGAGAGCCTGCGCGAAGCTATAGCGGAAGTAGCGACGGTGGGCGCGGATATAATTGGCCGTCACGGCCTCCGACTGGTCCATCGCAAAGGTCAAATGCCGCGCCGATTTATAAAAGCCGTTCGATGCGCCGACGCTCTCCAGCCATTGAGCGGCCTCATGCTTGGCATGTGACACGCCGATAGCGCCTGTGATCGCGCCGTGACGCCATACCATCCAGATGGCAATGCAGGTGACGATCAGCACTATGTTGAACGCCAGGAAAAAGGGGTGGTAGAAACTCGTCACGACCAGGCCGACCGCGCCCTGAAGGATGATCGTGAAGGCACCGATGACGAGGCTGGGCACCGCTTTCTGAACGACGATCATGTCGAAATAGCGGTTGAACAGGCTTCCCCGGCTCTCATCCAGAAAAAACGGGTTCTGCGCATGAACAGCCCGAACCGTGACTTCGGCGACCACCCGCGCGAAAATCCGACGCTCGAACATCGTCAGCAGGTAGAGGCGCAGGGCGCTCAGGCAAGCGACAAGGAGCAGCAGGACCAGCAGGACGCCCGACAATATCCATAGCGGCGCGACCAGGGCCGTGCGCGCCACCGAATTGATGAGTAGCTGGACCGAAATCGGTGTCGCCAGTGACAGCAATGTAATGGCCAGCGTGTAGACGACGCCAACATTCACATAGCCCTTGTCGGGTCCGACTATCTCACCAAGCCACGCGGCAGCATGCCGCAGACCGAACTGCTCGCCAGCCAATTTCCGTCCTCATCTTATGTGTGTGGCGCATGTAAAAAGGTCGCTGGCCGCCGACAAGATGGCAATGCTGCTGTGCAACATTTACTTACATGGAAGAGCCGGTCCTGAAATGCGAACGAGCGCCTTTCGGGTGTCGAACAGGTCCATAATTTCTCGACCTCGCATTGTGGATATACTCGGTGGGCAGTCGCAGCGAATTTATGATCAGTTGGCGTGCTCTGGTCATCCTATAATCCGACTCAGCCAGAACGCACAACCCAACTGCACCGACAGCAGCGAAAGCTCGTACATTTTCGACAACACCCTCCGGCCCAGCAAAACGCCGACGCGCCATTCACTTGGTTGTCACCGCCTGCCACAGTGCCGACAATAGCCTTGACACGTCGATAATGTGATCACTATATTGGCGTGCAACTGTATAAAACCGCGTCAGTCAAGTTTGGAAGCCATGCAGAACATTCCTCAACCAGCCGATGCCTTGGAATTTCTAGAGGCGAATCCGGAGATTGAATTCATCGAGGTCATTTTTACCTCGATGGCAGGGGTGCCGCGTGGCAAGCGTGTGCGACGCTCGGAACTGCTTAACATATACGAAAATGGGCGGCTGCTGCCGGGCTCCATGCTGGTGGTTGATGTCACCGGACAGGATTGCGAAGAGACCGGGCTGGTCTGGGGCAATGGCGATCCCGATTTCTTGCTGCGTCCGGTTCCAGGGACGCTGGTCAAGGCGCCTTGGCTGGGCGAAGGTGTGGCACAAGTGATCACATCTATGTACAATCTCGACGATACACCCAACGATCTTGATCCGCGCCATGTGCTTCAGCGGGTGCTTGATCGCTTTGCCGAGATCAACCTGACGCCGGTGGTTGCTTGCGAGATCGAATATTATCTGGTCGATCCGGTGCGCGGACCGCGTGGCGAGCTGCGCCTGGCACCACCGCCGGGCAAGGCGAACCCGCCCGAACTTATCGATGTGTTCAGCCTGCGTGACATTCAGGACTATGCCCCTTTCTTCAAGGAACTGTGGCGTCTGGCTGACATACAGGGCATCCCGCTTGAAGCGGTGATTTCGGAATATGCTGCGGGCCAGGTGGAACTGACGCTGCATCATGGCCCCGATGCCCTGCGCGCGGCGGACGAGGCGCTGATGTACAAGCGTCTGGCGCGCGGCCTGGCGGCGACGATGGGGATGGAAGCCACGTTCATGGCCAAGCCGTTCACCCATTCAGCAGGCAGTAGCATGCACCTGCACTTCAGCATCAACGATGATGCAGGCGACAATATTTTTGCCAGCGAAAATCCACAAGGCACGCTCGTGATGCGTCATGCCATCGGCGGCTTGCGCGAAACGCAGGCCGAAGCTTTCGGCATTTTCGCGCCCAACGCCAATTCCTACCGGCGTTACCGGGCCAATTCCTATGCGCCCACAGCGCCGATCTGGGGCGTGAACAATCGCTCGGTTTCGTTGCGCGTGCCAGCCGGGCCGCCCAAGTCGCGCCATGTCGAACATCGTTTCGCAGGTGCCGATGCCAATCCCTATCTGGCGCTGGCGGCGATGCTGGCAGGTGTCCACCATGGCATCATCAACCAGGTCGATCCCGGCCCTCCGGTCGAAGGTGATGGCTATAAGGCTGCTGCAAGCTCGCCCCACCAGGTGCCGGGCAACTGGTACGCAGCGATCGATGCGCTCGATAAATCCGACATCCTGCGGGATTATCTCGGATCGCGGTTCGTGGACATGTACTGCGCCGTAAAGCGCGTCGAGCAGGATCGCTTCTTCAGCGAAGTCGTTTCGCTGGATTACGACTGGTATCTCAAGACCGTCTGATCCGCCCGCTTTGGTGCCAGCCCACCGGACAGGGAACAACGCCGTGAACGAGCCTATGAATGATCAGGCCATTGCCGACCTGATCAAGCGCCGCAATGCTGCCTTTGGCCGTGGAGCGAAACTATTCTATGAAAAGCCGCTGCACCTGACGCGGGGTGAAGGCGCGTATCTGTTCGATACGGGCGGTCGCCGTTATGTCGATATGTACAATAATGTACCCTGCGTCGGCCACGCCCACCCGCGCATAGTAGAGGCTATGACGCGTCAGCAAGGCACGCTCAACACGCATAGTCGCTATCTACACGAAAGCGCCATAGCTCTTGCAGAGCGGCTTACCGCCTTGCAACGGGTCACCGAAAGCGCCGTGTTCAGTTGCAGCGGCACCGAGGCCGTCGAAGTAGCGCTACGCATGGCGCAAATTGCTACTGGCGCGCGCGGGATCATCTGCACGAACCATACTTACCATGGCAATAACGCGCTTGTCGGCGCGCTCACCAATCTGAGCGTGGACGACAGACGCCATGCCGGCCTGCGGTCGATACCCTTTCCCGAAACCTATCGTCCGATCGAACATGGTTTATCGGGGGCAGCGTTGGCCGATGCCTATATCGCCCGGCTCCGCGCGGCGATTGATGAACTACAGGCCGAAGGCGCAGGGATCGCTGCCCTGATCCTGTGCCCGATCCTCGCTAACGAGGGACTTCCGGACATACCGGAGGGTTTCATGGGCAAGGCCATGCACGAGGTGAAATCCGCCGGTGGCCTCATCATCGCGGATGAGGTTCAGGCGGGGTACGGGCGCACTGGACAATGGTGGGGCTATGACGCGGTCGGGCTGATCCCGGACATCGTCGTCACCGGCAAGCCCATGGGGGCGGGCCTGCCACTGGCGGCCACCACCGCTCGCCGGGATCTGGTCGAAGCTTTCCGCGCAGAAACCCGCTACTTCAACACATTTGCGGCAAGTCCGTTGCAGGGCGAGGTCGGGCTTGCAGTGATCGACACGCTCGAATCCGAAGGGATGATCGACAATGCCCGCACCGTGGGAGCGGCGCTGAAGGCCGGGCTGATGGAGAGCATGGGGCGCTGGGATAGCATAGGGGATGTGCGCGGTGTCGGCTTGTTCATCGGGATCGAGTTCGTCGATGGCGGGGGCGCGCCAGACAAGCCTCTCGCCTTCGACGTGGTGTGCCGCCTGCGCGATCATGGTTTCCTCACTTCTATCGACGGGGCGTTCAACAACATGGTCAAGATCCGCCCGCCGCTGCCATTGCAGGCTGCCGACGCCGCCGCGTTTCTCGATGCGTTCGACGTCGTCATGAAATCCATCCATGCCTGAAAAGCTGACGATCGAGCACTATGCTGACGCGGCGCAGGCGGCGGCTGATGCCTTCGGCCTCCAGGCTGCGGAACTGCGTCCGATCTCGATGACCGAAAATGTCGTGTTTCGACTGCGTGAAGCGAAGACAGGTCAACTCTATGCCTTGCGGTTGCACCGTCCGGGCTATCACGCGCTGGACACGCTGGTTTCCGAGCGTGACTGGACAACGGCCCTGGCCGACAAGGGGATGATGGTACCGACTGGAAGACGGGCCTCAAATGGAGACTGGTATGTGCCTATTGCGACGCCCGATCCCGGTGGGTTTCGCCATGCCGGGGTGACGATCTGGCACGAAGGGCAAACGCTGGAAAGCAGGATCGGATCGGACCGTGGGCCTGAAACCTGGCCGTGGTTCCACAGGCTGGGCGCTCTGCTTGGCGAATTGCACACCCACACCCGGAATTGGGTGATCCCTTCAGGGTTCGTTCGTCATCGGCTCGACATCGATGGCCTGGTGGGCGAAACGCCTTTCTGGGGTCGCTTCTGGGACAGCGCGTTGCTCGACGATCAGGAAAAACGCTTGCTGTTGAGCGCGCGGGAATGGGCCACCGCTAGACTATATGATCTTCAGGCCAACGGCGCGTTGTTCGGCCTGATTCATGCCGACAGTCATCTCGACAATGTGTTGATCAGTGGAGACCGTCTTGGTCTGATCGACTTTGATGATTGCTGCTATGGGTGGCTGGCATTCGATATGTGCGTGGCCTTGCACAGCAGTTGGGGCCATGCTGACTTCGCATCGATCCGCGACCATTTTCTTGCAGGCTACGAAATGCAGCATGCGTTGCAGGCTGACATTCTGCAACAGCTTGATCTGTTCCTGCTCCTACGGTCGTTACAACTGGTGAGTTGGCGCGAAATGCGGCCCGATATAGCCGCAAACCTGCGCAAAGAGCTTTGGATGCCAAAGCTTGCGCAGGACATTCAAAAGGCGCTCGCGTCCTGACGCTAGGATGCGCCGACGCGGGGGCAGTGGCCGGCGCATGGCTTCTGACTTAGCCGAACGTGTGGCTTATGACCTTCACGTCGCAATATTTTTCGAGCGCATGGATGCTGCGGTCACGGCCAAAGCCGGACTGGCGGAAGCCGCCGAAAGGCATAGTGATGTCGCAGCTGTCCCAACCGTTGATCCATACCATGCCCGCTACCAGCGCGTCGGCAAAGCGGTGCGCCCGGTTCATGCTGGCCGTCCAGAGCCCTGCCGCAAGGCCGTAGCGCGTGCCGTTGGCAATGCTCAACGCTTCATCGTCAGTGTCGAATGCGGTGACGCACAACAGTGGACCGAAAATCTCCTCCTGCGCCAGTGGGTGGTCGGACGGCACATCGGCAATGATCGTGGGCAGCATATAGTAGCCGCCTGTATCTGTGCGTGCGGCCTGCCCCCCACATAGGATACTCAGCCCGTCCGCCCGTGCACGGTCGACCTGTGCCAAGACCGCTTCGAGATGACCCTTGCTCGACAGCGCACCAAGGTTCGTCGCTTCGTCCAGCGGATCGGCGGGAATGATGTTGCTGGCAACGGCGGTCACGCGATCGAGCACCGTCTCCATCACCGCACGCTCCACCAGCAGGCGTGAGCCTGCCGTGCACACCTGTCCCTGGTTATAGAAGATGCCCCAGGCGGCCTGGGTGGCCACCATATCCAGATCCTGCCAGTCGGCAAAGACGATGTGCGGCGACTTGCCGCCTAGTTCGAGGCTGACCCGCTTCAGGTTGCTATCGGCAGCCGCACGCAGCAATTGTCGGCCCGTTCGTTCGGAACCGGTAAAGGCAATCAGTTGCACGTCCATATGCCGCGCCAGAGCATCGCCTGCCTCGTGCCCAAGGCCCGTCACGACGTTGAGCACGCCTGCGGGAAGGCCCCCCTCAATCGCGGTCCGGGCGAGCTTGAGCGCAGTCAGAGATGTGAGTTCGGACGGCTTCATCACAAGGGTGTTGCCTGTCGCCAGTGCGGGCGCGATCTTCCACATCGCCAGATGAAGCGGGAAATTCCACGGTACGATCACGCCGATCACGCCAAGAGGCTCATGCACGGCATAAGACAGACGGGAGGCGGGTGACGGGCCAACCTCACCATAGACCTTGTCGATCGCCTCGGCATAGTAGCGCAGCGTGTTGATCGCCTGTGGAATGTCGAAGCTGCGCGTGGCGCTGATCGGCTTGCCGGTATCGATACATTCCAACAGCGCAAAATCCTCCGCCTGCGCCTCGATCAGGTCGGCAAAATGGAGCAGGAGGCGCTTGCGATCGCGCGGAGCCATGTGGCGCCACTGTCCGGCATCGAAAGTCGCTTTCGCATTCGCCACGGCAAGATCGACGTCTGCTGTGGTACACCGCGCAATCCGGTTGATGCTGGTGCCATCGCGCGGGCTGACATTGTCCAGCGTTTCGCCATGCGCCGTTGCGCGGAAAGCGCCGTCGACGAACGGCTGCGGAGGCAGGCTATGCACGAGCAGCGACACATGCGCCAAGGCGTCATCTGGAGTAATCATGGCATGCGACCCTTTGCTGCTATTCGCCGAGATGGCGCAGCCAGTTGCGCAGTTCAGTGCGGCGGATGCTGCCATCGAGAATGTCGGTGTCGATCCCGAGCCGCCAGACCACGGGTGCGTCGACCGCGGCTTCCGCAGCGATCCGCAAGTCTGCGATGTGACTGTCGAGCATATTGCGGGTATCGAAGAATTGCCCGCCCACCATGTCGTCGCCATAGCCTTCGTATATTTCGGCAAGATGCGGGAGGTCGAACTCAGGATGATATTGCACGCCCCAGGCGATGCTCCTGCCAAGGGGAATGACGGCGGCCTGGACCGGGCAGCGGCTGTTGCTGGCCAACAAGACACTGCCTTCAGGAAGGCGTGAGACATGGTCGTAGTGAATGCATGGCGCATCGAACGCGCTGGCGCGGTCGGTAAGGAGAGGATGGCCTAACCCATCGGTGGTTGGGACGATCTTTCGTGCAAAGCCCATCTCTGCATGGGCGTCGTTGCGCTCGACCGCGCCACCCCCCGCGACCGCGCAAATTTGCAACCCCCAGCAACTGCCAAGGATCGGCAGGCCTGCGTCAGCCACGCGCCGCACCCAGTCGATCTGGCGCGTGACGTCCGGCTCATTGTCGTAAGCGTGCAGGGCAGAGCCGGAGATGACAAAGCCCGCATAATTTTCAGGCGAGCGAGGCGGCTGCGCGCCTTCGTCGGCGCCGTAAAGGACATCGATCTGCAAGTTCGGGTTTTCGGCAAGCAAAGCCCGGACATAGACTTCAGCCGTCGTCTCCTGCCCAAGATGCGCGGCGCGTTCCCGTGCGGGCTGGCTGCTGCCTTCCATCAGAAGGATATTTTTCATTATAGACCTCAAGGTGTGATCACATTATCCTGCCTCAGCTCGAACCCGTTTGCAACCGCAACTGTCGTGTTAGTGATCACAAGGAGGATGTCATGGCCCAATTGACGAGGCGAAGGATGATGGCGGCGGCAGGCGCAGGCGGCATATCGTTGCTTGCTGCCAGTGCCGGTGCGTCGGGCGCGGCCCCTGCTGCCTCGGCTGGCATGGCGCACGGCAAAGCGCGACCTGCGCCGCGCCCGGAGTGGATTTACGACGCCACGGTGGAGCTTGAGAAGGACATTCCGATGGGCAAGACGATACGGGGCGATCGTTTTCGCGTGCCGATCATCGGCGGCACATTCTCCGGCCCGGAGATGAGCGGTCGCATTTTGCCGGGCGGCTTCGACTGGCAGCTCCTGCGTCGGGACGCCTATTGGGAACTATCCGCCGACTATTTCATGGAAACTACGGACGGCGTCCAGATTCATGTGTTAAATCAGGGTCTTTGGTACAGCGCCAGCGGGGATTGGCCTGCAACTTATGCGGTGACGACTCCGCAGTTGGAGGCACCCGACGGTCGCTACGAATGGCTCAATCGCTATATTTTCACCGGAACCGTGGGGCAGGGCGGTACTGCCGAGAAGCCGGCGGTACAGCTGTCGATATTCCGATTGCTGAACCCTTGATCAGTGCCGGTCGTTAGCCGCGCTTTCGCGGCTTGCTATCCTTCGCTGCTGCTGCGGCATTGAAGCGCATCAGTTCATTGCCGATGTGGGTGATGCCGTCGCGAAGATCGGCCTCGATAGCAATGCGAAGGGCCATCCGGTTCCGGGCGCGCACGGCGTCCAGCGCCTCGGCATGGCGATCTACCGTGAATTCAGGCCCGATATATACCAATGCCTGGCGCAGGAACGGCCCGATCTGCAGCCAGAGTGATTCTATCAACGGTACGAACACCGAATCGGGCTGTGCCGAATATAGCGTGCGGTGAAAAGCAAAGTTGCCAGCCAGCCATCGATCATAGTCCCTGATCCTGACTCCCTCATCGACTTCATCGTTATACTCGACGAGTTTTGCGATCAGGGCATCGTCCACATATCCCAGCGCCCGCGACGCAGCCTCTGTTTCCAGCGCTATGCGCGCCGCCAGCAGGTCATCGAATCGCTCGGGCGACATGACCGGAATGCGAATGCGCCGGTTGCCAAGCAGTTCGACGGCGCGTTCCGCGGCAAGACGCCGCAACGCTTCGCGGATGGGCATGGCGCTTACGCCGAGTCGTTCGGCCAGGCCGCGAATCGTTAGCGGTTCACCGGGTGCGATCCGGCCGAGCAGGATGTCGGTCCGCAACTCGCTGTAAACCCGTTGCTGCACAGTCACGACGTCGACCGCAGCATCCTGGTCCACCGGCTCAATCTCGGCGATCCTAGACAATTTTTTCACCTCAAACAGACGGCTACGGGAAAATGTGATGCCAACATCCCGCCTCTATCGCATCGCTATGGGTGTTGACAACCAAAGGATGTCTTAATATGTGATCACATTATAGCAGTATGCAACGATCCATGATCTACTGTGACGAAGTCCGTTAAATGCCACACGCAGTCGTGGGTCCGGATCGTTCTGCCGCCAAACTTATTCCCAGCCGCACGGTTGTCGTGCGGTTCTAAAAGCTAACCAGAAACGGTCTGATCGATGGAACATGCGCCGATCCGCAAGCCCTATGCCGGCCTGCCCTCATATTATGCCGCAACCGCCAATCGCGTGACCGAACGCCCGCAGCTGCGCGGCGAGGAAAGGTGCGACGTGGCGATCGTAGGTGCGGGCTTCACCGGCATGTCGGCGGCGCTTGAACTTGCCGAACGCGGATATAGCGTCATCGTGGTTGAAGGCGAACGGGTGGGCTGGGGGGCTTCCGGTCGCAATGGCGGCCAACTCGTCAACGGTTACAGCCGCCAGCTTTCCGAAGTGCGCAAGCATTATGGCGCGGAGGCGGAGCGCCAGTTTGGCGAAATTGCGCGCGAAGGATCGGACATCATTCGCGAACGTGTTGCAAAATATGGCATCGAATGTGACCTGCGCGACGGAAACAGCATTGTCGGCATGCACGATGCGCACATGCGCTTCCTGCGTGGTCGCGTGGAGGAATGGCACCGCCACGGTTATACCGACGTCGAATTGCTGGAAGGCGATGCAATCCGCAAGGTCGTCAACTCCGATCGCTATGTCGGTGGCTATTACGATCCGCGCGGCGGCCACATGCACTCGCTGAACTATGTGCTAGGCGAAGCGGCAGCATTTGAGGCACTGGGCGGGCGCATCTTTGAACAGTCGCGCGTGACCAAGGTCGACCGTTCGGCTCGGCCCGTTGTCCATACTGCGCAGGGGCATATCGTAGCCAATAAGGTGCTGGTGTGCGGCAACGCCTATCTTGGTGACGCCGCGCCGGACCTTTCGGGCCGCATCCTGCCGGTATCCAGCCAGATCATCGGCACGGAAATCCTGGGCAAGGAATTGCTGGACGAACTTTTCCCGGCCAATGCGGCGGTCGAGGATACACGCTACATTCCCGACTATTATCGCAGGACCGCCGATCACCGGATCATCTATGGCGGTGGATCGGTCTATGGCGGCATCGATCCGGCCAATATCACAGCCAAGATCATGCCGCAGTTGCTGCAGACATTCCCGCAATTGCGGAACGTGAAGATCGACTTTGTGTGGGCGGGCAATTTCGCCCTGACGATGACCCGCTATCCGCAAGTGGGGCGCGTGTCCGACAGCGTATATTATTCGCAAGGTGACAGCGGCCATGGCGTGACCACCACGCAGATGCTCGGCCGCCGGCTGGCCGAAGCGATCGACGGTCAACTCACCAAGTTCGATGTGTTCGCGCGGCTTCCCTACATTCCGTTCGTAGGGGGCAAGCTATTGCGCGTGCCATACTGCGTCATTGGGTCCTGGTATTATGGATTGCGGGACAAATTGGGCATTTAGCAACCAACAAAAATCCAAAAACTAATCGGGGAGAAATGACATGCGACTTCGTCTTACCACCTCAGCCTCGCTGATCGCGTTGCTTGCCACCCCGGCCTTTGCGCAAACTAGTCCGCCGACCGATGGCGACGCGATCGTGGTAACCGCACAGAAGCGGGAGCAGAATCTGCAGGATGTGCCGATCGCGATCACGGCCGTATCCGGGCAGGCCTTGCGCGACCAGCGTATCCGTACCATCGACGAAATCGGAACCCAGGTCAGCAACACGCAGATTTATCAGGACAAGGGGGGCAGCCAGCCCAACTGGACGATCCGCGGGGTTTCGCTGTTCGATTTCAACGTCAACAACAGCCCGTCCACCTCCATTTTTATCGATGACGTCTATCAGCCTTCGACAGTGCTTGGAGCGGGCGGCATCTTTGACCTCCAGCGCGTCGAAGTGCTCAAAGGCCCGCAGGCCGGCCTTTATGGCCGCAATTCTGTGGGCGGTGCCGTGCAGATCATTTCGCACGAGCCAAAGCCCGGTGACACGGACGGCTATGTGAATGTCGACTATGGTTCGTGGAACCGCTACCGCATCGAAGCGGCGCAATCGCTTTCGCTGGGGGAGAATACGGCGTTCCGGCTTTCCGTACTTAACGATGGCAGCTTCGGCGGCGGATGGCAGAAGAGCCTGGCCGGCGGGCGAAAATGGGGCGAGCCTGATCGTCTGGCGGTGCGCGGACTGCTCCGTTCCGAGATCGGCCCGCTTACTGCAAAGTTGAAGGTCTTTTACGCGCGCGACAAGAGTGACACGGTGCTGGCAACAGCGTCCGGGGCCTATTCGCCGACCGGTCCGGACTTTTGCGATGCCTTGCTCGCAGGGCGGCTCGATCAGGCCAATTGCCTCACGCTGGCCCAGAGCATCGACCCGTCGCTGGCTGGCGCGGGAGCGCAAAGCAAAGACGGCAAGCGCGTCCTTTCCCAGGGAGAGAACCGCCTCAACAATGAAGAACTTTCGGCCACGCTCAACCTCTCGGCTGATCTTGGCGGTGTCACCATTACGTCGATCACCGGACTGACGCGCTTCGATTTCGGTTTTGCTTTCGATTATGACGCAAGCCAGCTCAACCTTGGGGGTTGGACCGAACAGGCCGGACTGCGCAACTTCAACCAGGAACTGCGCATCGCATCCTCGTCCAGTGGCGCCTTCCGCTGGCAGGGTGGCGTGGTTTATACCAACTATCGGTTCAACGAGTTCAAGGAGTTTAACTGGACCGACAATCCACTCCTGTTCGATACATTCAACCCGATCTTCGGTGTCGACTATCAGGACCTGTTCCTTGATGTGACCTATAACCAGAAGACCCGCTATTGGGGCATTTACGGTCAGTTCGACTATGACATCACGCCGGAACTGACTTTCAGCGGCTCGGTTCGCTACTCCGATGAAAAGACCACATATCGCAACGGTCGTACCGGCTTCCGCAAGATCACCAGCTTCCCCGCGCCAGGTGGCATCGACCTTATCCCGGTTGGCGACATCGACCGTGATTATAAACTTGGCGATCATTGGACGGGTTCGGCAACGCTATCGTACCGCCCGACGGATACCGCCACGCTCTACACAACCATCTCGCGCGGCTATAAGTCGGGCGGCGTACCGGGCGGTTTCCCGCAGACACCCGAAGATACGCTGCCTTATGGCGAGGAGTTCGTCCTCAACTTCGAGGGCGGTTTCAAGACCGAATGGCTTGATCGTACGCTACAAGTGAACGGGTCGGTTTTCTATTACGACCATGACGATATCCAGGCCTTCACCACGCTTCCTAGCACCCTGACACCGGGTCAGTTCGCGTTCCGTCTGACCAACATCGGTAACGGCTATAATTTTGGCGCCGAACTCGAAGTTGTGGCGCGGCCGGCGCGCGGCCTGCGGCTGGCGGCGTCGGTCGGCTATCTGAAGGCCAAGATTACCGACAGCGACAAGGTATTCTTCTCGCTGGATAATCAGGTCATTCCTTGGGAAGGTCAGCGGCTCGACTATGCACCGACCTGGAGCGGCATCCTTTCGGCCAGCTACCGCGCAGAGTTGAGCGCAGGACGTAGCCTGACCTTTGCGGGCGACTATAACTTCCGGTCGCGTCTGCGCTTTGGGCAGACTGCGGTGGATGAAGCGCTGCGCGGCGTTCCGGGTTATGGCGTTGCCAATGGTCGCATCACGCTGGCCGATGAATCCGGTTGGTCACTCGCCGTGTGGGGCAAGAACCTGTTCGAAAAGGCCTATATCACGGACGCTGGCAACGACGGCGTAGGAAGCTTCTACCGTACCTAAGGTGAGCCGCGCTCGGTTGGTGTCGCGCTGGGCTACAGGTGGTGAGCGGGCAATCGCCCGACCCTGCCAAACGGCGCATAGATGTCGCTGCGGCCATCGGATATGGCATTTGCGCCGTCGCCATCCTCTCGCTCCAGCCACTCGCGTTCGGCCCGTTGGTCGAAGCCGGGTGGTTGAGCGAGAGCAGGCTTGGCGAGATTGCCGGGCTGGAAACAGCCGGATTGGCATTGACATCGGCGATACTGCCAGGATGGCTGACGGGAAATTTCTTCCGGCTCAAGCTTGCCGTTCTGGCGGCGCTGATTGTCGCCTGCAACGTGGCGACGCCCTATGCAGGCTATTCGACAGGGCTGCTGCTTGTGCGCCTGCTGTGCGGGCTTGCAGAGGGCGGCGTGCTCGCCGGAGCGTTCGTGGTCCTGTTCCACACCGGCAATCCCGATCGCATGAACGCCTTGTTTCTGGCTGTGTCCAATACCGTTATCGCCATCGTGTCCTACATCATTCCAACGGTGATTTTGCCTGTCTATGGCACGCCGGGGCCATTCATGCTGATGGCGGGTCTTGGCCTGTTCGGCCTGGTGATGATCTTTGCAGTAGGGCACAAGCCTGAAGCCATGGCCGCGCCGGTCAGCAGCTGGCGCTCATGGCCCTTTGCGACCTGGCTCGTGCTCCTGGGCATCATATTGCAGAATGCCGGTGTGCTTTCCGCATGGGTGTTTCTTGAATCCACCGCTCGTGCCGCCAATCTCGGTGCGCAACCATTGGCGCTTTCGGCATCGCTTGGCATTCTTGCGCAGGTCGCCGGTGCTACCGCGATCGCGCTTGTCGGCTACAGGTTGCCGTCAGGCAAAAGCCTCATGATCGGCAGCAGCATGCTTGCAGGGGCAATATACTGGCTGGGGCATCCCATGGGCGCTGTGTCATTCGTTCTGGCCAATGTCCTGATGGGCGCCTGCTGGCTTGCGTTACTGCCATTGTCGATCAAGCTGATCTGCGAGATCGAGCGCAAACATCACGCGCTCTACCTCACGGCGGCTGCACAGATGGTGGGCCTGAGTATTGGCCCGCTTGTTTCTTCGTTATTCGTGTCCGAACAGTCTGTCGAACCTGCCTATCTGGTCGGCTTTGGCATGGCTGTCTTGGCGGTAATTGCCCTTGGGCTGGCCGCCAACTCACCTGACCGCATCAGACGCACTCACTAACAAGGGCCAGTAGCATGGTTTGGACTACCCGCGACACCGGCCTGTTCCGAGGCACACCTCAAACAGATCATTTCCGCCGCATGGCGAGTGTTACGCCTTGCCGCCGTATAAACCGCGCAGATCACGCGCGGCCATTTCCGCCGGCAAAGCAGGGTCTTTCGCTGCCGAAAACCTTTCAAGCCAGCGGCCAGACCCACGACCTTGCAACCTTCCTAGACGATGTGACGACCACCGGCCTGCTGGTGCTGCACAAGGGCGAGAAGGTCTATGAGAATTATTGGGAAGGCAACCGCGCCGACTCCCAGGTCGCGATCTTCAGCTGCACCAAGAGCTTCGTTTCCACGCTGGTGGCCTGTGCGCTGCGCGATGGATATATTGCCAGCCTTGACGATCGCGCCGACAAATATGCCCCTGAACTGAAGGGTTCGGGCTATGAAGGGGTGCGGATAGAGGATATTCTCCAGATGTCCTCCGGCGTGCGTTGGAACGAGGATTATGGCGATCCCCATTCCGACATCGCGCGCTTTGCCGCCGCCTATCTCGAACCGGCATCGTTCGACGCGGTCTGCGCCTCGCTGCCGCGTGAACATGCACCGGGGACGTTCAACCGCTACAATACGTGCGATACGCATGTTCTGGGCATGGTCGTGAGCCGCGCGGTCGGCCAGTCGCTGACCGACTATCTCCAGCATCAGGTCTGGGACAAGCTCGGCATGGAGGATGATGCGTTCTTCCTGATCGACGGCAAGGGCGTGGAAGCCGCTGGCATGGGCCTTCAAGTTACGCTGCGCGACATGGCCAAGCTTGGGCAGTTCATGCTTCGCGGCGGCCTTTCTCCAGACGGCGAGCAGCTTCTGCCCGCTGGCTGGATCGAAGCCTGTTCGACAGCGACCAAGGACCACCTCAAGCCCGGCGAGCGGGCGACATCAACCTACCCCTGGGGCTATGGCTATCAGTGGTGGATACCCGACAATAGCGGTGCCTACAGCGCTCTTGGCGTGTATCACCAGATGATCTGGGTGGACCCCGCAAAGGATGTGGTGATCGCCAAGACCACCGCCTACGCCGCGTTCGGGCAGGACCATGAGGACGAGAACCGGGTCGATCAACTGCATTTTGCCGCCTGCCACGCCATCGCAGATGCAGCGGCCAAGGGCTGAAGACGTGATCCAAGCTGAACTTTTCGCACATGGCGTTGCCGCGCATGGTCTTGCCGTCAGCAATCCGGCCAGCGGCGCGGTTATCGCGACTGTGCGCTCATGGTCTGCGGCGGAGGTCGAGGCTCTGGTGCCCGTGGTCGACATGGCGGGCCGCGCCTGGACCGCCCGGACCGCAAAGGACCGCGCAGTCATCCTGCGCCGCTGGTTCGATCTCATGCTCGCGCACAAGGATGCGCTCGCCGCGATCTGCACCGCTGAATGCGGCAAACCACTGGCGGAAAGCGCGGGGGAAGTGGTCTATGCAGCGGGTTTCATCGAATGGTATGCCGAGGAAGGCAAGCGGATCTATGGCGAGATCACGCCGACTTTCGCCCCCGACAAGCGCGTCCTGACCCTGACGCAAGGTATCGGCACCACGGCCGCAATCACGCCGTGGAACTTCCCAATTGCGATGATCACCCGCAAGGTCGGCCCCGCGCTTGCCGCAGGCTGTCCGATGATCCTCAAGCCGGCTGAAGCCACGCCGCTTTGTGCACTGGCGCTGGAGTATCTCGCGCTTCAAGCCGGGCTTCCCGAAAACCTGTTTCGTGTGGTTCCGACCAACGATCCGGTAGGGGTTGGCAAGCTGCTATGCTCTCATCCGGTGATCCGCAAACTCAGCTTCACGGGATCGACCGCTGTTGGCAAGCTGCTGCTTGAACAATGTGCGGGCACGGTCAAGCGCACCAGCATGGAACTGGGTGGCAATGCGCCATTCATCGTCTTTGACGATGCCGATCTTGACAAGGCGATCGACGGCATCATGGTCGCGAAGTTCCGCAATGCCGGGCAGACGTGCGTTTGCGCCAATCGCATTCTGGTGCAGGATGGGATCTATGATGCTTTCCTTGCGCGGTTCGTGCGGCGGGTCGCAGCCCTTCGGCTGGGCGATGGCGCCGATCCCGAAACGCAGATCGGCCCACTGATCGACCGTCGCGCGGTGGCCAAGGTGCGGTCGCTAATCGATGGTGCTGTCGCCGAAGGTGCCAGCCTTGCCACGGGTGGCGTCAGCCATCCGGCGGGCGAGAATTTCGTCGCACCCACGATCCTGACCGGCGTGACGCCGGACATGGACATAGCCCGGTCGGAGATTTTCGGCCCTGTGGCGTCGGTCATCCGTTTCGCCACGGAAGCTGAGGCAGTAGCGATCGCCAACGACACGCCATACGGCCTTGCCGCCTATATCTACGCCAGCGGCATGGCCCGCATCTGGCGGGTCATGGAGCAGCTTGAATATGGCATTATCGGGGTCAATGAAGGGGTCATCTCGACCGAAGTGGCGCCCTTTGGCGGTATGAAGGAATCCGGCCTTGGTCGCGAAGGTTCGCGCCACGGCATCACCGATTATCTCGAACTCAAATATGTTTTGTTGGGAGGCATTGCCGCGTGACCGGCGCTCATAACCACAACGGACAACTTGCCCCATTTTCATGGGAAGATCCGTTCTTGCTGGAAGACCAGTTGCGAGAGGATGAGCGGATGATCCGCGATGCGGCCCGCGCCTATGCGCAGGACCGGCTGCAATCGCGCATCATTGCATCCTATCGTGAAGAAACCACCGATCCCGCCATTTTCCGCGAAATGGGCGAGCAGGGCTTGCTTGGCGTCACCATTCCGGAGGCTTATGGTGGCCTGGGCGGATCTTATGTCGCCTATGGCCTGGTCGCGCGCGAAGTCGAGCGTGTTGATTCCGGCTACCGTTCGATGATGAGCGTGCAGTCCTCGCTCGTTATGTATCCGATCTACGCCTATGGCAGCGAGGCGCAGCGCCAGCGTTACCTTCCCGGCCTTGCCCGCGGCGAACTGATCGGCTGCTTTGGCCTGACCGAAGCTGACGCCGGTTCCGACCCGTCGGGCATGAAGACCCGCGCGGTCAGGACACCGTCGGGCTATCGCCTGTCGGGGTCGAAGATGTGGATTTCCAACGCGCCGATCGCTGACGTTTTCGTCATCTGGGCTAAGTCCGATGCCCACGATGGCAAGATCCGCGGCTTCATTCTTGAAAAGGGCGCCAAAGGCCTTTCCGCTCCGAAAATCGAAGGCAAGCTCTCGCTGCGCGCCTCGATCACCGGCGAGATTGTGCTCGACAATGTGGAAGTCGATGAGGATGCGCTGCTTCCTGACATCGAAGGGCTGAAGGGCCCGTTCGGCTGCCTCAATCGCGCCCGCTACGGGATCGCGTGGGGGGCAATGGGGGCTGCCGAATTCTGCCTGCATCAGGCGCGGCGTTACGGCCTCGACCGTCGCCAGTTCGGGCGACCTTTGGCGCAAACCCAGCTTTTCCAGAAGAAGCTGGCCGACATGCTGACCGAAATCGGCCTTGGGCTTCAAGCAGCGCTGCGTGCCGGCCGCATGCTGGATGAAAACACCGCCGGCGCTGATCTAATCTCGCTGATCAAGCGCAACAATTGCGGCAAGGCTTTGGACATTGCCCGGCTGGCCCGCGACATGCACGGCGGCAATGGCATCAGCGAGGCGTATCAGGTGATGCGCCACGCGCAGAATCTGGAAACCGTGAACACTTACGAAGGCACGCACGACATTCATGCGCTTATCCTGGGTCGAGCGATCACCGGGCTGGCGGCATTCTAGGCATGTCGGGCGGTCCCTTGCCCCTAGCTGGCGTCAAAGTCGTTGAGCTCGCCCGCATCCTGGCGGGGCCGTGGGCTGGCCAGACGCTAGCGGATCTGGGTGCAGAAGTGATCAAGGTCGAAAGCCCGCAAGGGGACGACACGCGTAAGTGGGGACCGCCTTTTGTCGAGAATGAGGAGGGGCAGGTTGACGCTGCCTATTTTCATGCCTGCAACCGGGGCAAACAAAGCGTTCTGGCCGATTTCAACAAGCCGGATGACCTCGCCTTCGTAAAGTGCCTGATCGCCGATGCCGACATTGTGATCGAGAATTTCAAGGTGGGCGGGCTGGTCCGCTTCGGTCTTGATTACCAGACGCTGGCAAAGGACCATCCCGCTCTGGTCTATTGCTCCATCACCGGGTTCGGGCAGACCGGCCCTTATGCCGCCCGCGCCGGATATGACGTCATCGTGCAGGGCATGAGCGGCATGATGGACCTGACCGGCGATCCTGATGGTCCGCCGCAGAAGATCGGCGTCGCACTGGCCGACTTAATCTCCGGGCTCTACGCGGTGATCGGTATCCAGTCCGCTCTGTCGCTGCGTGAGCGCACCGGGAAGGGCCAGCATATCGATATCGCCCTGCTCGATTCGATGGTGGGCGTGCTGGCCAACCAGGCGCAGAACCTTTTCGTCAGTGGGGTCGCGCCCCGACGCATGGGCAATGCCCATCCCAATCTGGCACCCTACCAGCCTTTCCCTGTTGCCGACGGCCACTTCATTCTGGCGGTCGGCAATGACGGCCAGTTTGCCCGCCTGTGCGAGATTGTCGACCGCGCCGAACTGGCATCCGATCCTGATTTTGCCACAAACCCGGCGCGTGTCGCCAATCGCGACAGGCTGATAGCTGAACTGGAAACAGCGTTTTCGGGCCGGACGAAGCAGGATATTCTCGCGGCTTGTGAAGCAGCTGGCATTCCCGCTGGCCCGATCAATGCGCTCGACGATGTTTTCGATGATCCGCAGGTGCTGGCCAGGGGCCTGCGGATCGACCTTCCGGGCGGAACGAGCGGCGTCCGCACGCCCATTCGCTTCAGTGACGCAGCGCTGCAATTGAATGTCCCTGCGCCGGCGCTGGGACAACATGACGAAACGGTCCGATGCAAGACCAAAACCCGCCCTATTTCCCCCTATGGAGCATAGCATGAACGCCTCTCTCGCCATGAAGGACCAGCGCAGCCTGTTTCACGCGGTCACCTCGATCGCCGACAATGCGAGCGCTGGCCCGTTCGTCCTCACCAAGGGCAAGGGCAGCATCGTCACCGACGAGCATGGCCGCGACTATATCGACATGGGCGCTGGCCTGTGGTGCGTGAACATTGGCTATGGTCGCAGCGAAGTGGCCGACGCGATTGCCGAAGCGACCCGCAGCCTGAACTTCCAGCATCTGTTCGGTGGCGCGGCATCAGTGCCAGCCATCGAACTGGCCGACAGGTTGCTGACCCTGTTCCGTACGCGCGCCAAAGCGCCGGAAATGGCGCGCGTGTTTTTTGGTTCGTCGGGATCGGACGCCAATGACACGGCTTACAAGCTGGTCCTCTATTACCATAATCTTATCGGCAAGCCGCTGAAGAAGAAGGTCATTTCACGTCAAGGCGCGTATCATGGCCTGACCTATGCCGCCGGCAGCCTGACCGGCATCGACGCATATCACAAGGCGTTCGACATGCCTGCGCCTGGCGTGCTCCATGTGGAGGCACCGCATCATTATCGCGGCGCGCGCCCAGGCGAGAGCGAGGCGGACTTTTCTGCTCGGTTGGTCGCCGACTTGCGTGCGACGATCGAACGCGAAGGGCCAGACACGATCGCGGCATTCTGGGCGGAACCGGTGATGGGCACGGGCGGCGTGATCCCTCCGCCGACCGGCTATTTCGAGGGTGTTCAGAAGCTGCTGGCCGAGCATGAGATATTGTTCGTGGCTGACGAAGTGATCACTGGCTTCGGGCGGACCGGCAGCTGGTTCGGGACTGGGCACTATGGCCTCAAGCCAGATATCGTCAATCTCGCCAAGGGGATCACCAGCGCCTACCTGCCACTGTCCGCGACGATCATCAGCAACCGGATCTGGGACGTACTGGAACACACATCCGCTACGGCTGGTGCGTTCATGCACGGCTTCACTTACTCCGGCCATCCGGTCTGCTGCGCCGCTGCGCTGGCCGTGCTCGACATCATGGAGAGCGAGGACGTGGTCAGCCCGGTCGCGGCAAAAGGCGAGCGACTGCTGGCGGGGCTGAGGAGCCGGTTGAAGGACCATCCTTTCGTCGGTGACATCCGCGGTGTAGGCTTGATGGCTGGTGTCGAATATATGGCCGATCCAGCTGCGAAAAGAGACTTTGCGGGCATGGCTGGCCACAAGATCGTGGCGGGCCATGCGCGGACCGAGGGTATCCTGACCAGGGCATTGCCGTGGATGCCGGTGACGGCATTCTCGCCGCCCCTGATCATCAGCGATGCCGAATTGGACGAGGCATTGGACCGCTATGTCGCCGCGGCGGAGCGGGCCATTCCGGCCTTGGAAGCAATGGCTTCGGCCTAACCGCAAGGGTGCGGCATCGTTTGAAGGAGAGCATGCAATGACATTTGGATTTCGCTTGGAGGTGGCGGTCCTGCTCGGCCTGCTGGTCGCACCTGCCACGGTCCACGCGCAGCAGGAATTGCCTGTTCCATTGCAGGCCGGCGCGAAATCGGATGTGCCAGTGGCGACGCAGATCATGCGTTGGCACATGAACGATGGCGACGTGAACAGTTTTGCCTTTCGCAATATGGATCAACTGTTCACCACGCGGACGGTGGCCCACTCGGGCGCGCCATGGAGGTTCCCGAAGGTCGAGCGGCCAATGGACTTCACATATTCGTTCGGCGGTACGACATATTCGGCCGAGCAAGCGCTGGAGCGGACCTATACCAACGCACTGCTGGTCCTGAAGGACGGACGGATCGTCTCGGAAATATATCGCAACGGTTCGAACGAGCACACCCGTTTCATGGGGTGGTCGATGACAAAGTCGATCACGTCGATACTGGTAGGCGCGGCGCTGGAGGACGGTTTGATCTCGTCGATTGATGACGACATCACCCGATACCTGCCTGAATTGAAGGGGGGCGGTTATGAAGGCGTGACCATTCGCCAGATCCTCCAGATGCGCTCTGGCGTGGATTATGAAGAGAGCTATGACTTCGCCAAGCCAGGTATCGCGGCGAGCAACCACATCAACGCGCTGGTGAAAAATGTGGTACGCTTTGCCGATGTTGCACGCACCATCAGGCGCAGATCGAAGCCAGGGGAGGTCTTCGCCTACAAAACCATCGATACCGCTGTGCTCGGCTGGCTGATCGAACGGGTAAGCCGGGGGTCGGTGGCCGCCTACACAGCCCGAAAGCTATGGGAGCCGCTGGGAGCGGAGGCGGACGGCTTCTATATCATGGACGGTCAGCCGGGCACGGGCCGCGAGTTCAGTGGTGCAGGCTTCAACGCCACCTTGCGCGATTGGGGGCGTTTTGGGCAGATGATGCTCGATGGCGGCATGGCCAATGGCAAGCACGTCGTCAGCGAGCAGTGGGTCAAGGCGGGGCAGACGCCGGCTGGCGAGCGGGAAGGGCCTGAAGGCGGCTATGGCTATCAGTGGTGGACCATGGCCAATTCGCCTGCTTACTCGGCGATTGGTTTGCAGGGCCAATATGTCTATATTGATCCTGCCAGCCGCACGGTTGTGGTCAAGCTCAGCTATTTTCCACCGACCGGTGGCCAAGTAATGCAGGAAACGCTGGCTTTCCTTGCGGCAGCGTCCGCGTGGCAGCCTGCAAAATTACGCTGCGCTGAAAGCGGCCGCTGTTTGATGGCGGGGAGTGCCCCCCTCAATCTCTTGTGCTGGCTTTCCGTCGCAATGCCGCCCTTTCGCTATGCCTTGGTAGCGAACACTGCATATCGCTCTCGCCAGGCCGCCACCTCGTCTTTCAAATGTGCAGGCGCTGCGGCGCCTGATATGACGAGGGTGGCGACATCATTTTCGGGGTGCATCAGCATCTTCTTGGCGCCGTCAGTAAACCAGACAGGCACCAACCGATCGCAAAGCCTGTCTAGAATGGATCGGGCTATGCCATTTTCTATGGCATCGCTGCCAGGCAGCAGGCGAACCAATATGGACACGCCTTCGAAACAATT
>LADL02003290.1_pt1 | contig 35484 bp, 25 predicted proteins | sample 619721 | NCBI WGS metagenome assembly LADL02 (sample SAMN03397408, study PRJNA257561) | rock porewater metagenome | biome: terrestrial; feature: Opalinus Clay rock; material: porewater; isolation source: Opalinus Clay rock porewater BRC-3 borehole | place: Switzerland: Mt Terri URL, St-Ursanne ...
TGTCTTAAATAAGCGCTCTGCCGGGCGCTTGAGAACAGGGGGCCGGGGTGACAGTGAATCATTATATACTTTCCTTAGCTACAAAAAACCTTCGGTTATAAACCGAAGGCCAACTACTAACACCTTATATTGTAAGATTAACTATATTTAATATGGTATTATTTTTGGTCTTAATGTCAGTTCTGAAAATTTACATCTGTCAAGTCAGTGGTTTCCTTCTGTTTCTTCCAGATAGTATAATACATAAGCCCTTGAAGGATCCTGGCGTATCTCTTCCATCACCGGGGGCGACACTGAGATTTCCCCCACAAAATTAAAGTCCGAAGATAAATCAAAATCCTCCAGTTCAGAAACCTTGTAACATTCCAGTATTGCCTCAGGGTCTTGAGTTTTTATGCTTATAGCCAGGTATTTGTCCGTGGCTTCCCCGGACGAATCAGCAAATACAATGCGTGTGTTGGTAGTATGTTTCATTCTCTTAGCTCCTTTATGTTTTGTCAGAAATTAATTTTAGCGCTTTTGGTGAAAAAATGCAAATATTTTCTACAAAGTTTTGCCAACTTCCCAAATTTTAGTCGAAATACCAGGCAATTTGTTGTCAAATATTAACATTAACAATGCAGGATACTTGACTATATTGTCAAATATTAGTATTATAGGCAAGTTCATAAAAAGGAGTGGCATATATGCATGAGCTACAGCTGATTATGGAAGATCTAAGAAATCAACTGGCTGTCATAAAAGGGTTTCTGCAATTACAGAAGACGGAGGATCAATTATTTGAGCAAATGTTAAAAAATTCTATTAACAATGCTGATAAACTTACAGTGGAGGCCCTTAATATAATACAGATGTTTAAGTACAGGGACTCTGTATAGAAGGGATGGAAATCATTCGGACAAAGTATTATAAGAGGGTTGACTTTTCGCATTTTCCTGCAGGGTGGCGATAAAAAGGAAGCGCCGTCCTAAAATAAAAAAGAGCCTGTAAAAGGCTCTTGGTGAGTTAACTTTAATAATTATGTGTGCCCACCACCACAGGCTTTCCGAACTTGCTGCTGATCATTTCTGCGGCTTTTTCCAGGTTAATTGGGCAGGAGGCCGTTTTACTGGCTTTTACCATACATGTTCCCAGGTGGATGGCGTCAATATCCCTGTCAAGGTAGTCAGCCTGTTCCATGACCAGGGTTAACTTCGGCATAAACAGCCCTGGGCAGTCGCCGCAGCCGCACATTGCCACAATTTTTACCTCATCGTACTTGGCAAATTCCCCTTCCTTCAAATCAGACGCCTTAAAACATTTAAGGCAGGCCACACAGTGAACATCTCTGATTTTAGCGCAGGTGACGATTAAAACACGGCTCATTTCTTTAAAAAACCTCCCTTATATTTTACTTGTTCGCTAAATATTATACCAATCAATTAATTAAAAAGCCAAATGATCAATTAAATTAAGTCAATTGCCCCTCACTTAATCTTGAAACCTCACCAGTTGGTTTTTATTAAATCTCCATTCCGGGGTATTCAGCGATTCTCCGAAATTTAACCTATACCACGGACTGATTTCTTTGTTTGAGAGATTCTTTAAAATGTGGATATCCTGGGCCGGCATATAGCTTTGCGCGATCATAAAAAGCTTTTCCCCGTTGGTAAGGTTTTCAGCCATATCGACCACAATCACGCAATGGCCCGGGTCCTCACCCTTTAAAAATACGTCCCCTATCTTCATGTCATCCAGGGGCACCTTTTTCATTTCACCGGACAGGGAAAGGGTTCCTGCATAGGCGAAGACCATGTCCAGGTATTGCTTGAAACTGCCGCGGTCATCGGAGTGGCCTGTTCTTTTCACCCAGTAAGCCTTGTTTTCCTCCACCACAATCCTGTTTCCCTGCCTCCAGGTGGCATAATCGGCTTTAAACCCATTGGTAAAATTGAAGTGTATCCTGTCAAACAGCCCTTTTCCGTAAAGGTATTCCGACCTGAGCCTGATTACGGCGTCGGCGCACTGCTGCAGGTCCCTATCGCCCACATCCAGGTCAACCACCGCCTCGTAAACGTCTCCTGGTTTTATTGACCCGTTATAGTATTTTACTTTTGACCTGGGTGTTTTTAGAGTCAGGTCTCGCAAATATTGCCCAAAGGACCCGTCTGCCGCTTCAACCCTTGTGAACCCTGCGGGGGGGTTTATTCTTTCCCGGATACTTCTACCGTTCTGATTATTTAACTGGGCCGTTGAGTTATGTTGTTCTGCCTTGGCTTCCCCTTCATCCCCGGTGGCTCTGCTCTCTACGGTAATGGATGTCAACGCCCTATTGATCAGAAAGGTTGCAGACAACAGGAGAAATGAGATACTTCAGCGAAGAAATATTTTGAAAAAAATGAATGAAGATTTGTAACGCTAACGATTCACCCGCAAGTCCCACAACACTGTCTGCAGCTACTACAATTACATTAAGATACTTTGCCTTAACCAGTTGGCGGTACCCCTATATGTAAAAACTTTGCCTTTAACTATTCCATTTCTAAAAACAATTTCACTACCTTTGGGTCGAAATGAGTGGCGGCCTGTGAAAAGATATGCTTACGCACTTTATCTTCAGACCAGGCGGGGCGATAGGGGCGATCCGAGCGCAGGGCGTCCCATACGTCTACTACGGCGAAAATACGCGCGGCCAGGGGAATCTGTTCTCCCTTCAACCCCCGCGGGTAGCCCGTGCCGTCCCATTTCTCGTGATGGCAGTAGGGGATGTCCAGCGCCTGGCGCAGATAAGTGATGGGTGAGAGCATTTCAAAGGCATAAACCGGGTGGAGACGCATGATCATCCACTCTTCCTCAGAAAGCGGGGATGGTTTAAGTAAAATATTGTCGGGGATACCCATCTTGCCGATGTCATGAAGCAGCGCGCCCTGACGAACATGTACCAATCCAGCGTCATCCATCCCTACGGCCCGCGACAGGCTAATGGTCATCTCGGTGACACGCCGGCTATGGCCTTCAGTCTCCTTGTCGCGCATGTCCAGTGCCCGGGACCAGCCTTCGATGGTAGCGTCGTAAGCCATGGTGAGTTCAATGTTGGAACGCTGCATGGCGTTAAACAGAGATGCGTTGTCAATGGCGATGGCCGTCTGCCTGGCAAGGGTCTCCAGAAAGTCCAACCATTCCTGATCCGGGTCCAGCGGGTCCCTGTGGAATATTTCCAGCAACCCCTTAACCTGCCCCTTTGCAATGAGAGGCACACCAAAGTAAGCGGCAAAGTTCTCGTCTGCCAGCAGCCGGGAGAGTAAAAAATCTTGTCCGACTTCTTTCAGATTTGAGAACATGATATTACGTTGTTCAAACACGGCCCGGCCTACGTAGCCCTCGTCCAGCCGCAGGCGGGAGCGTTCGATGTTCTTAAAGCGGAACCCCCGTCCAGCTGCGTATTCCAGGGTTTGTGTGTGGTTTAGCAAAAGAATGTCAGCAGCATGAATATTGAGTTGGTCAATCACCTGGTCCAGGACTACATTGAAGGTGACGCGCAAGTCCAGGCTGGCAGTGATGGCCATGTCAATGTTGCGTAAGGCCTGCAAATGTTCAAACCGGCGCTCTGTTTCCTTAAACAGCCGGGCGTTTTCCAGAGCAGCGGCGGCCTGATGAGTAAAGGCCTGAAATAACTTGATGCCCTTGGGGGTAAAAAAATCTGGCTTATCGCTGTATAGATTCAAGGAGCCGAAGGACCTGTCGCGGCTAATGAGCGGGAAGGCCGCACGGGAACAAAACCCCTCGCCAAGCATAGCTTCGCGCCAGGGTATAGAGGTTGGGTCACTGTGAATATCGTTAATGACCACAGGTAATCCATTGCGTATAGCTCTGCCAACTACCCCTAGTCCCTGCGGTGATTCGTCCCAGCGCACTGTAATCTGGTGTGGGAATTGGCTCTCCGGGGGGAAGTGTCTTAGCAGAGTTATTCTGCCATCCGGTTCAGTTTGGCCCAACCAGGCCAGGCGCGTTCCGAATGTTTCCACGCAGGTGCGGACGATATCCCCGGACAGTTCCTGTAGGTCGAGACTTTGTCCAAGTTTCTGCGCACTGTCAAAGAGGGCGTGGAGGCTTTTCAGCTGGCGCAGGTTCTCATTGAATAGTCTGGCGTTAGCTATGGCCAGTGCTACTCTATTAGCCAGATCTTGCAAGAATATCTGGTCATTGGCTGTGAAGGGGTGTCCGGGGTTATCACGGAAAACACTCAGTGTGCCAATTACGCTGCCCTGTACACGCAACGGCGTAATCAGCATGCTATGAACGCCCAGGCGCTCCAGATATGGACGGTATTCCGTCTCGACCGTTATAACCGGGAGGATTAATGTCTGGCCGGTTTGCATTGCGCGACTGATTGGCCCTTCGTCCGCGCTGTGGGGTGAAATAGCCAACAAGTCCATTACAAGGGCGTTTGCCTCTGGGTTTGGGTGATGAAGTGCAACAGTATTAAGCCACTGTCCGTCCTCCGAAAGGAGGCTGATGAAACAGGCATCGCCGGTTAACTCGGTTATACGCCGGGTAACTGTATTCAGAACAGCCTCGTATTCCATACCGGCCTCAACCAGCTTTTGTGAAACCTCAACCAGCATTTGTGAAACCTCGGCCAGAGTTTTGGTGCGGGAGGCTTCGCGTCGAATCCTGTCTTCGGCCAGTTTACGCTCGGTAATGTCCAATAGAGATGCTACGCTCTTTTTTGTTCCCAGAATCAGTGCAACGGTAATATAAATATTTCTAACATTAGCTTGTCTGTCAATGAACTTACACTCATAGTTCCTTGGAGAGGCATCGGGATTAATTCTTCGCGAATAGTGATATTTTTTCATTATCTCCAGATCATCCTGGTGGAAGAATTCTGTCCAACTTTTCTTGCCCTCAATTTCCTTCTTTAAATAACCGGAGATTTTTTCAAATTCTGAGTTTGCCAGTGATATGGTTGTATCTTCCTCGAAAATTGCCATGGCGGTGCCGGTATTTTCAAAAATTGCCCGGTACTTGTCTTCCGACTCCCTAAGCGTTTTCTCTACCTGCTTACGTTCAGAAATATCACTAAAAACCACCACCGCACCAACTAACTCACCTCGTTCCCGAATAGGGGTACTGACGTACTCAACCGGAATACATGTACCATCCTTTTTCCAGAATAAATCATCGACTATATGGTGAACAGTTCCATCTTTGTACGAAGCATAAACCGGGCACTCTTCTTCAGGATAAGGACTTCCGTCCGGTTTTGTGTGATGCCAAATGTTGTGGCTGGGTTGGTTAAAAAGCTCTTCAACTTCATACCCAAGTATTTTTGCTGCAGCCGGGTTGGAAAAAGTGGTTTTCCCATGCATATTCAGCCCAAAAATCCCTTCACCGGCAGAGCTCAAAATCAATTTATTTTGGCTGCTGAGCGACTTAATTTCCGCTGTATAATTTTCCAGAGACTGGGCCATGTGGTCAAAAGCCTTGGCGAGCTGGCCGAATTCCCCGGGCCCGTGGGAGAGTCCGGTGCGGGCACTGAAGTCACCGGAAGTTAATCTTTTTGTCGCATTAAGTAGAGCCTCAATGTGCCGTATAAAAAACAGATAGCCGCCAAACCAGCTAATTGTAATTATTATAATAGTGACAAGTAACAACAACGTCAAATTACGTATCTTTAGCCTGTTTACACCCCCAAAAACCACATCGGTGGGAATACCGGTGTATATGTAAATATCTTTTATTTCATTTGTACCATATAAAGGCATATATGCATAAAGACGCGATGTGCCGTCAATACCTGTACTCTCAGTAGTCCCCTCACCCTTCTGTTCGAGAACAGTCCTGATAATAGGTGTTTCAGGCATCATCTTACCAACCCATTTTTCCGGATCCGGATAGCGGGACAAAATTATACCGTTTCGGTCCACCATCGTAAAGGTTGCCCCGGTGGGCAACTTCATTTCTACAGCAAGTTTATTAAACCAGGTCAGATCCAGCGAGGCAAATACCACTGATTGTATCTGGCCGGTCTGGCTCAATACCGGGTAGCTAAAGGGGATCGATGGTTTACCGGAAATTGGGCCTAGCTCATAATTGCCGGTTGAAAAATCCCGCGTCTTAAGAGCGCTTTGGAAGGAAAGGTTTTCGGAAAAGTTGACAGGGCTATTCGTTGGAATAGCGGTGCACAGCAGGTCGCCATCAAGGTTAATCAGGCCGAAGTTGGTGTATGACTTCTGCCGCTTGAGCAAGTCAGAAAAGAGTACACCACATGCTGCAGAATCACCGCCGCGCACTTCGGGGAGCTGCGCCATGAAGGTAAGGAATTGTTGCGTTCCCTCGATTAATTTTTCCTGGTTCAGGGATGCATTCTGCAGTAGGTGCATTGCTTCTACCTGGGCATTTCTTGCTTCCATCTGTTGCTGCTCGTATGCCGTGTATAGAATTAGTCCCAATGGCGGTAAAAATATGAAAAGAACAAGAAATACCAGCTGGATGTGAAGTTGTGAAAATGAAACCCGCATCATATCAGCCCTCCGGCCATCAATCTTTCTATCGGGGCAGTCCTAACAGGCCATGTTTCAGGCCATAAGGTACCCCCGGCCAGGTAATATTGGGTAATTTACTGAAATTTTGTCATAGGAGTAGTAATCATGACCGCAGCGCAGTGAATAGTTTAAGAGCTTGCTATATACTTCACAATCATAAGTATGGTAGTTCTTACGGAAAAGTGCTTATATATATTATAGTATAGGTGTCCAGGATTATAAAGATATTAAACAAATATAGTCATATAATACCCCTATTTAGTAATGATATATGACCATTTTTTTATATTTTAGCAGACATTGGCCAGGGAGGATTCTTGAAATTTTGAGGGATAAACCTATATATTCCATGTTTTGTCCCTCATTTAAGCTTCGCTGGTATTGGGCCGTCAGGGCGGTTTTTTTGTAGCGAAGGACAACACTGTAGCGTTTTGATACAAAGACATTTCAGTTTTTAATGATTGAACCGCATAGGATAAAAAACTAAATTAAAAATCATTTTCTGAATTATTCATCCCTGGCAAAGTAGACCGGGATTTATTAATTAAAATAACCTTCATTTTGAGTAGTGAGACGGTATAAATATTGCTTTAAATCAAAACTGGATTATCTGGATGATTAAAATTTAGTTAAGGAAGTGCAGTGTAAATGGATCTTTTTTCTGTTTCTGGTAAGGTGGTTGTCATTACGGGAGGCAGCATGGGATTGGGGAGGGCCATGGCGGTTGGATTCGGTGAATCGGGTGCCAGGGTGGTGGTAGCCAGCAGGTCTAAGGGACTGATTGAGGAGACAGCCCAGGAAATCATTAAAAATGGAGGTAGTGCCACAGCCATACAGGTGGATGTCAAAAATTCAGGCGATATAGAAAAAATGTTGACTGCTGCAGTTGATCTGTATGGTGGAGTTGACATTCTGATAAATAACGCGGGTATTGCGCCAATGACTAGATCCATTGATATGACCGAAGAGGAATGGGATAACGTTATAGACACTAACCTGAAATCGGTATTTCTTGCGTCTAAATTGGCCGGCAGAATGATGATCCGGCAAAGGCGCGGGAGAATAATCAATATTGCATCAGTGCTGGGTAAAATGGCATCAAGTGTGGCGGTCCATTATTGTTCATCCAAGGCGGGGGTAATACAGCTGACCCGGGCACAGGCTCTGGAATGGGCACGCTTTAATATAAATGTTAATTGCATTGCTCCCGGCTTTTTCGATACCGATATGACAAAAGCCCAGCAGTCCGACGAAAAACACAGGGCCTTTCTGTATTCTAAAATACCCTGTCAAAGACTGGGAAAGCCGGAGGAAATTTTAGGGACCGCCCTGTTCCTGGCGTCAGAGGCCTCAAGTTATATAACCGGCGCCACTATATTTGTGGACGGCGGTTATTCCGTCTGGTGAAAGAGGGTGGGCATAAAATTCAGACGTCGGGGGATGAGGCCAAAGGGCTGAATATTTTTCAGAAAACAAAAAAAGAAAGATGGTGAAGCCTGTGGGTAATAAGTTAACTGATTTAGAGGATGCCCGTTTTATCCTCTATGAGCAATTTAACATAGAAGAGCTGTGCAGTTCGGAAAGATTTGAAGATCACTCCAGGGAAACATTCGAAATGATCGTTGATACGGCTGAAAAACTTGCCTTGAACTACTTTGCCCCGTGTAACGCTGAGGGGGACAGGGAAGGATGCTCCTGGAGCGGAGGAAAGGTTAAAGCCCCTGGATCATTTCACAGCCCATATAAAAAATTTTGCGAGGGAGATTGGATCAGCGCTCCCGAAAGCTATGAAGTGGGAGGTCAGAATATACCCCTTACACTTTATTATGTATGCAAGGAAATGTTTTTTGCCGCAAATCATTCTCTCTCAGGTTATTTGGGTCTGACGCATAGCGCCGCCAAGGTTCTGGAATCCTTTGGTACTGAAGAGCAAAAGAGGAGGTATATGACGCCTCTCTATAGTGGAAGATATGCCGGGTCCATGGCTTTGACCGAACCTCAGGCCGGAAGCGATGTGGGGGCAATAAAGCTAAAGGCTGTAAAAAATGAAGATGGCACCTATAACCTGACCGGTGGCAAAATATTCATAACCGGTGGGGAACACAACCTGGCGGAAAATATTATTCATATAGTTTTAGCCAGGATTGAGGGAGATCCGGAGGGTGCGAAAGGGCTATCATGTTTTGTGGTACCCGGAATCAGGCTTAATGAGGACGGCTTAGCCATGGATGATAATGATATAAGCTGTATAAGCATTGAACACAAAATGGGGATGAAGGGCTCTGCAACATGCGTTTTGAATTACGGCGAGAACGGCAGATGTGTTGGGGAGCTGCTTGGTCCCGAAAGAAAAGGCATTGTCGTAATGTTTCATATGATGAACGAACAAAGGATTCTGGTGGGGTTGCAGGGTTTGGCCCTGGGAAGCGCCGCATATCTGCACGCGCTGGACTATGCCAGGGAAAGAAGGCAGGGTGTTCTTTTCGGGGGGAGCAAACGGGAACAGGTGCCAATTATCAGCCATCCCGATGTTCTAAAGGATATTATGTATATGAAAGCCTATACAGAAGGAATGAGGGCCCTCATATTATATACCGTCTACTGCATGGACAGGGTTTCAATAAGTGCCGGTCAGGATGAAAAAAGGCACTGGCAGGATATGGTGGAAATACTTACCCCCATCTGTAAGGCCTACTGTTCAGACATGGGATTTGATGTGTGTGTCCGGGCCATACAGGTTCACGGCGGCTATGGCTATTGCCGGGAATATGCGGTGGAGCAATTTGCCAGAGACTGTAAGGTGACTTCAATTTATGAGGGGACAAACGGAATCCAGTCCATTGACCTTTTGGGGCGAAAAATAGGTATGAGGGGCGGGGAAGTTTTTAAAGCCCTTGTTTCCAAAATTACTGCCACCATTGAAGAGGCAAAGGGAATCAGCGATTTGTGCGATTATGCCAGGGTAGTGGAGGTAATATTGCTGTCACTTGAAGAAATAACATCACGCCTGTTAAATGATGCAGCATCGGAAAACGCCTATCTTGCCTACTCCTGGGCTTCCACGTACCTTGAAATTATGGGCGATATTATCATTGGCTGGATACTGCTGTGGCAGGCAAAAATTTCCTATGATAAGCTGCAGCCGGTTCCCGGTGTATTGTCATCTAAGGGCTGGAACGTCAAAACCGACAGCAGTCCCCGGGCGGAGTTTTACAGCCGCAAGATAGCCACTGCAAAATTTTATATAGCCAGTATTTTACCGCTGGTTAACGGAAAGATTGCGTCGATAAAGAATTACGACAGAACACTTCTTGAAATAAAAGACTCCTTTATATGACACTGGCTATGATTTCTTTTGTTATGAGGTGGTCCGGATCCAAAATCCTGGTATAGCAGTTACTAAGACAAAAGCCGCGGGAAATGACTCCTGCGGCTTTTGCCCTGCCCGGTATTATAATGGGCAATTAACGTTTTTCACCGGTGTCCGGTGGTTAACTCTCAATTCCCGCCAGTTTTTTAGCCAGCGTCATTTTATGGTCCAGATTGGCCTGGCGAAGCATGACAACCCGCTGAGCCTGGGGAGAACCGGCGCCGTGCATGCTCTCGGCCAGGGCGGTGCCCCCGGTCATATTCTCCAGAAGCCTCGCTATCCTGATTCTGTCTTCGGTTTTGACCGAGTCCACCCCCCGGAAATATTTGTCCACATATTTACCTATCTCCGGATGTAGTAAATCCTTCTCTGAAGGCAGGGTGGCTATGAATCCTCCGGCTATGTCGTGGCTGATGCGGGCAATTTCGTAAATAAATCTGGTTATATTCTGCTTGGTGACGTTGGCCAGTATGGGATTGACATAATAGGACCCGCAAGGGAGCTTATTGCCTTCACTGGAGCAGGCTATGGAGCAGCAGTAAAGGGTTTCTGTCAGGTGAACCATCTCTACTATTTTATCCCGTATATGTGAAGCCTTTGAGACCCCGTTGTAAAAAGATAAAAGGGAAGAGGCGCCTATAATGATATCACTGACTCCGGCCTTGCAGCCGCCGTAATTCTGTCGGTGGTAGCAGGCGAATCTTTCCACCAGGGCACCGGCGTATTGGTATTCCTCACACATGAACACCCGGTCCCAGGGCACGAAAACGTCTTCCAGAACTGTCAGGGCCTCTCCTCCCACCACACCGAAGCGGCAGTTACCCTGATCAATCAAACCGAACTTTCTCTCGTCATTGGTCTGGCGTCCGAATATATGCAAAACGCCCGGAGCATCGGTGGGCACGGCGCAGGCCACCGCAAAGGCTTTATCGTCTTCGGTCAGGGCAATTGTGGGCATGATCAGCATTTCATGGGAATTGACTATTCCTGTCTGGTGAGCCTTGGCGCCCCGGATTACTATCCCCTTATCATTTTTCTCCACTATGCGGGTATAAAGGTCAGGGTCCTTTAGCTGACTGGGCTTCAGCCCCCGGTCGCCCTTGGGGTCGGTCATCGATCCGGCCACCATCAGATCATTCTCCTGAATGTAAAGAAGAAACTGCTTAAACCGCTCATGATATGGTGTGTTTAATTCCCGGTCCATTTCATAGGTGACGGAATACATGGCGTTCATGGCGTCAAAACCTACGCAGCGCTGAAAGCAGGTGCCTGTTTGCTGGGCAATCATCCTTAACATTTTAACCTTTTTTACCAGGTCATCGGTGCCCTGGTGTATGTGCGTGAAGCGGTTTATTTTTTTACCGGTCAGGTGGGAAGTTGTGGTTACCAAATCTTCGAAGGCGGGATTATGGGCCATTTCATACGTCATGGCGGCTGAGTTGATATGCGGCTTTATAAGTGGGCTGTCCACTATGTTTGTGATCTGCTCTCCCGAAGCAAAAACTTTTAATTTCAGGGATTTTAAACTTTCAACATATGTTTCGGCATTTTTCATATTTATAATAACCCCCCATAAAATTATAAAATTAAAACTATGCAATAGTAATGCCATATAAGCCAATTGATCAAAAAATACTGTAAAAAGAGGATATCAATATAGATTTACTTGTAATCCAGCTTATATTTGTATATTTTTCTGTAGAGAGTGCTGCGCGCCAAACCCAGTTCATTGGCAACCAGGGTTATATTCCCGTCAAATGACTCCAGCAAATCTTTTATTATGTTACGCTCATATGTCTCTATAGGCTGGAATGTACTCCTTGGTTTGGGCAGTCTGATATCCATAGGCATATCGTCCTCAGTCAGGGAATCCTTTTGACAGACATTAATTACCCGCTCCAGTACATTTTGTAGTTCACGTACATTACCAGGCCAATCATAATTTGTCAGAACCGTGATAAAACTATCGTCAATATACTTTAATTGAGGCTTGTTAAGCTTCAACCTCAGCTCCTGGAAAAAGCGTTTGGCCAGCAAAGGAATGTCTTCTTTTCTCTCCCTCAGGGGGATCATGTCTATTTTTACGACGTTAAGGCGGTAGTATAAGTCCTGTCTGAAATTGCCCTTTGTAACCTCTTCCAGCAGGTTTTTGTTACTGGCTGCAATTACCCGTACATCCACCGGAATGATATCACTGCCCCCAATACGGGTGACCGTCTTCTGTTCCAGCACTCTTAATAATATTGGTTGCAATTCCAGGGGCATTTCTCCGATTTCGTCCAGAAAAATGGTTCCGTTGTGGGTCAGCTCAAATTTGCCGGGCTTACCGCCCCTCTTGGCGCCGGTAAAAGATCCTTCCGAGTAACCAAACAATTCGCTGGTAATCAGCTCCCTGGGAATGGCCCCGCAATTGATTGCAACAAACGGGCCGTTGCAGCGTATGCTTTCATTGTGTATTGCCTGGGCGAATATATCCTTGCCTGTGCCGCTTTCTCCCAAAAGCAAGATATTGGATGTAGTGCCTGAGATAGCCTTAGCCAAACCTATAATGTTTAAAAAATCTTTATTTACTCCAAGTATATCATTAAAGGTTAGTTTGGCTTCAGATCCGGACATGTGTTGAATAAGTTTATGCACCCTGTCGATTTCGTTGAAAAGTAAAACAATACCCTGACTTTTATTTTGAAAAAAAATTGGCCTCGAAGTCAATAAGCACCTTATCTTCTCCTCTTGCTTAATTATAATAATCTCCTGATCTGTTATGACTTTTTGTTCGTCAACAATTTTATGAATAGGTCTGTTTTTTTCACTTAGAACAGATTTCAAAGGCTTATTTATAATTTCGTCCGGTATTCCAGAGAAGATCCTGGCCGCCGCCATGTTTACATGGGTAATTACCATTTTAGAATCAACTGCCAATAATCCTTCGGAAATAGAATCTATTATAGTATTTTTATAGTTGTTGGTTACCTCCAGCTCTCCAAGGGTTCTCCTGAGAAGAAGCTGGTTTTCAATAGCATTAGCGGCTGTGACCGCCATTCCCAGTGTATGGGTATGCACTTTCTCAAAGGTCCCTGTTATGTCCAGTATCCCTACCATTACGCCGTCTGGATCAAAAATTGGTGATGAAGAGCAGGTCCATCTGTGGGAAACCAGGCAAAAGTGTTCGCTCCCGAAAATTTGTAGGGGTTGTCCGGTTTTAATAACGGTACCAATGGCGTTAGTTCCGGCTATTTCCTCCCTCCAGTCCGCGCCAGCGGCAAAATCTCCGCCTTCTGCAGCGGTTTTTACTTCCTGATCCCCTATAATATATAGCAGAGTGCCTTTACTATCGGCTATGGCCACAATAAAGCCCGAATTCCTTACGAACTGGTGAAGCTTATCCATTATAGGGGTTGAAATTTGAAGTAATTCCAGGTTTTCTTCTATTCTGTACCCGAGTTCATCCTGGGTCAGTATGGGAATAGTTCTGTTAAAGGGATTTATTTTATACTGCAGGCATCTTTTCCAGGATTCCGCTATTACAGGTCTTATGAGGTTAGTTTGCTTTAGCTCATTTCTTACTGCCTGTTTCCAGATGGATTTTAATTCAAATTGCGACAAGTCTGTATGCATATCGTTCCCCCTTTGCCGCCAAGGTTTTGAGCTATTATTGAGGAATTCTTAACAATTGTTCAGATTCCTTCTTTTGTTTTAGGGGTATTTGTAATAATGGAACAGAAAACGGCCATGGACATGTTAATATATGGTTATATGGCAATTGATTTATTTAGTTCTTTTTTTATGAGCGTTTATAAATAAAAAAACTTTCTTTTAATAATCTCTGGCACGTGCTTTGCATAGGGATTCGTAGTATGCTCGCTTAATCGGACTGGAATAATTGTCTTGAACAGCTGTCTTATTGGATGGCCGAAAATTACCCATACATAACCGTAATGGTGTCGTCCAGCAATATAGGGAAGAAATATTTAACCAGATAGCAAAATAGTTTAGAAAAGAAAAGGTAGTAGAGGCCGGGGTTTAAATATAAATTCTAAAGTTAGTTTAGGAAGGAGAGTTGACAATGAGTGACCAGCTACTGGTTAAAATTGAAAACCGGGTCTGTACTGTGACTGATATTCCGTGCCTTTAACAGCCAGGAACTGACAGAGGGACTCACGGCCTTTCTGAAGAAGCACAAAATCGATAAAACCAAGAACCCAAAATTTTTTAAGGAGGTTAAACTATAATGAAATACCGCATAATTCCCATTATTTTGATGATTTTTTCCTTAGTGATGCTTGCCGGCTGCGGTGGCAGCAAGGAGAAGGCTGGCACAACTCAGCAGCCCACCCAGCAGCAAAAAATAACTCTGCGCTTCCCGGGCACTCTGCCGGTCAACCACCACATCACCAAGTCCCAGGAGTATTTCAAAAAACAGGTGGAAGATAAGGTGGGAGGAAAGGTTGATATCCAGATTTACCCCTCACAGCAGCTGTATGCTGATAAGGATCTGGTAGATGTGCTGCCCAAGGGCGGTGTGGAGATGGCCCAGGTTAACCTTAGTATGTGGACTGGCCTGGTGCCTTCGACCGGAGTATTCAGCATGCTTTCCATTTACAAAGACAACGATCAGTTTTTCAAGGCGCAAGAAGGCGATGTTGGCAAGGAAGTAGCCAAGGATTTGGAAGAAAAATCCAATGTTAAATTGTTGAGCTGGTTGCACTACGGTGCAGGGGGTTTTATTTCAAGTAAACCGATTCAGAAAATCGATGATTTCAAATCAATGAAAATGAGGGCCCAGGGCGATTATGACGCCGCTTTCCTTAAGGGGTTGGGCGCAGCCCCGACGGCCATGAGCTCGGCGGACGTTTATCTGGCCCTGCAGCGCAAGACCATTGACGGAGGCATCTCCGGCCCCACTTCTTTTGTTGAACGGAAGTGGTCCGAGGTAGCCAAATACACCCCTGATATTTTCCTATCCGGTTCCGGTTTTGCCATTTTGATGAATAAAGACATATGGGGCAAACTGCCTCAGGATGTGCAGCAGGCTCTGCTGGAAGCCGGCAAGGCCACCAGCGCCTGGTGCCGTGCGGAGGGTATAAAGGCCGACAAGGAGGCCTGGGCCAAACTTGAAAATAGTCCCGGGTTTACCATTACCAAAATACCGCCTGAAGAAGTTAACAAGATGAGAAAAATAGGCCGGGAAACCGGGATAGAACTGCTGGGCAGCAAAATCGGACCCGAGAGGGCCAAAAAGCTGATTGATTATATAGACGCCCAGGCAAAATAGTCCAATTGACGCTGGCGCGGTCGGAAAATTAAGGCCGCCCCGGCGTCAACCAACTTTGAGGGGGGTTTTTAATGAGTGCTGCTGGACAGAATCTTCCGAACAGCACCGTGCAGAAAATGGGGTTAATCAGTGATATATTTTACATACTGGGCCGGTTTATAGATAAAGTAGTAGAAGTGGCTGGATTTATATCAGGGTTGGGGATGGTGTTTGTTTCCCTGGCCACCGTTTATGACATAAGTATGCGGTTTTTCTTTGATGCCCCCACCACCTGGGTTTATGACACCTGCACCTATATTCTGATCTGGTTTGGCTTCCTTGCCGCCAGTTACTGCCTGAAGCACCATGGGCATATTGAGGTGGACCTGATTACAGGCCGTCTGCAACCCTGGATCAGAAACTGGCTGATGGTGATGAGTTATATCTTATGCCTGATCTATAGTTTGATCATCTCCTATTACACTTATGAAGCGGTCATTGAGACATTTAGAACCGGTCAGGAAACCTCCAATCTTTTGCACGCAAAAATCTGGTTCCTGCAGCTGGGAGTTCTTATCGGGGGCATCCTTCTGGCCTTGCAGTGTATAAAGCTGATGGTGGAGAGGACGGCCATTGCGATATCCACACCGCAGATAAAAATCGGCGGAATGCTGAGCAATCCCTACGTTGTTTTTCCGGTCATTATTTTCGCCTTCGCTTTTAGCCTGTGGCTAATGAGCGCTGGCAACATAACCGGTATGCTCATCCTGATGCTGGTGCTACTATTCAGCGGCGTACCGGTGTTTGCTTCCCTGGCACTGACCGGGGTGGCCGGCTTATTCTTCTTTTTCGGAGGCACCGCAAACTGGTCGATGGTTCCTTTCATTGGCTACAAGTCCTTAAATGACTACGTGCTGCTGGCCCTGCCGGTTTTTATATTGGGGGGCCATCTGCTTCAGTCGGGGCGGATGGGGGAACATCTGTATAATCTGTGCAGTAAATGGGTGGGCCACCTCCCCGGGGGTCTGGCGGTGGCTACCGTGGCGGCCTGCGCTATTTTTGCCGCAATTTCGGGATCCAGTGCGGCCACTGCCATGACCATCGGTCTCTTTGCCCTGCCGGCCATGATCGAGCGTGGTTATAACCCTCGCCTGGCTTACGGCGTGGTGGCGGCTGGCGGTACTCTGGGCATCCTCATCCCGCCCAGCGGCCCGATGATCATATACAGTAGCATCACCGACGAGTCCACCGGGGCGCTGTTCATGGCAGGTGTTTTTCCCGGCATAATCATGGCGCTGATCTTCGCGGGATATACCGTTTTTGCATGCGCCCGCAGCGGCCAATACCAGAAGATGCCCAAGGCCAGCTGGGCGGAAAGGTTTGGCGCCATGAAGGGCGCCATCTGGGGCATTCTGGCGCCGGTGATCATCCTGGGAGGCATCTATACCGGAGTGTTTACACCCCTGGAGTCCGCCGCGGTTGTGGTCATCTACGCCATCATTGTCTGCCTTGTCACAGGCGTACTGAAACCCAGGCAAATGTATCGGGTGATGGCTGAGAGTACCAAGGGCGGTGCCATGATCCTGATGATCATCGTGGGCGCTATGATTCTGGGAACGGTGTTTACCCAGTTACAGTTGCCCCAGAAATTGTCAAACATGATCGTCGGGTCAAATATCCCGTCCTGGATGGTGATCGCCGCTTCCATGATGGCGCTGATCGTTATGGGCATGTGCCTGGAAGTGGTGTCCATCATGCTGATCACCATTCCGCTGCTATACCCGATAATCATTTCCCTGGGTTATAATGGGATCTGGTTTTGCGTGTTGATGGTAATCACCATGGAACTGGCCTGCATAACCCCTCCGGTGGGGCTTAATCTTTACGTCATGAAGGCCATAGGCAAGACCAATATGAGTGAAATAGTGGTCGGGGTCTGGCCATTCATAATTCTGCTGGTGCTGGTACTGGTGCTGGTGGCCCTGGTGCCCGCCTTAAGCCTATGGCTTCCCTCGCACATGGTGGGTAAATAAAAAATTACAGTGAAGGGAGTCAGGGCCGCCATGAGCTGCCGGTTCGAATTCATGATAGCAACCCAAAAAATAGCGGATTTTGTTGTTTTGACCATCCCCGGGGATCACCGGGCAACCCCCTTTCGTGGCAGGAGCTTACCGGCAAGTACCGGGAATGTGCGTGTACTCTTTTAAGCCTTGGCGCTGTGGAGAAAACCATTGTTCTGTTCAGCGAAATGGAAAATATGAAGTCCATCGTTCCCTTGTTGGATTTAATTGAGACAGATCTATTTGATGGTGTTGGTTAATTTGATTACTCTAGGAGGTATATGAATATGTCAGACCTGAACGAAATCAAGGAAGGGAAAAAGCATTGGGAGGACATGGTGGTTAATCAGGCCCTTAAAAAGTTCAAACTGGAAGAAAGCCCAAATAGGTTCTTTACCCCTGCGGACCTGGAGGGTTTTGACTTCCTTGAGAAGGTTGGTTTTCCCGGCGCCTATCCATTCACAGCCGGGGCATACGCGGTGCTCCCTTACTCCACGGTAGCCACGAAGGGGGCTTTGCCTTCGGCGAAGGGCCTGATAAGGGCGTCCAGGTATTCAGGCTACGGTACGCCGGAAGACACCAGGGACTATTACAAAATGTACCAGCAGCGTGGAAACCGGGGAGGTCCGAACCTTGCCTTTGACCTGCCTACCCAGTGCGGCTATGACTCCGACAACCCCCTGGTGCGCGGCGAGATCGGAAAAGTCGGTGTGTCTGTTGATACCCTGATGGACTTTGAGATCATCTACGAAGCCTATCAGGGAAATCTGAATTTGGACAGGATTGCTTCCAACTTCACCATTAATGCCCCGGCCAATATCATCATAGCCTTTTACGCCGCTCTGGCCGATAAAAGGGGAATACCCCTGGATAAACTCAGGGCCACACCCCAAAACGACATATTAAAAGAATTTATTGCCCGGGGCACCTTCATTTTCCGACCGACTCCGTCCATGCGCCTGTTCAGGGACAGCCTTCTTTTCCTCACCAGGTATATGCCTAATGTCAATGTAACCAGCATAGGCGGCTATCATATCAGGGAGGCCGGCGCCAGCCGTGTGCAGGACCTTGCTTTCAGTATGTCCATAGGTTCAGCCTACCTCCAGGAGGGTGTGGACGCAGGTTTGGATATAGATTCCTTCGCTCCCAAATTTACTTTCAATGCCTTTGGCGGGAGTATGGAGATGTTTAAAGAGGTAGCTTTCCAGAGAGCTGCCCGCAGGGCGTGGGCAAAACTGTTGAGGGATAGGTTTGGGGCGAAAAGTATAAAGAGCATGCTTATACGCCAGCCCATTGGAGCTCATATAGGCTGTTGCAGCACCACCGCCCAGCGCCCGCTTAATAACCTGACCCGCGCTGTTGTCGGCGCCATTGCCGGTGCTATAAGCGGCGCTTCTCCGGTGGCCAACCCGCCTTATGATGAGCCTCTGGGGCTGGGCTGGAGTATGGAGGCCCAGCAGTTATCCGAGGACGCAGCCAGAATTCTGCAGTATGAAGCCAAGCTCACCGAGGTTATCGACCCCCTGGCGGGATCCTACTACGTAGAGTCGTTAACCGATGAAATTGAAAGCGCGGCCTGGCTTGAGCTTGGGAAGATAGACGCCATGGGCGGCGCTGTGGCCGCCATTGAGAGCGGTTACATGCAACGGGAAATCGCCAGGAGCGCTCACGAGCGCCAGCAAAAGATTGAGAAAAGTCAGGAACTGGTGGTGGGGGTCAATTGTTTTACCGATGAAAGCGAGCTGGATGTGGCTATTAACAGGGTTGTTCCCCATCCCTATGATGAAACCAAGAGGGAAGAAGCTGAGGAAATACAGATAAAGAAACTGACCGGGCTGAAAAAATCCAGAGATAACAGGTATATCGGAAAGCTTCTCGGTGAGCTGAAATTAAAGGCCAAAAATGAAAATGAAAATCTGATACCCACCTTTATAGAATGCGCCAAGGCCTATGTCTCTTTACAGGAAATGTGTGATACCTTGAGGGAAGAATTTGGTGAATATGAACCAGCTCAAATTTAGTTGATAGGAGGTATCATTAAGTTGCATAAAAAAACTGATTAAATAATAAAGTATAAATCCCAAGGCTGATATTTGTCACCCGTGCGGCCCACAACGGGCAAGGCCGCTTTCAACTAAAATTACACGGTGGAGGTGTTGAATATGCATCGGTATTTGGCCTCTTCCCGCCAGGAGGTAATGGGGTCGCTGGCCAGGATTGTTTATGAAAAAAACGGGGCCGGGGCGCTGCCACTGATTGAATCGCTGTTTGAAGAACTGGGCGTCGCCGAGGGTAGAAAAGCCGGGAAGAAACTGCAGGCCAATGATTTTGAGGAAGCTATCAAGTCCTTTTTTGCTCCAGCACTGCAGGCCAGGCCACCCCGGGCTGAAATTGTTGAACTCAGCGGTGAAAAGGTGGTAATTAAGGCATTTAAATGTGTAATGGGTTTATACGGAGCGGGCAAAGAGGTTTGCCAGGCGGTAATGGCCCTGGACCAGAGCATGCTGACCAGTTTAACCGAGAAGCCCCTGCGCATGGAGATCATCAAGTCCCTGGCAGCCGGAGACGAACACTGCCTGATTGAGTTCCGGGTAAAAAAATAAATATTCCGAAATGACCCCCCATGTCGAATAACCGCAAATCAATAACCTGCCAGTTAACTGACAAGGGGGGGCGATTGTTTATTATCTGCCAATCCATTGGTGTTGCTGGTGGTGGCCTTTAGGGTGGTTTGGGGTTACATGGAAAGACCGACCGGGTCGACTGCTCCGGATACCGGCCTGCAGTCAGCCCGGCAGTCATCCGGACTGCTGGAGGGCCTGGTGAGCGCATACGCTTTTATCTCTACCATCAGGCACCACCCTTTAGCTTCCTGAATTTCCTGTAGAAGGTCGACCTGGATATTCCAAGGACCTGGGCGGCCTGGGTTTTATTGCCATTTAATTTCCCCAGGATGCGCTTGATTTCAGCTTCCTCGGTTTCGACCAACCTGCTTTGTAGCGCCGGATTATCCTGGCTATTGTTTTTTACCTCTGTCGGCCAGCCGCGGAAAATCTTTGACAATATTGTATTGTTGGTACAACTGATATTTAGCATAAATAAAATAGATAATATCAAAAATTAACACTTGACAGGTTCTTATCCGCCTTTATTGCACTTATAAACTATGGATCAGGCCTGTTCTGATGATTCTGGCACGGGCTTTGCGTAGATACTTGAGGGGCAGGTTATCCGAAACATACTTACAAGCCACTGGTGGAGAGTAATACTTTGAACGTAACTGGGGAGTGAACTGCAGTTAGAATAGAATTGCTTATTACCATGGAACGTTCTTCCATATGACTGAATTTCCGGGGGTGTAAAGTAATGGTTGGAAGTTTTAGGGCAAAGGTTGCTATCGTGACAGGCGGAGGGGGTGACATAGGCAGGGCGGGTTGTCTTGCCCTGGCGAAGGCTGGGGCCAAGGTTGCTGTGGTGGATGTATCCCAGGATTCCGGCAACGAGACAGCCTGGTTAATTAACCAGGGGGGTGGTGAGGCCAGGTTCATCCCGGCGGATGTGACCAGGAGCGAGAATGTCCAAGGGTATGTCAATGAAACTTTGGACACCTATGGTCGCATCGATTTCTTCTTCAATAACGCTGGATGGGAGGGTGTCGTAAAGCCCATTATCGAGTACCCTGAGGAAATATTCGAAAAGGTGATTGCAATCAATGTAAAGGGTGTTTTCCTTGGTTTGAAGTACGTTCTGCCGGTAATGATCAAGCAGAGTAGCGGAAATATTGTTAACATGTCATCGGTGGCCGGTTTAAAAAGCACCCCTGGTATAGTGGCTTATACAGCCAGCAAGCATGCTGTCCTGGGGATTACCAAGACGGCTTCTTTAGAGGTGGCAAAGCTTGGCATACGGGTGAATGCAATTTGCCCTGGACCCGTCAAAACCCGCATGATGCACTCTCTGGAGGAAGGATCTTCCCCCGGGGCCCCAGAAGTCGATGCGCAGCGGCGTGTCAACGCAATTCCCGACGGCCGGTATGCTGAGCCTGAGGAGATTGCCAACCTGATGCTCTACCTGTTTTCTGATCAGTCCAGTCATATCACGGGTCAGAGCTTTCTTATAGACGGTGGTGCCGTCCAAAGATAGAACATCCAACTTTACACCGGAGATGTAACTGTCGAATGCGGGCTTTGCGAATATGATTTTACTGAAGATCCCGGAAGGTTTTCCCCCGATGATAAAGGCACAATATTGCCTTTCCATGCTCTATTATAAGATCCTTCATGGCTTTGTATAAAGCCTGAATATTTCCGTCGCAGCGGTATAAGGGTCCAACTCCCTACCAGACACACCTTCCATTATTATGCGGACACGCTCGTTGCTGTCGATCTCCCTTCTGATCATTTTATTATAGTAGTCGCTTATCATATCCAGGGTTTCTGTAATGGCTTTTTCTTTTTGCATTAAGCTGTAGGTCCCATTCTCTTGCAAAAAAAGCTGGTGGTTGCAAATGGCCTCAAGCAAATCCTCCACACCTTTCCCCTTCATGGTAGAGGTCATTATTACCGGGGGGCGCCAGGACTTTTTGCCGGACTTCATATCAAGCATTATTTCTATTTCGGTGGCAATCCTGTCGGCCCCGGAAAGATCGCATTTGTTAACTGCAAAAATATCAGCTATTTCCATTATCCCGGCCTTAATGGTCTGTATGCCGTCTCCTGAATCCGGGGTAAGCACAAGTATGGTTGTGCTGGCGACATTCATAATATCCAGCTCGGCCTGGCCCACTCCCACCGTTTCTACTATTATCCAGTCCATGCCATAGGCGTCTAGAACCTTTACCACGTTTTTGGTATTTCTGGCCAGGCCCCCCAGGTTTCCTCTGGTTCCCATGCTGCGGATATAAACTCCCCCGTCCAGGGTGTGTTCCTTCATGCGGATGCGGTCCCCCAGCAGGGCGCCCCCGCTGAACGGGCTTGTGGGGTCAACGGCAATAATTCCTACGGTCTCACCTCTTTGCCGGATGATTTCCACCATGCGGTCTATCAGCGAGCTCTTTCCTGCCCCCGGGGAACCCGTAAAACCTATTATTCTTGCCTTTCCGGTAGAGAAGTATATTTTTTTGAGCGCTTCTTCCTTCAGTGGTGAATCGTTTTCAATCAGGGTAATTAATTTTGCCAGGGAACGCCTGTTTTTGTTATTAAAACTGTCCAGCAACTGCTGCAATTTTGCCCAGCCCCTTTCTAATTAACGAATAGTATTTATTCGTTATATAAACACGCAAAAAAGGTGCCCGGATAATCCGGCCACCTGGCAGACAAAAACTATTCTTTTTTCAGGTTGTATTTCTGGGCCTTCCGTACAAAGGTTGGCTGGCTTATGCCCAGGGCTGTGGCAGCCTTATAGGTATTGTCATACCTTTGCAGGGCTGACTTGATAATTTTTCGCTCAAGGCTTTCCATGCTTTTTTTCAGATCTCCCGGATTTTCTGCCTTATAGTGGCCCGAGTTACACATTTTCTCAGGGAGGTCATCCGATGTTATCCTCTCGGTGGATGTGGTAAGCATCAATCTTTCCACCATGTTGCCCAGTTCCCTTACATTTCCGGGCCACGGATAATTCAGCAGGTATATCATGGCGGGGGGTGAAATAGACTTGTTCAGAAAGTATTTTTTATTGAATTTTTCCAGGTAGTGGTGTATAAGCGCAGGTATATCCGCAGGACGGTGGCGCAGGGGGGGAATGGTCACCGGCAGCACGTTAAAACGGTAAAACAGATCTTTTCTGAATTCTCCTTTACTAACTAGCTGTTCCAGGTTTTTGTTGGTGGCTGATAATATCCTCACATCAACTTTTTTAGACTTGGTTCCGCCAACCCGTACAAATTCGGTGTCCTGTAGCACTCTCAGCAGCTTAGCCTGCATAGGCAGAGAAAGGTCCCCTATTTCATCGAGAAAAAGTGTTCCCTTGTCCGCCAGCTCAAAAACCCCGGGCTTTCCTTCCCGCCTGGCCCCTGTAAATGCCCCCCTTTCATATCCAAAAAGCTCTGATTCCAGCAGTTGCTCAGGTATGGCGGCACAGTTCAGCTTTATAAAGGTACCGGTTTTTTTCCTGTTGCTATACTCGTGTATCATTTCTGCCACCAGTTCTTTTCCCACACCCGATTCTCCAAATATGAAAACGGTGGTATCCACCTGTGAAAAGCGGTAGGCCAGCTCGATAACATCCTTCATTTCCTTGCTTTCGGCCACCATCAGTTTTTGCTTGTTATGGTTGAACTGATACTCTGAGTAAAGTTGCCTTGTCCGCTCCAATTCCTCCCTGAGCTTATTGAGTTGGGTCATATCACGGACATTGGTGACTATCATTTCAACTTCACCCATTTCGTTGAACAAAGGGGTGCCTGTTACTATGCACTCCTTGCCGGTATAGAAGTACTGCATTATAGTTATCCTTTTCTTTTCATTAAGAACCTTTAGCACAATGGATTCGTTAATAAAGTTTTTTTCTTTTAGCTCCCTGACGTTTTTGCCGATTATATCCTGTAGGTCAAGGCCGGTTAGATTTTTTATGGCGGTATTGGCTCTTAAGCCCACACCGTTGCTGTCATAAACGCATATACCGTCGGAAGACGAGTTGATTATGGCCTCCAACTCATCGTTCAGCTTTTTGACCTTTTCCAGTTCATCATAAGCCCCACACTCACAATTGAGATTTTTCAATAAACCACCCCCTCAAGATCAAAATCAAATCATGATGCAAAAATAAATCACGCTTAATACGTAGAAATTTCAAAATATTGATACACAAATGAATTAAAGCTGATGGTAACCCAGGAATATTAACTTCTAAACGCCTCATATGCGTTTGGCACGAAATTTGTATTATGAGTATTATAAGTTATTTGAAGATTTGTGAAAAGGGGGAGTCAACGTGGCTCTTAAGGACTGGCTAAGTGAGATCGAAAAGGACAAGGTCAGATGGACTGGCCAATGCCTGACTAAAAAGCCGGTCGGTCCCGCCTGCACGGAATCGGGAATGCCTGTGGAGGTGCTGTACACGCCGGCTGACATAAAGGAGTCCAATTACTTTGAAGACATAGGCAATCCCGGGGAGTATCCCTTTACCAGGGGGGTTTACCCAACCATGTACCGTGGCAATCTCTGGTCTATCCGCCAGTACGCCGGTTATTCCACTGCGGAGGAATCCAACAAGCGTTTCAAGTTTCTGCTGGAAAATGGGCAGACGGGGCTCAGTGTGGCCTTTGATTTACCTACGCAACTGGGGCTGGATTCGGACGATCCCTCCATAATCGAAGAAGAGGTGGGGCGGGTGGGTGTCGCTCTGGACAGCCTTCAGGATATGGAGATGCTTTTTGAGGACATACCTCTGGACAGGATTACCACCTCCTTTACCATCAACGCCCCCACCCTGGTTATTCTTGCTATGTATATAGCTGCCGGCGAGAAGCAGGGGCTGCCCATGCAAAAACTTAAAGGAACTCTGCAGAACGACATTATGAAGGAATATCTGGCCAGGGGAACGTACATATTCCCCCCCAAGCCTTCTTTAAAACTGACTGCGGACGTAATAGAGTTTTGCAGCAAGAATGTTCCCAAATTCAACCCCATCAGCATTTCTGGCTACCACGTGCGGGAAGCCGGTGCCAATGCTTATCAGGAAGTGGCCTACGCCCTTTCTGAGGCAAAAACCTATACCGATGAGGTATTGAAGCGGGGGCTCAATGTCGATGAATTTGCGCCCCGCCTCAGCTTCATATTCTCCAGCGGGATGGAGCTGTTCGAAGAGGTGGCCAAGCACAGGGCCTGCAGGAGGATGTGGGCGAGGATAATGAAAGATGAGTACAACTCACAGGACCCCCAGTCTCAGAGGATGAGATTTTTCGCCGGGTGCAACGGGACCTCACTGACGGCCAGGGAGCCCCTGAACAATATTGTAAGGGCTACTATTGAGTGTCTGGCTACAATTCTTGGGGGCGCCCAGTCCTGCCACGTTATGTCCTATGATGAGGCCTTTGCCATACCCACCGAGGAATCAGTTATGCTTGCACTGCGCACCCAACAGATAATAGCCCATGAAAGCGGTGTAACCAACACTGTTGACCCTATGGGGGGCTCTTATTACATTGAATTTCTAACCAATAAAATCGAGGAAAAGGTTAGGGAAGAAATGAAATGGGTTGAAGAAAACGGAGGCATGGTGGACTGCGTGGAAAAAGGGCTGATACACAATAAAATTGCAAGGCAGGCTTATGAAAAAGAGAAGAAAATCAGAAACGGGGAAAAGCCCGTGGTAGGTCTCAACAAATTTGTGGCTGACCTTTGCTGTGGTGATGAGCCCTCCCGCAGAGAGCCTGAAATAAGCCTCCATGAGGCCGACCCCGAGGTATGCAGTCGCCAAATAAAGAGGCTTAAAAGCATAAAGAGAAACCGTAACAATTCCCTGGTCAGAGAAACACTGGGGAGCCTGGAAAAGGCAACCCTGGAAGACAAGGAAAATTTAATGCCTTACGTGCTTGAAGCAGTAAAGGCATACGCCACCATGGGCGAAATAACGGCGGTCCTGAAAAAAGTATACGGAATCTTCAGGTGCCCCACGGGTATTTAGAAAACCCGAAGGTCTCGAAAGGGGGAATAAATGATGGATGAAAAAAAAATCAAGGTGCTGGTGGGAAAGCCTGGCCTGGACGGGCATGACCGTGGGGCCAAGGTAGTAGCCCTGGCCCTCAAGGATGCCGGAATGGAAGTGATATACACCGGGCTGCACCAGTCTCCCAGAGAGCTGGTACAGGCAGCCATAGACGAGGATGTGGATGTTCTCGGCCTCAGTGTGCTTTCCGGAATTCATATAGGGGCCGGCAAAATAGTGGCCGACCTTATGAGGAAGGAAGGTGTCAAGGATGAGATGGTGCTTCTGGTTGGAGGTACCATTCCCAAAAAAGGGGATATTGACAAGTTAAAATCCATTGGTGTTGACGGAGTTTTTCCCACTGAAAGCTCATTTGAAGAGATTGTGGATTTTATTAAAGAGGCGGTGCAAAGGAACCGGGAAAAAAGAAAATTTGAGGGGTAAGCATGGTTTTGCAAAACCACTGCAAAGGGGGATGAGTGATGGGCTTCACTGCTGAGCTTGCAGAATTTATCGCCGGCATCAGGTACGAGGAACTGAGCAGGGAAATAGTGATTAAAAGCAATGAGGCTTTCCTGGACTGGCTTGGGGTAACCCTGGCGGCCACGGTCGAGGAGTCCGGTAGGTTAATTGTGGATTTCGTCGTAAGGAATGGCGGTGGCGGGCTTGCCCCGGTGGCCGGTACGGCGGTAAAAACCTCCGCGTCGGATGCGGCGCTGGCCATGGGAACCCTTTCGCATGCGCTGGATTTTGACGATATATACTGGCCCATGACGGGCCATCCCAGCGTTACCATATTACCGGCCATATTTGCCCTGGGCGGGGAAACAGGGGCGGGGGGAAAGAAGGTTATTGAGGCCTTTGTGGCAGGCTTTGAGGTGGAGGCAATAATCGGTGAGGCCACCAGTGAGTACCATTATCACCGGGGGTGGCACACCACCGGCACCATCGGTCCGCTGGGGTCGGCTGCAGCCTGCGCAAAGCTGCTGGGACTCAACCGGTCTGAGATCATAAACGCCCTTGGAATAGCCGCGTCCCATGCTTCCGGCCTGCGCCAGAATTTCGGCACAATGACAAAACCCTTGCATGCCGGCAATTCCGCCAGGGCGGGAGTCGTGGCGGCGCTCCTGGCAAAATCGGGGTTTACCGCCGATGAAAGCATCCTGGAAGCGGAATTGGGCTTTGCCAATGTTTTTTGCGGCAAGGGCATACACAGGCTGGGGCCGGCTGCCATGGAAAAGGCAGGAAAAACCTGGGCGCTTTTAAACCCCGGTCGCACAGTAAAGAAATACCCCAGCTGCGGGTGTACCGCCGCGGCCATCGACTGCATACTGGATATCCGCCTGGAGAGCAGGCTCATGCCTTCAGATATTGAGCTGATTGAATGCCTGGTCAGTCCCAAAGCAACCGGGATATTAATAAGAAACAGGCCGTTCACCGGGCTGGAGGGTAAGTTTTCTATGCAGTACTGCCTTGCGGTGGCGGTTCTGGACGGGGAGGTGGGCCTGAAGCAGTTCACCGACGAAAGAGTTTGCCGTGAGGACGTGCAGGGTCTTATTTCAAAGGTCAGTCTTATTGGTCATCCGCTTTACGAAAGGCTTGGGCAGGCATCGGTAAGAATAAGTACGGGAAGCGGACTGTTTGAAAAAGAGACGGACTATTCCAGGGGATCACCAGAAAACCCCATGACCTACCAGGAAATGAAAGATAAATTCATGATGTGTTCGGAAGGGGTAATTTCCCACGAGGCCGCGGCAGGGCTGGAAGAGATGATTTCCTGCCTGGAGGGTATTGATGATATAAGAACTCTTACTGAAAAATGCTATAACAGAAAGTCCCTGGATTGAGGTGAAAAGATTGCTGGAGGAAAGGATACGCAACCGGTTTTTTCTGGAGAAGGTGGCACAGCCCGGAGAGGCCGCCGCCTCGGTTAAGAGCGGGATGAGCATAGCCACAGCCGGTGATTCCACCAGGGGTTTCCCGTTGGCCTTTTTCAGGGCTCTTGCCGAAAGGGCCCGGGAAGGTCGAATCGGCAACTTAGAACTTTGGTCGGCATCCCTCTTGGGGTATGAAGTGGAGGGGGCGCTGGCCGAGGCAGGGGCATTGGGTAGAAGGCTGGGTTCCCACGGGGACGTGACACTGCGCAAGATGATCAACACCGGCAAGGTGCCGTGCAATGACGTCCGGACAGAGATGCTGCCTTATCACGTGCGGTCCGGAACTTTCGGCAACCTGGACCTGGCAGTTGTGGATGCCGTTGCCATAACTGAAGAAGGTTTTATAGTGCCCTCGCATGCACCCATTGACATAAGCAGCCATGTGGAAGCTGCGGGCCGGGTGATAGTGGAGATAGACTGCTCTCTGCCCATGGCTATGGAGGGTATTTACGACCACTATTTGCCCGGACTTGGCCCAACAGCCGGGGAGATACCGCTGCGCTCGGTGGAGGATAGGATGGGCACCTCGTACATACCTGTCTCCAGGGAAAAGGTTAGCCATGTGATTGTGTCCGGGCTGGCCAGGGAGGGTGTAAGGTCCGTTGTCCCGGATGAGAGAAGCGCAAGGGCGGCCGGGCACCTGCTAGACTTTCTTGAAAAAGAGGTTCGGGAGGGCAGGCTGCCAAAAAACCTGTATCCCATTGAAATTGGCCTGGGCAGTATTGCCGACGCCATTATGAAGAAACTTTCCTTTTCTGACTTTGAGGGCGTTGAGGTGTTCAGCGCGGTTATAGGAGACAGCGTGCTTGATTTGATAGACGCTGGTAAATGCAAGGCGGCCAGCGGAACAGCCATGCTGGTTTCAGACGATGGCTGGAATAAGTTCTGCGGTAGAATAAATGATTTTAAAAAGTTTCTAATACTTAGGCCCTGCGAGATTACAAACCACCCGGAGCTGATTCGCAGGCTGAGGGTTATAGCCATCAACGGGGCAATAGAGGTGGACATATACGGACACGTGAATTCCAGCCATGTGGGCGGGGTCAGCCTGGTAAACGGGATAGGCGGCGCGGCGTCCTTTGCGGCTAACAGCCATCTGTCTGTCTTCGCCCTTTTTTCCACGGGGAGGGGAGGGGATGTTTCTTCTATTGTTCCCATGGCCAGCCATGTGGACATTCCGGAGCACTTCGTGGATGTGGTTGTAACCGATGTAGGGCTGGCCGACCTGCGGGGGCTTTCTCCAGTGGAGAGGGCGGAGTTGATTATACAGAACTGCGCCCACCCGGACTTCAAACCTCTTTTAAGGGAGTACCTGGAAAAATCACGCAGGGAAGTGGGCGGCCATGAGCCGCATATTCTGTCCGAGGCATTTTCTTTTCACACGAGACTCATAGAGCAAAAAACAATGAAAAAGGGTCCGGAAAGGCAAAAAGATGTTTAATGGAAAAGCCACCGGGTCGTTTTGGGGAGGGATTAGTATTGCCGCCACTGAATGGGATTAAGGTGTTGGATTTTACACAGGCTGCCGCCGGCCCTTTTTGCGGAATGCTTTTTGGACAAATGGGGGCTGATGTAATTAAAATTGAACCTTTTGACGGAGACCATTTTCGCCCTTTTATGGGTGGAGCCTGGTCCTCTGCAATCAACCTCAACAAAAGGAGCCTTTCTATAAACCTCAAGGAGCCGGAGGGAAGAGAGGCCATACTGAAGCTGGCCGGGGAAGCCGACGTTTTTATGGAGGCCTTTGTCCCGGGGACCATGGAAAGGTTGGGGCTGGGGTACGGTGAGGTTAGCGCGGTGAACCCGGGAATAATATACTGCTCCATATCTGGTTATGGTCAGACCGGCCCGTACCGGCGGCGCTCCGGCTACGATGTTTCGGCCCAGTGCGAATCGGGTCTGATGGCGGCCACGGGTGAGGATGGCCGGCCATATGTCCGCATAGCATCATCTCTGATAGATTATGGTACAGGCATGTACGCAGCCTTCGGTATCTCAATGGCCTTGATGCATAGGGGGAGGACAGGTGAAGGCCAGCATATAGATGTTTCCCTGTTGGACACAGCCGTATCGTGGATGAATTATTGGATTACCAACTGCTCAATTAACGGTGAAAACCCCCCGAGGGTCGGGTCGGGTCATCTCTTCGCGGTGCCCTACCAGGTATTTGAAACAGGGGACAAACCCATGTTTATAGGAGTTTCCACCGACAGGTTCTGGAAAAAGTTTTGCGGAATATTAAAACTTGGAGATTTGGAGTCCAACCCTCTTTTTCTGACCAATGCCGACAGAACAGAAAACAGGGAGCAGTTGTTGCCCATAGTGCAGGAAGAAATAAAAAAATATAAAAGGTCCTGGCTTATGGAGAAGCTTGGAGGAGAGGGAATACCATGCGCCCCGGTCCTCACGGTGGGAGAGGTCATGGAAGACAGGCACATATTGGAGAGGGAAATGATCGTTGATTTGAACGATCCCGCCCTGGGTCTGATAAAAGTAATAAATGTGCCTGTTCGCATGTCCAGGACACCCGGGAGAGTCAGGATGCCTTCCCCCATGGTGGGGCAGCACACCACAGAAATATTGGAGGAAGCGGGGTTTAGCTCCCAGGAAATAGAAAGGATGATTAAAAACGGGGTGGTTGCGCAAAAGCGGATGGAGTAAAAAACTTAACTAAAGGAAGGGTGGTGTCTGGAGGAAAGCACTGTAAAAACCCAACCAAAAAAAAGAAGGAGGCCTGGGGCATTGTTTAAAATAAAGAAAATTACAACTATACTGATAATCATGGCCCTGGTTGTGATGGCGGGGGCCGGCTGCGGAGGTTCCCAGAAAGCAGACGATAACAAGCAGGCAGGAACGCCTCAGAAAAAAATAAAAGTAAAAATGGTGGGAACCCTGCCGGTGGGGCACCATCTCACAGAAGCTTTGAATGTATACAAGAAGTATGTGGAGGAAAAGTCTGGTGGCAAAGTGGAGGTGGAGCTTTATCCCGCCCAGCAGCTATACAATGACAAAGATCTGGTGACCGTTCTGCCCAAGGGCGCTATTGATATGGCCATTGCCAACCTGGATATGTGGACAGGAGTTATCCCTTCGGTGGGGCTGTTTTACATGCCCTCAATATTTGCCGATGAAGAGCATTTCTTCCGGGTTGCCAACGGTGAGGCCGGGGAAATAGTGAAAAAACAGATGGAAGAAAAGGCAAATTGCAAGTTCCTGGGTTGGGTTGATTACGGCACGTCTGACATTATCAGCAAGGATCCTGTGGTTAAACTGGAGGATTTTAAAGGCAAAAGGTTGCGCTCCTATGGTCAGATAATATCCTATTATGAAATGGGGCTGGGGGCTACACCGACAATGTTGAGTTCAGGAGAGGTTTACCAGGCTTTGCAGAAGGGTATGCTGGATGGCGCCATGTCAGGGCTGACCAGCTTCAATTCCCGCAAGTGGTACGAGGTGGTTAAACATGTCCCGGATGTCTCGGTAGCGCCGGTGGTTCCCTTTGCCACTCTGGTAAACCTGAACTTCTGGAATTCTCTTCCGGAAGATCTGAAAAAGATTTTCATGGAGGCCGGTAAAGAGGTGGAGAAATTCACCAGGGAGGCTGAAAAGAAGGACACCCTGGAGAGTCGCAAGGTGTTGGAAACCAAAGGGATTATATTCCATAAAATACCTCCGGAGGAGCTTGAACGCTGGCGCAAGGCCACTGTGCCCCTTATGACGGAAAAATTCAAAGAGAATTTCGACCCTGTATTGGCCAAGAAGATGTTTGACTCGGTAGAAGCGTTGCGCAAGTAAGGCCCTTTGTGTCCGGAGGAGGGCGCTTTTTAAAAGGCCTTCCCCTGACCTCAATCATAAATAACTCTGATTTGTATGAAGGTAGGGGCGCGTTATGATGAATGATCTCGCCATAAATAAACCCGTGGGGAAGGGTGTTTTCACCTCCATTGTGGAGTCTCTTTCCACCTTAGCTGGGAGTGTTGCAGGATATTCCATGCTGTTTATCGCCATTATTATGTGTTACGAGATCATTGCGCGCCTTTTTTTCACACCCACTTCGTGGGTACTGGAGATAAGCGGCTACACACTGGTTTGGTTCGGTTTTCTTTCTGCCGCGTACGGCCTTAAAGAGGGTAGCCACATTAATGTGGATATACTTGTCCACAGAATAAGCCCCAGGGCCAGAAACGCTCTGGAGGTCGTAGGCTTTACCCTTTGTTTGGGCTACAGCCTGCTTCTTCTGGTATACTCCTGGGATTTGTTCAGCCATGGTTTTATTACGAAAGAGAGGTCCTCGACGGTTTTAATGGCCCCCATGTACCTTGTGTATCTCGGCCTGGTGGTGGGAAGCGCTCTTCTTTCAGCACAGTCACTGATCGTTCTGGTTGACAGGGTCAGGCGGGCCCGCGGCGGATCACTGGAAACCGGTAAGGGGCTATTAAACAGTATCCCTTTTATTATAATAATGTTCTTTTTACTTCTGGCCGCAGGTGTTGGGATTTACTGGGTGAGTCCCGGACTTAGCATAGTGATTACATTGGTGGTGCTTCTTATAAGCGGCGTTCCGGTATTTACTTCCCTGGGGCTTGTGGGGGCGTTGGGGCTATTTTTACTGATGGGAAGTAACACGGGCCTTTCCCAGATGGGGATGGTCAGCGTGAAGTCCCTTGACAGCTTTACGTTACTGGCTATACCACTATATATACTGGCCGGTCAGATACTGATGTCGGGAGGAATAGGCCGGGAGTTGTTCATTTTGTGCTCCAGGTGGGTGGGGCATCTGCCGGGGGGTGCAATGGTGGCCACCATAGGAGCCTGCTCAATATTCGCGGCCATATCCGGGTCCAGTGTTGCCACCGCGGCCACCATAGGAATAATAGCCATCCCTGAAATCCTCAGGAGAAAATACCAACCCTCCCATGCCTATGGAGTAGTGGCCGCCGGGGGTACTCTGGGCATAATGATCCCTCCCAGCGCCTCCATGATTATATACAGCAGTATTACTGACGAGTCCACCGGAGCTCTGTTTATGGGCGGCCTGATACCTGGCATTTTGCTGGCGATTATTTTCTCGGCGTTTGCGGTGGCACTGTGTATAAAGAGCGGGCATTTCGAAAAAGAGGAGCCGGTTAGTTGGCGGGAAAGGGTTAAGGCATTAAAAGGAGCGATATGGGCGCTTTTAGCTCCGGTGATCATAATCGGTGGAATATACACCGGAATTTTTACACCCACGGAAGCAGCTGCAGTTACAGTGGTTTACGCCCTGGTTGTCTCGCTTATAAGGAAAAAGGTAAAACTTGGGGAATTGGGTCGCATCATGTCGGGCGGAACTTGCAGCAGTTCGATGATTCTAATGATTGTGGTGGCCGCCATGATACTGGGAACGGTCATCACCTTTTTGCAGATACCCCAGTATGTTTGTAATCTTGTAGGTTCGCTGCCTATTCCGGTCTGGCTGATAATGGTATTGCTGAGCTTTGCGTTTATAGTGTTGGGAATGTTTCTTGAGGTCATTTCTATACTTTTGATCACCATGCCCATAGTATACCCGTTAATCATCAAACTGGGCATCGACGGGCTCTGGTTCGGGGTTTTTATAACGCTTCTTATGGAAATGGCGCTGATTACGCCCCCGGTAGGTCTCAATCTTTATGTAATCCAGGGGGTGGCCAGGGCTCCCATCGAGGAAGTGCTTAGAGGTGTCTGGCCATACATGGTTTTAATGCTGATCACCCTTGTTATTATAGCGCTATTCCCTGACCTGGTCTTATGGCTTCCGGGAACGATGGGTTTAGGCGGGAGGTAGAGTGAATGTTTAAGAAAATACTCATACCCGTTGACGGATCGGCGGGATCTTCACTGGTCGTCGAACACTGCCTGGAACTTTTGCAGAACATCAGGGCAGATAGGGTAACGCTGCTACACCTCGCCTTTATGCCCGGCCAGCTTCAGTCCTACTCAGGTAAAATGGGAAGGTCCTATGCGGAGATAAAAGAACAGCTTGAAAAACACGGAGAAGAAATACTTGGCAAAGCCGCGGAAAGGTTTGCTGAAAAAAATGTACCTGCTGTGGTGGAAACAAAACTGATGTGGGACGACCCCCCTTACGCCATAGTCAGGGAGGCAAGGGAGGGCGGTTATGATTTAATAATAATGGGAAGCCGGGGGATGGGCGGGCTGGAAAGCCTGCTGATGGGGAGCGTGAGCAACCACGTGGCCCATCACGCCGAATGTACCGTGATGCTTGTTAAAAAGAAGAGGAAATAGATTTATGCATGCCTTATACTACTGAAAGGGAGTGTTCAATAGAAGTGGAAGAAAAGGTTAAGGTAAGTGTCAATGGCAGCATTGCTATCATTACCATAAACAACCCAACTAAAAGAAATGCCCTGGACTTTGATATGTTAAAATTGTTTCGCGCCATATTTGAGAAACTGGAAGCAGACCCCGGCATGAGGGTTGTCATAATCAGGGGGGAGGGGGACAAGGCCTTTTGCGCGGGATTTAGCATAGATCGGATAGATACCGACGGGAAGGCGCAGAATTTTTTAGAAGAAACATTTGGCTGTATCAGAGCCTCCCGGCTCCCCGTTATCGCCATGCAAAACGGGATAGTGGTGGGGGCGGGGCTGGATTTAAGCCTTAACTGTGACATAAGGGTGGCTGCAGACGATGTAAAATTTGGTATAACCCCGGCCAAAATAGGGGTGGTATATCACAGGGAAGGCATCAAAAGGCTGGCGGAGTCAGTTGGTGTGGCTGTGGCCAAGGAACTTCTGTATACCGGGGGTCTGATCAATTCAAAAAGGGCGTTGCAAATAGGCCTGGTCAACCTGGTGGTGGACAGGGGCGAACTGGAAAGCACCGTGGGGGGCATAGCCGGTGATATAGCCGGCAACGCGCCGCTATCTGTTTCGGGAACCAAGAAGATATTAAACTCACTGCTGGATTTCAGCCCCTTTACCGAGGAAGAAAGCGGGAACTTTGCAACGCTGTCTCTGGAGGCGTTCAGGAGCATGGATCACGCCGAGGGGCAAAAGGCCTTTTTAGAAAAGCGCAGGCCGGTATTTCAGGGGATTTAGGAGATTTAAAGATATGAACAGCAATGGCACGGCCGGGCCTGTAGGCTGCGGGTATCGGTGGGTAATACTGGCGCTGCTTACGCTGGCGCAATTGGTTATGTCCATGGGAGCCTACGCCTGGGGGCCTCTGGCCCCCTTTTTGCGGGCCGAGTTTGACGTCACCCGGGTCCAAATAGGAGCAATTGTATCGGTGCTTTATCTGGCCTCTGTTGTCATTGCTATTCCTTCGGGGCTGGCGGTGGACAGGTGGGGCTCCCGCAGGATCCTTGTTTTTGCCCTGGTATCAATGGGCGCTTCTTTTGTAGCCCTGTCGGCCACCAAGATTTTCCCGGTTTTTCTGGTAATAGCGTCCATGACAGGAATAGGCTACGGAATGATAAACCAGATATCCACCAAGGGACTGATGCTCTGGTTTACATCCGGGGGTAGGGCCACCGCCATGGGTATAAAGCAGACCGGGGTGACTCTGGGCGGTGCGCTGGGGGCCGTTTTGCTTCCCGCCGTTTCCGGCATGTTTGGCTGGAGGTGGGCGGTGGTTATTACCGGTGTCTTAATGCTGGCCGTGGCCGTGTCGGTGGTCCTTGGCTACCGGGACAGCCCCCCGGAGGCGCTTC
>LADL02000892.1_pt1 | contig 35273 bp, 35 predicted proteins | sample 619721 | NCBI WGS metagenome assembly LADL02 (sample SAMN03397408, study PRJNA257561) | rock porewater metagenome | biome: terrestrial; feature: Opalinus Clay rock; material: porewater; isolation source: Opalinus Clay rock porewater BRC-3 borehole | place: Switzerland: Mt Terri URL, St-Ursanne ...
GTGCCCGATGCCAAGACATTATGGCTTTACCGCGAGGCGCTGACCCAAGCGAAGGCAGTGGACAAGCTGTTTCACTTGTTTGACAACTATCTCAAGGACCAAGGCTATCTGGCTATGGGCGGTCAGATTATTGATGCCACCATCGTGCCTGCCCCGCATCAGCGAGGGCTCGCGTGACGATAATGCGAATATCAAAGCGGGCGGGACCCCGGCGGGATGGGAGGCGCACCCCGCCAAGAACCGCCAGAAGGACAAGTATGCCCCCTGGACCAAGAAGCATGGCAAGTCGCATTTTGGATACAAGAACCACATCAACGTTGATCGCCGCCACAAGCTGGTGCGGCGCTACGCCGTCAGCAGCGCCTCGGTGCATGACAGTCAGAAGCTGGATGATGTGCTTGATCGTGCAAACACTGCCAGCGGGGTCTGGGCCGATAGCGCTTACCGCAGCGAGGCTAGTGAAGCGGTGCTCGCCGAGCGCGGCCTGACCAGCCACATCCATCGGCGCGGATCACGGGGTAAACCGCTCACCAGCGCCCAAGAAGCCGCCAACAAGACCCGCTCAAAAGTGCGCGTGCGGGTCGAACATGTGTTCGGATGCCAGCACAGCATGGGCGGCAAGTTCGTGCGCACCATCGGCATCCTGCGGGCGACTACGAAGATCGGGATGCAAAATCTGGCTTACAACATGCGCCGTGTGGTCGTGCTCGAAAGGGCGGCAATCCTCGCTACCTGAGGCCAAAGGCCAGAAAGACAGGCTGCATCAACCCAAAACAGGCTGGGGGAAATCCAAAAATGATCCGACTTCTGGCCCAGTGAGGATATCAAATCGCTATATCAGCCGGAAATCGGTATTGTTCGAGGTGGCCTTCAGGCGAATTGGTGGTAACATTTATTCGCAATACGCCATCTGCCATCTATAAATAAAAGCAAAAGGTAATCTACATATTTGAATGCTCTATATGATTCCGATACTTTCGCTACTGCGGCCGTCCCACTGATATCAATAAACTCTATTTTACCATCACGCGGCTCACCCTCGCTCTGTGGGCTAGGAATAGATCGCATAAATTCAAACCATTGCTCGAGCGGCACCCTCCTCAATTCCCCTTCATCCAACCCAATCAGCGACGCCGAAGGCTCGAACTCCTCGCTCAACCGTTCTGTATCTCCAGCATGAACGGCGATAATGTATGCTTCAACTACTTGCCTTATCTCGGCATGGCTTCGTTCTATTTCATTTTGCATAAGGTGAACTCCTAGGTTTATTTTGATCAAAGACTGGAGGCTGAAAATCAGCGTCGGCCCAAAATCACCCTCAAAAGGCGCCTTAGTAGGCCCAATATACCACCTGCTTCAGGCGTAATTTCAACTGTTGGTTCGGCGTGCTCGGACGACGCTTTCCCTTGTTGGAGAGCAGAACACATGGCATTGGCAAATTTATCGCCAAGATTATCCGCGATTTTCTGCATCACGCCCGCTCCAAACTTTCCGAGACGTCCATTGATGTTCACATCGGCAATGAAAGCTACCTCACACTCGTCGTCAGCGAGTTGCCTGATAGTCAAATTGCTCACGGCACTGATACGGCTGGAATTGCCGCCCTCTTCAGCCTGTATTACATATTCAGCATAATCGGGTGGTCGTTCTTCACGCATTTCCGCGATACCAGAAATGGTAGCCTTTATTGGCCCCACTTGGATTGCAATGACTGCCCGATACCGTCCAGGCGCGAGCAGTTCCACGTCTTTGCATCCGGGCATACAAGGCGCCAATTTTTCTGGATCGGTGATAAAATTCCAGATACGATCAGGTGCCGCAGCGACATTGAAACGCTTTTGAATTTTCATGCTTTCGTTCCACCTTGATCATGTTTGTGCAGTAGTGCATCCAGCAGACGCTCGCCGGTAATCGGCAACCTGCGGACGCGAACGCCGACTGCATCCGCAACTGCGTTCGCGATAGCTGGGGCAACGCCGATGATAACCGGCTCCGCAAAGCCTTTTGCGCCATAGGCAGAATCAGGAAGCGGGTTCTCTAAAAAAAGCGGATGGATCTTAAGCGGCACTTCAGATGCACCGACGATCTTGTAGTCCATGAGGGTTGGGTTAGTCAGGTGGCCGCTGTCCCAGATCAGTTCCTCGTAAAGAGCTCCACTGATACCTTGTGCGATGCCGCCATATACCTGGCCACGGGCACCGTCAGGGTTGATCACCCGCCCAACATCATACGCATGCCATGCAGCAATAACCTCCACTTTGCCGGTGTCCTCGTCGATTTCCACCTGCGTGGCTGTTGCGCCGTACCCGAACCATACGCCGCCGCCCATTCTAAAACCGACGCTGCGTGTTAGCTCAGGATCGATTAATTGCTCCTGCATATAATAGGCATGCGTACCAATAATCGGGCCGCCGTGGGCATATAGCCCCCACTGCGCAATCGCACTAAATGGCAGCTCAGCGGCCGGTTTACCTTCAATTCCGACCTTCCCTCCAAATCGGAGTTCAAGGCAGTCTGGAGGGCATTCGAGCATTTTGCTTGCGAACTGGAACAATTTTTCCTTCACGGCGAGGGACGCACGGTACACCGACTCGGATACGCCACGGGATGCTCGATCCGCAGAGGTTCCAAAGTCATAGGCAAGTCCGTCGGTATCCGGCATGACGACATTGACTTGGTCGACATCCACCCCCAGAGTTTCGGCACAAACCTGCGCAAGCGAAGTATCACTCCCTGTTCCGATGTCCACGTAGCCCGTGTTAAGAACTAACGTGCCGTCTTCCGATAAACGGACTGCCGCACTCGATGCGAATAATCCGCTTTGTTGAGTTACGCTTGAGATTCCAACACCGCGTTTACGCCCGGTGGGACCAATCCGCTCCGCTTTTGCTGCAACGAATGCTGGATCGGTTCGAATTTTATCGAGGCAGTCTGTTAGATGGCATGACTCGATATGATAACTGCCCATGTGATAGTCTCCCGACCTCATCGCATTGCGGATTCGCAGTTCGATTGGATCGATTTGAAGCCTAGAAGCCAATTCATCGAGTTGACTTTCACCTGCGAAAGTCGACTGCATAGAACCAAACCCACGGAACGGACCCGCCCTCATCCGATTGGTATAGGCTACTCTTCCAATGGTGCGCACGTTGGGAATACGATAGGGACCATGCGCCAATAGCATACTGCATTCGAGCACAATTGGGCTCATGTCTGCATAGCCCCCACCGTTCATAACGATATTGATATCACGGCAAAGAATCGTGCCGTCGGCCCGTGCGCCCGTCTTAATGTGAATTTTAGCTGCATGTCTCGTACGCATTGTGGTCATGTCTTCGTCGCGCGAGAGCACCAGCTTCACTGGCCGCCGGGTTGCTAAGCACAGGGCGGCCGTGATCGGCTCGACTGACCCGAACTTGGCACCAAAACCTCCACCCACCGCTGGTGCGATACAACGCACCTTGCTCATCGGAATTTGCAACGCTGTGGCGATGGCCGCCTGCGTTGAGAAGACTCCCTGCGTCGAACTCCAAACGATCAGTTTGCCACTATTGTCGAGTTCTGCAAGCGCACCGCAAGTTTCCATATATTGGGGATGGATGCTTGGGACTATATAATCGCCTTCGATGATCTCGTCGCACTCAGCCCAGACATCATCTACATTGCCCGTTTCCAACTCAATGTGCGCGACTGTATTTCCAGAAAATGGCGATTGAATCACCCGCGTGTAGGCCTCCGCATCCTCGTGAAGAATAGGTGCACCAGGAAGCATTGCTTCCTCGGCATCAAAGACTGCCAACAATTCTTCATACTCTACTTCGATCAGCTTCACCGCCGCCCGCGCTATCGCGACAGTTTCCGCAGCTACTACCGCAACCGGCTCGCCGACATAGCGCGTCTTCCCGCGGGCAAGGATAGGCTCGTCGAGGACCGAAAGTCCGATATTCTGTGCCGGGATGTCCTCGGCCGTCAATACCGCCCTCACTCCCGGCAAAGCACGGGCCGCCGAAGTATCACATCGCAAAATGCGTGCGTGAGGATAGGAGCTACCGAGTAGCGCGGCATGCAGCATGCGCGGGCGGTGCAAATCGTCTGTGTACGCAGCCGCACCTGAGACTTTCGCAGGACCATCGATCTTCGTCACTGACTGACCAATGATGGAAACGGGCCGTTGATCGCAATCCGGCTCAGCGCTCCGCGCATGTTCGCTCGGGGGAACTATTGAAGTCATACTGCTTCCTTCGCTGCCAACTCGATGGCCTCTACGATTTGTACATACCCCGTGCAGCGACACAGGTTACCACTTAGGGCTTCACGGATTTCCGCTTGATCGGGGTTCGGCTCCTTCTGCAGCAGAGCAGTCGCCACCAACGCCATACCGGGCATACAAAAACCGCATTGGGGAGCCGAGACCTTTACCAATGCTTGCTGAACGAGCGAAGCCTTTCCTTCAGTCGCCAATCCTTCAATTGTGGTAATCTCCTCATCGTCGCATTCATGCGCAAGCGTAAGGCAAGCTCGCGCCGGTTCGCCATTGCGCAATACGGTGCAAGTACCGCACACTCCCTGATTGCAACCTCGCTTAGTCCCGGTCAGGAACAATTGGCTGCGCAGCACTTCCAACAACGTATGCTCAGTCTTAGGAAAAACGGCGTGCGTTTCTCCGTTTATGTGAAGTTCGATACCGTGCCTTGCAGGCATATTGTTGGTCCAGTTCATTGTGCTACTTTCTGCGACGCTTGAGCAAATATTCGAGGCAGCAGGCGCCGCACCAACAAACGTCGGTAATCGGCTGATCCGCGGACATCATCGATTGGATCGCATGTCTCAACAAGGACCTCCGCCGCTTGAGCGATGCGGGGGCTATCAGGCCCTGAGCCGACGAGCATTTCGTTAACTTCAGCGCTGCGAACCGGAGTATCCCCACATCCGCCGACAGCAACACTGGCAGAAATGCACTGCTTATTGGCAAATGACCCGCAGAATGCTAGCGATGCCGTCGCAAAATCTCCGTCCGCTCTGCCGACCTTGCGATATACAGACACCGAATCTTGCGATGGCGTAGGGAGGTGGACAGCTACAACCAATTCGCCAGATTCGAGTGCTGTCGTATAATAACTGATGAAAAACTCGTGCGCAGGTATGACACGCCGCCCATGGACACTCACAATTTCGATGCGAGCTTCAGCGGCAACAAGCGCAGTTGGGTAGTCAGCCGCTGGATCGGCATGCGAGATCGAACCACCAATTGTTCCGACTGACCGGATTGGGGGATGCCCGATACTACCTGCCGCCATGCGAACCACTTCAAGTCGCCCCGTCAGACGATCTTCATTCGCAACAACCTTATGCGGGGTCATGGCACCGATGCACACTCCATCCTCGGTCGCTCGGATTCCTCGTAACTCGGAAATGCCCTTCAGGCTCACAAGTGCTGAGGGCTGGACCAAATCCGCATTCATCATTGCAACCAACGTTGCGCCACCGGCGATGCAGCGAGCATCGGGGTCATCCGCCAGCAACGCCAGTGCTTGTTCTAGAGTGGCAGGTCGAAAATACTGCATCAAATCACATCCTTGGGCCAACACGAAACGAGGCGAGGCGAGCTTCGCAAGCCAATGTGACTATTGGCGCTCAAAAATCGTACGATCATACGGCGCCTAACGTAAGCACCAATAGGAAATGACCTAGATTCGCTTTAACCTTGGTCAGATAGTGATGGTTCAGATTCCCCACATTTCACTCCATTTTTGCGCGGTATTTGAGCCATCTGCCTATCGATCGATCGCATATGGTTACACACCGTATTGTGATCTTACTGAGACTCAACTCACTAGCATAACATGTAACATATAAGGTGGCTGGTATGCTACTGCCCGTCATATGTCAACCGGTGGTGCTGCTATTGCGGAACATTTTGAGCCCGATGTTCGCGATAGAAATTCGGCAGTGGACTACTTGGATGCGTAATTTTCGCTAATAGCGCTAACCTAGGCCGTGTTGACAAAGGAGATTCCCAAATCGCATAGTTTCTGATTCAAGGTAGCTTTTACAGGAGACTATTTTGATCCGGGGTTTGATGAGCGACGAAGAATGAGCGCGGCACTTGATCTTGGCGACCAACCTCATGTATCAAATACAATGCATTCAAGCGTTTCGATTAATGATTGGAAGTTCTCTCAGTGACCGGCTATATTAGCAAATCAAAGACATCGCACGTATATAGCGAATTGCTCAGGCGCCTCAGGTCGGGCGAATTCAGCTTCGGTGAAACGTTGACTTTAAAGAAACTTACGGAAGAGTTTCAAGTCAGTCGGCAGCCAATGATGGCGGCAATAGGACTATTGCAGTTAGAAGGTTTCCTCATGGTCCGTCCGCAGGTAGGATGCCGCGTTGTAACTCCAAAGGCGGATGAGGTCAGTGAATTCTTCGAACTATTTGCAGTTTCGGAAGGATTGATGACCAAGCTCGCCGCAGCCCGCCAAACGTCGGCGGATATTCCTGCATTGAGGGCAGCAGAAGACAGACTCAGTGCGGTGCAAATGAATGGCACACTGACCATGGACTATGGCAAAATCTCTCGCGCATTTCATCGGGAAATCCACAAGATAAGTAGGGCAATGGCCCTTTCCAATCGCGTGGTAAGCCTTTGGGGCTTAGCCGACTTTTATTTAAACTCGGCTCATAGCTCGATCAGACCAGAAGATGAGGTGAAGGAGCGCGAAGAAAGGCGCCTCATTGTCGATGCAATCTCAAACGGTGAATCCGATTTGGCCGAGGCGACGATGCGGTCTCACATCCGTGCAAAACTCTATCGTCTGGGGTCTGGGTGCCTCGTCCAACTTGCAAATTGAAAACAGAGTACAGACTCTGCAATTGATGCGAAGGGAGGTGACCTGAAAACTGTCTATAACAACTGTTTCTGCCGGTTGAGGCTACTATTTCCAGTACATCAACGGACCTTACAACCCTGGCAGGTACCAATCACATCTGGGCGACATAAGCTCTTTGGCTATAGAGGCTAGGGTGGCACATTGAAAGACAAGTGACCGGAACTGAATGACTAACCGGCTGATGCCGGTCGTCTAATCGAGGGTCATAATGCAAGTCCTTTTTGCAATTGAATGTGGTCAGGATGTCAGCTGATCATGAATGTGTATGCCAGGAAGCAGGGTCGTCTTCGCAGTCAGCATAAGCTGCTGCATGATGGAGCTTCGCGGGAGGGGCCTTCCAATGTAGGTTACGCACTTCGCTAAAGCGCGGTGCAACCGGCGTCGCGGAATGGCCCGGCTCACGTCCCCGGCAGGGACACGCCCATGCGATCAATGCATGAACACTAAGACGAGCCCGTCATGCTGCTGCACCGATGCTTGGGTTAAAAAATTCTCCAGATTTCAACATGGCATGCATGGTGACGGCCAACTTGCGAGCCACGGCAGTAGCGGCACGCTTAAAGCCGACCCGTTCTTTGAGCTTGAGACCCCATGTTCGCAAGCCACTTTGGGCGAAACTTCGGGTTAGGATGACCACTGCCGCCTCGTAAAGCAAACCGCGCAGATGCTTGTCGCCACGCCGTGAGATATGGCCATCATAATCAACCTCACCGGATTGGTAGCGACGTGTCGTAAGACCAAGCCAAGCCGCTACCGATCGAGATTTCCGGAAATTGTCTGGATCTTCAATAGCCGCCATAAACGCGGTGGCCGTGATAGCTCCAACTCCCGGGATCGACATCAGTACCTGACACGCTTCGCTTCGACGCGCATCAGCGACGAGCTTTCGACTGAGTTCGGCTGTTCGCTCACGTAGGCTGCGCCAGGCCGCGAGCACGGGTAGAATGATTGTTGCCAATTCGTCCTGATCGTCCAGCAAACTACAAACATTCTGATCAAAAACATTGCCCTGACCGGCGGGGACAATCAGACCGAATGTCTTCATTATCCCACGAATTTGATTGGACAACTCGACCGTCATCCGTACCAATCGAGTGCGCACTGTGATCAGCGTGCGCGTGAGCATGCTATCGAAACTCTTGACCCGCACCGACTTGAAATAGCCAATCTCTGCTAGCTGAGCCAAGCCATCAGCATCATTGGCATCAGTCTTATTGGGGGCCATGTTAAGTGCACCAGCAGCATGGCGTGCATCAATACAGATCGCAGGCAGCCCCTCTTGTATCAGCGCGTGATAGAACCAAACCGATAAGGGGCCTGTTTCGAAAACGATCAGTTCTACTGCAGGTGCGCGCTTTCTAACAAGTTCCGCAATGACCTTCGGATCAGAGGCGCATTTGCCGCGCCACATCCGTTTACCATCGCGGCGAATAGAAACTGCCGTCTCTTTCAACGAAACATCGAGTCCAATATACTCTTTCATGGCTGTTCTCCGTTAGATGCCTGAGCCCGACTTTCAATCGCGAGCCCGTATCTCCATCTTATCGGGGAACAGTCGTCCGCTTCCATGCATAACTGCCTTCGGAGCGACTCGCTCCCGCGATTACTCCATGTAGGTTCTTGGCTTGGGGCTGAAACCAGCTTTCTTTAGCTTGGTATGTTTGTCGAGATAATTCAGGATCACTTCGTCGGTGATATTGCCCGAGGTGGTCGAGAAATAGCCTCGTTGCCAGAACCGCTGTCCCCAATATCGTTTGCGGATATGCTCGAACTCCTGCTGTATCTTGCGCGATGATCGGCCCTTTGCCCGGCGCACGAAGTCGCTGACCGCAATGTGAGGCGGGATCTCGACGAACATATTGACATGGTCGCGCGACAGAGCGCCGTGGATGATCTTCACACCCAGTTCGCTGCAAACCTGCCGGATGATCTCTCGTATCCAAGCGATATGACGGACCGGGAATGGCTACTGACAGCACCGTTTATCCCGTCCGCCAAGAGCGGGGGCCGCCCTCGCACGACCGATATGCGCGAAGTTGTGAATGCGTTGCTCTATATTGCGGCGAGCGGTTGTTCGTGGCGACTGTTGCCAAAATGCTTTGCGCCGGTGTCGACGGTGCGGCGCTATTTCTACGCCTGGCGTGATACGGGTTTGTTTGATGCGATCAACATGGTGCTGGTTATGAACCTGCGCGAAATCGAGGGTCGCGAAGCCTCGCCCAGTGGCGGTGTCATCGACAGCCAGAGCGTCAAAAACACGGAAAGTGGCGGAGTTTGCGGCTATGACGCGGGCAAGAAGGTCAAAGGCCGCAAACGGCATATCGTTACTGACACCTGCGGCTATCTGATCTTCATCCTGGTCCATGCCGCCGATATCCAGGACCGCGACGGGGCCGTCGATGTCCTCAAAGCTATCCGCTATCGCTTCCCATGGCTGCGCCATGTGTTCGCCGATGGCGGCTATGCGGGGGACAAGCTCAGGCGCGCGCTCAAAGGCCATGGAAGCTGGACGCTGGAAATCATCAAACGCTCCGACACCGCCAAAGGCTTCGAACTCTTGCCGCGCCGCTGGGTCGTCGAGCGGACGTTCGCATGGCTGGGCCGATGCCGACGCCTCGCGAAAGACTGGGAACGGTCCATCGCCTCATCAACAGCCTGGGCGTTGATCGCCTCCATACGCATGCTCAAAAGGCGAACCGCAAGATATTGCTACGATTGAAAAACTTTCGAATCGGGCTCTAAGAGCGGGGCATGCACAGAACCATAGGCTAGCACCCTCACTTTTCAACCAGACACATGGTTTGCCAGAATCATCCCAATCCTCTCTCTATCACCATGCAATTCATAACTGATGTCGATCAACGCTTCCAGTTCCGCAGAAACATCCCCGACGCGGTGGATCATCATAATGGGCGATGTTGGAGAAGTTTCTGCGATCGGCAGAAAGCAAACATCATCGCGTTGCATCCGTTGCACCGTTTCAGGCACCAGGCTGATGCCCGCATGCGCGGCGACAAGGCCGACAGCAGTTTGCAATTCGCGCACCTCCATCACCGACACGGGATCAAGACCAAGGTCATGAAAAGCGTCCAGCACTTGATCGGCATAGCTAGGGCGTGCTGGACGCGGGTAAACGATCAGATTCCGTGTAGCCAATTCAGCAAGGCTGACAGGTGTCGCTTGGTCCGCAAGGACGTCGTCAGCCGGCACGACCGCAACAAGCTTGTCTTCTGCCAGCAGAAGACGGCGGATAGCCAGGTCTTCTATCCGCAAGCGGCCATAGCCCACGTCGATCCTCCCCTCCTTGAGCGCGGAAATCTGTTCCGCCGTAGTGCATTCGAGCAGGGAAATATCGAGATGGGCCATCTGCGCCCGAAAACGGCGAATCACCTGAGGCAAAAGTCCGTAGAGCGTGGAGCCGACAAAGCCGATCACGAAGCGACGGCGTTCTGCACCCGCAATATGGCCCATACTCGATTTCAACTGCTCTATGCTTGCAAGGATACGAGTAGCATGTTCATACAGCAGGCGCCCTGCATCAGTCAGGAGGATCGGCCTGACATCACGATTGAAGAGGGCGCTACCTATCTCGTCCTCGAGTTGACGTATCTGCCTGCTCAGCGGGGGCTGAGCGATATTCAGCGCTTCAGCCGCACGGGTAAAATTCCGAGTGTCGGCCACTGCGACGAAATAGCGAAGATGCCGAAGCTCCATAGAATACCCCATTGGTATCAAGATATGCCAAATCGGTCATTGGCGCGGACATCTCCGTACCATAAGACACCTACAGTATCAAGAAATGGAACGAGGGCCATATGGCAATAACCATCGAGCGCGTCGAAAGCTGGATCATAGATATACCGACTATCCGCCCGCACGTCCTATCTATGACGTCGATCAACAAGCAGGTGATGACGCTTGTTTTCGTAACCTGTTCCGACGGTATCACCGGTGTCGGCGAAGGTACCACAATCGGCGGACTCAGCTACAGTGATGAGAGTCCCGAAGGCATAAAACTTGCCATCGATCTCTATTGCGAACCGCTGCTGCGCGGTCAGGATGCGTCGGTTCCAGCCGTCCTCATGTCCCGAATCCGCCAGCACGTGATCGGCAACCACTTCGCCAAGAACGCTCTGGAAACAGCACTTCTTGATGCAGCGGCGCAACGTGCAGGACTCCCTCTTTCAGATTTGCTGGGTGGCCGAGTGCGTAGCAGGCTACCTGTCCTTTGGACTCTGGCGAGCGGTAACACGCAGATCGACATTGAAGAAGCTGAGAGCATGATTGAAGCGGGCCGCCACAATGTGTTCAAGCTGAAAATTGGCAAGCGCGCAATGGCGGATGACATTAGCCATGTTGCCGCGATAAAAAGGGCCTTGGGTGACCGCGCATCAGTCCGAGTTGACGTAAACCAAGCATGGCATGAGCATCATGCATTGCGTGGAGCCCAGATGCTTGCTGATGCTGGCGTCGAATTGATCGAGCAACCGCTCCACCGCGCCAATCGGCTGGGCCTGCGCCGTCTTGCGCGCCGCTCACCCATACCAATTATGGCAGATGAGATACTCCAAGGCACGGATGACGCGTTCGATATCGCGCGGATCGGGGGCGCTCAGGCATTTTCGGTGAAACCAGCGCAAGCCGGCGGACTTTTCGCTGCCGGACAGATCGCCGCGATTGCCGCTAACGGACATATCGGAATTTACGGCGGAACCATGCTGGAAGGTGCCGTGGGTACCATGGCTTCTGCCCAACTATTCAGCACATTCGACTCACTGGAATGGGGTACCGAATTATTCGGCCCGCTACTCCAGACCGAGGACATTTTAGCCACGCCCCTCGTATATCGCGACTTCGGACTAGAATTGCCAACAGACATCGGGGTGGGCGTCACTCTCGACATGGAAAAAGTCAGGAGGTTCCGCCGCGACGGACCAGTCCGGACTATTGTCACTTCAAACGCAATAGGAGAAAACTGATGCTATTCATGGTGCATATGGACGTTCAGGTCCCGCATGGTTTTGACGCGGCAGAATTTACCCGGCTGAAGGCCACAGAAAAAGCCCGGGCCGAGGAATTGCAACGATCCGGCAAATGGCGCCACCTTTGGCGCATCGCTGGGCAATATGCGAATGTCAGCGTGTTCGATGTGAGTGATGCGGCCGAGTTGCATGACATCATGATGGGGCTCCCCCTATTTCCCTTCATGACGACCGAGGTAACGGCACTGTGCCGTCACCCATCGGCCATCAGCGATAAGTAGAATAAAGCATTTAGGAGGATACCATGACCAATATTGTCCATTCGACGGAAGTTCAATCCTTGCTCAATCGCGCAGCAGGCATCAATGAGGACGGCGGCAATCCGCGTCTAAAGGCTATTCTACGTGACACGCTTGAAATGCTCATGACTGTCATTGAAAAGCATGACATTAGCGAAGATGAGTTCTGGGTAGCCCTGCGCTTCCTGCAAGATGGGGCTGACGAATACGGGCTTATCGCACCGGGTTTGGGAATCGAACATTTCCTCGACCTGCACATGGACGCAAAAGATGCCGAAGTAGGCAGAACCGGCGGCACTCCGCGCACGATTGAAGGGCCGCTTTACGTCGCCGATGCACCTTTGGTGAACGGCGATATATCCAAAACCAACGACGTTAATTTGACGACTGATCCGGACGATACGGAAACATTGACGATGTCCGGTCAGGTCACCGGCCCGGACGGCGAGCCGGTAAAGGATGCTATATTACACGTATGGCACGCCAATTCAAAAGGGTTCTATTCGCATTTCGACCCGACGAGCGAACAAAGTCCATTCAATAATCGCCGTCGCATCAAGCTTGGACCAGACGGTCGCTATGCCTTTCATTCGAAAATGCCGCGCGGATATTCGGTTCCTCCTGATGGAGCGTCGGACCGACTTATGCAGGCACTTGGCCGCCATGGCGACCGCCCCGCTCATGTGCATTTCTTTGTCGAAGCGCCCGGCTACCGCACACTGACCACGCAGATCAATTTCGGCGACGATCCCAACGCACATGACGATTTCGCTTTTGGTACGCGCGAAGGCTTGCTGCCGATCCCTGATCGCAGCTCTGGTCAGCCAGTCATCCTATTCGACTTTCAACTCCAGCGGGCTCAGTCTTCTGATGACGAAGGCTTTTCCAACCGAGCGCGTGCAACGGCGTGAACAAGACATATGATACACCAGCGAAAGCCCTGGACGGACTGCTCTTCGACGGGATGACTATCATGTCAGGGGGGTTTGGCCTGTCGGGCAATCCTGAAAGTTTGATCCCTGTAATCCTCAAAGTTGGAGTTAAAGGGCTGACGGTCATCTCCAACAATGCCGGAGCTGATGGCTTCGGTCTGTGGATGCTGCTCAAAAACGGTCAAATTGACAAAATGGTCGCTTCTTATGTTGGCGACAACAAACTGTTCGAGCAGCAATATTTGTCGGGCGAACTGGAGCTGGAGTTGACCCCGCAGGGAACGTTGGCCGAACGTATTCGCGCAGGTGGTGCGGGTATTCCGGCCTTCTACACGCGTACCGGCGTGGGCACGGTGGTGGCCGAGGGCAAGCCTGTTGATACTTTCGACGGGCAAGAATATGTGCGCGAAGAATGGCTCAGAGCCGATCTTGCCATCATCAAGGCTTGGCGCGCAGACCCTGAAGGCAACCTCCAATTCCGCAAGACCGCCCGCAATTTCAATCCCAACATGGCCACCGCCGCCAAGGTGACGGTGGTGGAAGTAGAAGAGCTTGTCCCGTCGGGCACGTTTGACCCCGATCACGTCCACACTCCCGGCATTTATGTCGACCGTATAGTCCTTAGCACCATCAATGAAAAACGGATCGAGAATCTAACGGTCCGTTCGCGGGAGAAATCGTGATGGCTGGTTGGACCCGAGATCAGATGGCCGCCCGCGCCGCTACAGAGCTACGCGATGGCTTTTACGTCAACCTTGGTATTGGCATTCCGACACTGGTGGCAAACCACATCCCGTCAGGCATGAAGGTCACCCTCCAATCCGAGAACGGGATGTTGGGTATGGGACCTTTTCCCTTTGAGGACGAAGTCGACCCCGACCTTATTAATGCTGGCAAACAGACAATCACGGAACTGGACACGTCCAGCTTCTTCTCCTCGGCCAACAGTTTCGCAATGATCAGAGGCGGACATATCGACTTGACCGTACTGGGTGCGATGGAAGTCAGCCGGGATGGTGACATTGCCAACTGGATGATCCCGGGCAAGATGATAAAAGGGATGGGCGGCGCGATGGATCTTGTCGCGGGCGTCAAGCGCGTTGTTGTCGTGATGGAACATTGCGCCAAGGATGGCAGCCCCAAGATCAAAGAGCGCTGCGAATTGCCGCTCACTGGCAAGGGCGTGGTGGACTTGATCATTACCAATCTTGCCGTATTTGCCGTAGATAAGGAGCAAGGAGGACTAACGCTGATCGAACTGGCCGAAGGCATTTCACTTGCCGAGATGACACAAAGCACCGGCTGTCAATTTTCACTACATGGCAATATCTCATCATGAACGATGTATTTCTATGCGACGGCATCCGAACGCCAATCGGTCGCCTAGGAGGTGCGCTTTCCGGCGTTCGGCCGGATGACATGGCCGCTCTGGTCATCAAGCAATTACTTGCACAAAATCCGAACCTTGACGCCGGCGCGATCGACGAAGTGATGCTGGGATGCGCCAACCAGGCGGGCGAAGACAACCGCAATATTGCCCGCATGGCGGGTTTGCTGGCCGGACTCCCGCAATCGGTAGGCGGAATGACGATCAACCGGCTGTGCGCATCGGGTCTCGATGCCGTCGGCACAGCAGCCCGTGCGATCAAGGCCGGAGAGGCCGAACTGGTGATTGCTGGTGGTGTGGAAAGTATGAGCCGCTCCCCTTATGTCTTGCCCAAGAGCGACAAGGCCTTCGGGCGTGATCAGCGGATTGAAGATACGACAATCGGTTGGAGGCTGGTCAATCCAGCAATGCGCGAGGCCTACGGCGTGGACTCCATGCCACAGACGGCCCAGAATCTCGCCGACGAATTGTCCATCTCGCGCGACGATCAGGACAGCTTTGCTTTTCGCAGCCAGCAACGGGCAGCGGCGGCAAAGACATTTCATTCCGGAGAGATTGTACCGGTTGAAACGGGCAGTCCCGACCGCCCCTGTTCATTTGAAACCGATGAACATCCCCGTGAAACATCCGCACACAAACTGTCTAATCTGCGGCCGATAGTGCGCAGCGACGGCTCGGTAACGGCAGGCAATTCCTCTGGCGTCAATGATGGTGCAGCAGCCTTGGTGCTGGCCAGTGCCGCAGCGGCCGAGCGCCATGGCCTGACCCCGCGAGTGCGGATATGCGGGATGGCGTCGGCTGGCGTCGCCCCGCGCATCATGGGCATCGGACCGGTTCCGGCAACGCAGAAACTGCTGGATAGGCTCGGCTGGACGATCGGTTCAGTGGATCTCGTTGAACTCAATGAAGCTTTCGCGGTACAATCGCTGGCAGTTCTGCGTAGGCTAGGACTTCCCGATGACGCAGATCACGTCAATCCGCATGGCGGCGCCATTGCTCTGGGCCATCCCTTGGGGATGTCCGGAGCAAGGCTAGCGCTAACCGCAATGCGCGGGCTGGAGCAAGCCGGCGCAAAACGCGCGTTGGTCACGCTATGTGTTGGAGTTGGACAAGGCCTTTCGCTGGCAATGGAGCGCGTATGACAAAGAATGGTAAAGCTCGGATGAGCGATGGCGCATTGATCGGCTGGCAAATGGATGGTGGCAGTGATTCACCGATAGTACTGTTGTCTAACTCATTGGGCACAACCCACTCGATGTGGGACAGCCAGATTGCCCGCCTCTCCTCTCGTTTCCGTGTCTTGCGCTACGACACACGCGGCCACGGAACCTCAGACGTCACACCAGGCAGCTATGGGTTGGACCGGCTGGGACGCGATGCAGTCGAATTGCTTGATGCACTCGAAATCAAACGAGTACATTTCTGCGGTGTCTCACTGGGCGGGATGACCGGTCAATGGCTTGGCGTGCATGCAGCCGACCGGCTTAACCGGATAGTCCTGGCCAATACCGCGCCCTACATGGGTCCGCCATCAGCTTGGCAAGGCCGGATAGATGCGGTGCTGGAGGGAGCATCCAGCAACATGGCGGCCATTGCCGATGCTGTTATCGAACGATGGTTCACACCCCCATTTATCGCCGCCAATCCGGAAGTCGTCGGTGTCATGCAGTCAAACCTGCTGGCCTGTGCCGCGCCAGGCTATGCCGGCTGCTGCGCCGCCATTCGCGACATGGATCTGCGTCCCGTCATCCAGTTGATCACCTGTCCAACGCTTGTGATTAGTGGACTACATGACTCTGCAACACCGCCTGAGCAAGGTGCCTCCGTCGCCAATGCTATTGCGGGTTCGCACAACATCGTATTGGATGCAGCACATCTTTCCAATATTGAACAGCCAAATGCTTTCAACGAGGCAGTGTTCAGTTTTCTCAGTTGAATTTACGCAGGTTTTCGGACGGCAGTTCGCCAAACATATTCTTATATTCCGCAGAGAAGCGGCTGAACTGGTAGAAACGCCATCGGCAGGCTATTCGGTAACCGTTTTTCCCGATTGCGGTTTCATCAGGTCCTCCCGAGCCGGTTCTAACCGGATCGACTGTAGATATACCAATGGCTAGCTTAATGGAAAACGGACATTCATCATCGCAGCCGGGCGGACCTCGGGCAATGAGTTAAAATAGCAAAATAAGCTAACAGATTTATTCATCGCTGTCATAGCCCTTGTCGCCGATCATGCAGGAGGCATGCTCTGGAAGTGCCGGATATGTAAGCTGGGCACCTCCATCAACCTAATGATTTGACGCTTTGGAGCCATGTTTCGCGCCCGCATGATGGCTGGCACGCCTGTCCGGCTGATATTTGATCCATATTCGCCTGTTTTGGGTTCCCATCCTGGATTTTGGACGCACCTATTCTTTGCCGCCCGTCGCTCGTGGAAGATCAGGCGCTGCATGTTATAGGCGAGATTAACGAGCATGATCTTGGTTTCAGCACGCTTGATGCCGATGGTGCGGATATAAAGCCCCATATGCGCTTTTTGCTGCGCGAAGACATGTTCGACGAATGCCCGGACCTTCGATTTGATACTGTTCGCTTTGCGTGTGCGGTCCGGCATTCCTTTGCCTCTGGGCTTCTTGCGGTGGATGCGGCTCACGCGGCCATGCGCTTCAAGCCAGGCCTCATTTTTCTTTGAGCGATAGGCCGTATCCGCCCAGACGTCCGATGCCGTGTTGTTCCTCGTCACCACTTCACGCAACTGCGATCCGTCATGGCGCGCACCGTGCGTGACGACCGATTTGTGGATAAAGCCAAAGCGCTGATCAATGGCAATGTGGTTCTTGTAGCCAAAGCTGGAGATCGCAATGTCGATCTGGGGCTTACCGCCTGCAGCGGTACGCGCCTTGGCAAACTTCACGGCCCAGCGTGCATCTGTATCTTTTTGTGCTGCCTTGGCGGACTCGTCAGGCCAGACCTCGTCGGCTGTTTTGACCGCCTTGATCGCGTCCTTTTCGGCCCCAGTGTTGCGCTGCTTGGGAGCCGCAACGAGGGTCGCGTCTACAATCTGGCCGCCCATGGCGAGATAGCCATTGCTGCGAAGCCTGTTGTCAAACGCTTCAAACAGCAGTGTAATGGCCTTCGTCTCGGTCAGCCGTTCACGAAAGATCCGGATCGTATTGGCATCAGGTGTAGGAGCGCCAAGATCAAAGCCCAGGAAACGCAGCCAACTCAACCGGTCACGGATCAGATATTCCATGCGGGCATCAGCTACATTATTCTGCGCAGCCAGGATCAGTATCTTGAACATCGCCACCGGATCATAGGGCGGACGGCCGCCCTTCGTGCCATCCGAATAGCCAAGCGCATTGTCCAAGATCGGACGAAACGCCTCAAAGTCAACAATCCGACCCAGTTCCTCCAGCGGATCGCCGTTCGCCGACAGCCGCTTCAAATGATCCTATAATCCAAACAAACCTGCCTGCTTCATCACCGCCTCCTCATCAAAACAATGAATCAGATCACGCGCTAAAATGCGAGAGGTTTTTGGAGATACCCAGCTTTGCACCGATATGGTCACTCGTCTGCCCTTCGGTCAGGCACAGGATTACCGGCCTGCCGTTACCATCGCACACTGCGTGCAACTTCGAGTTCAGCCCGCCTTTGGTGCGTCCAATATATCGGGAAACAGACCCTTTTTTAAAAGGCTGGCAGCCGTACGATGGGCCTTCAAATGGGTGGCATCGATCATCAGGCAGTCATCGGCATCGCTGGTAGCTGCAAGGGCAGCAAATATCTTATTAGAGACGCCCAGACGGCTCCAGCGAACAAAGCGATTATAGATCGTCTTGTGCGGACCGTAGGCAGCCGGGGCATCGCGCCAGCGGAGGCCGTTCCTGATTACAAAGATAATGCCGCTCAATATCCGCTGGTCATCCACCCTGGGAACGCCATGCGATAACGGAAAATACGGCTTAATCTTGCGCATCTGAGCTTTGCTCAACATGATCAGATCACTCATCAACGGCACCTCCTTCAGTGCCGCTACTGAATCAACCTTCTCTCAATCATGCAAGCAATTTAATAGGTCCTGAGCCTAGGTGTTTTCGATAAATACATCTCCATTCTCGACATATGTCCTATATGTTTTCAATGGTTTTTTGCACGGCGCGGCTACAGGTTGCCCGTTTCTAATATCAAAAGCGCCGCCGTGAAAAGGACATTCGGCTATGTGACCATCTTGGAAGCCATCCGACATTAAGGCAGCTCCATGCGTGCAAGTATTGTCTGTTACATAAAAAGTCCCATCTGCTTTGAAAACCGACAGAGGTGGAAGCCCTTCGATTTCCACTGCCAAAGGAAATTCGGACTCCACATCAGAAACTTTACATACCTTATACTTCATATCAAATCACCGCAAAATAACCAAGATAAGTTCAAGAAATTCCTTCAATCAATGCCTAAAGTAGATCCCGCAGCCTGCCGCCCCTATCTTCCAATAGTGCCCGATCCGGCTGCTTTCGCGCCTCGATCATTCGCCTTCCAATCGCCATGTTAGATGCCTGATTTACGGTAATAACGCCAACTACAGTATCACGTTCAAGAAAGAACGCTGTGAAGACGTTTTCTTCCATCTGGCCTCGGACGATCACTTCAAGGGTGTCGTCGATCTTGCCTGCTACCTGTATGTTTAGATCGAATTGATCTGACCAGAACCAAGCTGGTTTCAACGTGAAATCAGTGTCTCCAATTATCCCCTTGCTGGCATTGATCGCCTGATCGCCAGCATTTTGGTACGTTTCAAGACGCACCATGTCACCAAAAAAGCCAGGTGAGAATGCTACATCACCTGCGGCGTAAACCTGAGGATGACTTGTCTGACAACTCAAATTCGTAATGATACCGTTGGAAATCGAAATCCCAGCATCGCGTGCCAACTCTACTCTGGGTTCAATACCGATACCGGCCACGACTGCATCGCATGAAATCAATTCACCACTATTAAGTATAACAGACTGAACTCTGCCTTGGGTAACCTTAAAGGCGGCAAAGCCCGTCCCCGTACGCATGTCGATGCCGTGACCACGATGGACCCTGCCAAGCCACGCGCCGAAACGAGACCCGAGGGTCCGCCCCATCGGAACTTGGGCTGGCTCAATCGCAATCACCTCGCATCCTAACCTGCTTGCGCTAGCTGCGACTTCGCAGCCGATCACTCCCATACCAATTACCACGATCCGTGCACCCGGACGCAAATGTTCCGAAATCGCATCAGCATCGCCTCTGGTCCTAAGATAATGAACGTTAGCGACATCACCCCGTTCGAGTGGTAGACGCCGCACAGAACCACCTGTTGCCAGAAGTATACAGTCTGTCGCAACGAATTTGCCATTGCTCAGACTCACTCCCCCTTGTGCGAGATCAAGCGAGTCCGCCCGAACACCGAGGCGCAGTTCGATGCGATTTTCATCATACCAAGATTCTTCCTGTAGATAGAAATTTTCCGGTGGTCGACCACCAAGCCAGAGATATTCCTTGGACAAAGGGGGGCGCTCATAAGGCAACCAGATCTCTTCGCCGATCAGAACGATACGACCATCAAAACCTTTCTGGCGAAGGGCTTCTACCGCTCGTCCCCCAGCGAGATTGGCACCAATAACCGTGACTGTCGAAATCATCCCAAATCCTTTCCCACGCAGCCGTCAACAGGTGCGCTTTTATCGATCAACAGATCTTTCATCAGCCAAGATCGTCAAGGCCGAACCCATACCTTCTCCGGATTAAACCCTGCAAGCTGGGCTCGCACCTTTGAATCGCTTCCGCGTTCCAGACGTCACAGCGGCCTGATCTTGCTATCGCAACTTATCCCCTTAGGGACCTTAAAGCGTGCCCTTAACCGCAGCACCGAAATCACTCCTGCGCATCTCGTGGAGTTCGTCGGGCTTTTTTGGACGCTCGCAAATTTGGATCCCATCTTCGTTCCTTCGTTATTATGACGAAACTTAAATCCTTCTAGGGTCAGGACCTATTAAATGCGCGGAGCGTGGTTTGAAGCGATTTGGCTTTGCGCGAGGAAGGAAAGCGCAGTTATAGCGGCGCTATAGCAAGCTTTTCAGACGCTGCGCAGGGCCAAATCGGTCAAATCCTTCGAACGACAAAATGGCTGCAATATCGGGCAAAAGCTTCCTTGGAAAGGCAAACAGCCTTCCCGGCGGGCGCTTTCACCCGATATTATTGCCATTTTGACGCCACGCCCGTGTATTTAATAGGTCCTGACCCTAGATTCAGAACCTTCAATCTGGCAGTTTGGTACTCACGGATGGTTAGTGAGCCACCCGTGTCAGAACGAAACCCTGGCGTTCACCCCATATGTTCGTGGTGGCAAAATACCTGTGCCCAGGAACTCTGGCACATACGGAGATTGTTCACCGCCACCTATCTTTGCGGCGGTGTTAGTAATGTTCCGAACAAATCCGCCAATTGACCAATCCCCGTTCGGCTCATTATACGTCAACATGGCTGAAAGAATGCCATAACTTCCATCGAGGGAAGCACTGCTAAAGGAATTGGCGACATACCGCTTTGTCGCAAAAGCGATGTCTCCATCGAAGGTGATGTCCCCGCCCCCTGCAAGGTCAATTACTTGGGTCACACCTGCGTTGCCTGACCATTTCGGTGCACGAGCAAGCTGAAACCCACTGCAATCGATCTCAACGAATGGTCCTAAAGCTCCCGCCGGAAGGCTTGATGGCGACACTGCGCAGCCTACCGAACCAGGAGGTGTCAGAACTCCGGCCTGAACGTATGAATATGACTGATATTTTGTATTAAGATACTCGACCGAACCTCGCAGGGTCGTTCCATTAAATGGCTTAACAATCGCATCAATATTGAAGCCATAGATACGTGCTTTACCGGCGTTTTGTGTCGCAGCCGCAATATTTCCGATACCATCAATAATAATTTGTGAGAGTTGGAGATCCTTATAATTCCAATAGAACCCTTCAAAATTCAGCTGGATAGCGTTGTTGGCAAAGCGGTTGCGAAGCCCCACGGTGTACGCTGTGACGTTTTCCGGGCCGAACGGCAAAAGTTGGTCAGTTTGACTCGGGTCCACTGCTATATTGAAGCCACCAGCTTTGAAACCTGTGGTAACATTCGCGAAAAACATATTCTGCGGCGCGATGTCATACTCTACACCTAAGCGCCATGTAGCTCGCTTATATACCTTTGAACTGTCAAACGAAGCCCCCGGAGGCAAGAGGCTACATTCGGCACCCACCGGAAAACCAGTGCTGGGAAGACATGGCGGAGTTCTTGTGAAAGTCGGAGATATCCCTGCGTAACCCACGTTGCCAGCTTCACGCTTGTCAGTCGTCCAGCGACCACCGAGAGAAAGTCGTAATTCGTCTGTCATACTGTACGTCGCTTCGCCAAACACAGCAAAACTCTGGGTTGTCTGATCGGATGAAATGCGGACCCGTTGAATGTCTCCAAAATCGACAAGGAAATCGCTTGAAACATCTTCTTTCAAGCCGAAAACGCCAACTACCCAATCCAGCTTGTCGTCGCTGTTACCAAGTCTAGCTTCAACCGAATACTGCTTGGAGCGATCTCCATCCGTATCACCTGCCCCACCACCATAATAATAACTTACCGGGAAACTGAAACGCGAATGGACCCAGCGATAGGCCGGGATTACCGTGAGGGTGGCCCCATCAAACGCATAATCGAATTGAGCATCTATAGTGACAGATTCGGCATCCTGAAACAATTTAAAGGATGGATCATCAAGGCGAGCTAAGAGCGATGGCGGAGGGGAAGTGCCGCCTGATGCCACGAAATTAGCAGTCGCTTGACCAATGAAGTAATCCATCGCCTCCTTAGAAGCCGTCCCAGTCCACGCGGACTCTCCCGGTAGTGATGGGATTAATGCCAAACCAGCACCTTTACCGCCTATGTGCTGATAGCCAACTCTAACCTGAGCCGTAAACGGCCCCTCCTCGTAAAGACCTTGCGCGCGTAGTGATTGATGAACATCATCGCTGGTACCATCAGTCAGGTAACCATCGCGATTGACAGCCTGACCAGACATTCGCACTGCAACAGTCGAACCCAGCGGTACGTTTATGGCCGCTTCGGTCTGTAGCGCATTATAATTGCCATAGGACGCGAAGATATAACCAGACGTTTCCTCCAACTTCGGCTTGACGGTTATGAGATTGACCGCCCCGCCGCTTGCATTGCGGCCGTAAAGCGTACCCTGCGGACCTTTGAGAACCTCAACTCGCTCGAGGTCATAAAAATTACCGCCAATCACTTGCGATCGACTGATTGGAATGCCATTGATGTTAGTCACCACCGCAGGGTTAGCTGAAATCGTTACTCCGTAGTCACCCACACCTCGTATGTAGATTTGGTTGAAACCAGAAGCGCTGGCCTGAACACCTGTCGTGGCCTGCGTGAGATCGGCGGTCGATAGCACCCCCTGTTCGATCAGAGAGTCGCCCTGAAGGACTTCGATCGAAAGCGGGATACTCTGGGCCGATTCCGCGCGCTTCCGCGCAGTCACAACGATTTCTCCGAGATCATTCTGGCCAGCACCCGATACGCTTGTAGATTGATCATCCGAGTCCGCAGCGTGAACAGTAGCTGGGATAAAGAGTATAGAAAGACTAGTTCCGAATACTAATTTAAAATAAGTCGACTTAGGTATAATTTTTCCATTATTATACATTAAAACCTCCCTTATGCCATTTTATCTAAAATTATTGATGAATTCATTTATTTTATCATTATTATTATTATTAATAATGATAGTAATAATAATGATCTCTAAAATTATATTAATTTCAACTAATATATTATTGTTTTATTTATTATAATATCAAAGTAACATAAAGTTACTAAAAATTATATGAAATATATTGATTGTTTAATATTACATATCAGATTCTAACTCATTTACCATATTTATTACATGTCTCTCAAATGCACCCACGCCCATTTCAGGCTCACTTATTACAAGCTCTTTTATAGATCCTGATTTGTAGCTATCATGAAGACCTTCAACAGTAGTCATATCTTCTGTAATAGTATTTCTTAACTCAAGCATAGTATGCATACGTGCAAAGTGCTCTCCAAAGTTTTTAGGCTGCTCGGAGAAGTACATATCATATTCCCAAATCGTTTTATCCACACCTCTAGGCCAAGAACGCATAATAAGAACCATAGTATTTTGAACTATTATAACAGTATTTGGAAAAATATTGTAAAGATCAAATGACCACCTGTCATTGCTATTTACGTTCGTAGCCCCAGGGTATTTTGCTGAATCAGTACCGTTACGATAGTATTCTGAATCAGTATTATAATAAAGCGCAGTATTATAATTCGAGACAACCCTAGCCACATCTGAAAAAAAGATACTCGCCCCCTCCTCGGTATTGGGACGGTGCACTTCCAACTTATATGCCACACCGGGGCTACCGAGGTATGCCCAGGTGGGCACATCTGTGGCATCAAAGCCTGCCATGATCGAGCGACCATGCAGATAGGGAGCGTGATATCCTTCCGACTGAGAATCGACCTGGAGCTTCCAATTACATTTAAACTCGCCTTTGCGCCCTTCGCCCCACACCCAGTTCTCCTTATCAAAATATTCGCCAAGCGGCTGCGGCAGCGGTGCTAGATATTCGGCCAGCGTCCATTTGGGCTCCCTGTCTAGATTGACGAAGACCCAGTCACCCCAGGTATCAACAGAAACCTCCTTGAGCGAACGATCTTTTTCCAGTGCTTCGCCGAATGTTTCCTTAAATGAAACATCAGCCAATTTTCCCTCCAGATCAAAGGTCCATCCGTGAAACGTGCAGGTCAAAGCACCGGGGCAACTTCCTTTTTCATAATAGGCAAGCCGTCCGCCGCGGTGCGTGCAGGCATTATAAAAGCCGCGAATCTTTTTATCCTTACCGCGCACTACGATGATGGAGGTTTGGTCCAAAAACGGTAAGCGAAAAACGAAATAGTCTCCAGGATTCGGAATTTCCGAGACACGACCGGCCCAGAGCCAACACTTGCGCCAAATAGTATTTAGTTCACGCTGATAAAACTCTTCGCTAGTGTAATGATCTGTTCCAATACGGTCGAAACCGAATTTTTCCATGTCGAGAATTCCACCGACACCTTCTAATACTTCGAATTTATTCATTATGCAAAACCTCATTATTTTTTCATTTATGCACAGATTGCGGAATTATTGCTCCTTGGCACAATACTTACTGCGCAGAACCCGACAGGCGCCCCGCTTTTTGAGCAGAATGGATATGATCCATATATGAACTCGTGTTTTTGAAGCTGGACCTCTCAGCAAGGCGCAACAACCAAGCTGAAACATTCTTGAACGGTTGCATCTTGATATCACCCATCAAGAAAATAGCGGTCACTACGCCAAGGGCGATGTCAGCAATGGAAAAATCGCCGAGGATGTAATCCTGGCCATCCAGCCTGCTATCCAACATCCCGAAATTAAACTTCGCCATATTGCGGGCTTGCTCAAGGGCCGCCTCATCCTTTTCCTTATCATTTCCGATCAACAGAAATGGCGCACCGCCCGCAGCCAGAACCATCGCCTCAAGATCTGAGGCGACGAAAGATGCGTCCATGCTTGTCAGCAAGGTGAGATAGGCAATCAGATCCGGGGTCAAGGTCGTTCCCTCCCAGTAAAGCCATTGATCGCAGATGGCCCTCTCCTTGGGCGACTCCGGCCGCAAGTACTTACCACCCTCGCGGGTACTGACGATGTAATTTAGGATCGCCCCCACTTCCCACAGGACGAAACCGTCGTCGTCGATCGCCGGCACCCGCCCGTTGGGATTGAGCTTCTTCCTATACTCCGATCCGAGCGGACGAACCTCGTTACGCCGGTCCATGTCGATCGTTTCAAACTCTTCACCAAGCTCCTCGAGAAGAATAGAAATTTTGGTAGCCTGGCGAGCGCCACGCAGATCGTCGTTGTCAGGGAGGATTGTATAGAATTTAAGCACGATGATATTCTCCAGATTAAACTTTATTTTTGATGACAGGGACTTCAGACACTCTTCATTTGGCGGCGCCTAGGCACCGGCGGTGTGGACATCCGCGTCTTCTCAGACATCGGAAGCATATCGTAAAAGCTCTGCTTGTGTTCGAAATGACGGGGATCCAGCGCGTCGGGAAGCTCCTGAACGCCGTATCGTGGAAGCCACTTGACCACTGGACTGTCCGCCTCGGCCATGAACAACACCGCATCCACGACTTGGCGCCATTCCTCTGGGATCTCATCTACTTTGTATTGATCAAGCACTTCGAGGATCGAATCCAACTCGCCAGACATCACCCGATGAAATTCCGTCAGGCGCTCAGAATTCGCATTGATCCGGGTGTCTTCGCGCATGGCGGCGGTTTCTGGTGCAAATTCTGGTAGGAAATCACCTAGCTTTTTCACAACCTCAGACAGATATTGTGGGTTCGAATTCGTCACATTTCACTCCTCTAATATGCGGCATTTATGCCGTCTGCGTACCAATCGATCACATCGGATCACGCGCCGAATTGCAATCTCACCTAAACTCAACTCAGCAACCTGCTATGTAACGTGTTACATGTAAGATGTCAAATTGCGGTTATGCCATCGACCGTCACGTGTCAACCAGTGAAATTTTAGGGACCTACATACGTGTGTGACCAATGGCCCGATAATGGCCATTGTTAACGGGGTACAAAGAAACGTTTATATGATGCTATATGATGCTGACAATCGGAGTTGGCGGTCTCGGGCTTTACATATAGACAAGTTGATACCGAAAGTATGGGAGCCGCATCGCCTTCAGTTGCTATCGTTCAATCAGCCGCCAAGCTAAAAACAGAACGAATACTGACGTGGCCAACGCCGAGTATGTGCTGAGACATATTCGATGCGAGCGAAACGCCAGCGGGTATATGCACGCACGGGAACCCGTTTGCTCACATCCACACCTCCTATTTCCTGATGCTGGCTTGAGGCCAACCCTCTGAGGGGCCTCCTGCTATTAAGGCGCAGTGAGGCTCAGAGGTTCAAGAAAATCAACGATGCGACTACCGAATCAGATTATTAACTTTGTTCGCGATCAGGGAAAGACACAGCCTCATCACTGTGATCTTCGTCGCTTGGTGCCTCGGCCAAGACCCAACGAGGAACTTCGTTTGCGTCAGCTACGCGAACGATCTCTCTGCAAAGTTTGGGCAGCGGTGTCTGTCGGTTATGCAGTCGGGCTGGTATCGGAAGCTCTTCCCGGGCACGGTCATTTCCCCAAAGCGCTCTGCGGTCGATGATTTTGAAACCACCCGCGGCGGAGGGCATCTGCCCATCTCCGAGACCCTGCGCAACTCCGTTAACGTGCGGTATCGCTCAACCTTGACCTCGCGCCTTCCCCGTCAGCGATTGATAGACAGGTTGGCTGTGTAAAATAAGTGAATGTCTTGGTTTCATTGCAGTGACTGTAAGGAACGAAGATGAAACCAAAACACTCAAAAATCCCAGTGGAGCGGATGGTTAAGGATATCCGCAGAACAACGCGCAAACAGTATAGCTCGGAAGAAAAATACGGATCGTGCTGAAAGGACTGCGCGGAGAGGATAGCATCGCCGAGCTCTGTCGCCGCCAAAGCTCTTCGACTCACAAGCGGCGAGGATAGCGATTGTTACGTGGGCATCAGGCATGGGGATGCAGCGCTTCGTATTCGCCAACTATTTCGCTGAGGATCGACAGCGCCAGCGATCGCGGCTCGCGCGAGGACGGAATTACCCCGACAGGACCCCTAACCCGGCTGATCTGACTATGTTCGACACCTTCTTCGGTTAGTCGAGCGATCCGTTCTTTGCGTGAATTCTCGCCGCCCTGTGCTCCGATATAGAAAGCATCGCTCTCAATTGCGTGTTTTAGGATCGTGTTTTCCCACTCATGGTCGTGGTATAGTAGAATAGTAGCCGTCCAACGGTCGGGAGGAGATATGCTCGGTGTTTGACCCAGCGAAAGCTCTGATTTGTCAAAGCTTTCACAGGCGATGCCGCTGGCTTCGGCCAATCTGGCAAAGCACCCGAGTTCCGGTTCCTCGCCAAAAGTCCGGATTTGCAAAGCGGGGATATAATGTCGTTCTGAAAGGAAGGAATTGGATGGCAGTGCGATTCTTGCGGGGTTGCGCTGTTTTAAAGTAGCGACGGCCAAACGGCATGATTGCCGGTCTGGCGCCGGATCAAGCAGGATATCGAGACCACCACCGCATGGCAGGCGGAAATCGATTACATCCGATCCCTGACCATAGCGTTTCACAATAGGGCCGTCGCATTCCGCTAAATCTGTAGCGAGTTGGCTTTCTAGGCATCCGTCAGATAAACTACCAACAATTGAGCCGTCCGGATTAATCGCTAGCTGCGCACCGAGTCGTCGTGAAAAGCTGCCATCGATGTTGACGATGGTGCACAGCGCCGCGCCGCTATTGGCAGAAGCGCCGATCGCGCTGTGGTCCTCTTCGAAGTAGTTCATTGGCAAGGTATTCCTTTGTTGGCTATCCGGACAAGGGTGGTACTGATTGCCGAATGATATGAGCCACTGGCACACTCACACTTTGTCGACAACGGGCAGGTTCTCCGTTATGAAATTGTTCGCAGAATCTGACAGAGGAAAACTATCATTTATCCTATTTAAAAATACTGCAGTCCGAATGGAGTTGACTGGACTCGTATTTAGTTTGCCACACCCCATGCGACGCGGCGGCTTATACGGAACGCGCCGAAGCGGTAGGAACTGTTCGAAACGATTAACCTTCGCCTTGAGATGTATGACATACTTTGGATTGTATCGTTAAATTTCTCAGCCAAATCAAGCCCAACTTTCATGAAGATCTGTTCCAGATTCGGACCATTATTCGTGATAACCAGAACGTTTTCCTTGAATGCTTCTATGAACCGATGCTAGTGTACGCACGCAAAAGTCCCCAGATTTGATGCCTTCGAGAAATTGATCCAGTAGGCGATTATAGCGCCGATTCCTAGGGTCAGGACTTCTGTGGTTGCCGCCCGTAATGCAAGAAGTTTTTGATCCAGCTGTGCGAGTGATCGAGTGCGGTCTTCTGTAAGGCCTTTGAATGCGGCGTTTTCAGAAAGCCGCTGGCCGGTATGGTGATCTGCGGATCAGATCCAAATCTCATTAGCGAGCTGCAACGCTCAGAGTCCTGAACTGGTTTTTCTGATCCAGATCTGTTCGATCATTTTGCCCATTCGGGTCATCGCCTTCTCACACCTCCTTTATCCGACGACAGGCAGTTTTTGTGGCATGATCTTCATGCGACTGCCACCTGTGCCGGAACTCGGTAATCTTCATGTCTGGTCAGCATGGCCCAGATGGTCCGCGCCATTTTGTTCGCCAAAGCTATTGCCACAAGCATTCTTGGATTTCGGGCCAACATGCTAGCAACTGTATCGTTTATGCGGGCTGATATTTCCATGATTGGCCGGATCGGCACAGAGCGTTTGCGATAGTGACGAGCTTCCGGGCGACGGCAGTCACTATAAGCTTGTGGGGTTTTCCTGCTTTGCGCAGTCGGTCTGCGAAGGTTTTCAGGACTGGGTTGTGATGTGCGGCGACGAGAGCAGCCTGGAACAGAACGTGGCGCAACTGACGGCGTCCGCCACCGATGGCGCGTTTGCCACGCAATGCACCGCTGTCATGTGCGATGGGCGCAAGTCCGGTCAGCGCGGCGGCCTGTTCACCGGTGATTTGGCCAAGTTCGGGCAGCTCGGCAATCAGCATTGTGCTGGCCACCGGGCCGATGCCTGGCACCGAGCGCAGAATGCGAGCCGTTTCGGCCAACGAGGCATCGGCTGCGATAATCTGCTCAATCTGGCTTTCGATCTGCGTGATCTGTTGATCCAGCAAAGCCTTGAGATCGCTGTCCATCGTAGCGAACATTTGTGCTGTCCCCAGTTTTCCATGGGCTTTAATCTGGGCCAGCAGCCGTTTGCGCGTTTCGACCAGTTGGCGGCGCTTTGAAGTCAAAGCCCTGAGATGCCGGAGATTTTGGCCTGGCAGACAACGCCCGGCATCTGGCCGGAACGCCATGAAGCGGGCAATCAGTTCGGCGTCGATCCGATCCGTTTTGGCCCGCGTTCCGCGGCTTGCGGCAAAAGCCTTGATCTGGGCGGGTGGCAATTGCCGCGCTGCGATCCCGGCCGCATCAAGTGCTGCCCAGAGGCGCCATTCCTGCCCGCCGGTCGCTTCAAAGCAGACACGGGCATGGCTTTGGCAGGCGATCTGGATCAACTGTTCATGCCCGGCATCTGTATTGGGCAACCGAAGACGCTGATCAGTGGGCAGACAATGAATGTCCAGCCAATCGCGAGATACATCTATACCAATGATAGGCTCGTGTGATAATTTGTTCATGCTCTCCTCCTTCTGATCCGTGGTCCTCATTGGCCACATGCAACTGTTCGAGACGATGAAGAGAGACGGTGCTGGCTCGCTAACAAACGTGGTCAAACCCACAAGGCTCAGACGCCATGCACCGCCCCGTCAACGGCCTTCGCGAAGGCCGTTGACGGGCAACAATATCAGATCAGAGATACAGAAGGGTCAGGACCTTCCGGGACCGATTTACGACCCAGCCAGTTCAGGCGTGACATGGCACCAATAATTAGCAGTCTGCGAATATCAGCCTGCCCAGCCTTGGAAGTACGACCAAGCCGGTCTTTACCACCTGACGAGAATTGACGCGGGACAAGCCCGAGCCAAGCCGCAAAATCGCGACCACAACCAAAGTTCTACATTGGCGGGGCAAAAGCTTCCACCGCCAGAGCGGTCAACGGACCGACCCCAGGTAAGTGCAGGAGCAAAAGAAGCGAGAGAACTGGCGATGGATCTATCGGCGCTTTCGAGGGACGAAAAGAAAATCTGAAAACTGCGGATCATAAACCGGACGAAACATATCCAAGGCTGCTAGATCAATATCGCACGTTTGGAACGCGACTGACAGCCGGCGATGGTCATATTCTATTTTCTATATCCGCTTAAAGGTATTCAATAAGGCGCTAATCGTAATGCGCCGTCCAGCCTGATAACTTCTCCGTTTAGCATAGGGTTGGAGATGATGTCCTTGACCATCAACGCAAATTCGCTGGGTTTACCTATTCTATTTGGGTGGGGCACCTGTGAGCACAACTCTACATGATTGCCATTGGGAACGCCTTCCAGCATCGGAGTGTCAAATATACCTGGAGCGATGCACATCACTCTTATGCGATGACTGGCTAGATCCCTCGCCATCGGTAGCGTCAAACCAACAACACCGGCTTTCGATGCGGCATAGGCTACATGACCAACCTGACCGTCAAATGCTGCGATTGAAGCAGTGTGTACGATAACTCCACGCTCTTCTCCTTCAAATTCGCTTCCTTTGAGTTTTTCCGCGAAGAGTGCTGACATCAGGATTGTTCCGATGAGATTGACATTCATCGTTCGAACCGCGACCTCGATAGGGTAAGATTTTTCCAACGGTCGGATAATCCGGACATCAGGCGCCACTCCAGCACAATTGATCAGAATATTTGCGGTGCCATTTGTCGCTTCAACCACATCAAATCCAGCAGCGACCTCTGCTTCATCATAAACACTGGCCTTAACGAAGGTAGCACCGCTTGCCGACGCAAATACGGCTCCCTTCTCCTCGTCAACATCAAATACTGCTACCTTGGCTCCATTCTCAAGAAGCATTTTTGCCGTCGCGGCTCCTAGACCTGAAGCACCGCCGGTTACGATAACCGAGCTCCCTTCAATCTGCATTTGATGCATCCTTGATATCGATGCGATCCGTATTGTAATCAAATCCGGTCTTGCGCGGAAGCGCGGCGCTTTGGTAGGCCCTGTTTCCGACATCCAGAAGATCGAAGGGATTACCCTGACAATGGTATCTTCTATACAATATGCCCTCAATAGTAGAATCCAGATAGCTATGTTTAAGGCTGGGCGGTTGCGAATAGTATGCGAGTGGGTCAGTGCGGACAGGCGGAGAATACTCCTCGCCCCTCAATTTGTGCATCAACCGAGTAAGCTCTTCAAGTTCGTCATCGGACAAATTATCAAAATTTTCAGTCTCCGTTTCATTTTCGGGCTTTTCACCCAGCCGTTGGCGCAAATCAAAAACCGTTTTGACTGCAGACGGCTGGCCGCGGCTTGCATTATCTGCAACGCGCATGATAATCGATCTCTGGCGTGACACCTTGCGCGGCTGTCCATTAACGGTGACGGTAACCAACTGCGACATCTCGTCATTAAAGTCCGTGACAAGATTGCGCGTGCCCATATTGCGCCGCCCGCGCTTACGGCCATCCTTTTTGCGAAACTTACCGGACTCCGGCGGCTTCCCTTTACCAACAATATAACTGCCATCTTCGGCAGTATTGTCCGGCCCGTAATTGCCCGAAGTTTGTTTAGCCATTTTTGCTACTCTCAAGCTCACGACGGAAGCGGGACACCTCATCAAAAGACTGGCCATCAAGCATCGGTGTTTCACCTGTCTGTTCCAGCAAGCGCCGCAAGGTCACATCGGCATATTTAGGATCGAGCTCAATAGCTCGGCCAAGACGGCCAGTTGCCGCTGCTGCGCACAAGGTCGTGCCGGATCCGGCAAAAGCGTCCAGTACTATCCCTCCCCGTCTGGAACAATCCAGCATGGCGTCTCCAATCATTTTTTTGGGTTTGACCGTGGGATGGTCTGCAAGGTCCTGCATCCGGCCTGCGCGAAACACGTTCGCGCCAGCATAGGTCCAGACATTTGTGCGATATCTTCCCCCCTCTCCAAGCTTGAAGTTGTTGATATGCGTGCCTTCGGAAACCTTGAAAGCATAGATAAGTTCGTGTGCTGAGCGATAAAATGCACCTTGCCCTCCATTGGTCTTTGCCCAAACGATGAGCTGTTTCGTCTCATGAAAAATGCCCGATGCAGCATCAAGAACGTGCGGAGCGGCACGCCAGTCAGAAAAGATAAAAGCAATCGCGCCGGATGCACAATGTGCGGCAATGCATTTGAATGCCGGACGCAATAGTGTCATTGCAAATTCCGCCAAACTGGATTCGCCGGCACCCATCACAAAATCTTCGTGCTTCACCTTTCCATTGCCAGACACATTATTCTCGATACGACAACCATAAGGCGGGTCGGTGATGACCATTTGCACACGCTCTGAACTAAGCAGTCGCTCATAAACATTGGGATCGCGGGCATCGCCAACGATAAGACGCTGGTCCCCGATCTCCCAGAGGTCGCCAAGCCGGCTAACAACTTCGTCGATATCAGTCGGAAGTTCCACATCATCATCGACGGGCTCTTCGGGATCATCCAGAGAGAGCAGCGTGTCAATCTCGAGCGTATCGAAACCTGTGAGCTCGAGCTCATAGCCGATTTCCGCCAAGCCGCTAAGTTCGCTCGCCAATGTCTGCTTCGACCAGCCGGCTTGCTCAGCGATCACATTATCGGCCATTATATAGGCCTTGCGGTCGGCTTCAGAGAGATGTTCGAGCGTAATTGCCGGAACAGTCTTCATTCCGAGACTGATTGCCGCTTCGAAACGACCATGGCCGCAGAGGATTGTTCCCTCGGGGTCAACAATAAGCGGATTTGTCCAACCAAACGCTTTTATACTTGCGGCAATCTTTTTGATCTGGGTTTTAGGGTGCGTCTTGGCATTATTTTCATAGCGCAACAGTGACGAGATAGGGCGATACTCGATTTTCAGCTGCGCATTTTTTGAAAGGCCGGTCTCCATTACAATTCTCCGCTGGGTTAAACGAGCGGACAATTGGCCAAATTGGAGTAGGCGTTAAGACCGGTAATTCCCCATGGGAAGACATATTCTCGGTCGCAAGACAGGCTTCTCAATCAGGTTTGGTCTTCTTGGTCTTCGGCTTCCGTGCATTTTCCCGGATGTTACGCATTGTATTTGCGAGCTGTCGTTCGGTCATCGTGGGATCGAATGTCAGGAAAAAGTCCCGGAGAAACTCTCCCGCGCACCCTACAAAATGAGGCGAATCCACGCTATTTTTCCAGCGCCGATACCTTACCTCTTCGCCCAGATGATATTCGATGACTTCTTTGAGCGCTGTCACGGTGTAACGGCGCAAATTATCACCTGGCGATCCGACGCTCCTCGGAGGAACTCGGTCGCGGAACCATTTTGCTGTCGCCGAAAAATCTCGCAATTCTGTGGGCAATGTCATCCAGAAAATATTGTTCCGGTCAACCACTCCAGAAGCCTCTCGCCGGGCAAAAATCAGTTCAGTCATGAAATCGCTTCCCAACTCGTCAAAGCCTGCGATCATCGCATCGGCTTGCTGTGCCAGCGACGTCAATAATTCTCGGGATCTGGCATAATCGGCGCGACCGATATTCTCATTCTTCTTGATCATGTAGTGGGTCATGATAAATTTGCAGCGATCGAAGAGATCGTTGCGATAGTTGTGATCGACAGGAAGGTCTTCCATCAATTTCCACAAGAGGTGTTCACGTTGCGCCCATTCTGAAACATCGGCATCTGTGTCAAATTCGATTTCAACATCGGTTATATCAGACTTTTCCATCGCAATCCCCATGCCACGGTTTATACATCTTGTCGCAGCCCGTTCCCATGAGCATAACTATTTTTCCCATATAATCGTATGCGCGAAAAGATAGAGTTTGGCTTAGATCTGCGCCTACACAGGCCCTCAATTAGAAAAAATGGGGGAGAAATGGCAGATTTTCCCACTACTTTCCCATATTTATAGGAATATTCCGGCGAGACCCGTTCGCTGCAGACTGCGTCGCGCACCATAATCTCCCAATATCCTGAAATACCTACACAATCGTCACCTCGACGGTCCCAAAACAGCGTTTGCTACACACAACTGCTACACAATGCTCAACAACGATATCACTATTATTGGCAGAATATTGCGGAGAATAGTTCGAAGAAGTGCTACACAAACCTGCTACACAATCTACCCACAGGAATGTCGTTAAGGGGCAGTCAGTTCTATTATCGACGACGGGTTCCGACTGATGTTCGGAAGCTGATTGGCAAGAATGAGATTTGGCGATCTTTGAAGACTGACAGTTTGAGATCAGCATTGAGGCGATTTTCACTCGTCGCTTCGGAGGTGGAAGCTGAGATCGAAAATGTCAGATTCAAGGCTGGCATGATTGTGGATAAGACGCTCCTGAAACCGTTGGGCAACGATGGGCAGAAAAAATCGTCTGGGAATGTCGGAATTAGCAGACCATCGAAAGGCACTTGCGCCAAACCAACTGTGACATTCGGTGAAGCTTATGATCGGTATCTTTTAGACCCCACCGCCGCTTGGTCTCCGCGAACAAGGGACTCCTTGGAGACTGGTCGCCGAATTGTCCGCCGTCAGCATTCAATAGACAGACTGGCTGCATAAAATAAGTGAGTGTTTTGGTTTCATCGCAGTGACTGTAAGGAACGAAGATGAAAGCAAAACACTCAAAAGCCCCCGCGGAGCGGGTGGTGAAAGACATCCGCAGAGCAACGCGCAAACAATATAGCGCGGAAGAAAAGATACGGATCGTGCTGGAAGGTCTGCGCGGCGAGGATAGCATTGCCGAGCTATGCCGCCGCGAAGGTATTGCGCAGGGCGTGTATTACAAATGGTCGAAGGATTTTATGGAAGCCGGCAAGCGCAGGCTCGCTGGCGATACGGCGCGCGCTGCCAATAGCGA
>LADL02001080.1_pt1 | contig 34362 bp, 29 predicted proteins | sample 619721 | NCBI WGS metagenome assembly LADL02 (sample SAMN03397408, study PRJNA257561) | rock porewater metagenome | biome: terrestrial; feature: Opalinus Clay rock; material: porewater; isolation source: Opalinus Clay rock porewater BRC-3 borehole | place: Switzerland: Mt Terri URL, St-Ursanne ...
CATTTTCGATTTATAATTTCCTTGCTTCAACATTTTATGAATATTGATCATCGCAATTTTAATAATATCGGCGGCGCTTCCTTGTATGGGCGCATTTACGGCATTTCTTTCATCTCCAGATCGAACAATGGCGTTTTGTGAATTGATGTTTTTTAAATACCTTCGACGTCCCAAAATGGTTTCAACATAACCTTCTTCACGCGCAAAAGCGACCTGATTGGCAATATATTCTTTTAATTTTGGAAATGTTTTGTAATAATTGTCGATCAGTTCTTTTGCTTCAGATCTTGATTTATTTAACTGCTCGGCCAAAGTAAAAGCGCCTTGTCCGTATATAATACCAAAATTCACTGCTTTTGCTTCCCCGCGTTGGGTTCTGGTCACTTCATTTAAAGGAACACTAAAAATTTTGGCGGCTGTGGCGGCGTGAATGTCTTCCAAATTTCTGAAGGATTCAATCATTCCTTCATCTTCACTTAAAGCGGCAATAATGCGCAATTCAATTTGGGAATAATCGGCAGCCAACAAAGTGTAATTTTCATCGCGTGCAACAAACGCTTTTCTTACCTGGCGTCCGCGTTCTGTCCGCATCGGAATATTTTGCAGGTTTGGGTTTACGGAACTTAATCTTCCGGTTGCCGCAACAGCCTGACTGTATGTGGTGTGAATTCTTTTTGTTTTTTTGTCTAATTGATTTGGCAACGCATCAACATAGGTATTTTTTAACTTTACCAATCCGCGCCATTCTAAAATATCTTTTACGATTTGGTGTTTTGTGGCCAGTTTCGATAAAATTTCTTCGCCGGTTGCATATTGTCCGGTTTTGGTTTTTTTAGGTTTGTCGATTAATTTTAAATGCTCAAACAACACATCGCCCAATTGTTTTGGCGAAGCCAAATTAAATTCGATGGCGGCTTCTTTATAAATTGCGGTTTCTAACTGATGAATATCTTCCGTTAATTTTTTGGAAAGGGAATTTAAATATGCAGCATCCATTTTAATGCCTTCCAATTCCATATCGGCCAAAACGCGAAGCAACGGCATTTCAATGTCATCAAATAATTTGGTAAGATTGGAGCTGTTCAGTTCTTTTTCGAAAAAATCTTTAAGCTGATAAGTGACATCAGCATTTTCAACGGCGTATTCGGTTTGTTTTTTGAGGTCTATTTCACGTATGGAAATCTGGTTTTTCCCTTTTTTACCCACAAAAGCATCTAAATTAATGGGTTTATAATTCAAATAAGTTTCTGTGAGCACTATTAAATCGTGACGCATATCAGGATTTATTAAATAGTGCGCCAGCATAATATCAAACAATTTTCCTTTGATTTCAATTTGGTGATTGCTGAGAATTTTGATGCTGTTTTTTAGATCGTGGCCAATTTTTTCAATGTTTTCATTTTCAAAAAACGGACGTATTTCTTCTAAAATTTGCTGTGTTTCTTCTTTATTTTCAGAAAGCGCCACATAATAACCTTTTCCTTTTTCATAGGAAAAAGCGATGCCTGCCAAATCGGTTTCAAACAAATCTTCGCCAATGGTTTCTATATAAAAACTCACCGATTTTTGTGTCAGTAATTTCTCCAAAAGCAATTTTCTGGCGAAAGGCGAATTTACAGATTGGTATAAATGGTTGGTGTTTTCGGTGGTTTTATCGCCTGCGGAAAAGGTTTCGTTTGATGCGGTATTTTCTGAAGACGAAAATAAATCGAATTGATGTTCTGCTGCAGGTTGTTGTTTTTTATTTTCTGAAGATGCTTCTTTTTGCGTATTTTTTTCTGGTTCTGAAGGCAATTTAAAAATAGCATTAAAGCTTTCGGCAATTCTTCTGAATTCCAGTTCTTTTAAAATCTCATTAACTTTTTCAAAATCGGGATGGTTTAGTTCGTAATCTTTTTCATTAAAGGTCACCGGACAATCCAATAAAATAGTTGCCAATTTTTTGGAAAGCAAGCCAAGTTCTTTGTTTTCTTCCACTTTTTCCCGCATTTTGCCTTGTAGCTCATGCGAATGCGCCAACAAATTTTCCATGCTGCCGTATTCTTTGATGAACTTTTTGGCCGTTTTTTCACCAACACCCGGCAATCCGGGAATATTGTCGATGGCGTCTCCCATCATTCCCAAAAAATCAATGACTTGTTCCGGACGCTCAACTTCAAATTTCTCCTGAACTTCGGGAATTCCCCAAATTTCAATACCATTTCCCATTCGGGAAGGTTTGTACATAAATATATTTTCGGATACCAGTTGCGCAAAATCTTTGTCGGGCGTCACCATATAGGTTTTGAAACCTTCTTTTTCAGCTTGTTTGGCTAGTGTTCCAATTAAATCATCGGCTTCAAAGCCTTCTTTTTCAATAATTGGAATGTGCATCGCTTCCAAAATTTTATGAATATAAGGCACCGCAATTCTTATGGCTTCCGGAGTTTCTAGTCGGTTTTTTTTATATTCAGGAAAAGCTTCGGAACGAATGTGAGAACCGCCATTGTCAAAAGCAACAGCCAAATGATCCGGTTTTTCACGTTTAATTACATCGAGCAAAGAATTTGTAAACCCCAATATGGCGGATGTGTCCATTCCTTTCGAATTTATTCTCGGGTTCTTAATGAGCGCATAATACCCTCTAAAAATTAAAGCGTAGGCATCTAAAAGGAAAAGGCGTTTTTGTGTAGACATTAATTGTATTGTTGAAATTTTTGTTTGAGTAAAAGTAATAAAATCAACTTTAACTATTCATTAATTATCCGGTAAAACTTATTACGAGGATTTACTGTTAAAACCCTCTTAATTTTTTTTCAGCAAAACTTTAGCAATCATAAAATGAATTAGCTTCGCTTTATGATAAGCTGGATTAATTTTGTGGGCTTTGTTTTGGTTAGTGATTTTTATGTTTTTCAGAGTTTAAAAACAATCACCAAAAATAAAATGGCATTTGTGGTTTATTGGTAAATTTCACTTATAGATTGGGAACATTCAACTTCGCCCAAAGATTTCTGCAGTCTTTGAAGCTGGCTTTCGGATTGTTGGTTTTGTCCATTATTCAGAAAATATTTGCGCTTTTAATTTTTTTGACTTTTCCTGGCCATGTTGGAATTTGGCCAGAAATTACATTAATTACACTGAAAAATAAGCCAGTGTAGTTTGTTTAAATAAAAATGTTACATTTGTAACTATAAGGCTTTTATTTTTTTAAACATTTCACAAAAAAAATGTTAGGTTATGGCAAAATTCGGAGAATTAATTAGTTCAGAGATTCCTGTGTTAATCGATTTTTACGCAGAATGGGAAGAAGAAAAATCTGACGATGTACACGATATTTTACGAGATGTGGCTGCTGCCCTTGGCGATAAAGCTAAAGTTATAAAAATTGATATTGATAAAAACGAAACCCTTGCCAATGCCCTCAGAATTAAAGGGAATCCTACTTTTATTATTTACAAAGGCGGGGAAATGAAATGGCGCCAATCTGGTGACCAAGATGCGAATACTTTGATTAGCTTGGTGCAACAGTATCTGTAGCCCCCTAACCCCTGCCTCGCTAGCCGGCAGGCCCGAAGGGGGAATTACTGACTTAAAGTTGAAGGGATTTTTAAAAAATAAAATGATTCACTCCCATCTTGAGATGTGCAAGGCGTATTTATAAAACTCGAATAGAAAAAGTAATTAAACAATCACACTAATAAACTTTTATTTATTCCCCCTTCGGGGGCTAGGGGGCTTATTCAATTGATTTAAAAGAAAATCCCAAATAACTATAATATTCCAAAACTTTTGGCAATACAAATTTAAGTTTTTCAGAAGCTTTATCGCTGTCGTGAAAAATAATGACACTGCCATTTTCGATGTTTCTGATGACATTTTCCAAACATTTTTCATTTGAAACAGCAGGGTCAAAATCGGCACTTAAAACGTCCCACATGATTATTTTATAGCCTTTTTTCCTGAGTTTTTTGGATTGGGAATGTGTAATTCTTCCATAAGGGGGCCTAAAGAGTTTCAAGTTTCGCGTTTCAAGTTTTTCTTTAAAAGTGTTAGGTTTTAAGTTTACCTCAAAATATTTTTCGGCATTTTCTATGTTATGAAGGTAATCTGCAGTTTTGGTTTTCCAGCCGTTTAGATGGTTGTTGGTGTGATTGCCGACAGAATGTTTTTCTTCAATAATTTTTTGGAAAATTTCCGGGTGTTCCCCAATATTTTTTCCGATACAAAAAAAAGTGGCTTTCGCTTTGTGTTTTTTGAGTTCATTCAATGTCCATTCCGTGATTTCAGGAGTTGGACCGTCATCAAAAGTGAGGTAAAGCACTTTTTCTTTTGAGGATAAACGCCAAGCCCAATTCCTGAAAATGAATTTTAAAAGACTCGGTGTTTTTATAAAATAGGATTTCATTGGTTGTGACTGATTTTAGGATCTCGACTGCGCCTTAAAATGTGGGAACAGCCGAAACCTAATTTACTTTTATTCTTCTTCGATTAAAAAATCAAACAATTTTAAATATCCAACATATTCTTCTTTTAAAGTATTTGCATAAGCGGCATCGTCAAAACGAACTGCTGTTTTAATCAGTTGATCATACATTAGCAAACTGCGTTCAATGTCGTTAAATACAGCTTCAACAGTGGCTTCATCAAACTGGCTGTAATACCTCAAGTTTTCTTGTAAAACTATTTTTAATTCTGCAGTAAGTTTTCTCGCTTTTAATTTTTTGTTCAGGCCGTAATATAAGTCTACGTAACCAATAAGCATGCTGTAATGCCCAAACTTGGCCACCGGCATTTTTTCCAAGGAAAGATCCACAATTTCTTCTGCTTTTTTAAATTGCTGTTCATCCATTAAAGCTCTGGCCAAACGCTCCATATTGTTGCGGTAGGTTACCGAGTTTTTTCGGGTTTCCGGATCTAAATAAATATTGTCGTCTGTAATGTTCCGCCAATCCCATTTTTTAACATTTTTGTACATCACATCGGTATTAATTCGGCCCATTTCAAAGAAATTTCCATCATCTGGGGTTAAAATTGGCACTAGTTTGTAGGTCATTCCATCCAATTGCAAATAATTTTTCAGCCAAATGTATTCTTCGTCCGCTTGTGCGCCACCAGTAAAATAAATGGGTTGTTTCCAATTGTTGTTTGCCAAAATATCGATCATTAAAATTCTGGCTTTTGTAAGTGCGCCATCAAACTCAATGTCGATATAAGGTACAATTAAGGCTGAATCTTTTTGGGCTACGATGCCGTTTTTCAACACCATTTCTTTATCAACAGGAATTCTGATTTTATTTGTCGGCAATATTTTTTCCTGTATGCCGTCATCATCCAAATCGTAAAAAGTAATGTCTTGATCGCTTTCAATCCATTTCATAAAATATTGAATATCCACTATTGAATCTTTCAATTGCGGAATAATTTCAGGAAAATAATACGCAACATCCAAGGTTCCCCATTTGTATTGGTCGTGCGTTAATTGCGACGGAATAGGAGCAGCGTCATAAGTTTTGCGCTTCATTTGGTCAATATACCAATCGGTTTGAAAAAGGCTGGTGTTAATCACCTTAATGTCGGTTCTGTAATTTTCAACTTCCTGCATATACCAAAGCGGGAAAGTATCATTGTCGCCTATGGTAAACAAAATGGCATTTGGCGCGCAAGAATCTAAATAAGAGGCCGCATTTAAGCGAGAAGTATAACGGTTAGATCGGTCGTGGTCGTCCCAATTTTGAAATGCCATCAACACCGGCACGGCCAAAAGGGAAACCACGGTAACCGCAATGGCAACCATATTTTTATTTGCATATTGTTTTAACTTTTGATAAAGCGCCAAAACGCCAAATCCCACCCAAATGGCAAAAATATAAAACGAGCCAACCACCGCATAATCTCGTTCCCTTGGCTCAAATGGTTTTGGATTGGTGTAAAACACAATGGCCAAACCTGTGAACAAGAAAAAGAGAAACAGCGTGTAAAAATCGTTTTTATTTTGTTTTACATGAAAAAACAGTCCGATAATTCCCAAAATAAAAGGAAGGAAATAATAAGTATTTCTGCCTTTGTTCTCCTTTACATCTGCAGGTAAATTTGATTGGATGCCCAATCTAAATTCATCAATAAATTTAATGCCGCTCAGCCAATTTCCATTTTGTAAATCGAGATTTCCTTGTTCATCGTTTTGCTTTCCTACAAAATTCCACATAAAATAGCGGCCGTACATATACCCAAATTGAAAATCGACCATATATTTGATGTTTTCAATAAAAGTGGGCCTGCTTTTGCTGCTTTGTGGAATTCCGGCAATGGCCTTATAATTTTTAATGACCGAAGCGTCTGAACTTACCATTCTGGGAATGATTCCTTTATGGGTGCTGTTCCAGTTTGGCAATGCATCTTTGTAATGGTTTACAATAACATATTTGCCTGCTTTTTCATCCTTTTCATATTTAGGCTTGTCATCTCGGGTAGGATTGCCTTTGTCGGTTTCCCTGTTGTAAATTATAGAATAATATGTATCGTAAAAAACGTTGGTGTCTCCATATTGTTCACGGTTGTAATAAGCCAGCAATTCACGCGCGCTCGACGGATTGTTTTCGTTGATGGTGGTATTGGTGTTTGCCCTGATTGGCAACATCAACCAAGACGAAAAACCAATCATAATAAAAAGCACAGAAAGAATGACGGTATTTGCTTCAACCTGCTGTTTTTTGTGTGTGTATTGCAAGGCGAAGTAAAAAAAGGCAATTAAGATGATGCCTGCAATAATACTTCCCGAATTAAATGGCATTCCAATGGAGTTCACAAAAAACAATTCCAACGCACTAAAATACTTTAAGGTGTATGGAAACAGCAATTTAAAAACCAAAAACAACACAAATATGGCAACAATATTGGCGACAATGAATTGTTTAAAATTTAAATTTTTATATTTTTTGTAGATATAAAGAAATACGATGGAAGGAATTACCAATAGCGATAATATATGCACGCCAAACGACAATCCAACCACAAAACTGATCAATAACAGCCATTTATCGCCGCCCGGGCTCTCCATTTCCTTTTCCCAATGCAAGCCAAGCCAAAACAACAGCGCCATTAAGAATGAAGACATTGCATACACTTCCGCTTCTACGGCACTGAACCAAAAACTGTCTGAAAACGTATAGGTTAAAGCGCCCACCAAACCACTTCCTAAAATGGCGATGGAAGTACTTTTGCTAATTTCTTCGGTATTGTCCAACAATCTTTTTGCCAACATGGTAATACTCCAAAATAAAAATAATATGGTAAATGCGCTTGCCAAAGCCGACATAAAGTTGACCATTTTGGCAATTTCAGTTACGTCCCCGGTAAACAATGCGAAAAACGCACCCAGCATTTGAAATAAAGGCGCTCCCGGCGGATGTCCAACCTGAAGTTTTACGGAAGTGGCGATATATTCCCCGCAATCCCAGTAACTCACTGTAGGCTCAAGGGTTAGCGTATACGTTATTAAGGCTATTGCAAAAGTTGACCATCCAAGAATGGTGTTCCATTTAGTAAAATTGAAGTCGTTCATATTTAAATTTTATGCCGAAGCGAATTTAGTAAAATAAAAATTAATTATGGAATTTATGGCGATATGAGATGCCAATAAGGTGTTAAAGCATTTTTAATGGAAATTTTCTAAAAAAAACAGGTCAATTTATTTGTTGAATTGAAACTTTAGGCTAAATTTGCACCCGCAAAATGACCCATGGTGTAATGGTAGCACTCCGGTTTTTGGTATCGTCAGTCAAGGTTCGAGTCCTTGTGGGTCAACTTTAAAAAACTGTAAACAACTAATAAATAGGCGTTTACGGTTTTTCTTTTTTATAATTTGTACGATTATTGTATGGTCAATAAAAAAACCGTCTTATTTTGGTTATTTAAGACGGTTAAAAAATTGCTATGAAAAAGATATAGGGGCTATGAAAACCCTATTTGATAAATGTATAAAAATTATTTCAAATACTGTGATTTTTTTTGCGCATAAAAATAAATGTTTTGTTTTGGCTTCATATTTTACACTTTTTACACTAATTAATAAAATCATTAATTAACATATTTTGTTCTCATTTCAGTTGTTGAAATTAAAACTTTAAAAATAAATTGATTTAAAAATAAAAAAACCACCTCAACTTAATGAAATGTCTTTTTGCTCTTATATTGAATTTTTTAATTTAATTGTGCCATTATTATTAAAAATGCTAAAATTGAAATAACAATACAGACAATTGTAAATCCATAAAACCAACGGACGGTTTTTCTTATAATTCTTGTTTCTCGTAATAATTCAATTTGTAATTCTTGTTCAGTATAGTCTATTAATTTTTTTTCTATTTGTTTGACTTCTTGAATTGGTTCACGTTTTAGATTAGGATTCCTTTTTGCATTTGTGCTTCTAATTAATGATTCTTCTTCTATTTTTTCCATAGTTTAAAATTTTGAAGTTAAATGTATTAAATTAATTATTTAGAATCAATATTTATAAAAGTATAAAAAACTTTAACACTAAAGTATATTAAAAAAATTGCATAAATCTTTAGGATTGTTAATTTTAGTCATTTTTATCAGGTTCAATTCCAGTACCTAAATTTATTACGATAGGCAGAAAATTATTATTTTCGTTGTCGGTGGTTAATTCCGTACTTCTTAAAGTAGGTACAACAAACTTTGCCAGCTCCAAAATTGTTTTAATCCTGTCTTTTGGTTCTAATTGGTCAATATCACTTTGAAGTTTGTTGAAATTATTGTCTAACAATAAATTGAAACGCTCCCTTATTTCCGCTGTTGACTTATTTAACGCTCCTTTAGTACGTCCGCCTGTTTTGATGCCTGTTGCCATATTAATTAGTATGTTAATTTTTTATTGAATCCATTCTATAGGTGCTATATTTATACCTACTATTTCCCTTAGCGCACTTGTTGAAAGTTTAGAATAATCAAAATTTCCGTCTTCTTTTATATTCAAATCCTGTGCTTTCAATGTAGGAACAACAAATTTTGACAATTCAATAATAATCTTTAGACGTGCCAATGGTTCTAACTCTTTTAAATCACTTTTTAGTTGCTCCAAATTGTCAGAAATTAAATTTTGATAATGTTCCCTTATTTCTGTAGTTGTTTTGTTTAACGCTCCTTTGGTGCGTCCGCCTGTTTTTATTCCTTTTGCCATTTATCTAAATTTGTCTATTATAGATAAAACAAATATAATAAATATTATTGATAGTAATTAATTATAGTTATATTTGTTGAGGTTTCCGCATTGCCTGTGTGAATCTATTTGAACAAAAAAAGAGGGTTGCCGTTATTGGTTGCTCTCTTTTTGGTTAAAATAATAGTCTGCCAAATCAAAACCATTTTCAAAATCGGTTTGTTCTATTAATTCACTAACTGCAATTTTAAATCCTATTTCGTTTAATTCGTTGGCTTTGCTTAACCAGTTTTGATATTCGCCTTTGTCGGGAAACAAAACAATGTTTCTTTTTTTGATAGGCTTCAATAAATCAAATTTTAAATTTTGTTTGCTCCCTGTTGCAATCCAAATAAATTCAGGTAAAAAAATACTCATTACAATTGCCGTTTTTTCGCTTTCAACTATCGCAATCGTTTTTTGATAGTCTTCAATTATTTGATGCAATCCAAACAAACATTGACAAAGGTTAAAATCAGGTTCTTTAATGGCTTTGTGCATCCAGTTAATGTGATTGTATGGCTCTTTAATTCGTTTGCCTGTAATACTGTCATAAAGCATTATTTTACCAGCGTGCATTTGCTCTTTGTCATCTATTTGCCAAAATACGGTTGCATTGTTCCAAAATTGGTTTGTGCCTGTAATGAAATATTTGTTTGTTGCTTTAAAAACCTCATCTTTAGAAAACTTTAATTTTAGAAAGTCTGTTAAATTGTCAATTTGCGGATTAATTTTATACATTTTTTCCAGTAGTTCCAAATTGTGAAAACTCGGGGCAATTAGTGGCGGTTGCTCTTTTGTTGAAATAACATTTATAAAATTAACCTCATCATTATTGAAATACTTACTTTCATTTGTCAAATAATTAATTGATGAGGTTTTTAAATACCATTCTGTAATCCAAACACTATTTTGTGAATGTTCCAATATTTGTGATTTTGGCACAATTGAAATAATGCCGTTTATATCGCTTATTTTAATGGCTTTGTCTGTTATTTCCTTATGTGATAAAAAGTTAATTAAATAGCCTTTTTTGCCCTTTGTCGGTGCTTTGTGGTGGTTACAATTTTGCTCCCTATCGCATTTTCCAAAGTCATCAGTTAAATAGTTGCCTGTTTCTGTATCTACATACAAAACGAACGTTTTTTTATTACAGTTTGGGCAAACAAACTTCTTACTACTTTTGTCTAACGAATATTTGAAATTTTCCATTTAATACCGTTTTAATACCGTTTTAAGTCAGTAGTGATATAAGCTACATTGCCAACGTTAATGCGATTAACAAATATTTTATGATGTTCTAATCGTTTTATAAATTTTGTTTTGCCTACGGGTCTATAACCGTCTTCAATACAAAAACCTTTATATTGTGGGTATAATTCAGAAATCAAAGTATAATCATTTGCGGACTTGTTATAATCAAATTCATTAATGAATAATTGCACACTATCGCTTTGTTTTTCGTAATCGCTTCGGGCGTTGTCTATGGCTTCACATTTACTGAAATTCTTTTGCTCCAGTACCCTGTCAAGTCCTTGTAAAATCCAATTGAAAACGCCCGATAATTCATTTTGAATTATTTTGTTTGGCAATTGTTTGTCCTGTAAGTCTTCGGGTATGGTTACATCAAAACCAATGATTAAAAACCGTCTGAAATATGCGTTTGTATGTTCCACGTCTTTTGGTAACTCATTACAGTTAAAAATCAGTTTTGCGTATTCAGTCAATATAAAAGGGTCGCCATACGGCAAACGTGCTTCTATGGGTTCGCCCGATGCCATTAATTTAAAAGTGTCGGTTTCCAGTTTGCCGTTTATTTCACTTGCATAGTTTACCAGCTTGTTGCCAATTTTCGCCCTGTAATAACCATTATCATTTGTTAAACTTTGTAATGAATAATTGCTTATGTTTTCACTCCCTAATAAGGCGTTAATAATCTCAAAAAATACGCTTTTGCCATTTGCTCCAGTTCCATAAAGAATAAGCATTTTTTCAAGTTTTAAAACGCTTGGTTTTATAAAAATATACCCGCAATATTCCGCAAATACTTTCTGTTTGTTTGGATCGGGCAAAACCTCATCTAAATATTTTTGAAATAGTGGGGCGGTTGCTTCGGGTTCGTATTCAAACGGCAATTGATGAGTGATAAAATCCTTTTGGTCAAAATTACGCAAACCTCTTTTTGTTGGTGTTATTTCAAAAGTTCCGTTTTGCAAATTGATTAATACACTATTTTTTTTAGTCTTTGGTGTTGGCAAATATGCGTCTGCCATAAATTGCTTAAATAGGTCTTCTTTGAACGTGTGAATTTTACCTTTGAATTTTTCAACGCCCATTTTCAACGCTATGTTACCTAAAAAGAATTGAAAACGCTCTTTGTCTATTTCATTCCAGTAATAACCATTATACAAATAAATAAAACCGTATTTTTTACAAAGTCCCCATTTATTGACTTCGGCAATTTTAATCAGTTGTTCAATGCAAAGGATTAAATAATGGTTCTTTGTGAGTTTGTAACCGTTTAACTTCTTTTTTAAATTGTTGTATTTAATTACTTCGGCTTTGTTTTCTTTATTAATACTGCCGTCTTCATTATAAACAAATGGTTTTAAACTTTCAATTTCATTACGGACGGTTTCAATGTCGGGAAACGCTAAAATTTCAAAATTAATTTTATCAATGCTTTTGGTAAGTTCCAGTAAAATGTCATCAGTAGATTTTTGTTTTTTTGGTTCAATGCCATTAACAAGCTGTTTAATGTCATTTGTGATGAGGTTTTTTAAGTTGTCTGTTTCCATAGCCTAAAACATTTTTAATTGGTTAGACTTTGGGAACATATTAGGGTTTGTGGTGTAATAATTAACGAGGTGTTTTGTAATGCTACAAATACCTTTCTTTGTAATTCCAATTTTGTTTTGCTTTCTTAAAGTTCTACAATACCAGCAAATGTTTGCCCTATCAATTTTTAATTTGACCGATAACATTTTCATTGATTGTGGTTGCTCAAAAAATCCTTTGACAATTTTTTTAAATTGGTCTTTTTCTTTGTTGCCTGTGTTTTTCATAGCCTTATTTTTTTAGAATTAAACATTCCAGTAATTCGGCTTTTTTCAGAAAACGCCTGTTTCCTATTCCATACATTTTGATTTTACCAGCTTTCTGCCAATGGTATAAAGTAGTTTGTTCAATCTTTAGAAACTTGCAGGCTTCGGCTCGAGTTAGTAACTCATCAGGATTGTGAGTATTAAGGTTTTTTTTAAAGTCTTCTAATTGAAGTTTTACGCTTTCATTAATTTTTTCAATTAATGCTTCAGGTGTTGTTTGAATAAATTGTAGAGTACTCATTTTTATAGTGTTTTAAATTTAACACTACAAATAAAGTATTGGTTTGTGCGGTCAAAAAAGAGTTGAAAAACGTGTAAAACGTGTTTTTTGCGTGTTTTACAAATTATTTCAAATTACCTTCAAAATTTATACGGTGGTCATTCATTGTTGGGTATTCTTTTTCCGCATATTTTGAATATGCTTTGTCCTTATTTTTTATTTCAATTTGATAATTTTCTTTAATAAATTTTATAAACTCATTTTTAGTGGCTTTCAAAACATATTTTGTGCTTTGATATTCTTTTAAATAAAACCAAATATTTGTAAGCTGTCTGTTTGTTCCTTTATGATACTCATCAAAAAGATATTTAAACAAATCAAAACATTCGCTATTCCATAAATTAGGGTCGTGCTTTGGGTGTTTGTCAACCTCATCAGTAGTCTTTAGTATTATATTTTTAAATTTGTCATCAGGATTAATGGCTTCGGGTTGTTTAGGTTGGTTCAATTCCTTGTATGCTTTTGCTATTTCGTTGCCAATAAATACAACTTCATTATAATATAAATGTCCTATAAATTTGTTATTTGTAAAATGAAGCAAATTGATAGTGTAATTTTCTAAACTTATTGAAGACAATTCATTATTACAATATTCTTTGGTGTCGTTATCTGCATTATGCTTCATAAAATATAGTTCGCTTTTGCGGTTGTCGAGCTGTTTTTGATATTGATTTATTAACGTTTCATAGCCTTTAACCAAACCATTAAAAAACTCGTTTATTTCGTAATGTTCTTTTTCTGCATTTCTAAATTCACGAATAAAATATTTGTTCAAAAATTTTCGACTGTTTTCGTTTGTATAACCTCTTAACATTATTTCTATGTAATCCATTTGTAGTTTTCTGTATTAATTGCCTGTGATTGTGTAAAAGGTGCAAAATATGCACCTAAAATAAAACATTTATTTTTTGTGATTAAAAAAAGTTAGTCATTTCCATTGCTATATCTTTATTGCTTTTACCTATGTAGTTTAAAAACATTACTTCGGTGCTATGGCCAGTAACATAAATCAAATACGATGTTGGTATTTTGCCATAAAAATTGGTTGCAAATGAACGTCTGCCAATATGTGAGGTTATCAGTTCATATTTTTTATACATTGCTGTTTTTTTGCGAAAAATTCCGCTTTTTGGTGCTGTTTCTAATATCTTACTGCCTTTCTCTAATTGATTAAGTTCCGCAATTTCGCAAACGTCTTTTATGTAATCATTGTATTTTTGGTCTGAAATAGCATAAGGAAACATTCCGTTTCTTTTGTTGAGTACTTCCAATACTTTTGGGTGAAGCGGAACGGTCATAATTTTGCCAGTTTTCTTTTGAGTAAATTCAATCAAATGTTTGCCGTCTTCAATGCGTATCATATCATTTGTAAATCGCATAAAGTCCGATACTCTTTGCCCTGTGTAACAACTAATAATTAACCAATCTTTTGTATTTTCTAAACTTTCTGTTAATTTGCTTTTGTCAATGTTTTCGATTATTTCCAACTCATCAAAGGTTAAATATATTTTATCAATTTTAACGTATTTTGCTTTGATTTTTTCTAATTGGTAACTTACTGCAAGCCCGTTGTATTTTGCATCATTACAAACCGTCTTAATAACTTTTATTGCTTTGGTAATGGTGTTTTGTGCATACTTATTTTTTACGCAATATTTCTCAAAATCATTTTGAAAATCATTATTAACATCATTTAGTAAAATAGGTTTTTTAATGCTTTGTTGGTATCTGTCAAGTAATTGTTTAACGGAATTATACCTTTTTATGCTGTCCTTTGAAATCTTACTTTTTTTGTTTTCAGTAACAATATCAAAATATTTCAATAAATCAGTAGGTAATTTCTTTGCCTGTTGAGGTGGGTTGTAATAATAATCAATTTGAGTTTGTAACCATTCTTTGTTAACCTCATCAGGATTAATAGTATTGAAACTATTTAAAATATGGCTTTCAATCTTATTAAGTTCCGTATTAACGTCTTTTTGTTGGTTAACAATATTAATGTCTTTTGATTTTTTTTTATGCTGTTTGCTCCAGTAGTGTTTTGTTACTTCATATTTAGTATTTGCACCAAAAACAAAATCAATTTCATTGAAGCGATACAATAAGCGTAAATGTAAATTTGCTTTGTCTTTTGTTGAACGGTATAAAAAATTAACAGTTGCCATAGTATTTGAGTATTTGAACAATACAAATATAATATAATTGTACGATAGTTGTACGGCAAAATGATATTTATTGCAAACTACTTCAAACTAAAATATGTTTTTACATTTCTGTTATCCTATGTAAATAAAGAGTTTACAAATGATTTTTCAATAAAATGAGGTGTTATGTAAAATCAGGGGTTACGTAAAAAAGTGGTTCTTGTGGGTCAACTAGCAAATTTAATAAATCCTTATAAATTAATACTTTATAAGGATTCTTTTTTTTATAGCACCCCTGTTTGCATTTCTCCCAAATAACTGACAAGAATCATTTATTATTTTGATTAATATCATTTTTTTAAAAAATTTACAATTTTAAATTTATCTTTTAAATTTTCCCCGCTTTTATTTAAAAAAGTATGGTGAAAATATTTTATGGCCATAAATGAGACAGCTTAAAATAACGAAACAACTTACGAGTAGGGAAACTGCGTCATTAGAAAAATACTTTCAAGAAATAGGAAAAGTTGATTTAATTACGGCAAATATGGAAGTTGAGCTGGCCCAGCGCATTAGAGAAGGAGACCAAGTGGCTTTTGAACAATTAATTAAAGCCAATTTACGATTTGTTATTTCGGTTGCAAAGCAATACCAAAATCAAGGATTGGCATTGCCCGATTTAATAAATGAAGGAAATTTGGGTTTGATAAAAGCTGCAAAACGATTTGATGAAACTCGCGGATTCAAATTTATCTCCTATGCCGTATGGTGGATTCGTCAATCTATATTGCAAGCATTATCAGACCAATCTCGCATTGTTCGTTTGCCATTAAATAAAATTGGCGCGATGAATAAAATTAACAGAATGTATGCATTTTTAGAGCAGGAAAATGAGCGGCCTCCTTCCATGGAAGAAATTTCAGAAAAGCTAAATATACCTTTGGGTGAAGTTCAAAAATCCATTAAAAATGCAGGGCATCATATTTCTTTGGATGCGCCATTAATTGAAGGTGAAAATTCAAATCTTTATGATGTATTAAATATCAAAAATTTTCCAAATCCTGATAAAGAATTATTGCATGAATCTTTGAAAATTGAGATTAAACGCGCTCTGCAAACGCTAACGCCAAGAGAAGCGGATGTTGTTCAGTTATACTTTGGTTTGGGAGACGAACAAACCTTGACCCTTGAAGAAATAGCTGAAGCACTCCATTTAACACGTGAAAGAGTTCGTCAAATTAAGGAAAAATCGTTGAGACGATTAAAAAGTTTATCGAGAAGTAAAATTCTCAAAACATATTTAGGTTAATAACCACAACGATGGATTAGAAAAATTACCCAAATTAATCTGTGGACTCATTTTTAAATAGTTGCCAATGATTTAGGCAATATATTCTTAACGCATATATTTTTTAATTGCTTCTAAATCTTGTGGATAAGCAATATAATCTCTTCCCAGTTCGTTTTTTAATTCCAAGCCATTTGCCTTGCCAAAATCGGTGATCTTATAATCCCTTATATACCCTTCTCTTTCCATCATAGCAATAAAATGCGCCTGGTCAATTCCTATTAGATCGGCGATTTTAGAGGCGGAAAATTTTTTTCGTTCTATAATTTCTGAATTATTTTCAGGAATTCTCACATTTTCTTCCAAAGTATGGATTAATCTATTGGAGGTATCTGAAAAATTCTCAGCAGGCTTCATAATTTCGGCAATTGGGCTGAAAAAAACAGTAAGTTCATCTTTTACGATTGTTATAGTGTCAATTTCTTTAGCGCCAACAATGCCGCTGAAAAGTCCTTTTTTAGTCTTTAAAACAGGTTCTGCTTTAAATTTTAATTCTGAACTTTCAAAAATTTGATAGAATTTTAAGATTGGGTCTTCCTCATTATTTTCAATGCCCAAAACATTCGATTTTACCGACGAAACACCTTCCGAAATCAAGGTATTTGCGCCATCCATAGCCTTTCCAAAAAGCCCTCTTGCGGTATGCTGGACCAATATTCCCGATTCAATGTTTTTCGCCAAAGAGAAATCGTAAAGATTTAGGCTTGTCAATATAAAATGGGTGTCATTTAAAAAGAATTTTGCGTGAAGATTTTCATTGTACCTAATTTCAATATCAGGAAATTTTTTCAAAAAAGCCAAACTGTCTTTTTTAATGCTTTTATAAATATTGTTTTCATTTTTCCCAAACAGCACCTTCAGTTTAAAATCGGTTTTATTCATTTTTTCAGCTAAGGCATCTTGTATTCTTTTGTCAAAATCAATGAACGGAGAAATGAGCAATAATTCATTTTTGGAATTTTTTATCAGGTTTTCAACTTCAGCGATTAACTGCGTGTCGAATATAAATTGGGCGTCAATATTCATAATTATTTCTTTTGTATATGTAATTAACTCATTAATTTAAATTTATTGTACTAAATGGTGAAATTACTGTCTTGCAAATCACCGCTGTTTAAATGTCCCTTACGTATTCTATGATGGATAATCTGTTTATTTTGAAAGGTATTGTTGCTTGGTCATTGGCAATTTTTGTAAAAAAATTTGCTAAATATAGCGCTTTTTTTAGCATAGCTGCTGGTTAATTTATTACTTGATTTTCTTTTTTAACCTGTTTTTTGAGTCCATAAACTGATTTGCATCACCTCTATTATTGACTTTAACTGTTTAAAATCAGTAATTTAATTGATAAGAATCATCTGTATTATTGATAAATATCAAAGAATTTTTAAATAGAAAGAAAGAACTTCAATAGCGAAATTGTTTTCCTCCTTAATATTTTAAAAAATAATTAAAATTAAATATGATGGAAAATTTAAAAAAAGTAACTCGTGCCCAATGGTGCTTATTTGTACTGCTCATTGGGTTTGCATTTTTGATGCAAAACTGTAATGAAGATGATGTAACAATTTTTGAGGAAAACCAAACCGAAACAGAATTGAATGCAAAACCCGTCAAAGTAACTGTATGCCGTTTAAATTCACGTAAAGGCACCTATTCAGAAGTTACGTTACTCGAAAAACGTTTACAACCCGGCGATGTTATTATTGATGCTGATGGCGACGGTTATGCGGCTGATAACAATTGTAACATGTTAAATGGCTTTGATTGTAATGATAATAATCCTGCCATAAACCCAGGCGCTGTTGAAATTTGCGGTGATGAAATTGATAACAATTGTAATGGGGAAACTGATGAAGTATGTGGAACGTATGTTCCCGATAACAACTTTGAACAAGCCTTAATTGATTTAGGTTATGATATTGTATTGGATAATTATGTTCATACCCCAAATATTAATGCAGTTACTTCTCTTGATGTATCTAGCAAAAGTATTAGTGATTTAACAGGCATAGAAGATTTTGTAGCTTTACTATCCTTAACTTGTAATAATAATAATTTGACAAGTTTAGATGTAAGCGAAAATTTAGTTTTAAGAGGTTTATATTGTAGTTATAATGATTTGCCAAGTTTAAATGTAAGCAATAATCCTGATTTAAGGAATTTATATTGTAATAATAACATCCGACTCACAAGTTTAGATGTAAGCAATAATGAAGGTTTAGCGGAATTGCAATGCAACGGAAACAATCTCTATAGTTTAACTATGAGTGCCATTAATTCATTATATTCTTTACAGTGCTATGATAATGATCTCACAAGTATAAATGTAAGTTCTCATACTAATTTGTATAGTTTAGTCTGTGATAATAATGATCTTGCAAGTATAAATATAACCAATAATACTAATTTAAGATATTTAGTTATTAATGATAACCTACTCACTAGTTTGGATGTAAGTAGCCATCCTGTTTTAACTTATTTAAATTGCAGCAATAACATAGGGCTTTCTTGTATAAAAATATATCAAGATCAAAATACATCTGGTTGGGTAAAAGATGATACTGCGGTCTATTCTACCAATTGCTTATAAGAATAAGCTAAAAAGTAGATAACCAAAAGAGGGCAACCCAAAAGGTAGCCCTCTTTTTTTGTTGGGTTTAATAAAAATGATCAATTTCCTTTAGTCTATTTTCTCTATTCTATACATTTATCTCTATTCTCTATTCTTTTTTCTTGGCCAATTATACATAACAATTACTCATTATCAATTGTGCATTGTTCCCCACTTTTAAATATCTTTGCAAAATGAAAGGAGTTGTCACAAAATCTACAGGAAGCTGGTATCAAGTGTATGCCGAAGATGGCGACAAGGTAGAGTGCAGGTTAAAAGGAAAGTTTCGGATGAAAGGCATCAAAAGCACCAATCCGGTTGCGGTTGGCGACCACGTAAATTTTGAATATGAAGAAGGAAAACTGACTGGCGTGATCAATAAAATTTTTGAACGGAAAAATTACATCATTCGAAAATCTGTAAACCTTTCCAAACAAACACACATCATCGCCTCCAATATTGATACGGCTTTTATTTTGGTGACTATCGACAGTCCGCCAACATCACCCGGATTTATAGACCGTTTTTTGGCCACTGCGGAAGCCTACAGCATTCACGCCGTGATTCTTTTCAATAAAATTGATATGTATTCGCCCGAACAGCTCGAAATAAAAGCCGAATATGAAGCGATTTACACAGCAATTGGCTACCAATGTATCGATGTTTCTGCCACAAAACACATCAATATTGAACTAGTTAAGGAATTAATGAAAGACAAAACAACCATGTTTTCCGGGCATTCGGGTGTTGGGAAATCCACCTTGGTTAATGCCATAGAGCCGAGCTTAAATTTAAAAACCGCTGAGGTTTCCAAACAACACAAACAAGGACAACATACCACCACTTTTGCTGAAATGTATGAATTGAGTTTTGGCGGATTTATTATTGATACGCCCGGCATCAAAGGATTTGGTGTCGTGGATTTTGAGCCTAAAGAAATAGCAGATTATTTTCCCGAATTTTTTAAGCTGAAAGGAAAATGTAAATTCCACAATTGTTTGCATATGAACGAACCCAACTGCGCCATAAAGGACGCTGTTGAAAACGAAGAAATTGCCTATTCACGGTACAACAGTTATATTCAAATGGTTGAAGGCAACGAAGAAAATTACAGAACAGATATTTATACTTAGAAGTCCGAAGTCCGAAGTCGGAAGACGGAAGTAGACCGTGAACCGATGTTGGAAGTTAAAATCAAACTTCCTTTCCTTGGGAAAAGCCTGTCCCGTTTTAGTACGGGAGGCTGGGGATAGGATTAAACGCAACAACAACAACAAATGAGAACAGTCATCCAAAGAGTTTCAAAAGCTTCCGTAACCATTGATAAAAAAACAGTCAGTGAAATTAATGGAGGATTGCTTATTTTATTGGGTATTGAAGAAGCCGATGGTAAAAGCGATATTGAATGGCTCACCAAAAAAATTGCCAATCTTCGCATTTTTAATGACGAAAACGGCGTGATGAACAAATCGTTGCTGGAAATAAACGGAGAAGCCATTGTGGTTAGCCAGTTTACCTTGCACGCTAGCACCAAAAAAGGCAATCGGCCTTCTTATATTTACGCCGCAAAACCCGAAATTGCGATTCCTTTATACGAACAATTTATTGCCGAATTAGAACTTCATCTGCATAAAAAAGTGGGATCCGGACAGTTTGGTGCCGACATGAAAGTGGCATTGATCAATAATGGCCCGGTGACAATTATCATAGATTCAAAAAATAGAGATTAGATTAGTTTAATCAAAAAAAATTGTTAGCTTTGATTGAAAATTGCCCCAAATGAAAAAAATTGCTACGCTTACTTTTCTTTTTTTTAATTTTTTTATTTACGCACAGGACTTTGATTTTAGCAGCCTGGCTATTCCGGAAAACCTAAAAGAAGACGCAAATTCTGTAATTAGATTTGAAAATTTCGATGTTGAGATTAAGTCTCAAAGAGAAATGATATTAAAATATCAAACAGCCATCACTATATATAATAATTTAGGGGATGGCCACGCAAATCTTAAAATTTATTATGATAAAAGAAGAACAATAAATGATGTTAAAGCGACCGTTTACGACAGTAAAGGCGCTAACATTAAAAAAATTAAAAAGAGTGATTTCAAAGATTACAGTGCTTATGACGGAATTTCATTGTTTAATGACAGCAGGCTAATTTACTATGATCATACGCCAATTTCTTATCCGTACACTATTTATTACGAATATGAAATTAATACCTCAAATACGGCTTTTATTCCAGGTTGGATTCTAAATGGCAGTTATTCCCAAAGTGTGAAATCGGCAAAATTTACTGTTAAATACCCTCCTGATATTCAACTTTTTAAATCTGAAGAAAATTTTAAAGATTTTGAAATCACCAAAGTAGAAAACACAGGATTTTTATCCTATGAAATAAAAGACCTTCCGGCTTTTAAAAGAGAACCTTATACGCCAGCATTGTTCGATTTTCTACCAACGGTAAAATTTGGAATTAATAAATTTAACTTGGAAGGTGTTGATGGGGAGGCCGTTAATTGGAATGAATTTGGGAAATGGTATTATGACAAGCTAATTCAAAACACACTTGAATTGCCTGAATCAGCAAAGCTAAAAATTAAAAATTTGACAGCCAATACCTCAGATCCTGTAGAAAAAGCGAAAATAGTTTATGAGTACGTTCAAAGTAAAGTGCGCTATATTAGTGTTCAGGTTGGAATTGGCGGCTTTAAACCTATGTTTGCAAGTGATGTAGACAGGTTGGGTTATGGAGATTGTAAAGCACTGACAAACTATACCGCGGCGCTTTTGAAAGAAGTTGGCGTGCCCTCGTATCATACTTTAATCTTTGGCGGAGAAAAAAGGAATTTAGATAAAAACATTGCTTCACCTCAAGGAAATCATATGATTTTATATGTTCCAATTGCCAATCAGGATATTTGGCTGGAATGCACCAGCCAAAAAGACCCATTTGCAGAAATTGGCAGTTTTACGGACGACAGAGATGCGTTGGTTTTATCGCCCGATGGTGGCGTAATTAGGCGCACAAAAGTATATAAAACAGAAGAAAATCTTCAAGCCACAAAAGGAAGTTATACCATTGACAGCGACGGAAATATCACTGCGGATGTTTACATTGAGTCAACCGGAACCCAATATAATGATCATTTGATGCGTAATGACGGGAAAAATCAGAAGGAACTTGACATTATTTTTAAAAAATATTTATCGAACATCAACAATATTAAGTTTTCAAAAATTGAAGTTTTCAATAATAAAGATGCGTTTAATTTTGAAGAAAAATTAGCGTTTACGGCCACCAATTATGGAGTTTTAAACGGCAATCAGCTATTGATTCCCATAAATGCTTTCAATAATGGCAGTGAACCGCCTGCACGAATAAGGGACCGAAAATTGCCTTTTGAAATTTCAATGAATTTTCTGGATATTGATGAGGTTAAAATTGCGCTGCCAACGCAATTAAAGATTGAATATATCCCTGAGAAAGTTGTGTTAAACTCAAAATTTGGAAATTATTCAATTGAAATGATAAAAATTGACGACTATCACTATATTTATAAAAGAACCTTAAAAATTAAATCCGGCAATTATCAAAAGGAAGATTATGAGCCGTATAGAAACTTCAGAAAAGAAATTGCAAAACACGATAACTCAAAAATAATTTTAATTAAGTAAAATAACAGCTATGAATAAATTTTTAATTGCCATGGTTTTAACTTTAATGGCCAATGAAATAATTGCACAGGATTACAAGTATGGAAAAGTATCAAAAGATGAATTGTTGGAGAAATTCTATCCGTCAGATTCTTCGGCCAATGCGGCGGTCCTTTACAATTACAGAAAAACACATTTCGATTATCAGCAAAATGAGGGGTTTATGGTAATCACTGAAATTCATGAAAGAATAAAAATTTACAATAAGGAAGGTTTTGATTGGGCCACCAAAGAAATAGATTATTACAAATCATCAAACAACAGAGAAAAAATTATTAATTTAAAAGCAACAACCTACACTTTTGACGGCAATAAAATTGTTGCAACTGATTTAGGAAAAAAGGAAGTTTTTGACCAGGAAACCAATAAATATTGGTCCCAGCAAAAATTTACCATGCCAGATCTTAAAGAAGGCTGTGTTTTGGAATGGTCTTATAAAATTGTTTCACCGTTTAAAAGAATTGATGATTTTCAATTTCAGTATGAAATTCCGATAAAAAAAATTGAAGCTAAAATTGAAATTCCTGAGTACTTTGTTTACAACAAAAGATTAAAAGGCTATTATCCCATAACATCAAAAGAAGAAAAGAAGAGCAGCACAATTAGCTTATTTGAAAGAGTTCGTGAAGGAGGCGATGCTAACCAAAGAAATGTAACTTCTACCGTAAACGAAACAAAAGTGAATTTTATGACCAAGGTGGAATATTACGATGCCGTAAATGTTCCAGCAATGATCAAAGAAGCTTATGTAGGTAATTTAGATAATTATAAAACGGCCATTCAATATGAATATTCAGAATTACACTGGCCCCATGAACCCGTTAAATTTTTCGCAACCACTTGGGAAAATGTAGTGAAAACAATTTATGACGATTATGATTTTAGTTCCGAAATTTATAAATCCAATCATTTTTCAGAAGATTTGAATTTAGTCTTAGCAACTTCTTCAACCGATTTGCAAAAAATTACCGGCATTCTTGAATTGGTAAAAACTAAAATTAAATGGAATAATTACAATGGTTTGTCAAAATTTAACGGAACAAAAAAAGCGTATAATGATGGCGTTGGAAATGTGGCCGATATCAATTTAAATTTGGTTTCCATGCTTAATAAGGCAGGCTTAAAGGCCAGTCCCGTAATTTTGAGCACCATATCTAATGGCATTCCAATTTTCCCTACAATAGATGGGTTTAATTATGTAATAGCTGCTGTTGAAATTGAAAATGATATGATTTTATTGGATGCGACCGAAGAATACAGTGCGCCAAATGTATTGCCGTCAAGAGTTTTGAACTGGCAAGGAAGAATAGTGAGAGAAAACGGAAGCTCTGCATGGGTAAATTTAACACCGGCTAAATCATCCGAAACCAATTCTTCAATGAGCATAGCTTTTAATGAAGGAACAATTGAAGGTGTTAAAAGAACCCAATACACCAATTTAAATGCGTTAAATTATAGAGATGATTACGCTAAATTGAAAGATGATGATGTTATTTTAAAAGTTGAAGAAGCAAATGGAAAAATAGAAATTTCGGATTTTAGAATATCAAATAAAAGTGAAATTTATAAACCAATTATTGAGACCTTTAAATTTACTTCAGATGATTTATTGGACAAGATAGGTGATAAAATTTATTTCAAGCCTCTTTTCTTTGATGCAATGACTAAAAATCCGTTTAGATTGGAAAAAAGAGATTATCCAATCGATTTTGGCAGTCCTTTTATAAAAGACAATAAAGTTGGCATTAAAATTCCTGCGGGATATGTTGTTGAATCAGTTCCCGAAAATCTTGCCATAGGGCTTCGAGATAATTATGGCGTTTATAAATTCAGCATAAAAATTGAAGCAGGTATGATCAACGTGTATTCGATATTGCAAATAAACACAGCGATCTTTCCTTCAGCAAATTATGATGAAATAAAGGATTTTTACAAGATGATTGTAAATAAAAATTTAGAGCAAATTGTTTTAAAAAAAGTGTAATATAGTAGGATTGTTAAAAAAAATACAAAACCAAACTTTATGGTAAAAACTCGCTATTTATTTAGTATTATTGCACTTATTAATAATCATTATAAATAACGAATCATATGAAAAAATCAAAATTAATGCTATTTGCAATGGTGATTACCGCTTTTTCTTTTGTGAGCCAATCAGTATTTGCACAAAACAATTTCAAGGTAAATGTTGAAAATTCTAAATTAACTTGGAAAGGATACAAGCCAACAGGCGATCATACGGGCACAATTACGTTGGCTTCCGGAAACATTGCATTAAAAAACAATAAATTAACCGGCGGCAGTTTTGTTGCCGATATGAATACCATTAAAGACAATGACGGAAGCGCAAAATTGGAAGGCCATTTAAAAAATGCCGACTTTTTTGATGTTACGGTGTTTCCAACAGCAAAATTTGACATCACAAAAACCGAAACCAAAGGCGCAAAAATTCAGGTTACAGGAAATATGACCATTAAAGGCATCACCAAACAAATTACGTTTCCTGCAACGTTGGCTGTTAATAAAGACAATGTGACTTTAACAAGTGATACTTTTCAAATTAACAGAGCCGATTTTAACGTAAAATACAATTCAAAAACATTTTTTAACGATTTAAAAGACAAGTTTATCAACGATGATTTCGATTTTCAAGTGACCATTGTTGCTAAAAAATAACCATTTCATTTAAAGTATATTTTGGGCATTCCCCGCCAGCTGGCGGGGCGCGCTTTTCGTTTCAATCTTTTCTAATTCGCCTTCCGGCAATTAAAAAAGGATTTTCACTTCAATCGCTAATGCAAATTGAATTACAATTTCAAACATCAACATATAACAAATAACAAATAACATTTAACGTTAAACCAAACTAAAACCATTGTAATCTTTGGTTGACGACATCACAAAAGTGCTTTGAACATTGGCAACTGAATCTAAAACACTCAATTTATTTTTCAAAAAAGCCTGGTAACTGTTCATGTCTTTTACAATTATTTTTAGCAAATAATCGTAATTACCGGCTACGTGAAAGCATTCCATCACTTCATCTATTTTGTTAACGGCGTTTTCAAACCGTGTTATCATCTCTTTCGAATGCACCAATAAAGTCACCTGACAAAAAACTTCAATGGTGTATCCTACTTTTTCTTTATCCAAAACCGCGATATAATTTTTAATCACGCCTTCTTTTTCAAGTCTTTTAATGCGCTCATAAGTGGGCGTTTGTGTCAATCCAATTTTCAAGGCGATTTCTTTAATGTTCGCTTTTGAATTTTGCTGAAGCAGGTTAAGGATCTTTTTATCTGTTAAATCTAGGTTGACCATCATCAGTAATTTTTTCTAAAAATAATAAAAATAAATTGCTTTAAAAGTAAATAATTCTTTAAAATTAATCATTTAAAGTAAAATACACCAAAAATATAAATTAATTCAGTTTATTAAGTTGAAGTGTGCTAATTTTATATAATAAATTTTAAGTTATGAGCAACAAACCGGCAAACAGAATCCAAGATTTGCAATATTTTGGAGAATTTGGAGGCGTAAATCCTTCCATTTCAGATTCAGCAACCTATACATTTTTACACGCAAAAACGATGCTTGATACTTTTGAAGGTCACGCAGAAGGCTGTTATTTGTATTCTCGTCATTCAAGTCCAAGCAATTTATATTTAAGCAAAGCCTTGGCCGCTATGGAGTTTACCGAAACTGCAAATGTGGCAGCATCAGGAATGGGTGCAATCACTTCGGTAATTTTACAAATATGTAATGGAGGAGATCATATTGTTTCCGGAAGAACAATTTACGGAGGTTCGTATGCTTTTTTAAAAAACTTCGCGCCAAAATTAAATATTGCCACTTCGTTTGTTGACATTACTTCCTTGGAAAAAGTGGAAGCTGCCATAACGCCAAATACAAAAATGATTTACTGTGAGGCTGAAAGCAACCCGCTTTTGGAAATTGCAAACCTGCCGGAATTGGCTAAAATAGCCAAAAAACACAATATAAAATTGGTGGTGGACAATACTTTTACCCCAATGATATTTTCAACTGAAAAATTGGGTGCCGATGTGACCATCCATAGTTTAACAAAATTTATCAATGGCACAAATGACACCGTTGGAGGCGTTGTTTGCGGCTCACAAGAATTTATCGACAGTTTGCGAAATGTAAATGATGGTGCAATGATGTTATTGGGTCCGGTGATGGACAGTTTAAGAGCTGCCAGCATTTTGAAAAATTTAAGAACGCTGCATATCCGAATGAAAAAACACAGCGAAAATGCACTCCATTTAGCTGAGAATTTTGAAAAAGACGGATTAAAAGTGGTGTATCCCGGCTTAAAAAGCCATAAAGATCACGAACTCTTTAAATCGATGTACAATAAAGAATACGGTTTTGGCGGTATTATGACCATTGATGTTGGAACGCTTGAAAAAGCAAATGCGTTGATGGAATTGATGCAACACGAAAACTTAGGGTATTTGGCGGTAAGTTTAGGGTTTTATAAAACATTGTTTAGTGCGCCAGGCACAAGCACTTCCTCAGAAATTCCTTTGGAAGAGCAAAAAGAAATGGGACTTTCCAATGGAATTATCAGAATGTCGGTTGGGTTGGACAATGATATTGAAAGAACTTACAGGGCTATGAGAAAATGCATGAAACAAGTTGGTGTTTTATAGATCAAAACCATAAATTAAAATTTGATTTATTTTATTGTTACAATGATAAAAAATTGGTGAAAACCCCATTCAAAGAACGAATGGGGTTTTTCATCTGTTTAATTTTTAATTTTTTTGGTACAGCTGCTGTTCGCAATTAATCATTCTACTGTGTGTCAAAAATTTGTTATGCTCGATTCATTTGCAAAAACTTTCAAATTTCCGTATCATTACATTTTTAAAACAAATTGAATGCAGTACAACAACTTATCTGACATAGAAATTCAAAACCAAAAAATTATTGACAATAAAGAACTAAATCTTTATGAAGCTTTAATTCCGGTAGTAATCTTGATGGCGATGCTGGCCTACAACATATTTTTCGCCGGCGGTGAGTTGTTGGGTGAATATTCCAACCAGTTTATTTTATTGATGGGTGGCGTCATTGCTTCCTTAGTTGGATTTTTCAACAAAGTTTCCTTAAAGATAATGCTCAAAGAAATTTGGGAAAACTTAAAAAGCGTTTTTATTCCAATTATGATTTTATTTTTGGTGGGCGCTTTGGCTGGCACATGGCTGGTAAGCGGTATTATTCCTGCAATGGTCTACTATGGACTTCAAGTGTTGAGTCCGGCCATATTTTTGCCGGCATCCGTTATTATTGCATCCGTTATTTCTATGGCAACAGGAAGTTCCTGGACCACCTCTGCAACTGTGGGAATTGCTTTGGTAGGTATTGGAACTGCATTGGGAATCCCAACAGGAATGATTGCCGGTGCCGTGATATCAGGTGCTTATTTTGGCGATAAAATGTCGCCGTTAAGCGATACCACAAACTTGGCGCCAGCCATGGCTGGAACTGATTTGTTTACGCACATTAGGTACATGACAATTACAACTGTTCCATCCATCATTCTCACCATCATTGTTTTTGGGATCATCAGTTTTAATATTGACACCACGGGAACTGCAGATATTAGCGGATTGCTACAAACCATCAATACTACTTTTAACATTACGCCTTATTTATTTATCGTTCCATTATCGGTGATTATTTTAATTTTAATGAAAACAAAACCTCTAATTGCCTTGGGAATTGGTGTTGTTATGGCCGCAATATTTGCCTTTATTTTTCAGCCAGAAATATTAAACAGTTTGGCAAGTTCAAATTTTAGGGCCATTGTAAACGCTGTTTTTGTGGATACTGAAATTGTAACTAATAACATTAAACTAAATGAACTATTTAGTGCCGGTGGAATGAAAGGAATGTTGTGGACAATTTTTCTGATTTGTTGCGCCATGGTTTTTGGCGGAACTATGGATGCCATTGGCGCTTTGGCAAAAATTACCAAAGAATTGTTAAAATTGGCAACTTCAATTTTCGGATTGTTTTTTAGCACAGTAGTGAGTTGTATCGGCTTAAACGCCATTGCCTCCGACCAATATTTGGCCATCGTGATTCCCGGTAAAATGTTTAAAAAAGCCTTTGAAGACAAGGAATTGGCGCCCGAAAATTTAAGCAGAACCCTGGAAGATTCGGGAACAGTAACTTCTGCGTTAATTCCTTGGAATACTTGTGGTGCTTATCAAAGCGGCGTATTGGGCGTTCCCGTGGCCGATTATGCCATTTATGCCATTTTTAACTGGCTAAGTCCAATAATGACCTTGATTTTTGCCGGCTTCAGAATAAAAATTAAACAGTTGGTGACAGAGAAAGTTAAAAGTTAAAAGCTTAAAGCTCAAAATTTTTAAATTACAAAGCCCAGCGCGCCATCTGGCCTTATCACTAAAAATGTATACCATACATTTTTTTAACGCTCTATCCTCCTTAGGAAAGGGCTGTGGATAGGAATTAAATAAACCAATTCCATACCAAGCCAAAACGAACGGTTAAATCCCGGTACGGATATGTTGGTGCCGAATAGTAGGTTCTGCCCGTAAAACTTGCGCCAAAGTTCTCCACTTTTAAGTAAAGCCTTGTTCTCTGTATTTGCGCATTGGCGAAAAAATCGAGCAGTGGAAAATTCCCTATTTGATGGGTGTTTTGCAACACAAACTCACTTAAAAGAGGATTGTAAGCATTGGCGTTAAATTCTGTAAAATACTTCACGGTTACACCGGTTTGCAGGTACAGTGGTTTTCCTTTAAACAAATAATTGGAATAATATAAGGTGTTTCTGGTCACAATTTCAGGAACTCTAAAAAATGATTCTCCACTGGATACATTTTGATACATCACGGTATTGTCTAACGTAAATTTTCTGAAAGTAATAGAATTGCTTAGAATAACTTTTAAGTAATTTAAGGTTTCTGAGGCTTGGGCAGCCTGTGAATTCTCATCGAAATAGGTATAATTGTCGATAAGGTTATAACTGGCATTAATGCTGGCCCAATTTTTAAAACTGAATTCGGCACCCATATTCTTTATTTGTTCATTTTTGAAATTGTTTTGCCAGTTGTAATCTTTGTAATCACTTTGGTACAGCAATTTGTTAAAATCGGCTGTTTTTGAAGTGATTTCTGCAAATCCTTTGAAACGGTAAACGCTGTCTTTTTTAAACATCACCGAACCTTTAATGGAATTTCCTGTTAAATCGCCCGAAATAATGGAACTAACATCGGCATTCAAAAATAATTTTCCGAAATTGGTTTTCCAATCTGCGCCAACAGCAATAATATTTCCTTTCAACTTCTCGGGAATGGTTTGGGCATCCAAATACAAAATGCTGTTATAGTGATAATTATAGTTGAAGTAATTTGCTTTTGCCCTCAAAATTCCAACATAAGGCGCTTCAAATTGCAGGTAAGCTTCATTATTCATTTTTTGGTAAGAAGTATGGTCTACAATATTTTTTTCATAAGCTTCGCCAAAAACCGGATTCACAGCCGCTTGTTTAAATCGGTAATGCTGGGTTTCATACATAAAAGTATGGCCTAGCTTCATCCCGTAATTTGCATTTTTGTCAATAGCAATAAATTGGCTTGAATCAACTTTGGTTGCTGCTGCAACGATTATCAACGAGTCAATTTTCTTTATTTTAATGGCACGAATTGAATCAAGTTTAAGCGTATCTATTTTCAATAAAGGAGTATCTTTTACTAAAGCTTCAATATTTATAACCGGATTTTTTTTGTTTAAATCGGTTTTGGCGAGTTCCTCTTTTTCCTTTTTGGTGGCACTTGGTCTTTTTGGAGAATCGTTAATTTTCGATTTCATCAAATAGGAAACCGTATCTTTCTTCAGCGTTTCAATTTGCTTTAGTGTTGCATTATAATCTCTTAACTTATCTGACAGCTCGGCATTGTGCTTTTCTGCTTTATTTTCTTTGGAAAACAAATTGATGTTATGGTCCAAAAAATAACGTTTTCCTTCAAACATATTATCAGCATCCACATAATTTACTTCTAAACGGCCTCTGTCGGTATAGTTTGGATCATCATTTTCAAAATAGGCAATGGAAGTCTCTGTCAATCCGCCATTTTCGTTGTTTGACAAATCAAACGACATATAATGGGCTTTTAACGAATAAAAATTATTTTTTGAATGATAGTTAATTGAGGTCCTAAAATTCCCGTGGCTTGCCAAAGAATTTCTGTATTTTCCCAAGGATCGCAATCCTTTATAGGCAATAAATATGTTTAACTGGCGTGAAGTGTTCATGGTTAAAAATCCGTCCAAAACCTGGCCTTGCTCCATTCCGGTTCTGTACATAAATTCGGAAGTTGGCGTAGGAACATCATAATAATACACATCTTTAACTTGGTAATAATTATAGTGTTTCGCAGATGCACCAATGGTTGGAAACAGCGAATTGTCATTAAAATTATAGCCAAGTTTGTTATAGGTCTGACCCTGATTTGCAAAAGCCAGCAATTCAAAATTGTCTTTTCTGATGTAGTTAAATTTATAATCCTTCGCAATGGTTAACGTAGTGTCAATAATGGTTGTATCATTATTTATGGAGATTCTTTTGTAGTCGGTATATTTGGTTTCTCCGCTGAGTTTAATTTGAACTTCGTTTTTAAACGTGGTGCTGTCCCCTTTAAATACACCGCCGCCTTCTTGCTGTCTCATAATTTGTGCGTCGACAGTGAGCAAATAAAACCCAAAAAATAATACTGCGAATAGTTTTTTCATATAATTCATAAAGCAACAAAGGTAAATTATTTGATTGAATCTAATAAAAGTAAATTTATGGAAGTTCTCCAAAGGAATTAACGTTAATTTTGTGAATTGCGTGCGTTGCATAAAATTATAAATTATAAATTTTAAATGATGAATAATATAAAATTCATCATTCATCATCCATTCAATTTATGGCCCTTAAAAAATGGTTTTTAAAAAACACGGTTGAAGCAGGAACGGACGAAGCGGGCAGAGGCTGTTTGGCCGGACCCGTGGTGGCTTCTGCAGTTATTTTACCTGCCGATTTTCACCATCCGTTGCTAAATGACTCGAAACAACTGACGGAAAAACAGCGGGAAACATTGCGTCCTTTTATCGAACAAAATGCGATTTCTTTTGGTGTTTCTTATGTTTTTGAAACAGAAATTGATGAAATCAATATTTTGCAGGCTTCCATTTTGGCAATGCATTTGGCGATTGAAAAACTATCCATAGAACCTGAACATATTATTGTTGACGGCAATAAATTTAAGGCCTATAAAAATATTCCGCACACCACCATTGTAAAAGGCGATGCCAAATTTATGAGCATTGCGGCGGCTTCGGTGTTGGCAAAAACGTACCGCGACGATTTTATGCAAAAGCTGGATCTCGAATTTCCAAACTATCATTGGAAACAAAATAAAGGCTATCCAACAAGCTTACATAGGAATGCCATCCGGGAATTTGGGATTACCGATTACCACAGAAAATCTTTCAGGTTGCTGCCGGAGCAATTGAAATTAATGTTGTAATAATTTTGATCCGATAAATTTTTTAAACGTAAAGGACGCAAATAAAAAATCGCAAAGGGCGCGAGGAAATTTTTATTTAAAATGCTTGGCGATTTTTACGTATTCCTTTGCGATACTTGCGGTTAGACTATTAAAGGTCGATTTGGGATTAATCATTTTTATTTCAAGCTGCGTTAGGGATTGAACGGTTTGTTTGAGCTCTTTTTTTGTTTTTCACAAAAAAAAGCGAGTAGTGAAAGCCCGACCCAAAGGGGAACGCCCACCGAAAAGGCGTGCAGGCCCAAATAATCATTTTTAACACCGTTGTTTTTGAAATTCAACCAAAAAATTGCCATTAAAATGATACATTTGCCCCTGTTAAAAACGAACAGATGATTAAAAGAACCCGTGCCAGCATTTCAAAATTGATTATTCATAAAGTGGGGAATAAGTTTAACAGCGCCACCAATATTTTTTCGGAAAGTACCATCACTTTTGATGAGGAAAGTTATGAATTGATGAAGCCTTTTTTGCTGAAACCGTTTGGTGCCGTAACGGAAAGTTATCGTTTTAACCACCACGCAAACATTGAATTGAACGAAATTAACAGTTATTCGGACCAGGTTTTTAAGGATGAAAGCTCGTTTATTGAAGTTTCAAGGCATATTGTGAATCATTTGTACGAGCAATCAAATTCGGCGCAAATTAAAACCGGAGATGTGATTGTGGCGCTTTTTGAAGATGTGGAATATAAGGAGGTGATTACGCAGGCTTTGGGGATTTTTAAGATTGAAAACAAGCTCGATTTTTTTCAAACGCATATGGAAAACAACAGTTTGGACGTGTATGTGCAAAAGGGAATCAGCACAAAAAAACTGGATAAAGGCTGTTTAATTGTCAATACAACCGACTCGGAAGGGAAAGTGGTTTTGAGCGTTGACACCAATAATTACGATTCGCTTTACTGGATTCAGAACTTTTTGAATGTAAAATATGCGGACGACAACAACCAGCACACCAAAAATTATTTGGAAATGTGCAAGGAATTTTCTGAAGACATTATTAAGGAAGAGTTAGGAATTCAGGAAAAAAACACCTTTTTGGCACGGGCGGTCGATTTTTTTAAAACCAATGAGTTGGTGAACATCGACGATTTCAAGGAAAATATTTTTGAAGAAAATGAGGAACAAAAATCGAAATTCGACGACTACAAAAAGCAATATGAAACGTTGAATGATGTGCTGGTAAGAAATCAGTTTACGGTTTCTGAAGCGGTGTTCAAAAAACAAAAGCAAAAAATTAAAACCGAAATTAAATTAGACACCAACATTGTTATAAAACTGGATATCGATGCGCCGGAAGCATCCAGCGAATATCTGGAAAAAGGCTATGACGAAGATAAAAAAATGATGTTTTATAAAGTGTTTTTTAATGAGGAAGAATAGCCCCCCCGAAGGGGGCAAAGTTAAAAGTTAAAAGTTAAAAGTTAAAAGTTAAAAGTTAAAAGTTAAAAGTTAAAGGTTAAAAGTTAAAAGTTAAAAGTTGATTTGGCGAAAAGATTTAAAATTCAAAATTCAAAATCCAAAATTTTTAACTTCTAAATTCCTCAAATTCTGCTTCAAACAAAGTGGAGAAATGTTTTAAAATCTTTTCTTTTACTTCTTCCATAGGAACTTTTGTGTTCAATTCGGCTTCCAAAGAAGTCACCGCTTTTCCTTTAATTCCGCAGGGAATAATGTTATCAAAATAACCCAAGTTGGTGTTTACATTCAGCGCAAATCCATGCATAGTGACCCAGCGGCTGGTTCGTACGCCCAAAGCACAAATTTTACGGGCAAAAGGTGTTCCCACGCCAAGCCAAACGCCGGTTTCGCCTGCGCTTCGTGCAGCTTTTAGGCCGTATTCATCCAATGTTAAAATAATGACTTCTTCCAAAAATCGCAGGTATTTGTGGATATCGGTAAAAAAATTGTCCAAATCCAAAATCGGATACCCAACAATTTGTCCGGGTCCGTGATACGTGATATCACCGCCGCGATTGATTTTATAAAATGTGGCGCCTTTTTCGGTAAGTTGGGTTTCGTTGAGCAATAAATTATTCATATCGCCGCTTTTCCCTAGCGTATAAACGTGCGGATGCTCCACAAACAAAAAATAATTGGGTGTTTTATAGTTGGTATTGTTTTTTCGGTTTTCAATTTTAAGGTCGATGGTTTCCTGAAACAGCACTTCCTGATAATTCCAGGTTTCTTTGTAATCTTTTAAGCCTAAATCAATTAACTTTATTTTTTTCATCTGTTTCTTATTTATTTTTATTTTGGTACAGATGCAGTTCGCCATTAATCATTTCTGTGTGTATCAAAATTTGTATTGCTCGTTTCATCTGTTTCTTATTTATTTTT
>LADL02003587.1_pt1 | contig 34156 bp, 33 predicted proteins | sample 619721 | NCBI WGS metagenome assembly LADL02 (sample SAMN03397408, study PRJNA257561) | rock porewater metagenome | biome: terrestrial; feature: Opalinus Clay rock; material: porewater; isolation source: Opalinus Clay rock porewater BRC-3 borehole | place: Switzerland: Mt Terri URL, St-Ursanne ...
TACAAGCATTATTGCTTAAGGAGATTGACAGAGTTATCGACGCCCATCAGGATCCTATTAAGTCAGTTCTTGACAGTCATCACAACTCTATCACAAGAGGATACGCTTTCTGTGATTGAGGGCCTTAGATAACCTCAATGGTTGGGACTTGATAGGCCGGACACTGTCTTCTTTAGACGGTTGAACTCTGCTCGGTTCTACGCTCAGGTACAGCCTTGCTGCACGTGAACAGTCATAAGGATAGCTTGAGAAGCCCGCAGACATCGAAGTCTGCAGGTTTCATACATTCGCCCAGCATGCCTGTTGAACCAATGGGTTAAAAAAATCCATGTCACCAACGAACAGGAAGACAACTCGTAGGCAAGGGATGCACCTGGCAACGGCGAAATCTGAAGGTTGCGGCGTAGCCATTTCGAGGTTACAATTAAGAAGCAAGGAGCTCACCGAACGGAGTCTTCTTGCGAATTGGTGTTGCCGGGCGCCCCGCAAGGGGCGCCCGCACTGTATGGAAAGGCTGCCGGCCGTGCCGCCGCTGTGGATAACCCTTCGCTGTTTGAGGGCTCCGGGTTACCCACGGCAAACGGCTTGGACAACGCTTCGCGTTGACACACACTGGCCAGCAGCGAGAACTATGGCGCTGGATAGTACATTGCCCCATAGATAATAAGAGGCAGCGCGGCGAGCAGGACCAGAACGGAAATTATCACAAAGGGAGGATATGCCCGCACACGCTTAAGCGCGTTCTGCAAGTCCGTCCCTTTCTCAGCAACCTCTTTAACAGACTCAGAGTCGGGTACACCTTGGCCAGCTTTTCTCCGCGCCCCATGCGCATCAGACGGCAGCATACCGTAGAAGTCGTACATCTCGGCTATAAGCGCCGCAGGGAACAGGTCAACGATCTGTACCTTGTAATCTGCCCATATGGGCGTCGGGACGTAGGCAGCATAGGCGATCGTGGCCCCGGCTTCCACTGACTTAATAGGATCCTGATGGGCGTCGATAACTCTGTCAATCTCCTTAAGCAATAATGCTTGTAATGTACCGCGTCGAGGCGCCTTCGCCAGCTGGCCAGCGAGGAGAGAAGACGCAAAACCCAAGTACCAGGCAATAACAAGCCCAGGCTGTATAAGCCAGTTACCGTCCATCCTGGTGACTCCTGGCCGGCTCCAAGAAACGAATGTCGTCGAGCTGTAGCAAGGCAAAGACCCTGTAGTCATCACCACTGCCTTTCTCCTGCCTGCGCGGAACTGCCTTAGCAGCCAGGCGGCGGCCTTTCTCAAGGTGGGGATACATCGAAGTAGCATACGGACCGGTGATCTCGGCGGGCCAGAAATCAGTAACGTATTCCCCCGAGGCGTCCTTGTAGCCCTGGTCAACAGCTACGCGGAACTTACAAACCGGCGTCTTCTTGGCGTTGTTCATCTTCGTCAGTTCCGGTTCAGTTGCAACCCTGCAGATAGCAGTACCGTTGATCATGTTACGCTCCTTTCCCTTACGGAGTCTGAAGTTGCACGTTCATCCCGGCGTCAGTATGCAATCGAATGACGAAAGGCCCTGTGATACCGGGCATAGGAAAAAGCACGTCAACTGGGACCTCAATGAAAACGTGTACGGCTGGCCGATCGATCAGCGTACCAGTGCTGGGCTCAGTAAAGGGAGATGTCACGGAATCATAGATATCAAACTCCACGATAGAGGACATCGTGTGCTCCTTTAAGGTGGCGGTAGATACTCACTGGTCGTCCGCGCCCGGGCGCGGAGGGTGAGAGCATAGTCTGTCATGCCCGCGGCAAGGTCACTACCAACAGAGAAGACCGAGAAGGTCTTTGCGTACTCGAGGCTCACTTCGATGGGTTCGCCGAAGGCCTTTAAGGTACTGGTACCGGAGATGACAACATCTTCAGATTGAATGCCGGCCGTGGCCAGAACATCGTAGATTTCTTGTTCAACTGTGCTGTCAATGTAGCCCTTGATGGCGGCGTATTTTGCTCCCGTCCTGGCGGCCTGCGCCAGGGCCTTTACTCTTATTGGGATGCCCAGTTGTGGGCTACCGCCAGACTCAACCAGGTTGAGGTTATACTGACAGAAGATACGCCCGGCCAAACAGAGATTGAAGGAGTGCGGTACGTCAACCCCTTCGTCGGAGTAGACGAATAAGTATGAGGTGATGTCATGAAGTCAAAAGATCAGCTTATTGAGGAGTTCTCAGGTTTGATCCCCTTTCTGGAGTCGCTGAGGGGGATAGACGAAGGCGTATGGGCAGCGCCAATCGGTGACGGCAAATGGTCTATCCGCGACATCGTCAGCCACGTAATGCTCTGGGATGAGTACTTTCTGAGAGAAGCAGTTGATAGGGTAGTGGACGGTAAACCCATCACCGTTCAGCACCTGAACTTTGATGAATTCAACCGCCGCGCTATGGCCTACGGAGAAGCAACCCCCCGTGACAAGCTCATTCAGGAAGCCGTCGCCTGCCGGCGCAGGATCATTCACCATCTGACCCAGATCCCCCAGGAAGAATACACCACTGCCTTCGCTGGCCCTGATGGCAAGTTTGTGATCCAGGACTACATCAGGGACTTCGTCGACCATGATACCTGGCACATGGGTCAGGTTCAGACGTTTCTAAAATCTACTGAATAGACCAGTCCAGCCTATCTGTTAAACTCATTGGAGACATCTATCAGTCTATCGAGGTCCAAGACGGTCACCCTTGTGCGAGTTACCTCTATCAGCCCCTTGTCGGCAAACTCATGCAGTATCCGGGATATAACAGGGGGTTTGCTCCCTACCATGGCAGCGACTTCTTCGAGGGTTAAGTCCCTCTCAAAGCTACCTTGGCATGAGAAGGCAAACCTCTGAACAAGGAGTTCGGCAACCCTGCAGGGCACTGTTTTCAGTGCCAGCAGTTCCAGTTTAACGCAGGCCATGCGGGTGAGGGAGATGACATGCTGGCACAGATCCCACAGGGCTGCGGGGTTTTCCTTCAATATGGAGAGGATGTCGTTAGCATCCCATAGATAAGCCCTCGTTGACTTGATCACTTCCAGGTGGAACAGAAGCGGGTTGTCATCAAAGATTGAGTGTCCCCAGTACATGTCATGTCTGTGGAGTACCCGGCAGCACAGCGTGCGGTTGTCAGAATTGTCCTTTACACAACCTACGAGCCCGGATTCCAGAAGCATCACTCCGTACCAATGATGTCCCCTGAGCGCGATTAGTTCACCCTTCTTGTAGTCCTTTCTGACGGCCGAGCGAGCGATCTTCGTCCGCTTGCTGGGATCTAATTGACGGAAGATGGGTTGCACCGCGATCAGTTCCTCAAGCTGTGACAACTTGTGTACCCCCTTACGGTATGACCCAGAAGCCCGTATCTCACTGTCAGTATGGTCTCTGTGTCGAAGGTTGTCAAGGGTTCATGCACAGACTTAACTTAGGTAAAGAGACCCTTCTCCTTCCTGTGGTACCCTTAGCGGTGAGTAGGCTGCACTGTGGTGTACTGTTGAGCCCTATTGCTTACCGTTTTTTGGAGGGAGGATCGACTTGTGCCAGCAGATGGATTACGGCACCGCTTAGAGTACCTGTTCATGTCCACCAAAGGTCTTGTGTTGATGGCTATTGGTTTGGTCGCGCTTGTCACCGTGGTGTGGGGCACCCTGTCTGGGCCCATGGCCGAGTGGGGAGTTAAAGATGTAGTAGTTGACTTGTTGGGGATGGACCTAGTGCACGCTGAGAGGGAGGGGCGTTTAGTCATGCTCTATCACACCATTGCCATGGCGATGGTGGCGATTACAGTGTACCTGATTACCGACAATGTCAAGATCCGCAGCGCCAACGCAGCAATGATTAACGGTACGGTTACAGCAGGATACCTGATATCGATGTTCTTTGGCCTTGGATACGCCTATTTTGGCCATAACCAGACCTACCATGGCCTGTACCTGCTAGGAATGTCCCTTGTGTTCTATGCTGGAATACTACTAGCGATAGCCCTGTGGCCTTGGCGAAATGAGTTCCGATTATCTGCCAACTCACCTTATGCCAGAACCAGGAGTGGCATCGATCTGGAGCGGACTGCCGTTTGGGCAACGGTGGTTGCGGCCCTGGGTTCAGCCGCCCTGGGGGCCTGGACCGGATCGCACTACGGCTCGGGGTTTAATACCTTCTTGGCTGAGGATACCATTCGCCTCCCCATCAAGGGCTCGCTAGAACTTGCAGTAATCGGACACCTGCACATCATGTTGGCCTTAGTTGGGATTGCGATAACGCTCGTAATCGGGCGTTGGTTTGATTTTAAGGGCATTCTTCACCGGATCTCAATGCCGCTAATGATTATAGGAACGGTTGTCCTTACCTTAGGTGCCTGGGCCGTTGTGCCCTACCAGGAGATTGCCCATTGGATCATATATGCAGGGGCCAGTTTCTCGATGTTGGCCGCTCTATTCATGGTTATTTATGGCCTGCCCAAGATAGTCCATGAGAGACTGCAGGAACAGGGGTTAGACAGGGCCACCCTCTGGCAGAAGGCCATGGCGCTGCTGCATGACCCCCTCAGGTTCGGTTCCTTGTGGCAGATGATCTTCATGAACTTCAATGTTAGCTTTGTCGGAATTTTCATGGCTGTCAAGCTTGATGACTTATTCCGGGTCTGGCCCCATAGGGAGGAGCGGATAGAGCTAACAGGTCATTGGCACATTCTATCCGCGCTAATAGCTACCATTGTCTTATTGTATTTCGCTGACCGGATTGGGCTCAAGGGTCGAGTAAGGCAGGTCTTCGGGTGGTCGGTCATCCTTGGCTCTGATATTGCCTTCGGGGCTATTACAGTATTTGAAATGAAGCGCCTATTCGTAAGCGAGTACACTCAGCAGTACCTGGTAAACACCTTGATGCTGATGGCCGACTTCGGTCTGGCCCTGGTGCTATTGGCAACTGGGGGTCTTCTTGTCTGGCGTTTAATTGACCTGGTGACGCCAAGAGGGCCTTGGAGCCGGATTGATGAGTCTTTCCCTGATGTGACGGTCACGATGGATTCCAGTCAGCAAGGAGTGACGCAGTGATGAAGCGAAGCAAGGGGCGGGCGATCACCTTTGTCCTGCTGGCAGCAATAATGATCTGTGGAGGGGGCTGCGGAAAGGTTCCTCAGACCCCCGCAGGGGTTGGCCAACACGACCTGCCTGGGACTGCTTCCGACGCTTGGGTTGTGGTTCCGGCTGGTGAGTTCCTGTCCGGCCAGTTCAATGAGGTTGCAGCTACAGACCGCGCTTTTGAGATAATGACCACAGAGGTCACCAATGAACAGTATGCCCACTATCTTGAGGAGGCCCTGAAGGCGGGCGCTGTTGAGATTGAGGACGGTAGGATCTCCGGCTATTATCCTGGTGACGAGTTTCACGGAGGAAAGCACGAGGCCGAGATCAAGGAGGGCTACTACCTTCACATGGATCTGAATGATCTCGCGACCCGCATTACCTTTGAAGACGGGAGTTTTCGAGTAGTAGCTGGTTACGAGCATCACCCCGTTTCAATGGTCTCCTGGTTTGGGGCTAAGGCCTATGCAGACTTCCATGGATACCGGTTGCCAACCGAGCTTGAGTGGGAGAAGGCCGCGCGGGGTACAGATGGCAGACCATTCCCCTGGGGGGATGAGATTGGCCATCAGCATGCTAACTATTACCATAGCGGCGACCCATTTGAGACCTCAGGGGGCTATAGTGATACCACCCCGGTAGGTTTCTACAATGGGGAGACCTACGGAGACTTCGAGACGGGCCAGGCCACCAGCCCCTACGGTCTTTACGACATGGCAGGTAATGTGGGAGAATGGACGGCTGACATTCACTACAAACTCCATGATCGGACCATCCGCGGTGGCAGTAAGGCCAGCTATGAGATTGATCTGAGGGTATGGAAGAGCAACAGCGCCCCTCCAGGCGATGCTAGCCCCAGCGTCGGTTTCCGCTGTGTACGGGATCCAAGATGATGAACCCAGTAGTTGCAGCCGGGCGGTTCTTAGGCGCCCGGCTCCGCGCCTATGCGGAACTCGTTAAGTATAAACAGACGCTACTCCTTACTATTACCGGTTGGGCCGGATACTCCAGTGCAGCCTGCCCCCTGCTGCATTTAAGGGGCGACCTGGTGATCCTCGGAAGTCTTTTCTTGAGTATTGGCGGATGCACGGTAATCAACATGATCCTTGACCGTGATATCGACGCGGTGATGAAGCGCACTCGCTTCAGGCCCTTGCCGTCGGGGATGTTGTCTTTGCATGAGGTCATAGCCCTGGCCGCAGCGCTATCGGGAGTAGGCCTCATCTGGTCCTTTTCACTAAGCTGGCTCTACGGCCTTGTAGTGCTGGCCGGTTTCGTCTTTAATATCCTTGTTTACACGGTCTTGTTGAAGCGGTACACACCACTCTCCATCATATTTGGCGGGATAGCGGGAGGGATGCCGATCCTCGCCGGCAGGGTCCTTGGCAGTGGTCAGATTGACCTAGTAGGGGTACTACTGGCAGTCAGTATTGTCTTATGGATACCCACACACACAATAACATTCAGTGTCAGGTATGAGCAAGATTACGCCGATGCGGGCATCCCAACCTTTCCATCGAAGTATGGACACGGCCTCAGCCGTCTGGTGACCGCCTTGACAACGGTACTTGCATCCGTCTCTATGACCTGGGTCATTAGTACACTGCCTCTCAAACCTGTCTGTCTCATCGGTACCGTCTCCATGGGTGTACTTCTGGCTACTTGGGCGGCAGTAAGCGTAGTTCGTCCATCCCCGCAGGTTAATTACGGGTTGTTCAAGGCGGGCTCTGTCTATATGCTCGCCAGTATGGTTCTGATATTGGTTGGAATGTAGGGGTTCATGATCTCACACGACTGCGGCTAGCAGGCCTACTGAGGGGGCTCTTCAAAGGTCTCCTTGACCTCGTTCCAGATGAGCTCCCGGCACTTGTCGGGCCTATCAGTGCCCTCTGGACTGATGCCAGGTTCACCCTCTGGGGTCTTTTCACACAGTAGTAGGCCATAGTGTCTGACTTCCACAGCGTAGTTGCTCAGTGAGAGCGGCTCTTGCGGCCACACTACTGACCAGGCTCTGCTCGCGTCTAGCCCCCACAGTCCCCCTCGAACAGGAGCATACTGGCTATTTTCTGCCGTGACCAGGCAGAGGGCATAGGAGCGGCTGTCGCCATGGAATGTTTCAGCATCATCTACAAGAGTCCCTGGGCTACAGACGGCGCTCAATAAGGAGTGTCCCGTTTCGTCGAATACTGCAAGATACGCCGATGACTGCTGGTCTCCCGGCATACTGGGGTATTCCTCAATTGGTGGTCCTATTACTACAATGAGGATGTCTGGGTTCGAGCTTCCTGTGAAATACCCCAGGACTGCTTGCCTGAAGGTGTAGGCCCTTCCCTGCGGATCCGTATAGGTTGCCTCATGCTTGTTAGTAAACTCAGTCTCTGGGAACATTGCCTCAAGCATCTGCTTCTGGATAGCAACGCCGAAGTACAGATTGGCACCAGGCTTCGGTTTGTTACCTGGCAGAAGGTAGATGTAATATCCGATAGGGATGATAATCAGAAAGAAGACTGCTATTGTTCTCTTGTAGGGGATGCCCATTGAGACTCACCTCCAAAGACACCATGCAAGCAGACTCCTCTCCCGCCAATAGCTTGACAGGGGAGGAGTCTGCCATACAACTCAGGTTGGGTCTGCAGGCACGGTTGATATTCATCAGGCCGGTTAGGTGACAACCCTGCTCATGGTCGAGAGAGAGGGGTTACCCCTCAGGCGGCAATGTCTACCTCGTCGGGTGTGGTGGCCAAGTCTTCTGAGCCTAACCACTCTGGAGTTGCCAGGTAACCCACAACCATCAAGACGAGGCCAGCGGCCAACGTGGTATAGGGCACAATCGTCTCCATGTCACCCTCCAGTACGATCCTTTCGACTGCCATCCCCCACATTACATAACCCGCTGCCAGAGTGACAGCCAGCCCCATAACGAGCCAGAGGCTATGGATGCTTGTCTTGCCACTGCTCATAGCCATAATAGGGGAGATTAGCAGAATGGCCGCAATGGGAATGGCCAGGGCCAGGAAACTCGGTGTCAACAAGACCAGCCCCTGGTTCTCATAGTGGGCGGAATAGACATAGACCGTCAGGACGGCGATAAGGTACATGATATAGTATGGAGTCAGCCTCTTCCCGACCTCTGATGTCAGCAGGAAGCCCGCTGACAGGAGACCGAGGGATAAGATGGCGAAGGAGCTTACATAAGGGTCGATAGCCATCGCAACGTCACGAGTTGCCAGGAAGACCACAGGTATAAGCGTGATTATCCCGGCAAACCACATGACGTGACGAGGCCTTGACGGACCGGCTGTGACCCGGTATGTCATGATCATCAGAAGGACGACTAATGCCAGTTGCGCCATTCCGTCCATATGCTTTAGAGCTTCAATCATATGTTATCCCTCCTTTGAACTGATACTACTTGCTGTGGTCGCATCAGCGGAACGATTCAGGCGTGTGCGGACTATTCCAAGGAGGGCGGACACTGGGACATTGTAGTAGGCTAGTACCAGCATTCCACAGCCAGACAGGAGCATTGAGGCTCCGGCAATAGTCAAGGGTACCTGGATTACATTTACAAGGTTGACCCCGTCAACAACGTGGATACCAGCAGCCCAGTATTGTGTAGTAAGAGTAATCAGACCTCCAACAAAAAGGCTTACTCCGCCTGGAGTGGCCCAACTGCCGAACCTACTGGGTTGGGCGGTGAAGTCGACCCGGTTCCAGATCGCGGGGATCCTCATTATGAGAAAGACCGCCAGTGTCAATATGGTGACATAGGCCCTGAAGTTAGTTGGGGCCGTGGTCCCCCTGAGCATGTTAGAGTAATACATCTTGGTACCCGCCGTGCCCAGTCCAACTATCAGCGTGGTGATAGCAGCCGGATACGACCACTTCTCACCCTTGAGCAGAGCGTAGGTGACAATAATGCCAGCAACGCCGGCCAGCAGGGTGAATACCGTTGCTGTTTGATAGATGGGTTTGTAGGGGACCAATACAGCGAAGGGTCGCCAATTCTCAGCAAACCAAGCCACACAGACGGTACCTACGCCACCCAGTACGGTAAACACAGCAGTAAGACCCATGAAGACCATTCCAATTCCTCGAACTTTCCACGTCAGATCTCTTTGTACCATAATCTTCCTCCTCTCACCTGGTTGTGTCGGAACTCATCCATAGAAAGCATTGATTCTCTGTAGACCCAATCCTGAAGCGACGGTGGTGGGTTGATTGATCTGCCTCCACCACAGGCCCTCACTGTGAAAGATACCACAAACCGAGGGGAATGGTCTTAACCTAAGTGAAGTGTCGAAGTTTTCTTCGCAGGGCAACCCGGGCTTGACAGCCCGAAGACTACCCCCCTATACTTAAGTCGGCGCTTAATTAGTAAGCAGTTCACTTAATTAGGAGGGGTTTAGCATGCTTGGAAGGCAGGATCAACTGAAGGCTCTGGCCGATGAGAATCGACTCAAGGTTCTGGCCCTACTGCACCACGAGAATCTGTGCGTGGGGGCCCTGGCCAAAAGGCTTGGCATTTCTAAGGCCGCCGTTTCCCAACACCTGAAGGTTCTGCGTGAGGCCGGCTTCGTTGTTGGCGAGAAGCGCGGGTATTGGGTGCACTACCAGGTTCTTAATGATGTTCTCACCGATGTGGGCAAAGGGATTCAGTCCTTTGCTGACAATCCTCCGAAGATGGAGGGGCACTGTGACAGGCAGCGCAGCGGCACTCACTCCTGCTGCCAGGAGGAGAACGGTCACGGCAGAGCAGAGTCCGGACACTGTTGTCAGCGAACATGATGAAGGCAGATGGAGTAAAGGCAGACAGGTTGAAGGCCGGCAGGAATAAGGGGAGCAAACAGAGGTCGTCACGGGGACCGCTCCTCAGTAAGCTTCTACAGTTGCTTATGCCTCACAAGTGGGAGGTCAGTTTTGTGTCACTGATGTTGATTGGGTCCACTGCCATGGGCCTGGCAACACCCTGGCTCCTCCGCTACTCAATTGACAGCGTGATCCTGGTAAACCGGCTAGACAGGCTGTGGCTGCCTGTTGTGGGTATGGTTGTGATCGCGTTTCTAGCGGGCTTCTTGTCCTACCTGCAGCGGTACCGCATGGAGCAGCTTGGGCAGAAGATCGTCTTGGACCTGAGGCTGGCAGCCTACCGCCACTTCAGCCGGCTGTCCTTCACCCACTTCGATCACTCCCGCACTGGGGACATAGTGGCCCGTCTCACCTCAGACGCCGATATCCTCAACCGCTTCTTCGGGTTTTTCTCTATAACCGTTGTGGCTAACATCCTGACCCTCCTGGGCATCTTGATTGTGCTCATGTCCTGGAGCCTGAGGCTGGCGCTGGTCTATGTATTTCTGATCCCTTTAATGATCCATGCCATGCGAGTGTACGCCACCCAAGTCAGGCCGGTGTTTACCAGGGCTCGTCGCAGCCTATCGCGGCTCACAGAGAGGCTGCAGCAGTCATTGGAAGGGATTGAGGTTGTGAAGACTTTTGGCCAGGAGGGCCGTGAGCATCAACGCCTTGTCCGGCAGGCCACAGAGTATCTTGACACAAATGTGGAGGGCAGCCGGATATCAGCCAAGTGGATGCCTTATGTCAGCTTCCTGATGGGGATTGCGACGGCCTTCGTGGTTTGGTACGGTGGCAGGCTCGTCATTGAGGGCCAGCTGAGCCTGGGCACCCTGGTGGGTTTCACAGGTTACATTGGGCTGCTCCTTCGCCCCATCCGCCAGACCGGGATGATGGTAAACATGATCAGCCGCAGCATGGCAGCGGGGGAGAGGGTATTCGAGATCCTGGAGACAGAGCCTGATGTCGGCGACCGCCCCGGCGCCTACCCCTTACCCCCTGTTCAGGGCCTGGTGCGTTTGGACAATGTCTCCTTCTCCTACGATGGTGACAGCGATGTCTTGCGTGGCATCACCTTCTCCGTTGAACCTGGCGAGACGGTGGCCCTGGTGGGGCCATCTGGTGCCGGAAAGAGTACCTTGGTCCACCTGCTTGCTCGCTTCTACCAACTGGAAAAGGGTACCATCACCGTTGATGGCCACGACATCGCCGGCGTTACCCTCAAGAGCCTGCGGTCTCAGATTGGCATCATCATGCAGGATGTCTTTCTCTTTGATGCTACCGTGGCGGAGAACATCGCCTTTGGGCGGCCAGAGGCGACAATGGCCGAGATTACCTGGGCCGCCCGCACCGCCCAGATCCATGACTTCATCCAGGGACTGCCAGGGGGGTACGGCTCGCGGGTTGGGGAGCAGGGAGTGCGCCTGTCCGGTGGGCAACGGCAGCGGATCGCAATGGCCAGGGTGCTCCTGACGGACCCCCGGCTCCTGATCATGGACGAGCCCACCTCCCATATGGATGTAGGTACCGAGGACAAGATCCAACAGGCCCTGCAAGAGGTCATCAAGGGGAGGACGGTCTTCATTATCGCTCACAGGTTGTGGTCCGTACGCTTTGCCGACAGGATAGTTGTTCTCGATAGGGGGCGCGTTGTGGAGGAGGGGCCCCACCATCAGCTTGCCAAGGCTGGAGGGCTCTACCAGCGCCTCTATGAGCTGCAGCAGGATGGGCCGGTTCAGGGGGGCGATACCCTATGAGGGGTGGCTTTTTACACCGGGTTTCCCAGGACAGGGAGGAAGACTTTAGCCTTAGAGAACTAAACAGACAGTCCCTGGGCCTGCTGGGACGCTATCTCCGCCCCTACACCTCAAGTCTGGCCCTGGCTGTTGCGGCGATGCTGGTGGTTACCCTTGCAATTTTGGCGGGGCCGCTGCTGATCAAGATCGCCGTTGACAGGTACATTGTCGGTGGCAACCTGGGGGGGCTCAACCTCTTTCTCGGCGCTTACCTGGCCCTCTATCTTGCCTTCTGGATTGGGTCCTACTGGCAGCGATACCTTACGGACCTTGTGGGGCAACAGGTTATCCGTGATATCCGCCGCGATCTCACCGGGGGTGTGCTGTGGCGTCCCATGACCTTCTTTGATAGGACCAACACGGGGCACCTGGTTTCCAGGATAGTCCACGATGTGGAGGCCCTCTCAGACCTCCTCTCAACGGGGCTGGTCTTCCTGGTCAATGACCTCCTGACAATCGTGGGGATTGGCGCCGTCATGTTCGCCATTAATACCAGGTTGGCGGCGGTGGTTCTATTGACTACACCGCTGATCTACGCTGTAATGGTCATCCTGGGGAGGGCCATGCGCCGTGCCGCCCGCCAGGTCAGGGAGGCGGTTGCGGACCTCACCAGCGGAACACAGGAGAGTGTATCTGGCATCAGGGTCATCCAGTCTCTCGCCCAGGAGGGTGAGAGCGCCAAGCGGTTTAGCGGCCTTAACGAGGCAACCATGCAGGCCAATCTGGGGGCAGCATCGGTAACCGCCCTCTTTTTCCCAATCATGTCGGTGACAGGCGCCATCGGAACCGCCCTTGTGGTCTGGTTTGGCGGTCAGGGGCTGGCTGCTGGCACCGTTACCCTGGGTACGCTGATGGCCTTTCTGGCCTATGTCTCCAGGTTCTTCGCTCCTCTTCGTGAGTTAAGCCAGGTCTACAGCACATATCAGGCGGCCGGAGCGGCGCTAGAGCGCATTGGAGACTATCTTTCATACCGCCCTGAAGAGCAGGGAATACCTGGCAAGAGGATTCTTGAGGGCAGGGTTGAATTCAGGGGTGTTACTTTTAGTTATGATGAGGGCCATCCGGTGCTTGAAGACCTGAACCTGACCATCGCCAGCGGTGAGACAGTAGCCCTTGTCGGTGAGACCGGGGCCGGAAAGACAACGATTACAGACCTCCTCCTCGGACTGTACAGGCCTGATGCGGGAGTTATCGGAATCGATGACGCTCCTGTTGAGGACTACACCAGGGAGGAGTTGAGGCGCAAGCTAGCTGTTGTTCCCCAGGATACCTTTCTGTTTCCCGGAACCATTGCCGACAACATCGCCTATGCCAGGCCAGAAGCGTCGGGGAGCGAGGTCCGGGAGGCGGCCCGAGCCGTTCAGGCCCATGGGTTCATATCCGGCCTCCCCAGGGGATACGAGACCGAGGTCGGCGAGAGAGGGGTTATGCTCTCTGGTGGCCAGAAGCAGTTGATCGCTTTCGCCCGGGCGATGATCATGGACCCCAGGATCTTGATCCTGGATGAGGCCACATCAAGCGTTGATGCCATAACCGAGCACCTTATCCAGCAGGCGCTGGGTGTGATCCTGGAGGGTCGCACCTCATTCATCATCGCTCACAGGTTTTCCACCGTTAAGGTGGCGGACAGGGTCTGTGTAATCAGCAACGGGCGCTTGGCGGCAGAGGGCAGCCATGAGGTTCTCTGGGAGGCATCGCCCCTCTACAGGGAGCTCTGCGCGAAGCAGTGGTTGTAGAGACATAGAGGCTGGCAGAGGACTAATAGTCTGAGGTCAGTGGGGCTCAGTTCATCAAAAGGAGAATAGACCAGTGACTTTTCTTTACATCATTACAGTGCTAGCCCTTGGGGCCTCACTCATCGCCGATAGGGCCAAAACCATTAAGGCCCTGAGGGTGGCCTGGAAGAAATTCAGCAATATTCTGCCTGCATTCCTGCAGATGCTCCTGCTTGTATCAATTCTGCTCTACCTGGTTCCTGATGAGGTCATTATCCGGCATATGGGAGGAAAGGCCAGCCTTGGCGGCCTGTTTCTGGGTCTTTTCTTTGGATCCATTACAATGATGCCCGGGTTCATTGCCTTCCCCCTGGGGGGCATCCTGCTCAGTCGCGGCGTCAGCTACATGGTTTTGGCGGCCTTCACCACGTCCCTGATGGTGGTGGGGGTTGTCACCTTTCCCATTGAGAGAGAGTATCTGGGGACCAGGGTCGCCCTGATCCGTAACCTGGTGGCAGTGCTGATCTCGGCCGCCGTGGCGCTGGCAATGGGTATTGCCTTTGGGGAGTTGTTGTAGAGTGAAACGGAATATGGTTGTTACCCTTGGCGTATTCACCCTTTTCCTTGTCTTTGTTGCTGTCTCAGCGGCGGTCGACTTCAATCCCGGCGTCAGTATTGGCCTCAACTTTCGTCAGTTCGCCCTGGAGATGCTGAAGATCCTGCCCTTTGCCTTCATGCTGATAGGCCTCTTTGAGGTGTGGGTTCCGCGCCAGACCGTTGAACAACACCTTGGAACCGATTCCGGGCTGGCGGGCCATCTCTGGGCAGTAGCCCTGGCCTCCATGACGGTGGGGGGAGCCTATGTCGGTTTTCCAGTGGCCTACTCCCTATGGCGGAAGGGAGCGGGTTACGGCAGTATACTGACCTATATTGGCGCCGCCGCCATTGTCCGGGTACCCATGACCATCTTTGAAGCCACGTTCCTTGGATTGAGGTTTAGCCTTGTCCGGTTGCTGGTTTCATTGCCCCTTGTCATCGCCACATCATGGGTCCTGGGAAGCTATCTGACCCGGGTAGGGTTCAGACTTCCAGAGAGAGAACTCGAGGCCCAGGACTGACGTATGAGGAGATGATGCGCTGATGTCCCGTCATGGCGCCAACCTCCGCACCGGGGACCTGGCCCGGGCGGCAGGGGTTCACCCCAACACCGTGAGGCTCTATGAGAAGCTTGGTTACCTCTCGCCAGTCCCAAGGGCAGCCAACGGGTACCGTGTCTTTGGCCAGCGTCATCTCTATCAGATCAAGGTCTGCCGGTGCATCTATGACTACGGGTGGGTCGGAAAAGACCTTCGGAAGGCCTCTCTGAGGGTGATCAGGGCCACTGCCCAATGGGACCTCCCCCAGGCTGCCCGTCTTGCTCGCCAGTACCTGGAGTTGATCATGAGAGAGTATGAGGTGGCGGAGGAAACAGCCAACATCCTGGCCAGGTGGGTGGCCGGCGAGGAGGAACCTCCGGGCCCAACCTCAGGACCTACAGTCAGAGACACAGACCTCTTACCAGTGGAAGACGGGACAGGGGAGGTCGTCACCTACTCCCGCAGGCGGGCCGCTGAGTTGATAGGGGTAACCCCTGAGACCCTGCGCAATTGGGAGCGCAACGGGCTGATTGATGTACCCAGGGTTGGCCCCAACCGCGACCGGATGTATGGCGCCAAAGAGATGGAACGGCTTCGCGTCATCTACATGCTGAGACAATCTCGGTACAGCCTGTCGGCGATCCTGAGCAGTCTGCGCCAGTACGACACCGGTAACCCCGCCGGTGTCATCCCCGCCCTCCACAGGCCGGAAGAGCCAGAGGGGATCTCCTGGTTGTTGGTGGGGGATCGCTGGCTTGAGGCCCTGAACGATACCGCCGCTGGGGCCAGGGAGATTCTCCGCCTCATAGAAGAGGCGAAATCAGAGCAGATCTAACCCTCCATTTGCGCACCACCCCCCTTGGACACCATTATACTGAGCCTTAGTATGAAGCACGGGTGATAGCACTGAGATTTCTCTATTTCGTCTGGAGACTGGTTCCAAGGAGGAGATGGACTTGAGCAGGCCTCAGATTGTAGTCTACGTGTCAACATCGCTGGACGGGAGGGTTTCAATGCGCCCCAACCAGACCATGTGGGATACCATGGCTGACCCTGGGGCCCAGGAGCCCGGTGACAGGGAATCCTGGGAGGAGTTCGAGGGTTGGGTGAACGCCACCTACAGGCCCCAGGCCAACATGCTGGGCAGTAACTCGCTGACAAGAGAAGGGGAGGAACTCAAAGCGCTGCCGCCCCTTGAGGGTAATTCCGACCACCTGTACCGTGACTTCTTGCCTGACAATGTGGTTAAGAGGCCCGATCACAAGGGCTGGCTGGTGGTTGTTGATGGACGGGGACGCCTTCGGAGCGGGTATAAAGGCGAGGACAACCCCGGCTGGCACATCCTCCACCTTGTGTCCCATGGTGTTACCCCCGAATACCTGGCCTTCCTCCAGAGCCGCGACATTCCCTACCTGATCGCTGGGAAACAGATGGTAGACCTCAAGGAAGCTATGGAGAGGCTCAAGACTAGACTGGGTGTTGAGCGCCTGGTCACGTCGGCGGGGGGCCGGCTGGCCGGAGCGCTCCTTCGGGCAGGGCTTGTGGACGACGTTCACATCTTGATTAGACCACAGCTAATAGGGGGCTTTGAAACACCATCCCTCTTTGATTCCCGGGAGCTAGCCCCTGGTGAACTGCCAACGAAGCTCAGTTTCACTAGGGCCCAGATTAAGGCTAATGGCTATCTTTGGCTCCAGTACCGTGTAGTGGGGTAGAGATCTATCCTTGCTAGTAGCGACAGGGCGAACGGCACTCCTCACCTGTGATTTGTGTCACAGATTATGGGCGAATAATCAGATAATCTCAGCAGTAGTGATGATAGTGTCTTGATCTCGTTGCCGAACACTGGGTTATCAACGCAGGAGGGGAGTCCGTGGTTTCATGGTTCAAGGAACGCTTCAATTACCTGTTTAGGTCGACCAAGGGCCTGGTGCTGGTGGACATCGCCCTTATCTCACTTGTCACCGCCATTTGGGGAATGCTCTCTGGGCCCATGGCTGAGAAGGGGTTCAAGGATTTTGTCGTGCGCACCCTCGGTATGCAACTGGTAGAGGCCCAGAGGGAAGGCCGGATTATAATGCTCTACCATGCCATTGGGGTTGCCGTTGTTGCCATTCTGGTCTACCTCATTACACATTCGGTGCCCATGAGGGAGCGGCACCGGACGGGCATCAATGCCACCATCACCGTGGGTTACCTCACCGTACTGTTTAGCGGTTTGGCCTTCGCCTACTTCGGCCACAAGTGGGTCTTTCACGGCCTCTTTGTGGCTGGTCTAGCGGTGGTTTTTTACGCTGGATGCTGGTTGACGGTGGCTCTCTGGCCGTGGGATCAGGAATTCCTCGTTGCTGACAGGGAGTACGCCCACCTTTCCAGCGGCGTTGACCTGGAAAGGCTCGCCTTCTTTGCAATGGCCCTGGCCACGCTGGGGTCTGCCGTCTTCGGGGCGGTGGCAGGCTCCTATTACGGCCACGGTTTTGAAACCTTTCTGGCTGAGAACATCATTCGTGAACCCCATCATACCGCCCTTGAATTGGCAGTAGTTGGCCACCTCCACATCATGGTCGCCCTTATCGCCATAGCCACCGCCCTCATTATCGGCCGCTGGTTTGACTTCAAGGGTTTCCTTCACAAGCTGGCGATGCCCCTGGTAATCCTGGGTACGCTGGTGATGACCCTGGGGGTCTGGGGGGTGGTAACCCCTCTCCGCCCCATCGCCCACACCATCATCTATGTCGGCGCCACCCCGGCCATGCTGGGGGCCCTCTTCCTCGTTATCTTCGGTTGGGGCAAGCTCATCAGGGAACGACTGGCGGAGATGGGTGTTGAGAACCCGTCTGTCTTGCAGAGGCTGTCCGCTCTGGTCCACGACCCCCTCAGGTTTGGCGTCCTCTGGCAGATGGTCTTCATGAATTTCACCGTCAGCGGCGTGGGGATCTTCATGGCTATCAGGCTTGACGAGATCTTCCGGGTCTGGCCAGCGCGTGAAGAACGGATTGCCCTTACCGGCCACTGGCACATCCTCTCAGGTATTATCGCCACTATCATCCTGTTCCGCTTTGCCGACATGATGGGCCTGTCAGGCAGGTTCAGGCGATGGTTTGGCTGGTCCATCATCCTGGGCTCAGACCTGGCTTTTGGGGCTGTCACCATCTTCTCCATGAAGCGGCTCATTGTAAGCGAGTATAACCAGCAACCCCTGGTAGACCTGACAATAACGCTGGCAGACATCGGCCTGATTACGGTCCTTGCCGTAGTAGCGGTCTTCCTGTTGACGCGGTTGGTGAACCTCCTCAGTGTCGATGTCGGGGGATCACAGGGGTTTGACAGGGATCCCGCTAAGGAGGGGTTAGGCCAATGAAGAGGTTGCTAACGGCGTTTCGGACCAGGTCAGCCCTGCCGGTAGTTGTTCTTGCCACGGCTGTGCTCTTGACAATGCCCGGCTGCGGCCGTCAGCCAATCCAGGCCGATAGCCCGCCACTGCAGATTGAAACGGGGGTCTCTCCTGATGGTTGGGCGCTGGTTCCTGCTGGCCAGTTTCTCTCAGGGCAGTTCAACCATCCGGCCGCCGTTGATGACGAGTACGAGATGATGGTAACCCCAGTCACCAACGAGCAGTACGCGCGCTACCTCAATGAGGCGCTGGCGGCAGGGGTCATTGTCATCAGTGATGGTGAAGTGCGGGGCTACTACCCCGGTGACGAGTATCACGGTGAAAAACACGAGCGGCGGATTGATGCCGGCGAGTATCTGCACATGCCTCTTGAGGACCCAGCTACCCGTATCACCTTTGACGGCCATGGGTTCTCGGTGAAGGCTGGATATGAGAATCACCCGGTAACAATGGTGACCTGGTTCGGCGCCAGGGCCTACTGCGGCTTCTACGGCTGGCGCCTGCCAACGGAACTGGAGTGGGAAAGGGCTGCCCGCGGAACCGATGACCGGCCATACCCCTGGGGCCACGGGATTGAGCCTGGCCACGCCAACTACTACCACAGTCGGGACCCCTTTGAGCAACCAGGGCAGATTGGAGACACAACCCCGGTAGGTTTCTACAACGGCCGCAACTACCAGGGCTTCCAGACCGTTGACGCCAGGAGCCCCTACGGCATTTATGATTTGGCGGGAAACGTGGCGGAGTGGACCGTAGATGACCATGAGGGCACCCACTACCGCTACCTACGGGGCGGGAGTAAGGCAAGCTACGGCTATGACCTGCGGATCTGGACCCGGAACAGCGCTGAGCCGGAGTATGCTAGCCCCAACGCGGGATTTCGGGCGGTGAGAGAGCCCACACGCTAGTGCGCAACCCCATCGTGACTGGCACCGGGAAGGCAGAAGGGGGAGGTAGGTTAGGATGAGTGGATCGGTGGCATCTCGAGTTCGCCGTCGCCTCCAGGATTACTGGGCGCTGATTAAGAGCCTTCAGACTGGTCTACTGCTGTTTAGCGGTATCGCGGGCTTCGCCAGCGCCCGCTGCCCGGTGACCTCTGCTGAAACCATCCTGGCCTTGATGGGTAGTCTGTTCCTGGCCATCAGCGGCAGTACCGTCTTGAACATGGTCTTTGACCGGGATATCGACTCGTTAATGGAGAGGACCGCCCACAGGCCCCTGCCCGCTGGGCGTCTTGGGGTGTTTGAGGCCGCGCTCTTGGGTGTGGGCCTTTCGGGGTCAGGGCTCCTCTGGTCCTTTCAGCTTAGCGCCCTCTATGGGATCGTAGTCTTGGCCGGACTGTTCTTCGACGTTGTTGTCTACACCTTGTGGCTCAAGCGGAGAACCCCCTGGTCCATCCTGTGGGGTGGAATTTCTGGGGGAATGCCCATTCTGGCGGGGCGGGTCCTGGCAGTTGGCAGCATAGATTTCCTGGGCCTGCTCCTGGCGCTGGCAATCCTGATGTGGATCCCAACCCACATCATGACCTTTAGTGTTAAATACCAGGAGGAGTATGCAAATGCAGGGGTTCCTGTCTTTCCAAACTCCTACGGGCTGGGGACCACCCGGGCCATTATCGCGGCCTCCACTGTAGCCACCGTGTCAATAATGTTCCTGGTTGGCATGGTCCTGGGACAGTACTGGGCCTACATGGCGGTCCTACTGATACTGGGTGGAATCTTGATGGGGATGGCAGCGGCAACGCTGATCCAGCCCTCTTTCCGCCTCAATTCGGCCCTCTTCAAACTGGCCTCCCTGTTTATGCTGGGCGCGCTGGGCTTGGTGGTTCTGGGCTGAACTGTCTAATACTGGACTTCAAGGAGGTACAAAGCTATGACCGTTGTTGACCAACTGCTTCTGTTAGTTACTGGATTGACGGCACTGTATCTGGTGGCGACCTTCTACCGGGAATACCGGGGGGGAGGCAAGGAGGCTGAAAACAGCCTTTACTACATGGTTGCTTTTGCCGTGGTGCTTGTGGCTGGGTTGCTGCTGATCGGCCTGGGTTACGGGGTCCTTGCCAATCCGCTGGTGGTAATCGTATCCACCCTGATTCCCCTAGCCTTAGCCCTGGGGCTGGTAGGGGAGTTTTACCCCGAATATCAACGGAGTTATCTCCTGTTCGCCATCGCTGGTCTGTTAGCGATTGCGGTTACACGCTTCACTGGTCCCAGTGGTGTTGCCACCGGGGTCCTGGCCCTGGTTCACTCAGTGGCCGGACTTACCATCTTCTTTACTCCCATCGCCGTCTGGAGAAGGAAGGCTCGCCCGGCAGGATTCATCATGGTGACAGTGGGGGGTACTCTCATTGGGATTGGCGGTATCGCGTTGGCCTTTCTGAAGGCTGGAAGGCCAATACTCCCTGCCGATGTCATCTTCGCTATCCTCGCCCCGCTGCTGCTCTTGATGACAGCCAGCTTTGCCTGGGGGTTTGTGAAGGGGAGGTAAGGGTAAAGCGCTGGGTGAGTTGAACCAATCGCAGAGCAGGCAACTCCGGCCCGAGGCCCATGGTTTCCCGTGGGCCTCAGTGTTTTCTAGATGAGTTTACTGGCAAGGGTGCGGAGGGCTTCAGGGTCTTTCAGCGACAGCTCCGTCCGGGTAACCTCAATCATCTCTTTCTTGTCCAGGCGCTGGAGCAACCGACAGACGACCTCCCGGCTGGTCTTGATCCGCGCGGCCATCTCGTCAAGGGTCATGGTCCTCCTGATAGACACAATGTCATCGCCAAACTCGTCGATGAGGAGTCGCGCCAGCCTGGTTTCCACATCGTCGAAGGCCAACTCCATGACGCTGCTGGATGCCTCCCGCATCCGTCGCATCAGTGCCAGGCTCAGGTCCCAAAGGGCCTCCCTGTTGGACTTAGTAATGGGGAGGATGTAGTCTTTGTGCCATCTGTAGGCGGATGTGGGTTCGGCAATGGTGAGGGTGCAGGGAACAGGCCCTCCATCGATTATGGTGTGCCCCCAGAAGACTTCGCCCGGTCTCCAGGTTCGCATTATGATGGTGCGCCCGTCTGGTGATGTGCTGGTTGGTTGGAGCGAGCCCTCCTCAATCAACAGGGCGTAGGGAAAGGTGTCGCCGGCCCAGGCCAAGACGGCCCCTGGATCCCACTGGCAGTGAAGGGCTGACCTTGCCAGCTCCGCTCGGTCTCTTTCGGTGAGGTTTCGGAAGACTATGGCGCGAGACATCAGTTGCTGCAGGAACTCCACTGTTGTACCTCCTCCATGAGCGCTTAATCCCACTTCTCCGACTCTCATTGTATAGCCTCCCATCATGAGGGGATTTGACCTTGGTCAATTCAAGAACCGTGTTCCCGTGCTAAGAATCGTATAGGAGCCCAGTCAGGTCAAGCTCTGGGGGGATTCATCCTCCAGTGTGACAATGAGGGCAGGAAGGGCGGATCCACCAGTAGTGGCTTATCTACGGCTAATAAAGAGCAAGCAGACGCAGCTTCTGGTCATAACAGGTTGGGCTGGATATAGCAGCACATCGTGCCCCTGGCATCACTGGACCACAACTGCTGGGGTGATAGCAAGCCTCTTTATGGTTATCAGCGGCTGTACCGTTCTTAACATGGTACTGGATAGAGATATTGATGCAAAGATGAGTCGCACCTGTCATCGTCCCCTGCCTGTGGGGGATATCAGTATCAACCAAGCGATCATCCTTGGTATTGTCCTTTCAGTCCTCGGGATCGGGTGGGCCTTCAGCATGGCGCCGCTATATGGGTGGATGGTTTCTGCGGGGTTTCTCATCGATCTCCTGGTTTACACCTTCCTCCTTAAGCGCCGCACCGCCTACTCCGTCGTTTTTGGCGGGGTCTCTGGCGGGATGCCCATCCTCGCCGGGAGGGCCCTGGGGGTAGGTGGCGTTGATCTGATTGGACTGGCGCTGGCAATGACCATACTCTTTTGGATCCCCACTCACATCATGACCTTTCAGATCAGGTGTGGTGACGATTACCGCCGGGCCGGGATCCCCACCTTCCCCCAGCGCTACGGGATTGTCGTCACCAGGGCGCTGATTGCTGTTTCAACCGTGGTCGCTGTTGGGCTGGCTGTCTTCGTGGCCAGTTCTATCGGCGTCCAAACGGGCTGTCTCGGTCTACTGGTCATACTCAGCGCCTTACTCGTTCTCTGGTCTGTGGCCAGTGTTGTTAGGCCGTCGCCCCGGTTGAACTTTGGTCTCTTTAAGGCTGCTTCCGCCTACATGCTGGGGGCAATGCTGTTAATCGCCTTGGGGGCCTGAGAGATGGTTACGTTAACTTAATACAGAGTCAGCTGGAGACCGCGGGAAATATTAAGGAGGTAGAAAGATGTCTCAAGAAGTGTCAAGCCAACTAAGGAAGCTTGTTGTTGCTCTTATCATCATCGCGGCTTTGTTCATGATCTTCGTTGAGCCCTTCCTGGTGGAGGAAATGACCTATAGAGTTCAGGCGGGTCAGACACAGAAGATCAACAAGCTGATCGCTGACAACGATCCCATGCAGCATGTACTGATGCCTGCCAGGGTGATGGTGGGCTGGGCCTATCCACTGTGGATGTCCCTGGCGGTACTGGGCGGCTTTGTCCTGCTGTTGGTAGCCAAGTCCCTCTATAACGGCGCTGTCTGGGCCAAGGGCGTCAGCCTTGTGTGCCTGGCGATGCCAGCCTGTGGTGGAGCATACATGCTCGTTCCCTACATGCGATTTGTATACCCCACGGCTAAGGCCTTTCCGCCTGCCCTCATCGTAATGGCAGCGGGCCTGATCCCCTACTTCGCCATTCTCTGGTTCGACAGAGGGGACCTGCTGCAGAAGGCGGTTGACGGCTGGGTATTCCTGATGCTTGGCGTTACGGCGGCTGAAGCCTGGGCCAACGGCCACGCCGCTCACCGGATCCTGTTGGGCCACCCCAAGATGCCGCTCTATGCTGAAGGGATCTTCGTGCTTCAACCAGGCCGAAACCTCAGTTGGATGGCTCTTGTCCTGCTCGTAGGCGCCATCTACTTCGTTGCTACTCGCAGCAAGGTGGGCTGGTACCTGGCAATGTCGGGGGCGGCCGCGGCAGCGGCGGCGGGAATTGCTACCCACCTGGTGAGAGCAACAACCTGGGACTGGATGTTCCAGTTCCTGATGGGGCTAGCCATCATCATTCCACTGCTTATTCCAATGGTAAAGGAGAGATTGGTGGAAACACCAGAGGAACGATTGGTCGCAGAGGGGCGGGCGGCGCAGGTCTGATGGTTTCCGCCTGTTGACTGAGGCGCGCCTCCTCACGTCCAATCGCACCCGAAGCACCGCGGAGGCCGGGGTATCAATACCCCGGCCTCCGGCTCAATTGCCTTTTGTCATGGACAGCTGCACCTGTCAGCGTATAATCCTTGAACTGGGGGTAAGTTACTGGGCACTCAAGAATGAGGAGGAGGAAGGCCATGGAGGAAACCTCTCTAAGAACGAGACGGGTAATGACGGCTGTGGCGGTCCTGGTTGGTCTGTTCATGATCTGCGTTGTGCCTTGGCTGGCGCAGGTCTCACTGGACTTGGTGTTGGAAAACCTCGGTAGGGCGGCGCAACAGAAGCCAGTGCTGTCCAGCGGCCTGACATTGTTTGACCTGTTTTATCCGCTCCTGCGCGCACTGGTGTTTGTAGCTGGAACCGCCCTCCTGGTAATCAGTTACCCATTGCTGCAGGGGGAGGAATGGGCTTACGGGCTGGCTCTACTGCTGTTGGCAGTTCCTGCTGTCAGCGGCATGTTCATGTTCTTGCCCTATGTCAGTTTTGTGAAGGACATGGCCCCATTTCCGCTGTTCATCACCGTGGGAGGGCTGATTGGTTTCTGGACAGTCTTGCTGGGTAGGAAGGGCGACGGCCGAGATAAGGTTACAAGGTTCTTCGCCTTTACCTTTATGGGGATGTCGGTTACCCACAGCCTCACAACAGGCGTCGGCTGCCTGCGCCAGCTCATGACGCGGCCTGGTCATCCCCTGTATGGTGATGTTGGTTGGTGGGTGCTGTCCCTGTGCGGTCAGGTTCTGTGGGTATCAGCGTTACTGATCCTGATTGGGTTACCCCTATTAGCCCAGGCGAAGAGGTCTGGCTGGTACCTGGTGGTGATCGGGGCAATCTCTACTGTCATGGTGAGCGTACCGACTCAGTTCATTCGTGGTTGGGACCGCTTGGATTACGTCATCGGCACCGGCCTTGCCCTGGGGATTCTCACTACACACCTGCTCCCGGCATTGAAGGCCAGGCTGCTAACGCCCGGCACCACGGACACGTCGGTTGAGGGCGCGGCGTTGGAGGGGACCGTGACCGCGGACTAGTGAGGTCACTAAACCTGGGTTACTGGAGGGCGGCCAGCTCCGCCAGGCCCTCGCGATCCAAAGATGAGAGGGTTGTGCGGGTAACCTGAAGCAACCCGTCATCTGCAAAGCGGTGAAGAAGGCGGCAGACTATTTCCGGTTTGCTGCCTATCATCGCTGCCATTTCTTCCAAGGTGAGATCCCGTGACACTTCCCTGCTATGCGCTTCCGGGAACTTCTGGAGGAGCAGCTTGGCCAGACGCGCGGCCACTGTCTGGAAGGCAAGTCCCTCGATGACCTCGCTGGCTACGGTGGTGAGTCCCACCAGGTGCTGACATAGTTCCCACAGGGCCTCGGGATTCTCTCTCATGACCGGAATGATGTCGGCCTGACGCCACAGGTACAGGGTAGAGGCCGACTTTGCCCCCAGGGAGACTGGTAGGGTGAGGTCACTGAAGAGAGAGCGGCTCCACATCGTCTCCCCGGGCCCGAGGGATCCCACCGTAAGACTGCGCTCGCCGGAGGATTGCTTGGTGAGGTACAGGGCGCCGTCCCTGACAACGCATACATAGGGCCAGCGGTCCCCTTGGAGGGCTGCAAACTCACCCCCGCTCAACTGCTTGGTAAAGGCTCTGTCTAGCAGTTTGGCCTGTTGATTTCCATGAAGTTGGCGGAATACAGGCAGTTCCGCCATCCCGCTCTCAAGGTTGAACATCCTGGCTTCCCTCCTGTCGTGACCTGGACCATGACGTTGCATTACGAGGTCCCTTCTGCTTAACACCTGAGCTAATCCGGACTGTAACCTTCACTTCAAGTACCCAGGATCATTATACACTTCGGGACTGTTGTCTTCCCTGACTATTGTCAAGAGTTGACGTAAGTCAAGGAGAACCCTGGCCCCTTCATGGTACAAATCTGTTGGAAGGAAAATGCGGAAGGGAGAGGAGGACCTTGTATAAATGAAGGGCCTTCAGGAACGCCTGCGATACCTGCTGACCTCTACCAACGGACTGACGCTGACTGCCATTGCCATGATTATGCTTGTGACCACTGTGTGGGGGACCCTGTCGGGTCCCCTGGCGGAGTGGGGTGTCAAGGACATCACCGTTGAACTCCTGGGGATGGAGCTTGACCCAGCTGCCCGCGAAGGTCGGTTGGTGATGCTGTACCACACCATCGCCCTGGCGATGGTGGCCATTATGGTATATCTAATTACAGCCAATGTCAGGATGCGAGACCGAGAAGTAGCCAACATCAATGGTACTGTAACGGTTGGCTATTTGACCGCCCTGGTGTTCGGGCTTGGCTATGCCTACTTTGGCCAGAACCCTACCTTCCACGGGTTATTCCTACTGGGCCTCTCGCTGGTCTTTGCTGCTGGGGTTCAGTTGGCAGTTGCCCTCTGGCCCTGGCGAGACGAATACAGGCTGGAACCTGACTTCCCTTACGCCAGAACCGCTGGGGGCCTGGACCTTGAGCGAACAGCCTTCTGGACCATGACCGTGTCAGCGCTGGGGTCGGCAATGTTGGGGGCCTGGACCGGATCTCACTGGGGTTTTGGTTTCAGCACATTCTTGGCAGAAGACATTATCAGGCTGCCCGACAAAAGTGCCCTCCAGCTGGCGGTGATCGGCCACCTCCACATCATGCTGGCGCTGATTGGCATCGCGATAACATTGATCATTGGGCGCTGGTTTGACTTCAGGGGGATATGGCATCGGATCGCGATGCCCTGCATGATTCTTGGTACGGCGGTGCTCACTCTGGGCGCCTGGGCCGTTGTCCCATACCAGGTCATAGCCCACTGGATCATCTATGTCGGTGCCACCTTCTCAATGCTGGCGGCCCTCTTTCTGGTGATCTACGGCCTGCCCAAGCTGGTCCATGACCGTCTGGCTGAGCAGGGAATTGGGAATGCAACCCTCTGGCAGAAGACCATGGCCCTCTTCCATGACCCCCTCAAGTTCGGGTCCCTCTGGCAGATGATCTTCATGAACTTCAATGTCAGCGGTGTTGGCATCTTCATGGCTGTCAAGCTTGACGACCTGATCCGCGTCTGGGACCTGCGGGAAGAGCGGGTTGAACTGGTGGGGCACTGGCATGTCCTTGCGGCCTTGATTGCAACGATTACGCTATTCTATGTGGCCGACAGGATGGGGCTCCAGGGGAAGGCGCGGCAGTGGTTTGGCTGGACAGTCATTATCGGCTCTGATGTCGCCTTTGGCGCCATTACCGTCTTCGAACTCAAGCGCCTCTTTGTCAGTGAGTACATGCAGCAGCCCTTAGTGAACACCCTTATGATCCTGGCAGACATTGGTCTCGGTACTGTCATGGTCATTGTGGGGGTCTTCCTCATCAGGTATCTTGCTGATCTCTTCGAATCCAGGGGTTACTGGTCTCGCTATCGGGGAGCGGACCGCGCGTTACTGGTCATTCTGGCTGTGAGCCTGGTAGGGACCATCACGGCAGGTTGTGTCTCAGAACCTGAAACACCGGTGGGCGTGCAGAGGTATATTGGGCCCTATGCAGACCCTAACAGCTGGGCGCTTGTACCGTCGGGGCCCTTTCTGACGGGCCAGTTTGACGCAGAGGCGGAGATCCCCTATGACTACGAAATCATGTTGACTGAGGTTACTAACAATCAGTATGTCCATTATCTGAGCGAGGCCTATGAAGAGGGAGTAGTCCTGATTGACGAAGGCGTTGTGTTGGGCTATTACGCCGGCGATGAGTTCAATCACGGCAAGCACGAGAGGCCCATTGACAAAGGTCTGCACCCTTACTTCCTCCTCGGAGACCCCGCCTCCCGGATATCCTGTACCAGCGGGACCTTTGGCGTGAATCCCGGCTATGAACACCACCCGGTGACAATGGTAACCTGGTTTGGCGCCAAGGCCTACGCGGACCATTACGGTTACCGCCTCCCCACGGAGTTGGAGTGGGAGAAGGCGGCCCGGGGCACAGACGGCCGGGCCTATCCATGGGGAGACGATGTTGGGCATGGGCACGCCAACTACTACCACAGCGGGGACCCCTTTGAGACCAGGGGGGGCTACAGCGATACCACGCCTGTTGGTTTCTACAACGGCAGCAGCCACGATGGCTTTGAGACCGTCAATTCCATCAGCCCCTACGGTTGTTACGATATGGCAGGGAATGCCGGCGAGTGGGTTGCCGACATCCATTACAGGCTTCATGACAGGTGGATCAAGGGCGGTAGTAAGGCTCAACACGGGGTGGATATGAGGGCCTGGAAGTGGAACAGCGCCCCACCAGACCACGCCAGCCCCAGCCTTGGATTCAGATGCGTGCGAACCCCCTAGGGTGGGAGGAGGTGGGCTGATAATGGTAAAGGTCAGGCAGTATCTGGACCTGGTCAAACACAAGCAGACAGCGCTTCTCGCGATCACTGGTTGGGCGGCTTATTCCAGCGCTGCCTGCCCTGTTACCAATTGGAGGACAGAGGTTGCCCTGGTTGCCAGCCTGTTCCTAGTTATCAGCGGGTGTACCATGTTCAATATGGTCCTGGATCAGGACCTTGACAAGAAGATGGACCGGACCTGTCGCCGTCCGCTGCCCAGCGGCCAGTTGTCCACAGATCAGGTCCTGGCCCTAGGGATTACGGTTTCCGTGATGGGGTTGGGATGGGCCTTTACCCTTGATGCCCTCTATGGATGGATCGTCAGCGCGGGCTTCTTGGTGGACCTTGTGATATATACCTTTCTCCTGAAGAGGTACACACCGTTCTCAGTTGTCTTCGGCGGTATCGCTGGAGGGATGCCGGCCTTGGCCGGCAGGACACTGGGGATTGGCCATATTGACCTTGTGGGGGTGCTTCTGGCGATGGCGATCCTTCTCTGGATCCCCACTCACATCATCACCTTCAACATCAGGTACAGAGAGGATTACCAGCGCGCTTCCGTCCCCACCCTGTCTTCCGAATACGGGGTGGCGGTGAGCCGCGCGGCCATCGCCCTTTCAACCGTCCTTGCAGGCGGGTGCATGGTTGCAGTCGCCCTGCTCCTGAGCATGAAGATGGTCTGCCTGATGGGCATCAGTCTTCTCAGTGCGGTCTTATCGGGATGGGCGGTGTTGAGCGTAGTTAGGCCCTCTCCAAGTGTCAACTACGGCCTCTTCAAGGCCGCCTCCGCCTACATGATGGCCACCATGATGCTGATCGGGCTTGGAATATAGAGTCATATAGAACTGGAGAGGCTTTATCGTCACTGTCGTCTGAGCTGGTGCTGTCATCGTCGAGTGTTGGATCTGAATTGGTGCTTCGGGTCTGCGAATTGGATTCTGTAAGGAGAGGTGTGTTATGACACATAGGAGTACCTTGGGAACACTGGTATCACTAATAGGCGCTGCGCTGGGGATTGTGGGTTCTCTTCTTATCTTCGTGAGAATCTACTTCCCGATGATTGCCCTGGAGAACGCTGTGGGTAGGCCTGACGAGGGGATCATCGTCAAGTATATCTTCCCGGCCCTGAATGACGTCAGCATATTAGGGGGTGTTCTCTGGGCCCTGGCGGCCTTCGCCTTCTATAAGGGCCTCCATTGGGCCTGGCACCTCGGGGTCATCGCCAATGTCATTGCCCTCCAGGGCAGTTTCTTCACGATGATTCCTCCCCTTAGTCGCGGGGAGAGTCCGCTGATGGCAGTGGTATTCATCCCCAACCTGATCTTCTTCTTCCTCCTGCTAAGGGTGGTCAGGCAGGTTGACTGGCGGGTGGTGTGGTTCACCCTCTTTGCCGGGATGACCTTCGTTCTCTGTTTCATGAATGGGGTTGCCTCCATGAATAAGATCATGGTAACAGAGGACCTGACCCACAGGGCCCTGTTTGTGGGTGTGCAGCAGCTGAACTGGATCGCGTCGATTGCATGGGGTGTCTGCGTCATAGCGATGATCTTTGGCAAGCCCTGGTCCAAGTATGTGGGTCTTGGAGCCGCATTGATGGGGCTTGTTGGCGGTGGCCCCTTAGCTGTCCTCAACACCATTGAAGCCAACCAGATCTCAATGTTCACGCCAGGGCCAGCCCTGGGTCTGGTACTGGCAGCCATACTGCTCCTGGTGTCCATCGATCCCTGGCTGTCCAGGGAAGGGGCGGCAGGGGCTGTAGAGTTAAGGGATGCCGGTCATACCGCGTAAGGAGCCAGCGACTAGAGCGGTTAGAAGTGTAGCAGGGGGGAGCGCCCCGAAAACCCTCTCGGGGGCTTCCCCCCTATTGCCAACTGATGAGGGGCAACAACGCCTCGTAAATCGAAAAGTCTGGAGGTTGGAATTATGTCAGTGGTAGTGATGATCGTCATCAAGTGGCTGCACGACCTGGCCACCGTTGTCTGGCTGGGGGGCCTTTTTACGTCGGCGTTGATAGTAATGCCCGCGCTTCAGGCTGCTGTTGAACTAGGAGGCTTCAGTGCTAGATTCAACCAGGAGATGCAGCAGCGTTTGAACCGGTGGGTTTCAGGGAGCATGGTCGTCCTTGTCATTAGTGGCTTACTGTTAGCCAAAGAGAGCAGTCAGTTCTTGGGGCTATTCAATTTTGGTAACAACTATTCGTTAGTCCTCGCTATCAAGCACATCCTCGTGGTAGTCGCCCTCGGCCTCGCTCTGCTCAGGAAGAAGATGCTTTCAAAGCAACATAGGGAAGGAGACCAAGAGCCGGGATCAGGCGGGGTAGGCGTGGTAATCGGAGCAGTTGGGGCTAGTAGAGTAGGCGGGGCCGGCAGGGCAACTGGGGCTGGAAGAGCCGGTGGGGCCATCATTGTCTACGCGAACCTGGCCATTGGCGCTGTCATCCTCCTCCTCAGTGCGATTAACGCGTTGATCTAGTCTGTGGGGGACTCCAGCACTCACTCTTCATATGTTGAGATGCAGAGTGCTAACAGTGGACTGGACGCCTCCCCTGCTTTAAGGGGGCGTCTGGTCAGCAGGTAAATTGGAGGATATTGTAGAAACAGCACTCATGCGGTCGTAGGTAACCATCAAACCTGCAAAGCTGCAAAGGAGTGGTCTGTTTTGCCTGTTCTCAATCGGTGCTCCATCACATTATTTGTGGCCCTGGCTGTCTTGCTGCTTGTCTTTGCCGGCATTGCAGCGGCGGCCCCACCTCTGGTCTTCTGGGAGACCCCTGATGGTAGTACCTTTGATAACAGCAGCCCACAACTTGATTGGCGTATCAACACAAGCATCGAGGAGCAGGTTGCCTACAAGGTATTGATCGACGATGACCAGCTCTTTAAGAGCCCTATTGCTACCGAGTGGTACTTGACCTCAACAACCCACCACCGCTTTGACTCCCTTCCTGACGGAACCTACTATGCCCAGGTGCAGGTGCGTGATGAAGAGGACGAGATCGGCTTCGCGAGCCCCCTGAGATTTACCGTCGACACCATTGCCCCAACAGGGAGCATCACCATCAATGACGGAGATGAGTACTCCACATCCCAGAGCGTTACACTCTCTCTGACCTTCTCCGATGACGCCGTCAGAGCCGCCCTGGAGGAGGTCCTTCCCGATGGCCGCGTGGTAAAGATCGGGAGTACGGGGATTTCCGAAACCATGCCCTACCCCCTCTCTACAAGCAGTGGTAAGGCTGAGATCCGAGTGACCTACAGCGACGGCGCCATGAATACCTCGGCCACCTATAGCGACTACATCATCGTTGACAAGACCCCGCCGACCCTGGACTTTAGCGTTGTCGAGAAGGCCGTCTCAGGCACCCAGGTGACCTGCCAGGTAGTAGCCATCGACGACGGCTCAGGGTTGGACTACATAGCTTTTTCTGAAACCAACGAACCTGGTTCCTGGCAGCGATGGGGGCCTGTTGAGCCCCTGTTTTCATATCCAGTGGACAACCAAACCCCTGGCCGGAGGACTCTCTATGCCCGGGTATACGATAAGGCCGGCAACTATACAACGGCCAGCGCCACTTTTACGGTGGACCTGACTCCGCCCTCTGTAAACTTTGACCTCCTGGACGATGTCATTTATATCAAGGGTCCCGGAGTTATGCCAACCTCTGGGCAGCTTCTTGAGGCCCTGATTTCAGCCAGTGATTCAGTATCCGGCCTTGGCTCCATGTTCTTTGCCCAGGCCGACGAGCCCGACAATCCCAATGCCTGGGTTGACTGGGGCCCTGTCGAAGCCCTTGCCGTTGTGCCAATCCTGGACACCGTACCCGGGGAGAAGACGGTCTACATCAAGGTGACAGACGGGGCTGGCAACCACACCGTTGAGAGCGATACATATGAGCTCGCTGTCGACAACATACCCCCAACAGGCTATGTGATGATAAACGCTGGCGCGGCAACAACTTCCTCCCGGGCTGTGACCCTGACGATTGAAGCCAGCGATGATGCCAGCGGCCTTCACAGGATCTATGTCAGCAACGACAATATCACCTGGTCAGACTGGCAGGAATTCAGCGAGGAGTTTCCCTGGGTGCTGTCGGAAGGCGCCGGGTACAAGACGGTCTATGTTAAACTGGTTGACGCCGTTGGTAACAGCGTCGTTGTCTCTAATGCGATCTACTTCCAACCCCTGTCACAGTCTCCCGATTGTACTGTCATCGTTAACAACGGCCTGGAGGCGGACGCCGACGGGTATTTCCCCATCCGGGCGGAGCTGACAGGGATTGAGGCAGGAGAATACCGGTATCGCATCTCTGATCAGGGCGCCTGGAGCCAATGGGCGAGTTTCACTGGCTATTCTGCCAGCTTTACAGGTCACGTGGCGCAGGAATTCGAGGGTAGAGCCGTTGTGACCGTTGAGGTTCGAAGTAGCGACGGCATCCGGCAAGTCCAGGGCGAGGGATCTGTTGTAGTGGATAGAACCCCGCCCCAGGGAGAAGCCTATCTTGTTCAGATGGGGACCACCCTTGGGTTGGCCTGTGAGGCCAGAGACAACCTCAGCGGGGTGCTGGCGTGGACGGCAAGTACTACTGACCAGTTACCCTCAAGCTGGGTAGACCCCACAACGGTGTTGGAGATGGGCAGAGCCTCCATTGGCCCAGGGCAAGCATCCAAAACCTTCTATGCTTGGGTCAGGGACAGGGCGGGGAATATCTCCGATGCGATAGCCATCAACTACCCAAAGGGCACTGAGCCTGAGGAGATGGAGGACACCGACGCTGATCCCTCTGATGGCTCCGATAGCACCACCGGGGACGAAGCTGTCCGGGTTCAGATAAACGGGGGCGCCCGCTATGTGACAACTGACCGGGTAATCCTTACTCTTGTTGGAGTCAAGGCGGCCGACGAGATCCGCGTCAGTAATGAGGGCGTCTTTTGGACCGATTGGGCTCCCTTCCAGGAGAACCTGGTTCATAACATAGGCATCTCAAATGGCCTGAAGACGGTGACAGTTCAGCTTAAGGACGCCAACGGCCAGGTCTTGCAGGTCGAGGCCAGTGTTATGAAAGGGCCCGCCTACCTGTCGTCGCTACCAGCTAGTCAGCGGCCCAACATCACAGACATTGACGACTACTGGGCCAAAGAGCAGATAGAGACCCTGATCGGCATGGGCATCATTAACGGTTACTATGACGGTTCCTTCCGCCCCGAAAATAGCATCTCAAGGGCAGAGTTTGTTAAGATGACTGTGACGGCAACGGGCCTTACGCCCATCAAGAACACCCTTAAGCCAACCTTCCCCGACACCGCCGACAACTGGTTTTTGCCCTTTATTGAGGCCGCTGTCGCTAATGGTATTGTCAAGGCTGCCGACTATCCCAACGGTTTCAGGCCCTCGGTGCCCATAACAAGGCAGGAGATGGCGGTGATGGTGGTTCGCGCCATGGGCTACGCTGACAGCGCCGCTGACGGGGGTTCTGGCCTGTTTCTCAAGTTCAGCGACGCAAACCAGATTTCAAGGCCGCTGCACGTAGCCATTGCCGAGGGGCGTGGCATTATAACCGGGTATCCAGATGGCTCATTCAGGCCCTTCAATGAGGCCACCAGGGCAGAGGCCGCTGTGATGGTTTTGCGGATGATCAGCAAACGGTGACAGCGCTATTTGCTACCGCTCTTGGGCTGGTTGCTTGCAAAAGCCGTCTCCTGCCTGGTCTCACGGAGTCTGACGGTGGTCAAGGAACATACTGTTATTGACGTTGTTGCCTGTTGCAGCGAGAACAACACACAACCAAACCCGTCTTCAGAGGGTCATGTGTGAATACCTCTATGCATTGCAGGGTCTAGGCCCCCGTGGTCAATAACCCCGGGGGCCTTATACCCAACATGCTTCCAGATTGTACCCGACTGGCTTACCTATGGCTTCCCCCACCGAGCTGCTTCATCTGGGTGTTGTGCACGTGCCACTCGATAACCTGAATAGTCTTTAGACCGTCAGGAGTCTCGATGACCTTTTCGACCAGTTCCTGGCTGAGCGACACTGCTATAGACTTCCCGTTGCTCTTTCGGATCAGGATGAGGCCGGTAGAGCCATCCGCATTCCAGTAGGCCTCCGGCTTCAAGTCGCCAACTTCAAGGTACGTGTCAAAAACCTCAAAGTAGGCATCGGCCCATGCCCGAATGTTTTGGGTGTCGCCAAGGCTCCTTCGTAGTTCATATGGATTGGCGTTCGTCCATTTGGATGAGCTAATCCCGAAGACTTGCCTCGCTTCTGACATGGCGTCTTCATAGGAACTGACACTATTGCCAGAATCGACACCTCCATTAAGGGTTGCAGCACAGATGCCACCGTCATAGTACCCGGAGGTGATGCTCTTCTTTTTGTATGAAGTTTCAGTTCGGGCGATGTCGTATTCTCCACAATAACCGCACACATCCATGGTTCCTTTGTGCCAGCCGAAGGCCTCATATTCTCCGACCCATTGATCCACTGCGAAGGCAT
>LADL02000414.1_pt1 | contig 33974 bp, 27 predicted proteins | sample 619721 | NCBI WGS metagenome assembly LADL02 (sample SAMN03397408, study PRJNA257561) | rock porewater metagenome | biome: terrestrial; feature: Opalinus Clay rock; material: porewater; isolation source: Opalinus Clay rock porewater BRC-3 borehole | place: Switzerland: Mt Terri URL, St-Ursanne ...
GCACCCTTCCCGGTTACGACCGACTCGATGCTTGCACTTCCATAGCGTTTGTATGGGACTAATATATCAGGGAGTTCGTGATGCAACCGACCACAATGACTGCAACTTAGCCTTCTGATGATCAGGACAATGGTATCTCCGGTGCCATCAGTATATTTCCGCCGACGGCTACCGCAAACCTTAAGTAACCCGCCACAGCATGGACAAGGATTCTGCTCCCCGCTCCTTACGAAAAAACCCCTTTCTTGGGGTTCTCAATCAGTTCATATTTTGTTACAATGACCATATCGTTTAGTGGTGGGACGCCTCTGGTGCTTCTGTTGGTCTCAGTAGCACATTCAAACAGGGGCGTCTTATCCTTTCCTGCATGATATGGTCATTATATACAGCAATTTCCGGTCAGGCAATTCCGTCAGCTTTTGGACTTTTCAGCTTAGCTGCAACACCAATATGTATGGTGCCTGGCACCGGAGAACCCCCGGAGACCTTATTATTTTTTTAAGACCAGAATTCTTTCCCTTACAAGGTTATAAATCCCGTAATTTAAAAATTTATCAAAAAAAACTGCAAAAGCAAAATAGGATATAAACCCAATGCAAACCAAACTAAAGAAATTGGAAAAGTTTACCTCTACAAATATAAACCCTTGAAATAATAATACTATATAGACCATCAAAGTGGTATTAATTAATGATATAATTATTGGTTTCATAAGTTCAATTACAGTAAGTCCTGTTAAACTACGTGCCATAAACCAAATTGCTGGTGTTACAAGTAAAGAGCTTAAAAGCATTGAAAACAAAGTTCCTGATATTCCCCATTTCATGGAAAGCGGGTAAATTGTTAGTACAAATATTATAATGCTTATAAAAGATATTTTAACACTGATCGATGGTCTGCCGCAGGCTTGGAATAATATTGACGCCGGTGTATTAATAAAAAGTATTGCAGCTTGTAGAGATAATATTTTTATAAGAGGTATCATCGGAGCCCATATCTCCGTTAGAAATAGTATCACAAAGCTATTGCTAAGTATATATAATCCACCAGCTACTGGTAATCCAATAAAAGTAAGGATCTGCAACGTTCCAATGAAAGCGACATTTAATTTTTGGCTGTTATGTTGCAATTGGGAAAAGGCAGGATATCCTATCTTCCAAGCAATTTCAGCTATTTGCTGAAAAATTAAACTTGAATAGACACCTGCCCTGTTGTAATACCCTAATACAGACATGTTAAAGACTTTTCCTGCAAACATAGTAACACCCTGATCCCTGATCATCACTAAGATTGATGAAACCAATATCCATTTGCCAAAAGAAAATAGTTCTTTTGCCTTTTTCATATCCAAATCAACCCGTGGTCTATATGGATGCATTAAATATGACATAATATTCGTGCAGAAACTACTAGCTATACTAGCCCAAACTAGAGCCCAAACATCTCTTAAAATCAAAGCCAAAGTAGTTACCGTGAGTACATTAACTATCAACGGGATTAAATCGTAATAGAATTGCTTAGCAAAATCTAAATTTTTTTTAAAATATACTACCCCAATATTGCGGGTTCCTTGCAATATAAACAATACGGATATAATACGCAATAAATCGACCATTTTAGGTTCTGCAAAAAAAATACTTAGGAATGGTGCAGCAAAATAAATAATTAAAAAAAGAAAAGAACATCTTAATAATTCAAATGTCCAGGCAACGTTTAAAAACCGCTCCGGTTTATCCTGCTTCTGAATGATAGCAGACTCAAAACCTGTGGAGGTCGTACCCTGAGAAAAGCTAATTACGGCCATAGCAGCAGCCATTAATCCAAACTCAGATGGGGCAAGTAATCTGGCTAAAATAATAGTACTTATAAAATTAATTATCTTGACACATATGTCTGTGACAGTGACCCACACAATTCCTTTACTAACTTTATGAGATAGTAATTCTTCAGTTTTTATTGGACTACCTTGAGTAATAGATTCATTATTCATATATCAAATCCTATAAATTTTTTGGTAATAATTTTTTTCAGCGTGGCATAATAATAATTTTCGGTTCTATAATTCTTACGTTTTGAGAATTCCACCGACATGTCTCATCTATTTCGCCACCAGAAAAAGCCAATCTGCAGAAAAAAGATTCCCCAATCTCACGATAATTAATTTGTCCGAGTAAGGTGGCTGCAGTCTGATCTATAAAAATACGAAGACCGTGATTTGCATCTCCTAATTCAACAAGGTTACTTGTAATCCCAATCCCACTATTTGCGGATACTTGGAATGAAACAGCATTCCCATGATCAAATGTCCTTTTTATTAAGGGGAAAATTTCTGCTTTTCCACCGTTACTTGTACTGTAGTACAAGGTTGAGCGATCAAATGCGTTTGGGTTAATAGTTATATTTCCCAACCGGACTGGTCCCAGGGGTACAGATTTCCATTGCAATAAATACCCTAATGTCAGCTTTGGCTCAGATGAAGATATAATTATTTTTTTGTTTATTTTCCCAAGGGAAGTATTAAGTTCAACCTTTATTTCTATATCTCCGGATTGGTGACGTTTAGTTATTGTAGGCTCAACAGGTACAAGGTCGGTTATCTTTGGTTGCCCTAGGCTTTCCACTACAATATGCCCGGTATACCAATCAGAGCCCAGAATAATATCTTCATAGTATCCGTGATGAAGGGTTCCACACAAGGGTGGGCCGTCAAATGTTTTGAACCAAAGTCTCTCAATTGCAAGACCTTTTGCACAGTTAAGCAGTACTCGAACAGAGTTGGTTTGGATTATCAGGTATCTGCCATCTTTTTCAATTTGCACGGAATCGTTCTTAAGTTCCGTTGTATTCTCTTCAATAAGAGGCGCAATCAAATTATCAGTTGACATTTGAAAAGATTTTAATTCGTGACAATATTTGTCCCATCTCTTCTCTGTAATGTGCGTGCGAAAATCACTACTCCACAGGTAGCAAAGCTGTCGCCAGTCATCGTCTGTGTATTTGGTGTAATTGTGTTTTATTGCGTCGAAAATGCGCCAGCAGGCGGTATTTATTCCTATATCATCCCTTCCGGTAACAGCCCAACGGGTAATGTTATATTTACCTTGCTTTTTTACTGGTATTGGCTGTTCTGGACTTTCCAGATGTAACTTATTGCCTGCTCCAGGCGTATTAATTAAATCCACTACTTTTGACGGGGTGACTAATTGAAAGCGATTGTCTTTAATTATATTTTCAAATAACAGTTGAATACGCTTCCATTCACCGTCTTCATGTAAAGTGGCCTCGGTATGGTAACGGCCCGGTCGGAAATCAAACACCTCAACGTCATTTCCATATAAAACTAAAGCTCGGGTATATTCCGATAAGTGACTAGCGAGATAGGACAGATATTCGTGTAAATCCATGTCACCGTGGGTGAAACGCTGGAATTTCTGAAAAGCGATGGAATTGTTCCATAAAAGAGAGATCTCTTCTTCGTGATGTCCGCAAGCTATTTGAGGCAGATATCGCCATTCTTTTACCCACTCCGGGTGGTAGCTTGAAGGGTTGTCCCACTCCATAATAATTGTAGTGTAACCGTGATCCAAATAATGTTGTATTAAGCCTGCAGAATAAGCTTGTTCATTTACTAGAGCAATATGAGGGCGAAAACCAAGTAATCTCTCGTAAATTTCATTTCCCAGGCGCAGGTTGGCTGCATTTACCTCGGCCGGGACAAGCGGCCCTATGATTTGAGCATAGCCGCTGCCAATGAACTGGCAAATTCCGTCTTCAATTAACCTGCGCAATTCATTTAGCCATTCGGGGTCTATGGCAGCAGCTATTTCCAGTGTGAATGCAGAAGCCTCAATGCCCATCGGCACCTTTAAATCACGGACAAGTTGTAACAGCGGCCAGTAACATCGGCTAATCACTTCCGGGCGCTGCTCTTCCTCAATAGATGAATATGCAAGATTAAGATGAAAGACAGTATATAGTAAAAGACATTTGCTCATAGTACACCTACCGGGTAATAATATTAATTGTGCGATATACCCATTCTACCCTTTGGGCAACTTCTTCCCGGGTATTCCCAACCACGACGAACACTCCAAAACGGTGGGCGTGGCTTAGGGCAGGAGGTATTACATCTCCTGGTTGGTACCAAAACTCCAGTTTCTTAACCCAGTCCTGTTTTTGTACATCTTCCACTCCCTCAATGCGAACCAGTATGCCGGGATCGGGGAAGAAGTAACGGTTGGCAACACTTTGCTGGAATCTGGGCCTTAACTTTTGAAAGTCTGGCTGCTCTCCTATGGCAATCTTTATGGCTGCTTCCACGTAGTTTACACCTATTCCAAGAGGAACCAAGCTCTCGCAAAAATCTCCACCGCTGAGACGGGCTGCCATCTCAATCATTTGAGGACCTTCATTGGTCATGACAACATCACCCTTTGTTATCCCGTCAGTGACTCCAAGTGCCAACGAGGCTCGGACTACCAAATCCTCTACCTGATGGCGCTCTTCCGAGGACAGGATGCTAGGGACCCAACCGCCATTTTCCATTATCTGCGGCTTAAATCTTTCAAAAAGTTGATAATTCCGATCCGCAAAACCCGGTGTTATACCCTGGCCACGGTACATCACTGTTTCGGTGCTAATTTGTAGGCCTTCCAAAAACTTTTCGACTTGAATGAGGCCGCTACGGGAGAAAGACATCGATTTTAAAAACAATTCATCCGGGTTACAGCCTTCCTCCAGAAGAAAAACCCCCCGGGAGCCGGAGCTGTCAATTGGTTTAATGACTAAAGGGTAGCCCTGTTCCGATATAGCCCGCGTTAGTTCCTCCTGAGACTGAATCTGATCAAACCAAGGGACGGGAATTCCCTGCTCACGAAACCTGACTTTCATTTCATACTTATTTGTTGCAAGGCGTGCTGCTTCCGACGAAATACCGGGTGTGCCAAGGTAATGGTTAATGGCGGCTACAATGTCAGGGATATCGCTTCCCATAGTAATCACACCAACCACCTTTTGACCTATGCTTTGATAACCATTAAGAAAATTACATATTGCCGGTACATCCTTGGTACTTATTACTGAATAATCATCTGCAATTTCAAATCCCTTGGACTTTGGGTTCATATCAACGGTTAATACCCTCAATCCCATTGCCTGGGCAGTTTTGATTATAAAAAGCTGGTCACTACTTGCTCCTAAAACCAGAATTGTTTCTTTCATAAATTTCTAACTCCCTGCTCCCAAGAATAATCCGCCGTTTACGTTTAAAACATGACCAGTTATATAGCTTGATTCTTCGGATGCCAAATACAGGGCTGCGGCAGTCACATCTTCGGCTTCACCAACCCGTGAAAGTAATATGCCGGATACTATTTCGTCCTCCGATTCACGGGATATTATGTCGTCATACATATCTGTTCTGATAAACCCCGGAGCAATGGCATTGACTCTAACACCATAGGAAGCCAGGAGTTTGGCGGCCGATTTCGTAAATGATATTACGCCCGCCTTTGCGGCCGCATAGTGCGGGGCCTTGGTCCCCCCAATCTGTCCGCCCATTGAAGAGATATTTATAATACAGCCGGAATTTTGCCTCTTAAAAATACCAGAGGTCTCCTGGGTACAGAGAAAAACACTCTTTAGATTGCATGCCAGGGTATAATCCCACTCTTCCTCGGTAATTTTCTCAAAGGGCTTTTGTTCTAAATATCCGGCGTTGTTAACCAGAATGTCTAGGCGGCCCCACTCATTCTGTGTTTTAATAAGAACTTCGCACACATTGCTGCGGCTGGTGGCATCAAGGTGGGCACACAGGCACTGGCCACCCTGCCCAAGTATTTCTTTACAAACGTCCTGCGCCTGTTCCTCCTGGGTATTATAGGTTACCACCACTTTTGCTCCTTCCATGGCAAAACGTAGCGCTATTGAGCGTCCAATGCCCCGTGAAGAACCAGTGACAAGTGCAACTTTGTTCATTAACTTTTTGCTATTTATACCCATTTTGCCACCTTGTCCTTATCTTTGAAATCAGTCCCGGTGCATCCAGGCCGTACATTGAGCACAACTCGGTATTTGATCCCGGCTCAACAAATTTACACGGTACGCCAATCCTCAAAATTTCACATTTTAGCCCGTAATCCATAGCCAAGGTTGATATGGCGCAGCCAACGCCGCCATCCAGAACGGCTTCTTCAATTGTGACGACCTTCTTGACTTTTTTCATTATTTCAACAAGCTGATCTTCAGGCAGAGGCTTCAGGTAACGCAAATTTATAAGGCCGACATCCATTCCCTCACGCCGTAATTCGGCTGCCGCCTCTCTGGCTGCGCCAAATTTGTGGCCCACTGCAATGAGCGTTAAATCTTTCCCTTCACAAACCACTTCGGCCTGTTTGAAGGATGAAGGTGATTCGGTCAGTACCCTGTTATCAAACTCGTCCACAGGCCCATATGGCATAGCAATCAGAGTAGGCACCTCAAGGTTTTTCAGGTTTTCACGGACCATCCGCTCCAGTTCAAACCTGTCTTTAGGATATAATATACGGAGATTGGGAAGTCCCCTAAGGTATGAAAACTCGTAGATGCCGTGGTGGGTGGGATTGTCATACCCTGCAAATCCGGTACGCACGCTCAGTAAAAGTACAGGCAGATTCATAAAACATACATCATGGAAAAGCTGGTCAAAGGCCCGCTGCATGAAAGTGGACTGGTAGAATATTACCGGCTTATAACCTCCCAGAGCGAACCCCACAGTCATAGTCATAGCGTGCTGCTCTTCCATACCTGGATCAAAACATCTTTCAGGAAAACGCTTAAAGACGTGCTGCAGCCCGGTGGCGTAAAGAGTTGAGGGTGTTATGACAGCAATTTTGCTATCCAGGTCCATTTCTTCCCCGATTACTTTGGCAGCTAAGTCTTGATAACCCTGAGTTATATAACCGTCTTTAGTTTGACCTGTATCAGGGTTAAAAGGAAAGGAGAAATGCATCTTGAACTGGTGCTGGTCTGCGGCCGGAAGGCCGTAACCTTTAACAGTTCTTACATGTATTATCGGTATACGGCTAGATTGTTTTGCCAACTCAAATGCACCAATCATTAAATCAATATTATGACCATCAACAGGCCCAATGTAATCTAATCCTAAAGAGGTGAAAAGTGTTTCCGAAGTATCATTGCCGGGATGCCTACTCTGCAAATAATTATGAATTGCTCCAAACCCGGGGCTTATGGCATAACCATTGTCATTAAGTATAAGAATTAGGCGAATATCTTTTTCTACTGCTGCGTGGTTTATGGCCTCCAGGGCTAGTCCTTCACAAATGGCCCCGTCTCCTATGACAGCAATTACATATTGGGGATCCCCCTTCAGCTTTTTAGCTAGGGCGATACCTAGTGCAACTGAAATGGAAGTGCCTGCATGGGAAGCCTCAATAATATCGTGCTCACTCTCGGTTTTCGAAACAAATCGGTTCATCCCACCATAAGTATTTAACGTGGGGAAAAGCTTTGCACGGCCGGTAAGAAGTTTGTGAGTATAGCCTTGGTGTCCCGTGTCCCAGATTATTTTGTCCTCCGGGGAGTTAAAAACATAATGTAATGCTATGCTTAAATCCACTGTGCCCAAATTTGCGCCTATATGTCCGCCGGTACATGAAATTGTTTCTATCAAATGCTTTCTAATTTCATCTGCAAGTTGGGTCAAACCATCGCAGCTCAGGCCCCTGATTTCACTAGGTTCGGTGATTGAGTTCAGTAAAGTAGTAATCATGATAAGTCCTCCTTTCCGGTTTTCTGTTTTGTTACAAATTCAATAGTTTGGCAAGCTTGTGTCAATACCATATTTAATTCTTCGCGATTCTTTGCTTCTGCCCAAACAAATCCACAAACGGTTGTGTTGTCCAAATGGTTTTTAATAACTGAGCCCGGCTTAACAGCTATAAAGACATCTTTAACTCCCTTTATTGCTCTGGTCTCTACAATGCCGCGAACCTCTGCCAGGATGCCATGATTTTCCGGAAACAACCCCATCCAACCGGCATATTTCAATAATCTTTGCTGAAGGTATTGTGTCGGGTTTTGTTTTATAAGATACGACAGCCAGGCTTTGATAGGGTTAAGGCTGGTAGACAAAGGAGTGATATTGGCTGTACTTACATCACCATGGAAACGAGGCGCCAGTTCCAGAATAACCGGCCCGTCATTCTGCCAAATAACATCTGCTTTTACAGGTCCATTATGTATATCAAGAACCCGGGATGCCTGTTCTACAACAGAGTATACTTCGTCCTCCTGTGAACTGGTCAGTGATGATGGCTGACACCCCCAGATAGGATAATGGTATGGAGGTTTGCTGAAAAACCTGTCCATAGTGCCACAGCGGAAAAACTCTCCTTCTAAAAACAGACCGTTAACATCAATGTGGCTTCCTTCAATAATCTGCTCTACCAAGATAGCTTTGGAGAACTTTTTTGCCCATAAATATGCTCTATTAAGGTCACTGTAATTCCACACTGACTGGATACCCTGGCTGCCGCAGCTGTCAACCGGTTTTAAAATTACTGGAAGGCCTAGTTCACTGACAGAGGATTTCAGCTCATCATAATTCCAGATACTTTTACCCCCTGGCACCGGCAAATTTTTTCTCTGCCATTTGGATTTGGACACAGATTTGTCCAGTGAGTGAATAACAGCTTCCCGATGGCAGCCTGGAAAATTAAAGGTTTCATTAATAACCGCCACCGGTAAAAGTCCGAAATCACTGCCAGAGTATGCTCCGATAAGTTGGTATTCCCTTGCCGCCTTGTATGCCATACTCAATAAAGAAGGAATATCATTACCACTTATTACTTCACATTGATCGGCAATTTTAAAACCTTGGGCATACCGGTTCATGTCAGTAACGATAACATGCAGTCCTAATTCACGGGCCCAACGTATACTGGGGAGTTGAAGATAACTGCCACCAATATGGATAAGTGCCTTGGGAGGTCCCATTATACGTCTACCTCCTTTTTTTATCAGCGTGAAGTTTGAGCCAGTCTAAATGAAGCGGCTCTACAGATAATCTCAAGCCCCGCATGTCTATAATTTTTTGCATAACTGACAGGTTTTTTTCAGTGCTACCATTTTGATAAATATAATAATCGGGGGATTTATCCGAATAGTATAAAATAGATGGTTCAAATTTAATGCATTCTGTTTTTTCTATGCTACCTGCAGATACTTTAATAGCAAGTTCAAAAAAATTAAATTTGTGATTTGCGTATGGCAAAAGTGCATCAGCTATCAAGTCCCCTCCAAGATCACTATGTATTTCAATGATGAAAGGCTCTCCATTCATTGATATCCTAAATGAAATTAACAATAATGCATTAACAGCCGGAAACTCGCGTACCAGCCGGGTTATTATTTGTTCGGCCTTCAGCTGTATTACTGTTCCGTCAATAACTGAAGGAACGCTAATACCTATACCAACAATTCTGTTATGGCTGTCTATACCAACTAACTCATCCCACCATGTAATGATTGAAGAGGTTCCATTTTTTGCATGGCACAGGCATGTAGCGTCAATACCAGTTATATATGATTCGATTAATGCCATAGAATTACTTGAGGATTTTATGGCTGTTGTGATAAATGTATTTAAATCCCCTATGTTTTTGCATAGGAATATGTCAGATTTGCCCACCTTTGTATTATCTGGTTTTATAATTAATGGAAATAATGGAAGCAGCTTTTCCATTATTTCAATGGATTCCAACGTCATCCCAAGTGGTGTGTTAATTTGATTTTCCAAACAGAAGCGTTTAAGCTGGGTCTTTTCTGTAGAGATTAGTATCAGGCCATCACTTAACCCGTTTAGTCCAAATAAACCGGTCATTGCCGATGCGGTATATAATGAATGTCCTGTTACCCGGGCAACACAGCCTTTAAAAATGTATTTTTCCTGATACAAGGATAATTCATTTGTAATACCTTCTATGTCATCTAAACTCATGTTGATGCAATAATCTGCGTGATTAAACCCGGGAGCATCCGGATTGCGGTCTATCGCGATTACAGAATACCCCATCTGCTTGGCAGTCTTTATTAGAGGAAGTTGGCTGACACCAGCCCCAATGCATATGAATGAATCTTCTTTCCTATCAGCTTTCCTGCTTAAGTCCGATGATAACGGCCTCACGACCAATTCCACTCCTCGCCAGAGTTTGATATAATTCCCGCTTCATATTGGCCAATCCTGAGCTGACCAGATTCCTCTCCAGTGTCATTCTCCTATTGTGACATTCCCTGCCTAGGTTATTGTTGCCAATATAATTTACACCCATAAGTAAAAACAAATCTATAGGAAAAGTCGCTTCCCGTAAAATAGGTTTGAAACCAATGTCTCTTACTAGTTCCTCTAAAGAGTCAAAATTGAAATAGTTAATATGATGGGGTGGTACAACCCACCAGGGATCATAACCGCATGTATTTATCAGAGCATTCTGAATGGGGTTGTAATCATTGGGTACCACTAAACATATCAACCCGCCCGGAGATAAGCTCTGTTTGGCGATTTTTAGAATGCCCTTCGGGTCGGGGATATGTTCCAGAACTTCTCCCATATTTATTACGTCAAAACTGCCCAGTTTCTTTGCGGTGTTACAGGTTAAAAAATCATGAATAATATCCAGGCCAAGTTGACGGCTATGAGTCGCAGCCTGGGCAGAAGGTTCGATTCCCAGAACATGCCAGCCTCGGGTTTTGCCGTGTAATAAAAAAAATCCGGGTCCTGAACCGACATCCAGTATTCGCCTCCGGTTTTGGGGCAGTAGTTTCTCAAATTTATTGTAGCGTTCCTCATAGACCAGGTTCCACCAATCCAGATCCTGGCGGTAATGTTCGATATACAGGGGTTTCTCGGTAGAATAATACTCTTCGCGGTACAGTGAATCCAATTCCTCAGGGGAGGGAATAGGCACTATATGTTTAAATTTGCATATATCACACTCTATCACATCATAACCATTCTTTGAATCAATAACTTTTCCTGAATGGCCATTCCAATTGAGCTTCTTAGCCATATCCTTTCACCACCTCGATAATTCGCTGGGCGATTCTGGCTGCCCCACTGCCGTCCACCAGCCTTTTTGCCTGAAGAGACATTTTCGACCGAAGGAGGGGGTTAGTTAAGACATCTTTTACGGACTGTGCCAGGATCCCAGGAGTTACCTTGTTAAATATACCAATGCTAAGTGCAATGCCGGCATCCACAAAAGACTTTAATGACTCTTCATGGTCTTCCGATATGCTCATGAAAATGGCGGGCACCCCCGTGGCAGCCAATTCGTATGCCGTAACGCCAAAGGACGCCACCGCCATGTCAGCCCGGGCCATTAAATGTGAAATGCAGCTGACATTACGGTAAATGTCGAACTGACGGTGTACCCTGACCAGTAAGGACTGTAATTCCTCATTATGTAAGAAACCCGGCCCTAATACCACCGAGGTATCAAACTCTAGTTTGAGAAGATCAAGGGCTTCTACTGCCCTTAGGGTTAATTTGAAAGGATCGCTTCCACCCATGGTTACAAGCAACTGGCGTCGCCCAAGGGACACTCGGGGAGTCGGCTGCTCGAACTGTCGCCGCAAAATGACCCACTCCCATCCATCGTATAACCGACCACTGAACCCTGACCAGCTCATTTTACGTATTTGGGGAACGGGGGGGTAAAAAGCCAGATCTGCATGCAGACGCCGCTGGCTGGGATCGTCTATGGTTACTATAAGAATTCCTTGGCAGCGCAATGAACTCACAGCATCAGACGGCAAATCATCACGAACATCTAAAATTAAAACCTGACAGCAGGTTTCCTTTACGACGTTTTTTAACCATAAAACTTGATTGGAGCTCTTTATTTCATCAGCAGGTTCAAAGACTCTATAACCTTCAGCCTGCGCCATTTTAACGCCAAGTGTCCCCTGTCTCATGGCAAACGAAACTTTGCAGCCTTGAGCGTTACGTAGCTCACCGGCCAGAGCCAGGCAGCGGACCACATGTCCAAGGCCTATTTCGGGCGAGCCGTCACAGCGGAATAAAACTGAGGGGTTTTTAGTCATGGCACACTCCAATAAGAAGGATTTAACAAACGCTCTTCCGTAATGGCAAGGCATTTCGTCCCGGCCAGTTTATCAGCAGACAGCGGCCCGGATTCCAATGCCTCTAACGCCTCTGTCAGCTCTGCCTCTGTTCTGACTCCAACTAATACACATGAAACATTGGGACTGGAAAGGCAGAAGCGTATAGCGGCATGTGGCAGATGCCGCCAGGATACGTTCAGGACATCTTTAGTCCTATGCACCACCTGGCGTAATTGTTCCAACTCCTGTGGCAGCCATTGGGCTTTTGCGGAAAGAGCCCCCTTCAGTAGAACTGAGCGGGACATGATAGCCACCCCGGCTTTTTCAGCAACTGGGAAGACTCGCTGTGACATACGCTGGTCCAATATGTTATAGGCTACCTGTAATACACTGAAACAACCGGCTTCAATTACTGCCAGAGAGGCTTCTTCCCCATATGTCGACGCTCCCAGAAATCTGATTTTTCCTTGCTGTTTAGTCTGCAGAAGTGCTTCTACCAGTTCGCCTCTTTGAATAATTTCCCGGGTGGCATTGTGGATTTGCACTATATCCAATACATCACGCCGTAGGTTCCTCAGGCTTTGATCGATAGACTTGTTTATTTCTTGCTTCAGACGCACGCCAGATATAGGCATACCGTTTTCATCAGACGGTGTTAGGACTTTGGTTGCGATAATGCAGCCCTGTCGCCGTCCTATGGTCTTGCCTAGCAAATGTTCGCTTTCACCATAGGCGGGTGCAGTATCAAATATGTTGATTCCTGCATCGGCTGCTTTGTGCAGTAGTCTGATTGCCTCGGTTTCGTCCGGCCTGCCAAACTGGCCGGGCGCTTTAATCCCATAGTTAATGCCCAGGGAAACTGTTCCCATTGCCAGGGCTGAGACCTCAATGCCAGTATTGCCAAGAGGACGAAAGAACAACAGCTCAAACCTCCTTCCTTTACTATGTAAGGCGATAGAACCCCCGCTTTGCTGGTGGCCCTTTAAGATAGCTTGCTATATCTCCTTTTTCAATAACTCCTGCCAGGAATCTAAAGGTTCCCTCCACGTCGGCAAGATATTTTTCTACATGATGCTGCTGATGAGAAAAAGACGGCTTAAACTGGTTATAAGCCAGGTATCCTTTTTCTAACATAACCTGTGTAAACAGGGTGGTTAAAAGCAACTCATCCTTGTGGTCGATGCTGAAATGGTTAAGGCTGGGTATGCCACTTACATGCAGATTAATACCAGTGTTTTCGGCTGCTTTTAACCAGCCCTCAATAACCATGTTACCGATGGATGCAAGGTGATTTGCAACATTTTCACGGCAGTATTTTTTAATTGTGGCAAGGGCGGCAACTGGGCCAATGCGGTCAGTCCAGTTGGTGCTGCTTATGAATGTAGACTGGGCCGCCTGCATTACATCCTCAGTGCCAATTACTGTAGCCATGGGATATCCGTTGGCCATTGCTTTGGCAAAAACAGCAATATCGGGATTTACACCATAAAGAAGGTGAATACCTCCCGTTGTCATACGAAAACCTGTGGTGACTTCGTCAAAGACTAAAACGGCGCCTACTTCGCTGGCAATATCACGAATCTCTTCCAGGAAACCAGGGTCAGGTGAATGGCCTCTCTGGGGCTCCATTACAATTGCTGCCAAATTGTCCCTATTAGAATCCACAATTACTTTAAGCTGGTCCAAACGGTTGTAATGGAAGGGAATAGAGGTTTTACTCAATCCTCGTGGCACACCGGCCGGAGGAAGACCCGGCATTAACTGGCCGTCCAAAGCATCTTCATTGCCTAAATTTGCGGCAATATACCAGTCGGTCCAGCCGTGATAACCGCAAAAAGCTATTTTGTCGCGTCTTGTAAAAGCCCGGGCGATACGTACTGCTATTGACATCGCCTCGCCCCCGGCACGGGCATATCTTGCCATATTAGCCCAGGGATGCAGTTTGCAAAGTAATTCCGCCAACTCGACTTCTTCCGGGGCATTAAGGGTACACATGTTACCATTTCTTACTGCTTCAATAACAGCCGAATCTACTTCGGGATCAGAATAACCAAGGACGCATGCACCAACTCCCATGATACTCATATCAATATAAACATTATCGTCCAAGTCTACAACTTCAATGCCGTGGGCGCGTTTATAATAGGAAGGCCACTGTTCAGGCAAGAACATCTCAGGACGCTTCGACAATAATTGAGTGCCTCCTGGAATCAGTTTTTTTGCTTTTTTGTAAAGCTCTTGTCCCTTCATTAATCCACAACCTCTTTTTTGATTAAATGCTGCTTCCAAAGTTCTAAATACTCTTCTTTTCCTATGTGTTCATGGTTGACGGTGGCAAGTTCGGAGTGGCAAACCAGATAATTAAGGATATCGGACATTAAAAAAGGGCTGTTCTCTTTATATAAAGCATTGTATATCGCTGAAACTAGTTGAAAATCTGCATCGTGGTCTACCGTCCACCGGAGATGTGAATAATCCTCCGGGCTGAGTAAAACACCGCACCTGAAAATTTGCTTATTGCGCCAAATGTAGGGCGTTACGTGCTCACGATCCTGATGGTCCGTTGCTTCCTTCCAAGCTTTTTCTAGTGCAGACAAACTGAAACACTCTGCATCCATGCCGTCCGGGTATCTTCCGCCTTCCAAAAAGATTGCCCCTGCCCCTGTAGCTACTCCAACATGGTCATAACAACCGGTTTTATACATATTAATAAGTTTTGAAATTATTTCAGGGTCCACAAAGGGGCAGTCGCCTGTAATACGTATTATTGGATCGCCTTTATATTTAACGGCTGCTTTATAGAACCGGTCCAATACATCAGTTTCACTTCCTAAAAAATAAGCTGTGCTGAATTCTTCGCATAAAAGCCTGATCGGCTCATCAACCGAAAGATCTGAAGTTGCTACAATAATCTCGGCAACATCACGCACATGTCTTATACGGGATATTATATGCCATAGCATCGGCTTTCCCAGAATAGGTTTTAGGACTTTGCCCGGCAGGCGGCTTGATCCTATTCTGGCCTGTATAATAACAATTGAGCGCATAGTATTCAACAACCTCACATTGTTCGTTTATGAATTAATGGCCTTAACCCGTCCAGGGGATCGGCCCGCCATTCTCGGTCTGTTAATTCACTTGGTGATGGTATCTTCTCCCCTGTACCATCAGCTTTACATCCGTCTCGGATTGTTCCAATTACGGGTTTAATTTTTTCAGGCAACCAGCAGTGACCAGTTTTATACTCATCTCCCCGGCCGTCTAAATCAAGGTGGAATTCAACCATTGTTGCACCCCAACAGTGCACGGCACGGTAAATAATCCCTTCATTCACACTATGATCTGACCAACCTGTATCGCAGCCGAAATGCCGTCTTATAGTTTTAATGGCAGCGAGATTGCATTCATTCAACGGAGTGGGATATCCCGAAACACAGTGCAACAAAGTGAGGTCATCACAGCCTGAACCGTGCAATATGTTAACGGCCCTCGATATCTCTTCCAGTGTAGCCATACCGGTAGAAAGTACTATCGGTTTTCCTGTCTGTGCACACTCTTTTAGCAAGTCATTCCACAGTAGTTCATAGGAGGCAATTTTGTAGAAATCAACGAATGGGAAAAGTTCCTCAACCGCCTTAATATAAAATGGAGTGCAGGAAAACTGAATATCCAGGGATTTGCAAAGTTTTGAAAGCTCAGGGAGGAAATCCAGAGGTAATTCCCAGTTCACACGGTCACGGTGATCTTTACTTCTTGAAAGAATCTCAGGTGCAAAAAGCTCCCCGACCCTGAAAAGCTGAAATTTTACCGCATGGCATCCCAGCCCTGCTGCGCATTCTATAAAGGAGAAGCATCTGTTTATATCCTTGTTGTGATTGCTGGAAACCTCGGCAACAAATTTTACTTCCATAGAAACCTTCCGTTATTTAAAATTTGGGTTTTTAACCCACCGTACGAATTCCATTATGCCGGTTTCGAAATCAGTATCAGGTGTATAGCCAAATAAGTGTTTTGCTTTATTAATATCTGCATAAGTGTACGGTACATCACCAGGCTGATTGGGAAAGTATTCAATATTAGCTTTGGTACCTGTGATTTTTTCTAAGCAACTAATTAACTCCATTAAAGTTACAGTACGGTTGTTTCCCAGGTTCACAATTTCATAGGGCGATGCGGTGTAGTCCATAGCTTCCCTGATGCCTTTAACAATATCGTCTATAAAGGTGTAATCCCGCCTGCTTGTCCCATCTCCATAAACCGGTATACGCTTGTTCTTTATCATAAGCTGTGTGAACTTGTGAATCGCCAAATCCGGCCGCTGCCTAGGACCATAAACTGTAAAAAATCTCAGTGCAATGAAACGTATACCATACAAGTGGCTGTATACGTGACCCAGTAATTCTCCTCCTACCTTGGTGGCAGCATATGGGCTGATAGGTAGCAATACAAGATCGTCCTCCCTCCAGGGGGAATTGGGGTTTATACCGTAAACACTGCTGGAAGATGCAAATATGAACTGTTTAACATTTAAATCTCTTGCTAGCTCCAACAAGTTTTGGGTACCTCTTATGTTCACGTCCTGATATAGTATAGGGTCGTTTATGCTAGGCCTGACTCCGGCCATTGCCGCCAGATGCACAATAGCATCGATTTTTCTGTCTGGTAGCAAACGTTTTAGTTGGTCTAAATCCCGGATGTCAGATTTTATTAAATGGTATCCAGTATGTGTAATATGAGATGCAACATTTTTTTCTTTGATAGCCATATCATAGAAGGAGTTAAAATTATCTACAACGGTTACCCACCAACCTTCGTCAAGAAGACGGTCAACCAGATGGCTTCCTATAAAACCAGCGCCGCCGGTAATAAGTGCATGTCTTTTTTTTGTTATGCTACATATATCGTTCATTCTGTCCTCCCGGGGAATCAATTATCTCCCTATTCCCAGATATAAGAATCCAGCCGACTTAGCATTTAGGGGGTTGTAAATATTTCTTCCATCAACTAAAACGGGATTGCGCATTCGTGCAGCCAGCTTTGTCAAGTCTATCTGCTGATAGACTTTCCACTCGGTTACCAAAACAACTGCATCACAGGCATCTGCAACATCGTAGGGATCTTTAACAAAATCAATCTCAAGCCCTTGAAATACTTCACGTGCATTATCCAACGCTACAGGATCGTGAACTCTTACATGGGCACCCAGTTCCAGAAGCGCATTGATAATATCTAGCGAGGGGGCATCCCTCAAATCATCGGTTTCAGGTTTAAAGGCAATGCCTAGTATGGCAATGGTCCTGCCCCGGAGTACCTTTAGGGCCATCTGAAGTTTTTCAATAACCACCTGCCGCTGCCGATTGTTAACCTGCCGAGCGGCTTCAACTACGGGCATATTGTAACCATAGTAGCTTGCCAGTGCAAGAATGGCAGAAGTATCCTTGGGAAAGCAACTGCCACCCCATCCCAAACCTGCCTGTAAGAAACGAGGGCCAATGCGTGGATCCATCCCAATTCCCCTGGCAACTTCTGTAACATCGGCCCCGACCCTTTCACAAAGGCCGGCAAACTCGTTTATAAAACTAATTTTTAAAGCCAGATACGAATTGGCAGCGTATTTAATCATTTCTGCGCTTGTCGGGTCGGTGGTTATTAGAGGAGGTAATGCAAAACCCTCAGGCCTTGGAAGAAAAGACGGCGATGAAAAAGTCTGTTCAAGAATTGGGCGGTATAGACGTCGTATCACATCTACTGCCTCCTGCTGTTCTGCGCCGACAATTATGCGGTCCGGATATAATGTGTCTCTTAGTGCCATTCCTTCGCGCAGAAATTCCGGGTTGGACCCTATATATACTGAGGCTGAAAGGTTCCTCTCCGTCAAAGTACGCTTGACCATATGCGTTAAACGTCGGTACGTGCCGATTGGAACTGTGGATTTAGTTACAATAACATATTTTCGCCCTTCCAAAAGGCTACAGGCAATTTCCCTGGCAACGGATTCAACATGCTTAATATCTGCATCACCGTTGGGTTTAGGTGGTGTGCCTACTGATATAATAATGATTTCGGAATTACCTACAGAATCTTTCATGTTTGTTGTAAACCGGATACTGTTTTTTAATTCACTAAGGAAAGTTTCCAAACCAATTTCATGGATTGGGCTGCGAGCCTCCGATAGGATGCGTATTTTTTCGGAATCGCTGTCAATACCAATAACATCATGTCCGATGTAAGCTAAGGAAAGCGCAGTGGTTAATCCAACATAACCCACGCCTATAACAGCAACATTCATATTATTCACCTGCAAAATATTAGTAGATAAAACTATAAATTAGAGACTCATACAATTGCCAATCACCCATTTTACTGTAGAAACAGTTTTTTCAAATTCACTATCGGTCATTTCTGGGAACAAGGGCAGGCTTAAGCACCTTTCATAATAACTTTCAGCTCGAGGGCATAAGCCTTTGCGGTACCCCAGCTTTTTATAATAGGGGTGGTAATAAACCGGAATATAATGCACCTGAACTCCGATTCCTATTTCCCTCAATTTATAAAAAATTGCTTTTCTATAATCCCTTAAGTCAGACTTAAGAATACCCACACATAAGTGCCAGGCTGATTTTCTTTCCTCTTTTTCAACCAGAAGCTGTAATGATTCAAATTCCTTGAATGACTGCCTGTACCAATCCATTAACTGCCTTCTTCTGTCGATAAAACTATCAAGCCTGCGTAGCTGCGATAAGCCCAACGCGCTCTGAATATCTGTTAAGCGGTAATTGTATCCTAATTGCTGCATCTCATAGTGCCATTCTCCCTGGTAACTTAAAATCTGGTCAGGGTTTTTGGTGATGCCGTGTTCTCGAAATAGGCGTATCCGTTCATACAACGACACATCATTGGTTACAACAGCTCCACCTTCTCCGGTTGTCATATTCTTGACGGGATGAAAACTGAAGATTGTGGCGTCCGAAATGGAGCCTATTTTTTTCCCTTTATATTCAGAGCCCATGGAGTGGCAGGAATCCTGAATAATAAATATTCCCTGCTCACTGCAGGCGTTGATAATGTTGTCTATATCTGTGGGTTGACCTGCGAAGTCAACAGGCACTACAGCCTTTGTTTTGCTATTAATCATTTCCTTTAATAAATTGGAATCAATATTTGCAGTATCTTCCTCTATATCACAAAATGCTATATTTGCTCCGCAGTACAGGGCTGCATTAGCAGTTGCCGCAAAAGTTATGGGAGATGTTATAACGGTGTCTCCAGAACCTATACCCAGGGAATAATAAGCCGCATGCAAGGCAGCTGTTCCACTGGAAAAGCTGACGGCATGTCTTACTCCACAATATGAGGCAAGGGCTTTTTCAAACTCTAAGACCTTAGGGCCCTGTGTGAGCCATCCTGATTTTAAAACAGCTACAACTTCAGAAATATCTTCATCCGAAATAGATTGTCGACCGTATGGGATATAACTCATCAGAATTCATCAGTCCCATCGCTATTTACTAAGTCAATTAACTTACTGGAAGATAACCAGTCACTATTCTCAGAGCTGTTATAAGAGAAATCTCCCCGCAGTGGGGTTCCTTCTTGCCACGAATCCCTACTCCAGGTTCTAAATTCCGGTGTTATTACATAGAACTGTCCGACATCCAGAGTATGCCTAGCTTCATCTGGGGAAATAAGAGTTTCACTGATCTTTTCTCCAGGCCTTATACCGGTAATCTTTATATTGCACTCAGGACAGATGGCCTTTGCCAGGTCGGTTATTTTCATACTGGGGAGTTTTGGGACAAAAACTTCCCCGCCATGCATTCTGTCCAAACAATGAAGAACAAATTGAACCCCCTGATCCAGGGTGATCCAGAAACGAGTCATACGCTCATCGGTAATTGTAAGTTGCTTATTATGGGCTTGCCTTAAAAACAGAGGAATTACACTGCCTCTGCTTCCAACCACATTCCCATAACGTACAACGGAAAATTTAGTCTGACCAGCAGCATAAGCGTTTCCGGCTATAACCAGCTTTTCCAGGCACAGCTTGGAAGCTCCATAAAGATTTACGGGATTAACCGCCTTATCAGTGCTCAGCGCTATAACTTTCTTTACTCCACAGTCAATGGCGGCATCGATAACATTTTGAGTGCCTATTACATTTGTTTTTATGGCTTCAAAGGGGTTGTACTCTGCGGCCGGCACCTGTTTCAGCGCTGCTGCGTGTATTATGTAATCTACCCCGTGAAAAGCTCTCAGTAACCTCTCCTTGTCCCTTACATCACCTATAAAAAAACGGAGGGACTGGTACTCCTCAGGGCTGAATTCTTGCTGCATTTCGTATTGCTTCAATTCGTCCCTACTCAAAACTATTAGTTTTCTCGGTGAGTACTTGGTTAGTACCGACTGTGTAATTTTTCTGCCAAAAGATCCAGTGCCGCCTGTAATTAAAAGAATTTTGTTATCTAACAATGTTAGCCTCCGTTCTTCCTATTTTCTAAAATTGAGACTGTCTTTTATTAGACTGACGACCCTTTGGCATGCAAGTCCATCAATCTTGTATAAATACTTTTGTATGTATTTATCTCTGTTTTCCTTTAGTAGTGAATCATCATCCAACAGCATTTGTATTGATGCTGATAGTTCCTCTGGATTATTTACGCCATATCCAACGCCTTCACTAACAAAAAAATTGTCCTTGATATTTTTGCAGATGTCAAAGATTAATATAGGTTTGTTTAGTGCAACTGCTTCCATTGCAGTGGTTGAATTGCGTGTAATCAATAAATTGCAAAAGCATAAATGCTCATATGTATCAGAATTTCTAGGAACCAAAAAAACATTTTCTGAATTCTTTATATATTTATTGATAGTATTAAGGTGGGTTTTTTTATCCCTGGGATGTGGTTTAATGATAAGAATGCTCTTCTTTATCTTATATACAGAGTCTACAATAGCTTTAAGCAGAATGAGGTTATCTTGCTCACTCATATCATGAAATGCTGGTGCCCACAAAAAAATATTATTATGTTCCTTCAGCCCATACTTTACCATATAGTCCTGCTTGGAGTAAAAATCAGTTATTTGGGAAAAAATATCATATCTTGGCTGTCCTGTTACAACAATATTTTCGTCGCTATATATGCTTTTTTTTAATAACAGCTCCTTGTGATGTATACCATACACAAATGTTTTGTCAGGAATAAATTTATTAAGCGATTGAAAATATGTCTTTGTATCATTTGTATCACTTTTTGGTAAAATATAATCATAGTGTCTGGGATGAATAATCCCATGCTGTATCTCCATTGTAGGTATTCCTTTAAGTTTACCGGTAAGTGCAACTGCTCTACCAAGTACAGAAGTTGCACATGTCATTAATACTAAATCAGGCTTCTCTAAATCAATAACTCTTTTCATGGTCTCAATATAAAGTATTGGGAGAAACGTTTCGTAATTATATATTGATTCAAAATAGTTATAAAGCAATCTAAATAATCCACTGTTTTGGACGTAATCGGAGAGACTATCTTTAAAAACATTTGTGCTGTTTAATTGTTGCCACTCCTTCCTGTAGTTAAGGGAAGATGATTTTGCATCATGTATTAATGAAGGCGACAAATATGCTTCTATAGGCCTCCATAAGTCTCCTTCCAGTTTTCTTTTTTTGAGCATAGTCTTTATGTCCAACGTAAAACTTAAATCATTATCAATACCCACAACATCTATTTGCAGCTCTTTTAATTTTTTAATAATAATCCCTAGCATGGGATCCATTATGCCATTATTTTTGAACTGTTTCGGAATTGGGTAGTCTCTCCAATAACTTGTGTAGCTTACCACTATAACTTTTAATGGACGATTATTACCTTCTTTTCTTTGACAGGGCACTAATAGCTTAGCTGTAATATGCCGTAACAAAGACAATGAAGATAGTAACGAAAGTGCCCCCTTTAACTTAATATATCTTGCGACTCTGCCAGGGTTACTTCCTGCTGTAAAGGATTTGTTAATATAACGGTGAATAATAAAACAAAATCCCGGTTCAAAGAACCACCACAAGGGAATATTGTTATAGTTAAGCTGAATATCATTCTTATAAGAAAATTCATTTACCCATTTTACTACATCTTTTACCTCCATATTTTGATGCCTCCGGTTGTATAAATAATATTTTTACTCATATCTATTTCTCCGCTTATACTTGCTTGTCTGTAATAAAGATATCCATCTTTAATCAATCTTGGTTCGTTAATAATGTAACTGGCTTTTATTCCTGCAAGGCTCAATAACCTTATAACGCTCAGCTTATCCGCAAAGGTTCTAACTTCCTTGTTGCGATTCTCTTTTAACCATAGTGCTCCATGTTTTTCTGTATCATGAACGTAAAAATTCTCGTAATCTGTTCCACTAGAAGTAAGCACGATGGATCCGGGGACTCCATAATACTGCTGGAAAAGACCGCTAACACATAAATAGTAAGGAATTATAATAATAAGTACTACATAATAAGGTTTAATCCTGACAGACACATATTTCCTTAAAATCAAATTACAACCGTGGCTTATAAAAAATGAACCAATAATAAAAAAAAGAGATAAAATCAAATTTGTTAACGCAAATATCCTTAACATGCTGTAATCTTTGGAGAGAAACGGCAGTATCAATGTTGCAAGCAACAACCAAATACAAATTAATGCAAATAAAAGGTAATCAACTTCTATTCTGTTATGTAAAAATTGTGACTTTCTAGTGGTATTGTTAATAGATAGCATTTGTTTGTAATTTAACATTGTTAATAGTACACCAATCCCTGTACAAATCAACATAAACCAAGTAAAAAAGTATTCAATTTGAGAAGGTATGTTTTTTGAAAATATATTTCTGCCCAATAAAGCATGTACTTCACCTGATCGAACCTCATCAATAAATATGTTATTTAGATTGCCTATTACTTTGGAAAAAAAGTGAACTCCCGAGTCGAATGGTATTACTGTTATTTGTGAGTACCAGAAAAAAATAAAAATAAAGAATAAGATTAAAAATGTAAAAGTAATATTTCTAGGTGGTAACTTAATTAGCATTGTATTTAGTAAAAACGCTAGAAATATTATGAAAAAAAATATATATGAAGTAGAATAATGAGAGATTACACTCGAACTTATAAAGATTATTGCCAAAGCCCTTTTACTAATCAAAGATATACGATCATTAAAAAGCACCATTAAGACAAGAGAAAAAAACAAGATTGAAATATTTGTTCGTGGATTTGAAGCCGTGCTCACAAAGCTATATTGGAAAATAAAGAAGATAGATGTTAGAAATCCGTAGAATGCTCCTATATATCTTTTCGTCAGAACATAAATAGCTAACGGACTTATTGAACAAATCAAAGAGAATAGAATTTTATACAACAATTCTGCATCAATAGCCGTAAATTGAAAATATACGGTGGGTAAAATGGAAATACTAATACACGCGTCTAGCACATTTTTCTCAAATAATTTCCAATGGTGACTGTCATTGGTTAATTGAAAAAGGTAATACTCGTGGTGGATATCAACACCTATTAAGTGATTAGATCTCAAGGCAAGAACTAAAATTATTGAAAGACTAATAAAATATATAATTAACGGGTATGCTTTTTCGGTTATATTTTCGTTATTAAAAGATGCCAAAATAACGTACAATGCAATTAAAACATATAAAAAGATTAAGGTATAATTTAATCTATAATTATTCATAATATATGTTCCCATTACACTAATAATTGGAAACAGCAATGCCATAACCAAAAAAAGTTTCTCTGTGCTAGAAAAATTTGGCGTATCAAGATGAATTATCTTTCCCTTTTTTCTAAAATTGGTAATCAGTAGAACAATTAACGTAAAGTCAAAGGCAATAAGCAAGTAGTCAATTAAAAGAGGATTTTGGTTGCCCAATGCTAAAAATGTCTGGTTAATAATTAGTGGAAGTAACATTAAAAAGGAGATGCTCAGTCCAGTCGAAATAACTGCTTTTTCCAGTAAATGCAGGCAATCTAACTTAAAATAGCACAATAACAATGCGCCCGGCAAAAAAGTTAAGAAAAAGAAGCTAAGAATTTGCCTATACACTGGGATATCAAAAACAACAACTATATTTACAAGTAAAATAAATGAAAGCACTGATGCAAATACGTACTTAGTTTTTAATGTCATGGTTAGTTCCTCATGTCAGCAATTTACCATAAACAGAAACTTATTTCCTTAAGCAGAGCTTTTTAACTAGATTGTTATTTAGTTCCCTGTAAAAATAATCTCTTATTTCATCGTCATCCACACGTTCCCTTTTAAGTTTAAAAGAAACTAAATAACCATATAGATAAGCCAACCCTATATAATATGGAAAACAGAAACATAGTGATATGCCCGATAAAATTGCGTTAACCGGATGATAGTGTAGGTAGTTATCAGCTTCCCCTCTTTTGATATAGCCGTGCAATAGTCCTTTACGAGTCAAAACGGGCCGGGCGTGAAATCCTGATGTGTCTTTTATTTTAACTGTCTTCCAACCTCGATTTATGGCTTTTATGTCAAAAATTGTCTCGTGCCTCGGAACTACCGGATAATCCTCAATAGAATCTAGGCATTCTTTTCGGTAAAGTCGTGCTCCTCCCCTTGGATTAGGTCCCTCAAAGTCTTCTTTATGTTCTTCATGAAGCAATCCGCTGACTACACCACATTTGCGGTTTTGCTTCATATACTGAAGGAGAACCGCAAAGTAATCATTATTCAGTAAAATATCTGCGTCTAAAACACCTATGAATTGAATATCTATATTACTTATTTCAATAAGTTCTTTTGCATGTCTAATGCCTTCCTTCACAACAAAACCGAATTTAGAGTTAAACCCCATGTCAACTTCATTTAGCTTAAAAACCTTGATCCAGGATACGTTATTTTCAAAGTAACTAATTATCTTTGGGGTGTCATCACAACTATTGTCATCAACAATCACCCAAATAGCAGGTTTTAATGATTGGTTAATAACTGATTGTATAACATTAGTAAGGTTTTTTGCTTCATTCTTTACTGGAGTTACCAGTACATACATATATAAATCACCTAGATTCCCTTGGCTAGAACTGTAAATTCAGCCGCAATATTTTCCCAACTTATTCTTTCTTGAATATTACTTTGATAAGCTTTTCGAGTATCCTCAGTATGATCTGAACTAATAATCTCCTTCATTAAGACAGCTAACTCACGAAGATTGCCTTCCCGATAAGTTAATTGTTCACCATAGGGAATCTTTTCGTTTATATTTGGGCTGTCCGACATTATTACTGGTAAACCGCATGAAAGGGCTTCCAGCATGCTTATTGAAGCGTCTGCCGGCCATATGGCCGCATCCGCAGCAGAATAAAACTTTGGCAATTCGTTATTGTGAACAGAATCATGCCAAATAAATTTATCATTAAGATTTTTTAATTTTATACTTCTTTTCAAATTATCAATGTAAAGACTGACACCACTTCCAATGATTAGAAATCTTACTTTATACATACTAAGTAATTCGGCAACTTCAACCAGAAAATGAATCTTCTTTAAAGGAATTATTTTGCCGGTGTAGATAAATAAAGTTTCATCATCTGATATTCCATAAGAATTTCTTATTTGAGAACGCGAGTGGCTATCAAATTTAAAAATATTTACATCTGCTCCCATATAAATTACTTTTATATTGTTAGTAGGGATCCCGTATACTTTGTTCATAAATACTTTTGATGCATCGCCGACGGCAACAAAGGCCTCTGCATTTCTTTGAATAATTTTAGAAAAAGTATGTTTAAAAAAGGGGTAAAGTATTTTAAGTTTACTACGACTGAGATTAAATGTCATATGGTCGTCATAAATCAGCTTTAAATTAAATTTTCTTTTAATAAGCGCTAATCGGATTGAATTAATGCATGCTATGCCATGAATATAGACTACATCTGGCTGCAGTTCATAAATTTTATCAACGAGACCGATAAGCCAGATTGCATTTGGTAACTCAAATAGTGTTCTAAGACGCCAGACATTAATATTCTCCTCAGTAAAAAAACCAGAACCCTTAATTCTTTTTGCTAAAACTGCAGAAACAATTGGACTATATCGATCAGATGTAACTACAAATATTTCATGGCCCTGTTTTGACTGTTCCTTGGCCAGAAAGGTTTCCTGGTAACCTAGTTGTGGCTGAAAGTAGTCTATTACATGAACGATCCTCAGCCTACTCACCTCTAATATCATGGCATTTTATTGTAAGTAAAAGAACGCATACAAACTGACATATACAGTTGTTCAAGTTTTGTAGCTATGCCTAACCATGTGTAGTGTACATTAACAAAATCTTTACCTTTTAATCCTATTTCATGTCTATATTTATCATTGTTCAGGAGATAAACAATGGCATTTGATAAATCTTCCCTGTTGTAGGGAACTACGTATAAATTGTCTTCTAGATCTTCCAATCTATCAACAGCAAATGTCGTTATTATAGGTATTCCACAGGCCAAAGCTTCCAAAAAAGTGACCGGAAATCCATAGAACATGGGGGTTACAAAAATGTCACTATCTACGAGAACTTCAAGTTTTAATGTATCAAACAGCGGTCCGGTAAATATAACATCTTTTATAATCCTAGCTTCGGCTATTTGAGTTTTTAAGATATTTAAATGACCATCGTCTGGGCCAACAATTACTAATTTCACATCACAAAATCTTTCTTTAACAGAGGTAAAAGACTGAATAAGAAGATCTATACCTTTTGTTTTATGAATCCTTCCCAAGTAAAGAATAATCCTTTCAGAGTCCTCAATACTAAGCTTTTTTCTGAACTGCCCTCTTGAGGGGAGATATTTAAACTTTTGCTGGTCAATGCCATTGGGAATTATCTCTATTTCAGATCCACTGCTCAAGAAATTATAGTCCACGGATTCTTTATTCGATAACGCTAATAGTTGGGCAGATTTCTTTAAAATATTAGTTCCATAAATATAGTCATATATTTTTTTGAGTGGAACTTTTATATTGGCATGTGGTAAGTCACCATGAGCTTGAACAACGTAAGGAATATTGAATTTTTGTGCGTAGAAACTGGTTATTTGGTTTTGGTATGTACGAAAATCATGTAAATGAATAATGTCGAATGAATTAATATTACTGTTAAGCCAATTTTTCATCGAGGGAGATACTAAATAAAGACCAGCGTTAATAACGCATTTAAAAGGTATTACCTTTACATTTTCCCTTTCGATAGATAAAGAATATTTCTGATCGAATTCAAAGTCAGTAGTAATTATTGTAACCAAATTACCACGTCTAGCTAAATATTTAGAAAGATTATAGCAAACATTTACGTCCCCTCCTCGCATGGGCGTAAAGTAAGGTATAACATGAAGAATGTTCATAATAAGGCCCTAAATGCTATTTCACAAGCACAAGTTATTTTGTCCCAATCATTTTCTTGCACAAATTTCCATGCATTTTGGCCTTCATTTTTTATACTATTGGCATCAATTAATTCAATTGCCTTATACAAGACATCTTCTGATCTATCTACGTAAAAAACACCATTACCCATGCCAAATTCCATCATAACACCTGGAAGCTTTGTTGCTATAATAGGTTTACCAACAGCCATATATTCATACATTTTTATAGGAACTATGTCTTTCATTATTTCGTTGTTATAGGCAGGTAGGAGGCAAATGTCAGAAGCAGCTATGAAATCAGGTATCCTGTCATACGGTTGTTTCCCTGTAAGTATTAACTTATCGCCAAGATTAAGGTCCTGGTGAATTTTCTTTATATCTTGGTAGGCATCTCCATCACCAACAACTAATAATTTAAGTTTGGGATATTCATTTCTAAGCCTTGCTAGTTCTATGGCAACTTCTTTGAGACCAGAAAAGTGATAGATCCAACCCATAAAAAATAGAACAATATCATCTTTTTCCAGTCCATACTGCTCTCTTATCTTATTACCGTCCAATTGTGGGTTAAAACGGGCCGAATCAATTCCGGCCCGTATAACAGATGTCTTTTGTGAGTCTGCTCCCATTTGCACAGTATATTCCTTAAGACCTTCGTTAATTGATATAACCAAATTGGCCTTACAAATGTTTAGCCTCTCAATAATTTTTCCAAGGGGTTGAAGAAATATAAAAGGTACCAACCTGTGTTCTATATCTATGGCGTAATATATTGTCGGTATATTCTTTTTCGCAGCCGCCCTAAAAACCAGATATGTAGTCAATATATCATTGCTGATAATTAAGTCAGGCTTAAACTCAGCGAGTTGTATATTGATTTCTTTTGAATATGTAAATAACATTGATACGTAGTCTAAAACGGGAATCTTAAGGATCCCTGGACGTATTACCGTCAACTTAACTTCATCGAAAATCCTTGAAGATAGAAAAACCTGCCGTTTTGAGTAAAGTTCCCTCTTTCCTTCTGACTGCCAGAGAATCTCATAATCAATAATTCTAATATGATGACCTCTTAAAGCCAGTCTTTCTGCTATATGAGTATGTTGAATTGGATTACGCCTAATCCAATCGGTGTCTTGGACTATTAATATCTTCATTTTTTTCACTCAATAATCACTTCGCTATAGAAATTTTTTATTACATTAGGTAGAATTATTTTCCTATATCTAATTAAGACCTTGTCCACCTGCTCTTTAGTAACATCCAATTCCTCAAAATCTTTTAAAAGCGTAGGTACTCTTGGTCTGCGGTCCGAATCGCACTTAACTATAGCATCCTCACGGGTTATTTGACCATCTCGAATCATCTTACTATATATTTCATCATGCTCAGTAAATCCTACCAGTTTATAGTACAAATAATTTATTAGGGGATATGCTCCGTCATCAATACGCCATGTTGTTGTGGTGTCAGGTGCGCCTTTCCAGTCTAATTCCTGAATGATTGTTGTAACTATAGATCGCTCATTCCAATGAATAAAATCGTAAAATCCTATCGAGTCAACATTTTTGGGTCTCAATGCTGCTTCAAAAAAGTAACCGACAATACCCTCTAAATATTCCTTTAATATTGAAAACTTTAGGTTATTCGGATTCTTCAGGTACTCAATTGCAAACAAGAACAGCAATTTAAAGGTGTCATATTTTGTATATTTTCCGTAGTCATCAGGAAAAACTCCAAGAAAGCCAGTTTTAAAATGGTCGTGTTCGAATGCACTGGTGCCAATAATATTTCCTCCGATAACTAGGGGGATGTTATTGGCGTTTGCATAATTGGCTATCTGTAAGTTCATTGTTTTATCGCCACTGTTAAGAACTGGAACTATTGTATTTATAGATGGTTTCTTTAGCCAACCATGAAATTTTAATTTGACATTTTCTTTAGCTGTTTCTATCTTTTTCTCATCTCTGAGGACAACACGTTTTACACCCAATACCTCAGTTGTTTTTGCGATATTGCGTTCACCCTCGGATGTAATGAACCCACTATCATATGTTAATGCAAGTGCCCTCATTTTATACTTTTTTACAATTTGGTACAAGATATATGCACTGTCTCTGCCACCACTCAAACCAACAATGCAATCATATTTATCCCCTTTATTCCTATACTTGTTTAGTAAACGTTCTAATTCACCTTCACCTTTTACTGAAAACTCAATAGCGTTATGGCAGTATTTACAGACACCATTCTCATCAAAGCTGATTCCAGGAAAAGTTTCAGGTAATATACATTTTGTACACCTATTCATTTTGGGGAAGTAATTCTTTTCAATTTCGTTGTTATTTACTTTCATTATTTTCACTTTCATCACCCTCTCATTTTAATGAATTCAATAGCACAACGATGTCGTAACAAGATAACTTATTATAAAATATGAATAAGATTAAGCATCATTGCTTTCTAAGACATCGACGCCATTGTCGAGGGCAGAACACATAACTTATATGTATTAGTTCATTTATACCCCCTAACCGCTGATGACATTCCAGGGTTAAAACTTGCGCTGGTCTCGATTAAATCCCAGTTAAGTTTAAACCACTCGATAGTTTTTAATAATCCATCGGTGAAACTCATACTCGGCTTATACCCAATTAAGTCATCAGCCTTGTCAACACACGCCTGAAGGCGGCTTTTGGTATCCCACTTTCTTCTTGAGGTAAACATTATACCGCTGTTATTCTTCGCTATACTATTAATAATCATTGCTAGGTCTATAATTTTTGTTTCTACACCGGATGCAAGATTGAATTCTTGACCAATTGCATTTTCATAATATCCTGCACGAAGTAGACCATCAACTATGTCTCCTACATAAGTAAAATCTCTGGTTTCTTCACCGCTGCCAGTGATAGGCAATTCCTTCCCCTGTAGTGCCCAGTATATAAAATTCGGAATAACATTACGATATTGGCCTGGGACTTCTCCAGGTCCATAGGAGTTAAAAAACCTTGCCCTTACAGTAGGTAGACTGTAATGGTTTTGAAAGAAATTACAATAAAGCTCACCAAGCATTTTTGTAACCTGATAGGGGGAACTTAAATGAATTGACATAAAGTCTTCCTTTAAAGGTAATGGAGCAGAGCTCCCATAAATAGAGCATCCTGAAGATGCATATATAAAACGCTCAATACTTATCAATTTTGAATACTGTAGTAATTTAAGCGTACCTAACCCATTAGTTAAAAGGTCTGACTCAGGATGATCAATCGAATTTTGATTCGCAAATAGGGCTGCTAAGTGAAATACTATTTGCGGCTTTTCAAAAAAAACTCTTTTCAATTCAATTTCATCTAAAATACTTCCTTTTATGAACAAAACATTAGGTAGAGAGGGTATATTCCACTGGTAAGAAGATGACAAATCATCTAATATAAGAATCCTTGCGTCCAAGTCAGACAATTTTTTGGTCAAGTTACTCCCTATAGCACCAGCACCACCGGTTACGAGAACAGTTTTACCACTGTAATAAGAGAGATAATTATCCAATTTGCATTCTCCTCAAAGCATTTTTAAACTATTTTTCAGGGAAGAAGAACTATACGCAGTACAATTTTTTCATCCACTCGATAGTTATCTTAAGTCCTTGATCCAGCGGAACTTTAGGTTCATGACGTAAATCACGCCGAGCTTTAGTAAAATCAATCCTCTTAACTCTTGTTGTAAAAGGTTCACCCTCTTTATAAGTCACAAGGTTATCGCCTTTTCGCAAATATTTCAGTATTAAGTCGGAAACAGTTTTAATGTCTACTTCCCAATCCTCACAACTGCCGACATTATAAACTTCACCAGGAATAAAATTATCCAATATGTTCGCAAATGTAAGGCATGTATCCTCAACATAATCAAATATTCTCTTGTGCCCCAAATACACAGTATAAGGATTATTATTGATTGCTTTGTATATAAATTGAGGAATAACTCCTCTATATGGCGTATAGTGTTCATGAGGTCCATACGCATTCACTGGCCTAACTCTAACAGATTCAGTACCAAACATATCCGCCGAATTAAGAACCTGCATTTCACCAGCCCATTTGGTAATTGCGTAATCATTCATTTGCTTAATAGGAACTGTATCCATTACAGATTCAGACATAACTCCGTCATAATCCCCGTATACTTCTGCACTGCTAAAAAAAATAAGTCTAAACCTATATTTTTCCTGAAGCCTCAGGATGTTCTTTGTTCCAATTATATTGGTGAGCCATAATTGTTCATAATGATCCTCACCATTCCATCGTCCATATTCAGCAGCAAGGTGATAAACGTAGTCAAATTGTCGTGTCTCGAATATGCGCTCCAGCTGCCTATATTTGGAAACATCGCTTCTAATATAATTATCTAATGAAGAATTTAATAGGTCACATACCCATACCTCATGACCTCTCTTTTTAAGTTCAGGAACAAGATTAGAGCCAATAAATCCTGCCCCTCCCGTCACTAATACTTTCACTCCACCGCGCTCCTTTTAAATTTTACTTGATAGGTCCAGGTTTTATTGCATTTAATCTCCAAGAATACTTAGGAATCAACCTAGTTACCCTAAATAAAACACCAAACCCATGAACTATCGGGCTTCTTTTAAGACCGTTATCGTAATTCGTAGTTATTGGAACCTCAGACACTTTCAGCATGTGTCTTTTTGCTAAAAACTGCATTTCTGACTCAACTGCAAGTCCTTCTTCCGTAAATTGCAGACAGTTTATTGCCTTATGAGATAAAGCCCTAAATCCACTTTGAGAATCGCTTACTTTTATACCACAACCAATATTGGTTGCTATATTCAAAACTGTTTGCCCCAGCATGCGGTATTTTGGTATTTTATTGTTTTTCATAAACCTTGAACCTATTACCATGTCAGCGTGGCCGTTTAGAACTGGCATAATTAAATTTGGTATTTCATTTGGGTTGTGTTGGCCATCCCCATCCAAAAAAACGAGGATGTCTGTTCCAGTACGCCTTGCGTATGATAAAGCAGTATTTAAAGCCATACCCTTGCCCTTGTTGATATGGTGATTAATCAATGATGCTCCGCTTTTTTTGGCAACATCAGAAGTATTATCAGTAGAACCATCATTAATTACTACTACTTCGTCAACATATTTGATGGTTTCTGAAGCTACTTCATAAATAAATTTTTCTTCATTATAGGCAGGTATGGCTGCCAGGATTTTAAGTTTATTAGCTGTTGTTCCCACATTATACCTCTTTCGAAATTACCAGAGGTTGTATATACATAAAAATAACAATAACTAGGCCTCAATCCTGGACTTCAGTCGCTCCCTTGACTCAAAGATATCCAACGCCGCAAACGCAAACCTCTGCAACCAAGGCCCCGCACTAAACAAATGCCTCGCCAACCACGAAGGATAATCAATATCCCCATACCTGGCAATCAACTTCCGCCACCTGGGCCGGTTCAAAAACCTCAACAGATTGTCCAAATCCCTGTCCCTCATATTCCCATAAACTTCCCGATGCTTGATGCTTGATTGAAACTCAGACCTGAACTCACTCTCCCACAGCATCTGGTACTCTGAAAGGAAATTGTCGGACAGGTGGTCCCGTTTCAGTGCCTCGCAGGCCACCATAGAGCACAGATTAGCGCCCCTCAAGCCGGTGTATATCCCGCCGCCGGACATGGGCTTGACCTGGGAGGCGGCGTCTCCCACCAGAAGGGCGTGGGAGGAGTATATTTTTCTCATGGGGCCGAAGGGGACTGATCCGCCTGTGTATCTGATTTCCCTGTAGCCCTGGAAGATGGAGGGGAAGTGGTCGGCCATATTTTTAAAGTAATATCTTGGGGAACGGTTACTGAAAAGGCTGCCGACACCCACCCTGGCCAGTCTTTCAGTCAGTGGAATAACCCAACCGAACCAGCCCGGGGCTATGCTTTGACCAAGAAATATTAAAACCTCGTCGGGGTTGAGGCTGTTTAACTCAATATCCCCGGCGTACATATTGACCCTGGATTCGGCCGGGGGCAGTCCCAGCCATTTGGCCACCCTGGATTTGACTCCGTCGGCCCCTATAAGAAGGCGGCAGGTAAGGTTTAACTGTTTTCTACCGGTGTTGATATTTACCCTGAAGCCGGCGGGAATCCGGGTTAATCCGGTAACCCGGGCATCGGTAATTATTTCGGCGCCCGCTTTTCGGGCCTGATCAGCAAGGTGACGGTCGAAGGAGGCCCTGTCCACTGCCTGGGCGTACACCTTTTCACCGGTGATGGAAAGCTGGCTGCCCAGTGAGGAGATTATCCTGCTGCTGCTGTATTCTTTTAGAATAAGGTCTTTGGGGGCCGAGGCCAGGGCCATGGTGCGGGGCGAAATTA
>LADL02001001.1_pt1 | contig 33785 bp, 32 predicted proteins | sample 619721 | NCBI WGS metagenome assembly LADL02 (sample SAMN03397408, study PRJNA257561) | rock porewater metagenome | biome: terrestrial; feature: Opalinus Clay rock; material: porewater; isolation source: Opalinus Clay rock porewater BRC-3 borehole | place: Switzerland: Mt Terri URL, St-Ursanne ...
GCGCTTGTGGTCGACGGAGGCCTTTCGACCTCGCACCCGGTTGCGCGCCAGGACTACGGCATGACGGCGTGCTAGCGCGCCGCCGCTTGCGCCGGAACGGGCTTGGCGGCGCGCTGCGCCAGCACGATGGCGACCCCACCCAGAGTTGCGGCGGAGGCGATCAGCAATCGGACGGTGACGTGCTCCGAAAGCACGACCACACCGCCGAACGCGGCAATGATCGGAACCGAAAGTTGGACGACAGCGGCGCGGCTTGCGGTCAAACGCGGCACGGCCGCGTACCACACGACGTAGCCGCATCCTGAGGTGACGGCGCCCGACGTGATGGCGAGCGCGAGCCCCCCGGTTGAAACATTGAGATCATGTAAACTCAGGACACTGACGATCAGCATCAACGGCACGGCATAAAGAAAGTTGCGTGCCGTAGCGGACAACGGATCCGCCGCGCCCTTGCCGAGCAGCGAATAGACGCCCCACGCGGCCCCCGCGATCGCCATCAGTGCCGCACCCAGCGGGTCGGGCGCGCTTACTCCGGGAAGGACGAGATAAACGAGCCCGCACACCGCGAGCGCGAGTCCGGCCCACGACACGAGCGAAAAATGTTCGCCTTTGCGCAGGGCGAACACGAACATCGTGAGCTGCACCGCGCCGAACAGGATCAGCGCGCCGGTCCCGGTCGCGAGCGAACGGTAAGCGAACGCGAAAAATGCCATATAGGTGAATAGCATCAAGGCCGAACGCCACCCCGCGCCGCCTTCATTGCGCGTGTGCCGGCGCGCCAGCATGATGAGCAGGAGTGCCAGCGCACCCGATGCGACCCGGACGGTGGCGAAGGAGGCGGGGTCGATGAGGTCGCGCCCCAGTGCCAGCCGGCACAGCAGTGAATTGGCGGCGAACGCCACCATAGCGATCGCCGTGAGCGCGACCGCGCGCGTGTCGATCCCTTTGACCGGTCCGGACATCTTACAATTCTCCCCGAGCGCCCCGGGCGGCCCCTCGGTGCCCCCGGGGATCTAGACCGCCGCATCCAAAGACGATTTGAACCTCAAAGCTTGCTGGACAGCCGCTCCCAGAATTCGGCGCGATCGTTGGTGCGCGGAAACGGTTCGTCCGGGACCGGGAGGCCGAGAAAGCTGCACAGCGGTCCCCATCCGTCTTTCGCCTGAAAGGACAGTAGCTGACCTGCCGGGATTACTGCCTTCACCGCATCGTTGTGATCGATGAACGCCTTTGTCAGCCCGGCGCTATCGAGGCCATCGGGGAAGCCGTCCTTCGCGATGATCGTGCTCGCCATATTGAACCATTCGCGCATTTCCTCGGGAATGCGGTCGCGCCCTGCGAGGACCTTGTAGACCGTCTGCGAGAAACTTTCCGTCCAGCTTTCCGGGCTGCGCGTCGTCAGCACGAACTTTGCCGATGGATAGAGCACCGCGAGGTCGCGAAAGAAACCCGCCGTCGGCCAGTCGACGGCGCTCTTGTAGCCGCTGAAAATGGCGTTCCAGTCTGGGCGACCGGCCACTGCCGCGGCCCAGAGAGGGACCTGCGCGGCCATATTCTCAAGCACATCTTCCATATGGTGACACGGCCCCAGCCCCAGACGATTGAGCGCGAGCTTGAGCGAACGCGTCCCGGTTCGCCCCACTCCTACACCGATGACCTGAAGCGTCATGACTTCCCCCGTGCCGGACCGTATGGTTGGCCGGGAGGTTAGCGCAATTTGCGTGGACACGGCGAGCGTTATCGCGGCAGGCCGGGCGTGCTGGGCGGTGCTACGTCTGCGGCCTCTCGAAACCGCGGATATACGTCTCGATCAGATCCGGGTCGAAGATTCGGCCGTCGAAGAAGCCGTCGGGACCGAGTTGAAGCCGTCCAGTCGACGAGGCGACCGGCGTCTCGCGCACGAGGGCCCCTTCCACCTTGGCGCTTGCGTTGGGAAGCGCGACGCCGATCGGCGCGAGGGCGGCCCGGTAAATGTCCGGGCGGTAACTGCGCCGCGCGATATCGACCGCTTGCGGTGAGTAGGTCGTTTGACCCCAGCGCACCATCTGACTGAAAAACCACAAGGCATGACTGACCCAGGGGAACGTCGCGGCGCGTCGCGAGAAATAGAGAAAGTCCGGGACGGCCACAGGGGCATCTTCGCCGAGCACGATCCGACCCGTCAGGCCCGGCAAGAGAACGCCGGGCGAAACGCCAAGCAGGTCCGGTCGCGAGAGCAGCTCCGCGAGCGCGGGCCGGTTGCCGGGCTCGTCGCACCACACCGAGGCATGATGGAGCGCGCGCAACAGCGCCGCCACGGTATCGGGCGCGCTGTCGGCGAACTCGGCGCGCATCCCCAGGACTTTTTCCGGGCTTGAGCGCCAGATCGCAGATTTTGTGGTGGCGATCCTGCCGACCCCGGCTGCGACCGCCGCGCTTGACCACGGTTCGCCCACGCAATAGCCGTCGATGCGACCGCTGCTCAGGGCATCGACCATAAACGGCGGCGGCACGACGGCCAGCTCCACGTCACGCTCAGGATCGACACCCGATGCGGCCAGCCAGTAGCGCAGCTCGAAATTGTGCCCTGAGTAGGCGTGCACGATCGCAAAGGTCAAGCGTGGCTCGCCGCGCTGTCGGCGCTGCGCGATGACCTCGCGAAGTGCTGCGCCGATGCGATTGGGGTCCCCCGAACTCTCCGCACCGTGTTCGCGCAGGGCCCCCCAGAGCACGTTGGAGACGGTCACTGCGTTTCCGCCCAGCCCGAGCGCCATCGGTGCGATCAGCTCGGTTTTCAGCGGGGTCAAACCCAGGGACGACGCGATAGGCATCGGCGCGAGAAGATGGGCGACGTCGAAATGTCCGATGGCGAGGCGGTCGCGGATGTTTGCCCACGATGTTTCGCGCGTGAGGAGGAGCTCTAACCCCTCGGCTTCCGCAAATCCGCGATGCGCCGCGACGAGCAGGATCGATGCGTCGAGCAGGGGGATAAACCCCGCCCGGATAACGGTGCGCTCGCCCCGGCTCATCGCCGATCTCCATCGGACAGAAGCCCTGACGCCGTGAGGAGACTTTGCGCGACATCCGACAATCGGCGATTCTCGTTCATCGCCGTCTTGCGCATCAAGGCGTAGGCGTCTGCCTCCGAAAGATTGCGCATTCTCATCAAGATACCTTTCGCCTTGTCGATGACCTTGCGCTCCTCCAGCGCTTGCTTTGTGCGCGACAGCTCATCACGAAGGCGGCTGAAGGCGTTGAAACGGCTGATCGCCATGTCGAGGATCGGCTTCACCCGTTCCTTGCGCAGTCCATCGACGACATAAGCGGAAACACCCGCGTCGACAGCGGCTTCGATCATCGCAGAGTCAGAACGGTCGACGAACATCGCAATCGGTCGGCTCACTGCGCGCGAGACCTCAAACATATGTTCCAGGACGTCGCGGTTGGGGTTCTCCAGATCGATGAAGATGACGTCCGGTTCGGCGTCGACGATCTTGCGCAGATGCGTCATCAAGCCGGTAACGACCGAGATGTCCTCGATACCCGCCTCACGCAGACCTTCCTCGATAATCGACGCGCGAAGCTGATTGTCATCGATGACGAGGACCTTGAGGGAGGGCACATCAACTTTCACGGGCGCGGGACCATCGGGTTGTCGGCGGCCGTCGATGTTCGTCGGCTGATCGGGAGCGGGTGCTGCGATGCAAGGACAGTGCCGGTGAGTTCCTTTTTGCGACGGAGACGAGCGGCACGGCGCCGCTCGCCCATGTGCAGGAGTGATGAGCGCCGGGCCTGTCTCTCCGTCCGAACAACGCCATCGGTTCGGCTAGGAATTAGGCAGATTGACGAGAAGATCTCTTCGCGTTGCCTCGAAAACAGGCGTTGCCCCAAGCCGAGCCAGGGCACAAAGCCCCCGAATTCAACAGTCTCGCGATCTTCGACCCCCGTGAAAGCTGGCACTGCAATTGCTTAGGTGTGTTCGGCTCAACGGCGAGCCCATTCCAGAAAATCTGCGGACCAATGGTGGCCGCGACGGACGATGGCGTCCTGCTTTCAAGGTGTCTTGAAGGCAAGGGCGTTCTTTTGTTTTGGCCACTAGACTATGAACAGGGGTTTTCATGTCGACGCGAGATTTACGGTTGGGTGCCTGGGTCGGCGCTTTGCTTGCCATGGTGATGACGGGAGCGCCGGCGCACGCCGACCAGTCCATAATGGGCGCGCTCACCCACGGGAAACCGCTAATTGAACTGCGCACGCGATTCGAAAGCGTAGACGACGAGAATTGCGCACCGTGCGCCGGGCGGACAGCACAAGCCTTCACGACCCGCGCGCGCGTCGGCTACGAAACCGCCAAATGGTATAAACTCAGTCTGCTGGCCGAGTTCGATGCAGTGATCGGCGCGGGCCAATACAATGACACGCGCAATGGGAAGAGCCTCTATCCGACCGTCGCCGACCCCGACATCATCACGCTGAACCGTCTTCAGCTCAACTACAAGCTTGACCTTGATACCGCATTGACGCTTGGCCGCCAGCGACTTGTCATTGGAAATCAGCGCTTTGTGGGCAATGTCGGCTGGCGCAATCACGAACAGACCTTCGATGCTTTCAGCGTGACCAACGGCTCGATCCGGAACCTGAGCGTGACATACGCCTACATCGATCGGGTCAATCGGATCTTCACGCCGCGCTCGCCACGACCCGCGACCGGCTTGCAAGGACATTTCGACAGCAACAGCCATATCTTCGATGCGACTTATGTCGGGATCCAGGGGCTCAAGCTGGAAGCTTACGCGCTTCTGCTCGACCTCTCCCAGCAGGGCCCGTCGGCGATCGCCGCGAAGCGGCTCTCGACCCAGACCTTTGGCATACGGGCCGAGGAGAAATACGATCTCACCTCGCAGGTCAAGCTGCTCGTCAACGGCGAATACGCCAACCAGCGCGACTACCAGGAAAATCCGCTCGATTTCAACCTCAACTATTGGGTAGGCGAGGGTGGAATCGCGTGGAAAGGCCTGACGGCAACCGGTGCATTGGAATCCCTGGGAAGCAACAAAACCACAGGATTCTCAACGCCACTCGCGACCTTGCATGCTTTTGACGGGTGGGCGGATGTCTTCTTGACGACACCCGGCGCCGGCCTCAACGACACCTACGGCAAGGTCGTCTACACGTGGAAGAATGTGTGGGATCTTCAGGCGATCTCGGCCACGATCATGTATCACGATTTCAATGCGGCCCGGGGCGGGGCAGATTTCGGCAATGAGTGGGATGCGTCGCTCGGCGTCGCAGTCGACAAGAGGCTGTCGTTTCTCGCGAAGTTTGCAAGTTTCGACGGAGAAGGAACGTTCAAGGACAAATCGATCGTCTGGTTTCAGGCGGAGTACAAATATTAGGCATCGCAAAGGGTTCCGGGCGGGCCGACATAGGCAGGGCCCGTCCGTCGCGGTCCGGTGGTTTCGAAATTTTGCTGCACCTGCGAATTTCTGTGGACAGATGACCTATACAATAGTACTCTTAAAAAGATCGCGCGAACTCATATCGCGCCAAGGATAGCGCAAGTAAAAGCGCGCCTTGCAGCTTGAGGCCAATGGCGGCCTTACCACCCTAGGGACAACGGCGTCCAGCGAACCGGGAAGTACTCCGGAGCGCTGACGCCTTTTTTGTTTTGCGCCGCGCGGTTCGGTGAACACGTGGCATGTGACCTGCACAGATGATTTGAGGAGACGAGCAATGGTGAAATCGCTTCTGACAAGTGGGACCACACGCCGGACCATATTGAAGAGCGTCGGCACGGCGGCACTGCTGAGTGCGGCGCGCGCTGTGGTTCCCGGGGGCGTCTGGGCCGCAGGCGGATCTCCCGAGAAGGACACGCTCAAATTCGGCTTCATCAAGCTGACCGACATGGCGCCGCTCGCGATGGCGAAGGAGCTGGGTTACTTCGAGGACGAGGGGCTCTATGTCACGCTCGAAGCGCAAGCCAACTGGAAAGTTCTTCTGGATGGTGTGGTGTCGGGGACGCTCGACGGCGCTCATATGCTTGCGGGGCAGCCCCTTGCCGCCACCATCGGCTACGGCACCAAGTCGCACATCATCACCCCGTTCTCGATGGATCTGAACGGGAACGGCATCACCGTATCGAAGACGGTCTGGGAGATGATGAAACCAGCTATTCCTGTTGTCGACGGCAAGCCCGTCCACCCGATCAAGGCGGAGTATCTGAAGCCGGTCATCGAAGCGTTCAAGTCACAGGGCAAGCCTTTCAACATGGGCATGGTTTTTCCCGTCTCGACGCACAACTACGAGCTTCGCTACTGGCTCGCATCAGGCGGAATCCATCCCGGATTTTACTCGAGCTCCGATACGTCGGGCCAGATCATGGGTGACGCACTTCTCTCCGTGACGCCTCCTCCGCAGATGCCCTCAACCCTGCAGGCCGGCACCATCGATGGCTATTGTGTGGGAGAGCCCTGGAACCAGCAGGCCGTCATCAAGGGCATCGGCGTCCCGATTATTACCGACTACGAAATCTGGAAGAACAATCCGGAAAAGGTCTTCGGCGTGACGGCGGAATTTGCCGCAGCCAATCCCAACACCATGATTGCGCTCACCAAGGCGCTGATCCGCGCGACGATGTGGCTTGATGCAGGGAACAACGAAAACCGGAATCAGGCCGTAAAAATCCTTTCTCAACCCGACTATGTCGGCGCCGATGCCGACGTGATCGGCAACTCGATGACGGGGACATTCGAGTACGAAAAGGGCGACACGCGCCCCGTTCCCGATTTCAACGTCTTCTTCCGCTATTTCGCGAACTACCCCTACTACTCGGACGCCGTCTGGTACCTCAGCCAGATGCGCCGGTGGGGTCAGATCACCGAAGCCAAACCCGACAGCTGGTATCACGCGACCGCCAAGAACGTTTACAAGCCGGACATCTATCTCAAGGCGGCCGAAGCCTTGATCGCGGACGGAAAGGCAAAGCGGGACGAGTTTCCTTTCGGAAGCGACGGCTTTCGCGCGCCGACCAGCGAGTTCATCGACGGCGTCACGTATGACGGGCGCACCCCGAACACCTACATCGACAGCCTGAAGATCGGGCTGAAGGGCAGTCAGACCGTATCCGGTAACGAGGTACTGAACGGTTGATCCGCTTCGAGCTGCTGTTCTTCCGTCAACTTCTCCAGAATGGACTTGAGAAATGAATGTGATCTCACAAGCCGGTCAGGCCAATGCGTTGAACGCGAAAACGCGCGCGGTGCGCCGGGCCGTACGACAGGAAAAAATTTTTCAGTACATCAATGGCGCGGCTCGCGTTTTGGATGTCTTCGGCCTTGGCTTTCTCGTCCCTATCGTGAGAGTGGTCGCCGGGGACAGCGTCAAGGCGCAACTGCTTGAGTTATGGCAGCGCCTTGTCGTGCCGTTGCTCGGCATCGCGGTCTTTCTGGCCGCGTGGGCTGTGCTCGCGCCGCGGGTCAATACATCGCTCGGAGCCATTCCCGGTCCCCTCGAAGTGACGAAAGCTGCTCAGGATCTTTGGGCCGACCACCTGGCCGAACGCGATCAGGCGGACGCGTTCTACCAGCGCCTTGCGGCGCGCAATCAAACCCTCATCGCGGAGGGGCGCGCCGATGAAGCCAAATGGAGGCCCTATACCGGCCGTCCAACCTATCTGGATCAGATCTTCACGAGCCTTGGGACCGTGGCACTCGGCTTTATCGTTGCGACTCTGATCGCAGTTCCGGTCGGCATTTTGTGCGGACTGTCGCGGACATTCAGCGGCGCCGTCAATCCGCTGATCCAGATTTTCAAACCGGTCTCGCCGCTGGCATGGCTGCCGATCGTTACCATGGTTGTCTCGGCGGTCTACCTTCACCCCTCGGACCTCTTTCCGAAATCTCTCGTGGTCTCCGCCATTACGGTGACGCTCTGCTCGCTCTGGCCGACGCTGATCAATACTGCCCTGGGCGTCGCGTCGATCGACAAGGATCTCGTCAACGTGGGCAGGGTGCTTCAGCTTCCCGCGTCAACGACGATCACGAAGCTGGTTTTGCCCTCCGCGTTGCCGCTGATCTTCACCGGCTTGCGGCTGTCGCTGGGCGTCGGCTGGATGGTTCTGATCGCGGCGGAAATGCTGGCGCAGAATCCTGGACTTGGAAAGTTCGTGTGGGACGAGTTCCAGAACGGTTCGTCGTCCTCGCTCGCCAAGATCATGGTCGCGGTCCTTACGATCGGCATTATCGGCTTCCTGCTCGATCGCGTGATGTTTGCACTGCAGGCGGCGTTCACATTCACGACGAACCGCTAGCGGAGGGCGCGATGGCATTCCTCGAAGTAAAGGGCGTCTCGAAGAGTTACGGCGCCGGCGAATTGCGATCAACCATACTCGACGACATCAATTTGTCAGTCGAGGAGGGGGAGTTTGTTGCGATTGTCGGTTTCTCGGGATCAGGAAAGACGACTCTGGTTTCCGCGATCGCAGGGCTCATCCAGCCCGATAAGGGTGAGATCCTGCTGCGGGGACAGCCGCTGACAGGCCCTGGCGCGGACCGCGGCGTCGTATTCCAAAGTTATTCTCTCATGCCCTGGCTAACGGTTTCCGGGAATATTTCCCTTGCCGTGGACAGCGCTTTCAAGAGCGAGAGCAAGGCGGCGCGGAAGGCGCGGGTCGCACGCTACATCAAGCTCGTCGGCCTGTCGCACGCGGCGGACCGCCGTCCGGCGGAATTGTCGGGGGGAATGCGCCAGCGCGTGGCTGTTGCGCGCGCCCTCGCGATGAGTCCGGAGATTCTGCTGCTCGACGAACCGCTCTCCGCGCTTGACGCGCTCACGCGGGCGAAGTTGCAGGACGAGATTGAGCGGATCTGGGAACAGGATCGTAAAACGGTGATTTTGATTACCAATGATGTCGACGAGGCATTGCTGCTCGCGGACCGCATCATCCCGTTGAACCCTGGGCCGAACGCGACTCTGGGACCCGCCTTCAAAGTAGATTTGCCCCGGCCGCGCGAGCGCACCGCCGTCAATCATGACCCCGCGTTCAAGAAGCTGCGCGCCGAGGTGACGCAATATTTGATGGACGTCAGCGCGGGTCAGGCGCTGATCGGAGGCGCGGCGCGCCTACTGCCGGACGTGACACCAATTTTTCCCACGCGCGCGAAGCCCAAGCCGCCATTGCCCGCAGCCTACGAGCGCGCGTCGCAGTCGGGAATCGAAGAGCGGTACGTCGAATTCTATGAGGTCTGCAAGACCTATCCGACTGCGAAGGGGCCGCTCACGGTCGTTGATGGTTTCAATCTGTTGATGGATCGCGGCGAGTTCATCTCGCTCATCGGGCATTCGGGCTGCGGGAAATCCACAGTGCTCTCGATGGTCGCGGGACTGACCGGCATCTCGTCGGGCGGTATCGTGCTGGACGGGCACGAGGTCGTGGAAGCTGGTCCTGATCGCGCCGTAGTGTTCCAGGCTCCCTCGCTGATGCCATGGCTGACGGCACGTGAGAATGTCGCGCTCGGTGTTGACCGGGTCTATCCGAAGGCGAGCGGGCGCGAGCGGCGCGATGTGGTCGAATATTATCTCGAGCGCGTAGGGCTGGCCGATTCCATGAACAAGCTCGCATCCGAACTCTCCAATGGCATGAAACAGCGCGTCGGAATCGCGCGCGCGTTCGCGCTCTCCCCCAAGCTTCTGCTGCTCGACGAGCCGTTCGGGATGCTCGACAGCCTAACCCGGTGGGATCTCCAGGAGGTTCTCATGGAGGTGTGGGCACGCACCAAGGTGACGGCGGTGTGCGTAACCCATGATGTCGACGAGGCGATCCTGCTTGCCGACCGCGTTGTGATGATGACCAACGGTCCCAATGCGAAGATCGGGAAGATCATGAAGATCGACCTTCCGCGTCCGCGTACGCGTCGCGCGCTCCTCGAGCACAGGGATTACTACGCGTATCGCGAGGAGCTTTTGACCTTTCTGGCGGACCATGATCACGGGCCCGCCAAGCCCGCGGATGCGGCGTGAGGAGAGCGGCATGACGCGACACAAGCTCATTGTTATCGGAAACGGGATGGCGGGAATCCGCGCGGTCGAGGAGCTGCTCGAACGTGCCCCGGACCGGTACGACATCACCGTATTCGGAGCGGAACCTCACGCGACTTACAATCGGATTATGCTGTCGCCGGTGCTGGCCGGCGAAACGACGTTCGAGGAAATCGTCACGCATGACCGCGCGTGGTATGCCGCCAACGGGATTGAACTGAGGGCCGAAGAGGCCGTCACGCAGATCGACACGACGGCTAGGACGGTCACGACGGCGAAAGGTGCGACGCTTTCCTACGACCGCGTGCTTCTGGCGACCGGATCGAATCCGTTCATGATTCCGGTCCCCGGGCGCGACCTTCCCGGCGTTGTCACCTTCCGGGATATCGGCGACGTCGACCGGATGCTCGAGGTCTCCCAGCCGGGAACGCGCGCGATTGTGATCGGGGGTGGGCTTCTCGGACTCGAGGCAGCGAATGGGCTGCGCGCCCGCGGGATGGAGGTCACGGTCGTGCATTTGATGGCGACCCTGATGGAGCGCCAGCTCGACGAGGCATCCGGATACTTGCTACGCCGGGAACTGGAACGCCGGGGTATGACCGTCCTGACAGAGGCGACCACGGAAGAGATCGTCGGAAACGGAAGAGTCGAGGGTGTGCGTCTCAAGGACCATGGTGTGGTCCCAGCTGATCTCGTCGTGATGGCGGTGGGCATCCGGCCGAACGCCGACCTGGCGAAAAGCTCGGGACTGACGGTCGAGCGCGGTGTCGTGGTCGACGATCAAATGCGGACCTCCGACCCTGCGATCGTCGCTGTCGGAGAATGCGTGCAGCATCGCGGGCAGGTGTATGGTCTCGTCGCGCCGCTTTACGAGATGGCCAAAGTGGCCGGCGATACGCTGGCCGGCGTCGACCATCCCGGTTACAAGCCGGCCGCGCTGTCCACCAAGCTCAAGGTGACCGGTGTCAATGTGTTTTCGGCCGGCCGGTTCCAGGGAAGCGACACGAGCGAGGACATCGTGTTCCGTGACGCGGCGCGCGGGGTCTACAAGCGGCTGGTGATCGAGGACGACAAGCTGATCGGCGCCGTGCTCTACGGCGACACCGGCGACGGCCCGTGGTTCTTCCAGCTGATGCGCGATGGCCGGGCCATCGCCGGAATGCGTGATGGTTTGATCTTCGGCCCCTCCGCGGGAGGCGGAGGGGGCGGCGACCCTAAGCAGGCCGTTGCGGCGCTCTCCGCGGACGCGGAAATCTGCGGTTGCAACGGCGTGTGCAAGGGAAAGATCGTCGACGCGATCGCGGCGAAGGATCTCAGATCGGTCGACGATGTGCGCGCGCATACCAAGGCGTCGGCGTCATGCGGGTCGTGCACAGGGCTGGTCGAGACGCTGCTTGAGTTGACGCTCGGCGACAGGTTCAGTCGCGCGGCGGTTTCCCCGATGTGTCCGTGCACAGACCTTGGCCACGACGATGTGCGCCGCCTGATCGTTGCGCAAGACCTCAAATCGATGCCGGCGTTGATGCAGGCACTGGAGTGGAAAACCTCCTGCGGATGCGCAAAATGCAGGCCCGCGCTCAATTATTATCTGCTGGCGACGTGGCCTGGCGAATACATCGATGACAACCAGTCGAGGTTCATCAACGAACGCGTGCACGCCAATATCCAGAAGGATGGCACCTATTCGGTGGTTCCGCGCATGTGGGGCGGTGTCACCAGCGCGGCCGAGCTGCGCGCCATCGCCGATGTCGTCGACAAATTCAAGATCCCCACCGTAAAGGTTACAGGCGGTCAGCGTATCGATCTTCTCGGCGTTCACAAGGAAGATCTACCTGCTGTGTGGGGCGATCTGAACAAAGCCGGCCTCGTCTCAGGTCATGCGTATGGCAAGGCGCTGCGTACCGTGAAGACGTGTGTCGGGACGGACTGGTGCCGCTTCGGCACGCAGGATTCGACAGGTCTCGGCATCAAGATCGAAAAGACGATGTGGGGATCGTGGACGCCGGCAAAGGTCAAGATGGCGGTCTCTGGGTGTCCCCGCAATTGCGCGGAGGCAACCTGCAAGGACGTCGGTGTCATCTGCGTGGACTCAGGTTACGACATTCATTTCGCCGGTGCGGCCGGGCTCGACATCAAGGGCACTGAAGTGCTCACACATGTCGAGACAGAGGCGGATGCCCTCGACACTATCATCGCCCTCGTTCAGCTTTATCGCGAACAGGGGCGCTATCTTGAGCGCATCTACAAATGGGCGAAGCGCGTCGGGATCGAGAGCATTCGCAGCCTGGTCGTCGACGACCCCGCGCGAAAAGCCGCACTCGTCGCACGTTTCCATTATGCGCAGCGGTTCTCCCAGATCGACCCCTGGGAAGAGCGCGTGCAGGGGCGCGATGCGCACGAGTTCCGTCCCCTCTCATCGTTTCCCGTTCCGGAGGCCGCCGAATGAATACGATCGACAAGAGCTGGGTTGAAGCAGGAAGGGTCGAGGAGATTCCCGCGCGCGGCGCGCGGATTGTGCGGATGGCCTGGGGCAATATCGCCATATTCCGCACCGCGGACGGAGCCGTCTTTGCGCTGGAAGATCGCTGCCCCCATCGTGGCGGACCGCTCAGTCAGGGCATCGTTCACGATCGCTCCGTAACGTGTCCCCTGCACAATTGGGTCATCAGCCTGGAGACGGGGGAGGCGCGCGGGCCGGATCACGGCTGCTCCAAGACATTTGAGGCGCGAGTCGAGAATGGACGGATCCTCATCAACGCCCTCGCTGTGCTCAATCGGTAGGAGGCGGAATTGGACACGTCTGTTGTCCGCACAACCTGTCCCTATTGCGGCGTCGGCTGCGGTGTCGCTGCTTCGGCTACAGGTGCCATCGCGGGCGATCGCGATCACCGTGCAAATTTCGGCCGGCTGTGCTCCAAGGGCAGCGCGCTCGGCGATACGCTCGGTATGCCCGGCCGCCTTTTGTTCCCGCAGATCTCCGGCGAGACGGCAACGTGGGACGCCGCTCTCGATCTCGTCGCGGCGAGGTTCGCCGGCACGATCGCGCGCTATGGTCCCGATGCCGTTGCCTTTTATGTGTCCGGCCAGCTCCTGACGGAGGACTACTATGTCGCCAACAAGCTGATGAAGGGCTTCATCGGCTCTGGAAACATCGACACCAATTCGCGCCTCTGCATGGCTTCGAGCGTCGCCGGGCACCGCCGCGCATTCGGCGAGGATGTAGTTCCAGGATGCTATGAAGATCTTGAGGTGGCCGACCTCGTTGTCCTCGTGGGATCAAATCTCGCGTGGTGCCACCCCGTCCTCCACCGGCGGCTGATGGACGCGCGCGAGAAGCGCGGGACCAGGATCGTCGTCATCGATCCACGCCGAACGGCCAGTTGCGAGGGCGCGGATCTCCATCTGGCGATTGAGCCGGGGACGGATGTGCTGCTCTTCAATGCGCTTCTGGGCTACGCCGCGGCGGTCGGGGCAACCGACACGACATTTCTGACAAACTCGACATCTGGATTTGAAGCGGCATTGGACGCGGCGCAGTGCGAGGCATCCGACCTGCAGAGAGTTGCGGCGACATGCGGGATATCTCTGGGAGATCTCGAGACATTCTTGTCCTGGTTTGCCGCGACGCGCCGGACGGTGACGGTCTATTCCCAGGGCGTCAACCAATCGAGCCGCGGCACCGACAAGGTCAACGCGATCATCAATTGCCATCTCGCGACAGGGCGCATCGGTAAGCCGGGTTGCGGTCCCTTCTCGATCACGGGCCAGCCTAACGCGATGGGCGGGCGCGAAGTCGGCGGGCTCGCCAACCAACTTGCCGCTCACATGACGTTCGAAAACGCGGCTGACGTCGAGCGCGTATCCCGGTTTTGGCGCGCCCCGGACATCGCGCGCGCCCCGGGGTTGAAGGCTGTCGACATGTTCGAGGCGGTCGGCGAAGGAAAGATTCGGGCCATCTGGATCATGGGAACGAATCCTGCGGTCAGTCTCCCGAATTCGTCACGTGTCCGGGCCGCGCTCACGGCTTGCGACTTTGTTGTGGTTTCGGAGTGCGTGGAGAAGACAGACACCACTGCGTTTGCGCATGTCCTCCTGCCCGCCCAATCTTGGGGCGAGAAGGACGGGACAGTCACGAACTCCGATCGCACCATCTCGCGTCAGCGCGCATTTCGTCGTGCGACGGGGGAGGCCCGCGCGGACTGGTGGGCCATCTGCGAGCTCGCCAGGCGCATGGGATTTTCGGACGCATTCAGCTTTGCCGGACCTGCCCAGATCTTTCGTGAGCATGCCCGTTTGAGTGCGTTCGAAAATGATGGTGAGCGCGTCTTCAATCTCGCCGGGCTTGCACACATTGACGATGAGGGCTACGCCACCCTCGAGCCGGTTCAGTGGCCACTGCCGGGAAAGACCACCGAGGGGACCAAGCGGCTATTCGCCGATGGCAGATTCGCGACGCCGAGCGGGCGCGCCCGGTTCGCTGCGGTGCGATGCGAAAAGCCGGCATCGCGCCGCTCGGACCGCTTTCCGCTGATCCTCAATACCGGGCGCACGCGCGATCAATGGCACACGATGAGCCAAACCGGCGCCATCGCCCGCCTGGCGGCCCACGCGAGCGAACCCGCTGCGGCGATATCCAAAGTCGATGCCCAGGCTCTTGGTGTTGTGAGTGGCGATATCGTCCGTATCGAGAGCGAACGCGGCACGGTGATGGCCCGCGCCTCTGTGATCGATGGAGTAACGGGCGGACAGGTGTTTTTGCCGATGCACTGGAACGATCAGTTCACTGCCAATTGCGTCGCGGGCACGCTGATCCCACCCCATGTCGACGCCATCTCGGGGCAGCCGGAACTCAAATGCACACCGGTCAGGGTCGAGCGCGTCGAGATGCGATGGAGCGGGTTCTGGGTCACCCGCGTGCCAATCGCACCGGATGGCATCAGCTATTGGGCGCGGATCAGGATCGACGGCGGTTATCTCTACGAGCTGGCAGGACCGGAAGCGAGCCCTGAGGCACTCCAAATCTGGCGAGCGATCGCCGAGCATGCGGCGATCACGGTTGAATATGAAGACGTCCGGCGCGGCGTCTTTCGTTGGGCATCGATCGTGGAGGGTACCCTGGATTCGGTCTTTCTCGCCGGACCGACGGGCTCGGTGCCCGACCGGGAATGGCTCAAGAGCCGTTTTTCAGGGGGCGGAGCGCTTGACGACGCGGCGCGTGCAACCTTGCTCAGCGGTCGGCCCGCGATTGCGGAGAAGCGAAAGGGCAAGACGATCTGCTCGTGTTTCGATGTGGGCTCACTCGCGATCGCAGAGGCGATCCGCACGCACGCTATGGTCGACGTGAAGGAGATCGGGCGGCACCTGCGTGCCGGAACAAACTGCGGGTCGTGTATTCCGGAGCTGAGGGAGATGATCGCTCATGAGAGCCGTATGGCAGCCGAGTAGCCTCCTCCCGTTCTCGCGCATCCCGGGGGACGCCATCGCGCATCTCGTTCGGAGCCTGCGGTCGGCCGTGCAACGGTCGCTCCGCGGGAGAACATTTGGCCGGGTATCGATCGTCGGCGCAGGGCCCGGTGATCCAGAGCTTCTGACGGTACGTGCACTGAGGTGTCTGAGGGCTGCCGATGTCGTTGCCTATGACCATCTGGTCGGACCGGAGATCCTAGCGATGGTGCCGGCACACGCTCGCAAGATTTGCGTTGGAAAGCGTGCAGGATACCATTCCATGCCGCAGGGTGAGATCAATGCGCTTCTCGTCGGTCTTGCAATCCGCTATCGACGGGTGGTCCGGCTGAAGGGCGGAGATCCAGGGCTGTTTGCGCGTACGGGTGAAGAAATCGTCGCTTTGGAGCGAGCCGGAATTCAATATGACATCGTTCCCGGAATCACAGCGGCGTTCGGTTGCGCCGCGTCCGTCGGTATGCCCTTGACCCAACGCGGTGTTGCGCATTCGGTGCATTTTGTCGCCGGCCATCTGTGTGGTGACGACGCGCAGGTGGATTGGGCTCGCATGACGGATCCTGAAGAAACGCTGGTACTCTACATGGCACGCTCAACATTGGGGAACCATGCCAAGGAATTGATTGCGCACGGCCTGTGCGCGCAGACCCCGGTCTTGGTGATTTTCGACGGCACGCTGCCGACCCAATCGACACAGAAACTGACCTTGGCCGATTGTGCAGCGGGCCTGGTGAGTGGCATGTCGGGTGCACCTGCACTTGTCGTGATCGGGCAGGTCGCGAAATTTGCAAAGCGGGACCACGGCTCTGTCACTTGGTCCGAGGCTTCTGGCGTTGCGGCGCGACGACGATAGGGTTTGAGCGCGCCGGCCAAACACGCGTGGCGGGCGGCGATACAAAATTGTGCTATACGAACCGGGTCCATCGACCCTCGCCGCGTTGAGCGGTGTCATGTTGATGCGCTGGACCCGGAGGACGAGCCCTGCTGCATGACCTGAAACTCCAGTCCGAACTCAAGATCGGAGACGTCTCGATCGGCGGCCGGGTCCTGCTTGCACCCATGACCGGCGTGTCGGATCTGCCGTATCGGCGGACGGCGGCAAAATGCGGTGCGCCCTACGTCGCGACGGAGATGGTGGCGTGCGAGCAGCTGGCGCGGGGACGGCCCGATGTCGTACGCCGGGCGGCTGTCGGCGAAGGCCTTCCGTTGACGGTAATCCAGCTGGTCGGGTGCGACGCGCAGTGGATTGCCAGAGGTGCCGCTATGGCGCAGGCGGCAGGTGCCGACATCATCGATCTCAACATGGGGTGCCCGGCCAAGGAGGTGACGGGCGGACAGTCGGGTTCAGCGCTCATGCGCGATCTCGACCACGCGGAGCGGCTGATCGCAGCCGCGGTTGGTGCCACGTCGCGGCCGGTCACGCTTAAAATGCGGCTCGGCTGGGACGACGCCAGCAGGAATGCGCCCGAACTCGCAGCACGCGCCGAACGGTCGGGAGTCAAAGCGATTACCGTACACGGACGAACGCGCCAGCAGTTCTACAAGGGTTCGGCCGATTGGGCAGCGATCGCATCGGTCAAGCATGCGACCTCCCTGCCGGTGATCGTGAATGGCGATATCGTCGATCTGGCATCGGCCCGGGATGCGCTCGAGCAGTCGCGGGCCGATGCGGTGATGATCGGGCGCGGAGCATTTGGCCGCCCGTGGATCGCGGCGAGCCTTGAGCGCGCGCTCAGTGGTGGCGGAACGTTCACGGAGCCCGATTTTTCCGGGCGTCTGGAAATCGTGGTCGACCATCTCCACGAAAGCCTTGCTTTCTACGGCGATGCGCACGGCTTGAATATTTTTCGCAAGCATCTGGCCTGGTACATCGAGTTAGCGGGCAGGCCGATGTGCCGCGACGCGCGCAGAACGGAAAAAGCCAGACTGTGCCGGATGACAACCCCCGGCGAGGTCATTCGTGCACTGAGGGTGTTGTGGGAGGATCCAGCTCCTCGCTCCGGGCAGATGCCGCGTCCCTGGGCGCCTGTCGGCGTGCTTCAGTAACCATCTATCGCCGGCCCGCAGCGCGCAGGGATACGGCGCACCGTTGTGCGAGGGGTTCAATCAGTCCGGTTGATCAGTCCGAACCGCAACAGGCGGCTGATCTCTGAAAGGGCGTCGGCAAAGCTCAGCCCCGAGGCCGCAAGAAAATCGGGCTCGCGGACCCGCTTCACGGCGTTGATCATCACCTCGGCCACGAGCTTGGAATGATAGCCTGCAAATTCCCCTGACCCGATGCCCTCTTCGACAAGTTCGGCAAGCCCGCGTATGCGCTCTTCCTGGTGGTCATCGAACAGGACACGGCCGGATGGCAGTATCGCGATATCCTCGCTGAACTGACGGCTCGTTCGTTTTGCTGCGATGATGCCGACGTTCAGATATTCACCGATCCGCGCCACGAGGGGCCGTGCCGCGCGCGACTCATTCAGTCCGTCCCGGTTGATACGGTTGAAAAATCGCTTGGCCACTTTGAGGAACAGCTCTTCCTTCGTGCCGGCGACCGCGTAGATCTTCCGGTACGAGCAACCGAGCCGCTTGGCGAGCGAGCGCAGGGTCACCGACCGGTAGCCTTCGCGCAAAAAAATGCTCTCCAGGGCATCGAGCATCGGCTGATCGTCCATCCCGGCTTCGTCCGTCGAGGGCTCAATTTCCAGCATGCGGATCACAACTCGATAATTCGGGGCAGATTCGCGACGCGCCGTGTCTGCCCTAGAGTCCGGATATGGTTTTAGAAACGACGTGTCCGCGAAGCAATGCGCTTTTCCTAATGGCGCGGGCGGTCGCCGCCGATCAGGTCTTTCTGCGCGACAATGGCGTCAGTCAGGAACTGTGCAAAAACGCGTACGCGTTCCATTTTTCGCAGGTCCGGATGCATCAGCAGCCAGGCCGGGCGCTGATCATAAACGCCGCTTCCCGGCACGCGCACGAGAACGGGATCCAGATCCGCGATCGCGCAAGGAAGGAGGGCCATCCCGACATGCTGGCGCGCTGCCATGGCCTGGATCGAGATGGTGGGAAGCGACCACGCGACACCGACCTGCGCGTATGGGGTTTTCGCGATCCTGTTCGCGAAGGTGGTATGGTCGCTCCATCCGATCCACCGCGCGCTGCCGTCCTCTGGCTTGAAGGTATTTTCGCGCACATATTGGGCGGAGGCGTAAATAGCGTCGCGGAACGGCGGCAAGCGCCGCCCGACGAGATGCGGATCGGGCGTCTCGGAAAAGCGGATGGCGAGGTCGGCGTCCCGCCGCGAGAGATCTGCGTAGGCATAGGTTGCGACCAACTCGATTTCGATTCCCGGATGGAGCATCATAAATCGATAAACGTCGGGGAGTAACATGCCTTCCGCAAGCGCGGGCGGCAGGGTCAGCCGGATGGTCCCTTTGAGGCCGACGTCGCTTCCGGAAATCGAGCGCTCAAGTTCGAGCACCTCGGCCTCGATCTGGGTGGCGAGCCCCAGCACCGCCTCGCCGGCAGTGGTGAGAACGAAGCCCTCGGGCGTGCGGTCGAAAAGCCTCGCTTCCAGCCGTCGCTCCAGTTCGCGCAGGCGCCGCGACACCGTCGAATGGCTGCACGCCAGATCAAGCGCCGCGGCGCGGATCGAGCCGGCACGGTCGACGGCGAGGAAGTATTTCAGGTCGTTCCAATCCATAGACTGTGTGCGCTCCCGTTCGCCCCGCGGGCCGGCCCTCAAGCAATATCTTGGTGCATTTTTGCACCACACCACCGGCAAAGCTAGATATTTGTGGCGCGTATGAACCACCCCATCTAACAGGCTCCAAGGCATTACAGGAGACCGACGATGGCAAAACACACCTCGTTTACGGAATGGGACGTCTGCCTTCCCACAGCCTCCCGCCGGCGAACCCGGGGCGGGCGCTTCGGCTGATTGTTCCGCCTGGGAAGAGAGCCGCGTCAAAGCGGTCGAATGAGGAACGTCCTGGAGATCAACATCATCGTGCTCGAAAGAGCCTCGTATATTGGAACGCAAAAATGGAAATCCGGAAACTACTCACCTATGGGTTCAGCCCCAATGTGGGCCCCCTTAACCGCGTATTCCGCATCGTCAGCGGATCGGCCCTGGCGATCGCACCGTGGATCCTTCTTCAGTCCCCGCAGATGGTTGCGGTCCTGCTGACCATAACGGGCATTGTTTGGGCCGGGACAGGTATCTTGTCCCGCTGCGGTGTGTATTACCTTCTTGGGCACTCGACTTGCCCTGAGGCAGATGGCAACCTGCTCAACTCCTGATGGCGGACACATTGGCACGGCGCATCGGCGAAGGCTGGCGCGCCGTGCCGATTCTTGGGCGGTACCTTCGCAGCGAAGGGGTGCGCCGGAGTACGACTAGCGAGCGGCTGCGGCTCGCTTCTTTCGGGCGCGCGCCGCGCGCTCTGGTACGGGTTGGCCTTCCGAGGCCAGGCGCACATTGTTGAGGAAAATCCGCAAACGGAGCAACCCGAAGAATTCGAGCATGGTCGGAAGTGCGAATTCGAGCATCCTGGCGGCTTGCTGCTCGTCGACCCGTCCCTCGACGCGTTCAAAAAACAGGCTGGCCTCCTGGTCGGCGACATGCTGCGCGGCCTCAAGGTAATACGATAGTATGTCGGCCGAAAACCCGGAGCGTTCGTCGAAGCCCGCTTGCCTCATCCGGTTCCAGATGTCGACAAGACGCGCATCCAGGGCGCTGAGCTTCGTGCCACCCTTGGTATGGTGGAGAGATACGATCCCGATCTCGGCGAGTGCGCTTGCGTCGGACGCGGCGTGTCGATTGCTCCTGGAAAGCTTCGACAGCGAGATCGTTCGGTCACCGTCATATTTGACCCGTGCCGAGAGCAGGCTTTCCAGATGCTGGTAAGCGCCGGCCTCCAGCCGCCGGCTGGGCGATTTTCCGTTCAGCGTATCGCGGATCTGGGGCAGGGTCATTCCGCTCTGCACCTGCAGCCTGCGCACCGCGCCGATCGCCTTGACGTGGCGTTCGTCATAATCGGCGACGTTCGGCTTGGAGCGGCGCGGTTCAGGCAAGAGTCCCAGTCTGAAATAGACGCGGATCGTCTCGCGGTTGACGCCCGTTCTCTTTTCCAGCTCGCGCATCTTCATGGGACGTCCTGTCTGGATTTTTTCATCTGCTACTCGGTCTGAACGCCACCAAGCCGACAGCGCGGCGGCTTGGTGATTGCGGTGGGGACCTGGTTCGCGTCCGCCCGAAAATTCTCATACCGCAAAACGCCGGGGCATACGCAAAAATTTTCACGGTCTGCGCCAATCGCACAGGGCCGCGGCCGCATTCCCCGCCTGATTTCCGCGGCCGCGCGAAATGAGTCTTGAAATTTTCCGGCAGCATAGTAAAATGCGTATCATGTATACGCAAAAATAATATTAATCGGCGCGTATCTCTGAACGGTCGGATGACGGGGAAGGGAGGCGCTGGAGGAAATGGAGCGCTGCAGATCAGCGAATGCCCGCGCTCCCGGTAAATATGCACCGCACCTAACCCACGCATGGCCGCAAGCGCAGGAGCAGACAATGACAGCCAAAACGATTCCGGCCGAACTCGCCGCGCCGCTCTTCAACCCCGCGACCTTCGGGATCGGAAAGCGCGAGAAGGCCCACGACGCCTTGAGAATAATCCGGCGCGATTATCCGCTCGCGCAGGCGTTCGTACCAGGTTACGACCCGCACTGGATCGTGTCGAAATACAAGGACGTGCGCGAGATTTTGCGCCGCGACAACATTTTCCATTCCGGCGACCGCTCGAAAAGCCTTGTCCCCAAGGCGGGCGAGCAGCTGATCCATGAATATACCGGCGGCGAACCGAGCATACTTCGAACGCTGGTTCATATGGACGGAGAGGAACACGCTGCGCATCGCGGTGTGACCGCGGCCCGGTTCATGCCGCAGGAGCTCGCGAAGCTTGAGCCGAAGATCGCGGAGTCGGCGCGCCGCTGGGTAGACCTTATGGCGAGCAAGGCGCCCGAGTGCGAATTCGCGGACGAGATCGCGTTCCGATATCCGCTGGAAGTCGTACTCGATCTCACGGGCGTTCCGCGCGAGGATCATCCGCAGATCCTCAAATTGGCGCAGTGGCTGTTTAACTTCGCCGACCCGGATCTGATGCGTCCCGGTGCTGACCCTTCGGACCCGCAGGAAGTGGTGAAAACCTGGGATATCGTCTATTCGGGCTTCAAGAAGTACTACGACGGCATCATTCAGGATCGCCGCACCTGTCCGCGCGGCGATATCGCGACGGTCCTGGCAAATGCCAAGATCGACGGATGTCCAATGCGGGAAAAATCCCTCATCTCGTACTTCATTATTCTATCGACCGCGGGCCACGATACGACAGCGGCGACGACCGCGACCGCGATGTGGTATCTGGCGGAGAACCCCGATCTTCTGGCGCAGCTCAAGGGCGATCTTGCGCTCGTGCCGGCTTTCGTCGAAGAGGCGATCCGCTGGACCTCGCCGGTCCAGCATTTCATCCGCTCCGCTGCAGAGGATTTCGAGCTGAGCGGGCAGCTGATCAAGAAGGATGATCTGGTCTATCTTTCCTATCTGTCGGCAAATTTCGACGAAGAGATGTTCGAGGATCCCTACACCTTCAAGGTTGACCGTCGCCCGAACCGGCACATCACCTTCGGGGTTGGGAATCATATTTGCCTCGGCCAGCACCTGGCGCGCCTTGAACTCCGCGCATTTTGGAACGAGCTTCTGCCGCGCCTCGAATCTGTGGAACTCGCGGGCGAGGCAAAGATGTCGAGTTCCGAATTCGTGTGTGGCCCCAAAAGCGTGCCGATCCGCTACAAGATGTCGTAGCGTTTACCCTCGGGCCGCGGGTATCGTGCGTGGAGCGGCCCTCGCCGGCTACTCGCGGCGCAACGCGTTCTCTCGCCACAGTGCGTAGAGCTTTTTTGAGATGTCGTCCTCGGACGTCCACAGCGAGCGCACGGCGTCGCCGGTCACGAAGGCAATCAGGGAGCGGATAATGAGCGACGCGCGTTCGTTGTCTATCCCGTAGGCGCACAGCTTTTCGGCCCATGCCGCGTAGACCGGCGCACGGTAGGCAGCGACCAGCTTGCGGATCGCTGACTTGAGGGGCGCCCCCTTGGATGCCCCGAGGGTAATGTCGAGCGTGACCCAGAAATTGTCGCCGAGGAAAAACTCCCGAAAATCCTCGTGCATGGTATCGAGAACAGCCCCCGTGTTGCGAAACGATCGCGCCAGCCGTTTCTGACTGGCTTGAGTGGCGCGGGCGAGTGCAAACTCGATTGCGGCGAGCGTAACGTCATCCTTTGTCGGGAAATGATGGAGCAGGGCGCCCTGACTGACTTCGGCTGCCTCCGCCACGGCCGCCGTGCGAAATGCGCTCAGCCCCCGTGACGCGATGACTTCGAACGCCGCCCGGGCGAGGCGGGCGCGCATCTCTTCGGTTCGCTCTGCCTGAGTGCGTCTCAGCGGCTTCACGTCTTCAGGAACGGTATGACCACGTCGAGAAACCGCTCCCTTTTTTCGATTTGAGTCCAATGTCCGCATTCTCCGAATACGTGTAGCTCCGAATGCTTCAGGAGAGAGCAGAATTTTTGCCCGATGTGAACAGGGACGATGGCATCTTCACGGCCATGAACAATCAGGACCCGATGCGGCAGCGCGACGAGGCGATGCTCCGGCGTGGTGAGTGCGTTGAGCCGTTCCTGCCGGGGTTCGGGGAAGAGACGTGAAAATGCCTCCTGCGCGCCGGGGCGAATGCTGGCCTCGTAGCGCGAACGGACGATCTCGTCGGTGACGAGTTCGGCGCGATAGGCGAAAGTCTCCATGAGCTTGCGCATGGCTGCGAGCGAGGGCTGATATCCCCAAACATCGGCCAGCCCTTTCGTGATTTCAAAGGGCAGGCCGGCGGCGCCCATCAGCACGAAGCGATTGACGCTGTCCGGGAAACGGTCCGCCAATGCCAGGGTTAGCGCGCCGCCGAAACTGTTGCCGACGAAATGGGCCTTTTCGATCCCGAGCGCGGCCATAAAGCCACGAATGTGGCTGACCCACACGTCAAGCGTGAAGTCCTTGATCGTATCCGGGCAGTCGGTATAACCGAACCCCAGCATATCGGGCGCGTAGACGCGGAAGTGCCTGGCCAGATCGGGGATGACCCCGCGCCAGTTGGCATAGGCCGTCACGCCGGGCCCGGAGCCGTGAATGAGGATCAACGGCTCGCCATCCCCCGCTTCGATATAGTTGGTGGCAATGCCGCCGACCGCAACGCTTTTTCCGATCTCCGGGTTGTCGGACATGATGTGCTTCCTCGCTTGTTCGGTTGGTTTTGCTGCGTTGTGATTCCCGTTGCGCGCTACAGCATCGTCGTTCCGCCATTGACCGAGATGACCTGGCCCGTGACGAACGCCGCCTCGCGGGTCGCCAGATATGCAACCATGGAGGCGACCTCCTCTTCAGTACCGGCGCGCCCCATCGGGATGACACTGACGACCTGCTCGATCAGGGCGGGATTGACGGCCCGGATATCCTCCAGCTGCTGGGTCTGGATGGCGCACGGCGCGACGGTGTTCACCGTGATGCCATCGCGTGCAAACTCGCGAGCGAGGCCCGTCGTCATGGCGTGTACGCCGCCCTTGGCCGCGTTGTACCCGGCATGATCGACAAGCCCGTTGCGCACCGAATCGGCGCCGATATTGATGATGCGGCCAAATTTGGCGGCCTTCATGTGGGGGAGGACGTAGAAGCTGCACCAAACGGCCGTCCACAGATTGCGGTCCACCGTCTCGCGCAGAGTCGCGGGTGTGTGTTCGAGGAAGGGGCGTATGATGCCGCCCCCGGCATTGTTGACAAGGATATCGACGCGGCCGTGACGCGCCATCGTTTCGGCGACGAGGCGCTCTGCCTCCGTCTCCTTTGCGAGGTTGCCGGCAAAGGAGGAGGCACGGTCCGGAGCACCACCGTTTCCGGCCGCCGTTTCGTCGGACAGATCGCAGTAGACGACATGGGCGCCGTCGCGCTGAAGGCGCCTGGCGATGCAGTTTCCGATGCCGCGCCCGGCACCGGTCACAATCGCGATCTGGCCGTCCAGTGCGGCGACGCTCATGAGTGAGCGCCCCCGCCTGTGGCGATGATTTCGCCGCGCTTTCCAAAGCGCGGATCGGGGAGCGAGCCCCAGGTGTCGAGGACTTCGGGCTTCGGTTCGAGAATTCGTGGATCCCGCGCGCCCTCTTCCTCGATCAGCTCCATCCCGAAGCTGTATTCGGTCGTCATCCCATCGGGGTCGAGGAAGTAGAGAAAGATGCTGGTAGAGGGCAGATGCCGGCCGGGTCCGAATACGATCGGGATGTCCGCTTTTTTCATCCGGTTCATGGCGATGCCGATGTCGTCGATATCCGTCACCATGAAGTTGATGTGGTTGAGCCCATCCTTTTCGGCGCTGATGAGCGCAAGCGTATGATGAAGTGGATTGGGAAAACACCGCAGGAATGCGATCCGGCCCGGGACGTGATCGGAGATCGCAAAGCCGAGATCCTCGACCCAGAATTTATGCGCTTTCTTGTAGTCGCTCACATTCATGACGACGTGACCAAGGCGGGCGATTTTCGTCACGGTCGGGACGAAGGGACGGTCTGCCTTCGCCTGGCCGGTATAGAAGTCCAGCTCGAGCCCTGTGTCCGGGTTGTGGAAGCGGAACGCGGCCGCGACCTGCTGTTGCGCGGCATCGGGCGCCGACGTCCAGACCGGGTCATGACCGAGTGCTTTCATCCGGGCGAAGGCGCGCTCCAGCTGCTCCCGGTCCTGGACCTCGAGTCCGATCCGCGCAAGTCCTGCGACATCACCCTTCTCAAGAATAAGGTCGTATGGCTTGTCGGAGCAGCGCAGCAATGCCTGGGAGGCGGACCCGCCGGCCGGCATCAGGCCGACCTGGTCCCGGTAGTAAGCGAGGCTCGTGGAAAGATCGGTCACGCGCAGCGCCGCGTATCCAAGCCGGCCGTAGCGGAATGTCGGAGCGGTCATGCTTCCCTCCTACAGGATAATGCTGATGCGGCCATGAGGGCGGAGCGCCTCCATGTCGAGAACGCACACTTTTTTGCGGATGCGCAAGCCCTCGTCCGTTTCGATAAGGTCGTAAAGGTAGTGCCCGATAAAGACGTCGCTCGTCGTGTCCTTGGAGCGCCAGACGGCGAAGGATGCCTTTGCCGTCACGCCGCTTGTGCCGCGCTCCGCGCGTACATTTGTGACGAGATGGCGCACCTTCGAACGGGGCCATTCGGAATGCGCGCCCTTCTTGTTCAGGCGCACCACCCGTTCCTCCATGCGCGTCCGGTCGTCGAACACGTAGAACAGTGATCGCTCCGGATCCGCATGATCGCCGTCGACATCGGTGGAGGGGACGAGATACTCCGCATTCCCCGTGTACAGCGCCAGCCAGTCGGAAAGGCGCCATTCGTCGAGACATGCGGCTTCCTTGATCAAAAGCTCCTCGACTTTGAGCCTGAATAGCAATTCCTCCATGATCTCAACCCTCCGCTGCGGCCAGACGCCGGTCCCATTCAGCCCAGAATGCACGCATCTGAAGTTCGTCATCGAAGCTTGCGCCGCCCTGCCGCGCCATGCCCTTGGAAATGTCGTTGTATTGCGCTTCGCCGCCGGTTGCGTAGCCGGCCTGGCATTTTTCAATGGCTTCCACGTCGTCGGGGGTTGCAAAGCCGCCCGGCCCGAGGAACTCCGTGAAGTTGAACAGGCGGTATTTTCGCAGCCACTCGTTTTCCTCGCGCGGCGCCAACGCCCATGCGCTGATCTCCATGTAGTCCGGCGCGGTGGGGAAGAAGGTACGGATCGTGATCGCCATAATGTCGTTGACGACGAGATTTGGGAAAATGATCATGTTGCGGTTTTTATGGGCGAGCCGGTCGGCGCGCTCGGCGCCGAGCCGCTTTTCGAGCGCGCCGTAAATCGCGTCGATTTCGTGTTTTCCCTTTTCACCCCACAACGGCACCCAGCTGGCGATCGGTCGTCCCCAGGGCGCGGAGTACTCGATCACGGCGTGGCCGTTGCGCAGATCGAGTCCATAGCCGGCGAGCGGGGTTGCACCGAGGGCGCCGTTGGCGTTCTTGAGATACTCAAGATATGTCGAGTGTGTGGAGGCGGCGTGGTAGCCGTCGACGCTGTTTTCGGCCAGCAGCTTCCAGTTCCCGCGAATGGCATAGTCCTGCGTGCCGCCGACGACAGTCATTCCGGACTCGGAGTGTTCGGAAACGAGGTTGAGGTAGTCGCCCGCATCCGCCAGGAAGTCGGCAAGCGTTTCACCGTCCCGTGAGAAGCTGACGAAGAAGAAGTCGCCGAACCGGTCCAGGCGCGGGACGGGAACCATTTGTTTCTGGGGGTCGGACTTGAAGCCTTCGCGATAGCCCGTGCCGCCGGGCAAATTCATCAGGCGTCCGTCAGATGCGAACGTCCAGCCGTGATACATGCACATGAATGCGCGCGATTTCCCGTGACGTTCGCGGCACACCATTGCTCCTCGATGCGGACATGCGTTGAGCAGCGCGTGGAATTCTCCATCCTTGTCGCGGTTGAACAGGATCGGACGGCGCGCGACGGTGCGCGTCAGATAGCTGCCCGGCTCCGGCAATTCGGAGGCGTGCCCAAGATAGAGCCAGCACTTGTCGAAGATCGCCGCGTATTCCTTTTCGAAGATGGCTTGATCGGTAAAGGCGCGCCGGGGGACGAGAAACTGTCCGCGAGCGGGTTCGTTGAGTACGCGGGCAAAATGGGTCATGTCGTTCTGTCCTCTCCGGGTCCTACGGCACATCGCCGGATATTAGCCACTTGAAGAAAAACCGGGTAAATGGTATGTAAGTGACAATTGGTGTGAAAGTCAACAGCCTTTGGTGCGTGGTCGAGGTCGGGGACATCTTGCAGCGCAATAACAATTGGCGGCGTGAAGGCACGTCGCGCGGTACGCGGAAGGTGAATGCATGACGGATCCAGAGGAACTCGCCGCGCGGCTGCGCGATGCGTACGTGCAAGGGTGCGTTCCGCCATTGCGGGACGGATTGGACCCGCAGGACGCTGAACGCGCCTACCGGGTTCAGGATATCAATACGCGATATTGGCAGGCCCGGGGGCGCCGCATCGTGGGGCGCAAGATCGGGCTGACCGCACGCGCCGTTCAGGCCCAACTGGGTGTCTCGCAGCCGGATTTCGGCGTCCTCTTTGATGACATGCAGATCCCCGACGGCGGCGTATTGCCGCTCGGCAAGGCGTTGCAGCCAAAAGTCGAAGCGGAGATCGCGCTCGTGCTCGGACGTGACCTCGCGCACAAGGCGGTCACGACGGACGACATCGTTGCGGCAACCGCGTCTGCGGTCGCGGCCATCGAGATCGTCGACAGCCGGATCGCGGAGTGGAAGATCACGTTCGCCGATACCGTCGCGGACAACGGTTCCTCCGCCTTCTTTGTTCTCGGTTCCGAGCCACGTCCGCTTGACGGGCTGGACCTTTACAGCTGCGGGATGGTGATGGAGGTGAATGGCGAAATCGTATCGCTCGGCGCCGGCGCCGCCTGCCTTGGCCATCCGCTCAAAGCGGCGGCATGGCTCGCGTCAACGCTGGCGCACAAGGGCGTCTCGCTAAAGTCAGGCGATATCATACTGACCGGGGCGCTGGGACCGATGGTTGCGCTCCAGCCCGGCAGCCGCGTTCGTGTGCAGATCGGCGGGGTCGGAAGCTGCGCCGTCCAATTCGGGAATAACCAATGAGACAAAAAATCAAGGCTGCCATCATCGGTTCCGGCAACATCGGAACCGACCTGATGATCAAGATCATGCGCACCTCCAAGGTTCTCGAAATGGGCGCCATGGTCGGGATCGATCCGGCATCCGACGGTCTGGCCCGCGCGGAGCGCCTGGGCATTCCCACGACGCACGAGGGGATTGAAGGCCTGGTCGCACTCGGCGTGTGGCCGCAGATCGGAGTCGTGTTCGATGCAACGTCCGCCGGCGCCCACAAGCGCCACAGCGACGTTGTGACCGGCGCCGGCAAGCTCATGATCGATCTGACACCTGCCGCGATCGGCCCCTATGTCGTTCCCGTCGTGAACGGGGACGCGCATCTCGACAAGAGCAATGTCAACATGGTGACGTGCGGCGGGCAGGCGACGATCCCGATCGTTGCGGCCGTCTCCTCAGTTGCGACGGTGCACTATGCGGAGATCGTGGCATCGATTTCGTCAAAGTCCGCGGGTCCGGGTACGCGTGCCAACATCGACGAGTTCACGCAGACGACGTCGGCCGGCATCGAGCAGGTCGGCGGCGCGCGCAAGGGCAAGGCGATCATCATCCTCAATCCGGCAGAGCCGCCGATGATCATGCGCGACACCGTCTTCACGCTTTCCAGCGGCGCAAGCGAAAGCCAGATCGAACACGCGATTGTTGAAATGGTGGCGAAAGTGCAGGCCTACGTGCCGGGCTATCGGCTGAAGCAGAAAGTTCAGTTCGAGCGATTTGGCGCCAACAATCGCGTGGCAATTCCCGATCTGGGCGAGTTCGAAGGAATAAAGACCAGCGTCTTCCTCGAAGTGGAGGGAGCGGCGCACTATCTGCCCTCCTACGCGGGCAATCTCGACATCATGACGTCGGCAGGGCTCGCGACGGCAGAGAAAATCGTGAGCCAGCGACTTGTCAGGGAGGTTGTGCAATGACGTTTGATCCGGCGGCGACGCGGCTCTACATCCAGGATGTCACCTTGCGGGATGGCATGCACGCCATTCGCCACCAATATGGCATCGCGCATGTGCAAAGGATTGCAAAGGCGCTCGACGAGGCAGGCGTCGACGCGATCGAGATCGCGCATGGCGACGGTCTCAACGGGTCGAGCTTCAATTACGGATTCGGCGCGCACACCGACCAGGCGTGGATCGAAGCGGTTGCGGACGTCGTGAAGACGGCGAAACTGACGACGCTGCTTGTCCCGGGAATCGGAACGATCGAGGACCTCAAGCATGCATTCGATCGTGGCGTGCGCTCGGTGCGTGTTGCCACGCATTGCACGGAGGCGGACGTCTCCAGGCAGCATATCGCGACGGCGCGCGATCTTGGCATGGATACCGTCGGCTTCTTGATGATGTCGCACATGCTCGAACCGGATCAGCTCGCGCAGCAGGCGAAGTTGATGGAGAGTTACGGCGCCGAATGTGTCTACGTCACCGATTCCGGTGGTGCGATGGACATGGACGATTATCGCGCGCGCCTCGACGCTTATGACCGCGTGCTGAAGCCCGAAACGCAGCGCGGTGTTCACGCGCATCACAATCTTTCGCTTGGTGTCGCGAATTCGATCGTGGCCGTTCAGTCCGGGGCCGTCCGTGTCGATGCCTCGCTGGCGGGGATGGGCGCCGGGGCGGGGAACGCGCCGCTTGAGGTGTTTGTCGCAGCGGCCGATCGCAAGGGGTGGCGGCACGGGTGCGATCTGTTCAAGCTGATGGACGCGGCTGATGAAATCGTCCGCCCGCTCCAGGACCGCCCGGTTCAGGTGGATCGCGAGACGTTGTCGCTGGGGTATGCGGGCGTTTATTCGTCATTCCTGCGGCATGCCGAAAAAGCATCGAAGGACTACGGCGTCGATACGCGCGATATTCTGGTCGAGCTTGGGCGCCGCCGGATGGTCGGTGGTCAGGAAGACATGATCGTCGACGTCGCGCTCGATCTGGTGGGGGCGCGGAGCGCATGAGCGGAGCAACAGGCGGGCTCGCACCGAGCGCGGACCAACAGCGCGTTCTGCGCCAAGCCGCCCGCGCGCTGGCGGCGAAGGGGCTGGTTCACGCCTACGGCCACTGCAGTTTGCGGTTGTCCGACGCTCGGTTTCTCGTGTGTGCCCCGGTGCCGATGGGGCTCATCGGACGCGAGGATGGCATCGTCGTGGAGGTGGACGGCCCCTTGCCCCAGGGCGTTTTGGGCGAAGTGCGTGCGCACCAGGCGATCTATCGCCGGCGGCCCGACATCAGGGGCGTGTGCCGCATCATGCCGCCGATTTTGGGAATGCTGTCGACGCGCGCCATCACGCCCAAGCCACGTCACGGCCTGGGCGCGTATTTTCATCCCGGTCCGGCCTACTATGACGATCCGCGTCTTCTGCGCGACACCGAGAGTGCCGGGCGTCTTGCCGACGCACTGGGCGATTTGTCGGCTGTTGTCATGCGGGGCAACGGCGCCGTCGTCGTCGCGGACGGGATCGAAAAAGCCGTCATGCTGAGCTGGTTCCTGGAAGATGCGGCGAGGGTCGAGCGGGATGTTCGGATGCTGGGCGGCGCGGCGGACGCCGGCGTTTTGAATTCGGACGAGATTTATGCCCGGCAAGTCTATTCCGGCGGCGTCGTCGAACGCATGTGGGCGTGGATGACACAGGGCGACCCGGAACACCCGTGAGCCAGGCCGGAAAATCTGTATACAAATTAAATCCAGTGCGAGGGCGCCGATCGGCGAAGGCAGCGGCGCCGCGAAGAAGAGGAGAAGCGAACAATGGCGACACTCCATGTTACGACCCGCGAGGGCGAGGAGCACACGGTCGAAGCCGAAAACGGCTTCTCGGTTATGGAGGCGCTTCAGGCGGCGAGTGTCGGCGATATTCTCGCGCTGTGCGGGGGGGCGTGCTCCTGTGCAACGTGCCACGTCATCGTTGCGCCAGAATGGATCGAGAAGACCGGCCCGGCAGGCGAGATCGAGGGCGAACTCCTCGACGCCTCGGATCATAAGCAGGAGACGTCGCGGCTGAGCTGCCAGATCAAGATCTCGCCGCTTCTGGACGGGCTTAAAATCTCCGTCGCGCCGGAGGACTGAGGCCGCCGCGCCTCCCGCCGCCAAGCCTCCTGCTGAAGCGGCCGACGCATACACATGCGCAATTCTCTCCTGAGCGTTATTATGTCTCAAGACAGGCCCGCCTGAATCTCGCAAGATCGGCGGCGTTGCTCATGTGTGGTTCGCACGTTGTTTTCGTCGCAGAGGAAGTGGCTGATGGACGATCCGTATCAAATCCTCGGTGTCGCAAAAGATGCCTCGCAGGACGCCATACGCAAGGCGTATCGCAAGCTCGCCAAAGAGCTGCACCCAGACCTGAACCCCGGGAACAAAGAGGCCGAGGCGCGCTTCAAGGAGGTTTCCGCAGCCAACAATCTTCTCAGCGACCCGGAGCAGCGCGCGCGTTACGACCGCGGTGAAATCGATGCCTCGGGAGTGGAGCGCCCTCAGCAGAATTACTATCGCCAATATGCGGAAACGGATCCGACCGGCCGCTATACCTCAACCGCGGGAATGGGCGATTTCGAGGACGTCTCTGATCTCTTCGCCGACCTTTTTGGAGGCCGCGGCGACGCGCGCGGCACGATACGGGCGAAGGGGCGCGATCTTCGATATCAGTTGCATGTGGATTTCCTTGACGCGGTAAACGGCGCGGCGAAGCGGATCTCAATGCCCGACGGCACGGCGCTCGATCTGACCATTCCGCCCGGCATTCGCGATGGCGGGGTGCTGCGCCTCAAGGGCAAGGGATACCCCGGTTTTGGCGGCGGACCGGCGGGCGACGCGCTCGTCGAGATCGCCGTCAGGCCCCATCCCCAGTTCAGTCTTGACGGGTCCGACATCGTCGTGGAATTGCCCATCACGATCGATGAAGCCGTGCTCGGCGGAAAGGTCGAGGTTCCGACCATTTCGGGCCGTGTCGCGATGACGGTGCCCAAAGGGTCGAGTACGGGGCATACATTGCGGCTCAAGGGCAAGGGCGTAAAATCAAAGAGCGGCGTGGGAGATCAGCGGGTCATCCTGCAGGTCGTGCTGCCCGACAAGATCGACCCGGAGCTTGAGACGTTCATGACGAAGTGGCGCGAGCAAAATCATTACGATCCGCGCGCCAAGCTGAGGAGCGCATCATGAAGCTTCGAGAGGACCAGGTCGCCGAGCTGATCGGCTCCGTGAGCGTGAGCGAGCTGCGGCTCTGGGTTGCCGAGGGCTGGCTTGCCCCCGAGACGGACACATCGGACCCCGGGGACCCCGGTTTCGACGAACTCGATATCGCGCGGGTCCGGCTTGTGTGTCAGCTGCGCGAGGACTGCGCCTTGCCGCAGGAGGCGATCCCGGTCGTGCTCTCGCTCATCGACCAGATCCATGGGTTGCGCCGGGAATTAAAGGGTTTGGCGACGGCGGTCGCCGCTGAGCCGGAGGATGTGCGTGCGCGCATACGGTCGAGCTATCACGCCGGCCGCAATCAGTCATAGGCTGGTTCGAGCGTGCGCCGCGGCGGCATCGCGCGCCGTGATATATCACAGGTCGAGCCAAGCGGCGGTGCCGCAGGAAAGGAAATCCGTCATGGACAAGGATGAACTGACGCGCTGGGCGCTCGCCAATGGATGGCAGATGATCGGCGGTTGGCCGAGCCTTACAAAGCCGTCAGCGCCGAAAGAGGCAATCGTTCGAATGGTCCTCAAGGCGACCGTCGTGGCCATCGAGTTCAAGAAGCCCGTGGGGAAGTGGGAGAAAATTTCCAGCGAGAGCTACGGCAAGGTCGCTCTTGATGAGCAGACGGGGCTCCCGAGCGGTCTGGGCCTGACCAGCATCGCCGGCTTCACAAAGCTGATGCAGGAAAACAGGGACCGTCTGGTCTTTGCGAAGATGTCCAATCCGAAGCCGGACTAGCGTGGCATCCGCGCGCCCGGGACCGGCGCCACGTCAACGCGGAGGCTTTCGTGGGAGCCGTCCAGGCCGAGACGGCATTTACACCAAAAAAGGTTTAAGGCGCTCTCTCCCGATCAATTTGTCTTCGCGGCGTGCGCCGGGCGCGATCGAGCTCGCAACCCCACCAACGCCCCGCTGACATGCCTCCCCGTATGCAATTTGCGTCCCGGCGAGTTGCTTGCGTTCTCATTCCGGACTCTGGACCGAATTGCGTGAGCGGAGGCCGATCCCTATGAGAGTCGCGTCCTCTTGGAGTTTCCGCGGGGCCGAAGTCAGGCGCTGACGGCGTCGTCCGGGCCCGGGGTCCGCGCAGCGACGAGTGAGATCTCTGCCACCGGCAGTTGGGGCCAACGCTTCAGCGCGCTCTCGCCTTCCCGGGTCAAAGCATAGACACCGCGCTGCGTCCGTCGAAACCAGCCATAGACATTCCGCAGCAGGATCGTAGGTCCTTCCGCAACAACGGGCTTCAGGTCGCGCGGTCGCTTTGGACCCTGCGCCAACAGGGACGCGCAGATGAGCGCCTGCTGGCGGTAGGCCGTCATGATCGGCGCGCGC
>LADL02000234.1_pt1 | contig 33566 bp, 28 predicted proteins | sample 619721 | NCBI WGS metagenome assembly LADL02 (sample SAMN03397408, study PRJNA257561) | rock porewater metagenome | biome: terrestrial; feature: Opalinus Clay rock; material: porewater; isolation source: Opalinus Clay rock porewater BRC-3 borehole | place: Switzerland: Mt Terri URL, St-Ursanne ...
AAAAGGTCAACAAAGTACTTATTCAACTACAACCTGAGGCTGTCCAAAAGGCTTCAGATGCAAGGCGCAGCCGCAACGCAGCAGATGGACTTTTTCAACAGCCTCCTAGACTGTTTTGTTATCTTCTATGCCGCTTTCTTTTCTTCAACACCGCGCAGCCAGGCAATGACAAGCAATACCAGCGGAACGGCAAATTCAAAGGTCAATAATAAATAAGTAAAAGAACTGCCGATAAACTGCACCAGTTCATTTGTGCTGGCAAACATTAGGATTGATAATGCAAGGATTATAACCCCGTAGGGCATGATTAAAGGTTTATAACTCTTCAGACCGGCCCACTGGGCGGTGAGGAGCACCAGCAGGTAGTGTATTGCGGAAAGTTTAATAAAAATACCAGTATACCAGCCAGCCATAATCATAATATCCAGTCGGGGCAATCCTGGTATTTCAATAACCCTGGAAAGCTCCAAAGCCGGAATAAGCATTCTCATAGTTGGGTTTAATCCAAATACCGCTATGGAAACAGTTCCCAGGAGTAATGCTCCGCTCAATAAGGGTATCGAGATGAATGCAGCCTTGATTACTTTGCGGGGTTGGGTCACAAAGGGGAGTGCCGAAAGCAGAAAAAAACCCTCCGCCATCTGCGCCACTAAAATAAAAGAACCACTGACAGTTTGTTTAAAGCCATTTTCCAGTATGGGCAAATACCTGGTCAAGTCGGCACGGGGAAGAACAGCAAAAGATACAAGAATAAGGAAAAAAAGACCAATTGGAAACAGTATCCCGTTGACCCTGTTGATTACCTCAAAACCGCTCCAGACAATATAGGTGGACAGAAGAATTGTTATAAGTGCAAAAATAACTTCCGGTGTTCTCTGAAAAAAAACGATGGTCATAATTTCCCCCAGTTCTCTGGCTGTAGTGGCGCCAAGTATCAGGATGACAATCAGGTATAACAGGCCAACAAATCGCCCCGGCAGCAGGCCCAGGATTGACTGTGAGTATTCAATCAAACTTTTCCTGGGAAAACGGAGGGTGAGGGCGATTGCGTTGGCCGATACCGGCAGCATGACCAATGTAGCTACAAGGACAGAAATCCAACCGTCTCTCCCAGCATGCCGCACGACTATATAAGGGACAAAAATATCAATGGTGGAAATAATAAAGGTGAAATAGAGGATGGTAAACTGGAACATGTTGATGTATGCCGGTTCCAGTTTGAACTGCAGCGTCTCGCCGGGTATCTTTTTCATAGAAATAAGCAACTCCAGATTTAAATATTTTAATATTGTGCGCAAAATCTGTCTCTTTAACCCCTTAATGACATTCAGCAGCAGTGAATAGTTTTACCGACCCTTTAGAAATATGCCAACAAAACAATGAACCGCCATTGCTATGGCGGTTCATCTGTTTACGGGTGCTTATGGGGCATTTTGATTTTAGTCTATTTCTTACGGGGCTGCATTCCTGCGATATTCCTGACAAGATCCTTCTTGGACTCAATGTCGTACTGGGTGGTGATGGCGATCTGTTCCATAATGGGGGACCCGCCTCCGTGGTACGAACCGTACGTCATGGAGCCTGCGGAGCCGGAAAGACCAAAGTCGATGAAGGTTAGCCAGAATTTGATTTGCTCTTCGATGGGTATCTTCGGGTTCCGGTTGAGGTATTTCTCAAGCAGAGCTTTGGTTTCGGGGTTGGTCAGGTCTTTTTCGTAAGGGAAGGTGGCGGGCAGGCCGCCTGCGATGTTGCAAAGTATCTCCTGCTCGTGGAATACCGCCTCACCGGTCAGGCACCTTCCAACATTGGCGTAAATGGAGTGCGGGATGCAGCTGCCGGGTCCATAAGGCAAAAAGCCAAAACCGGGCATGTAGACTTCGGCCTTGCCGAGGTCCGAGGCTGTGTAGCCGGCCGCGTATCCCAGCTCACCGGTCATGATCAGCTTGGACAGCATTTCGCGCACATGAGGGGTCTTTTGAATACCGTTTATTTCAGCGGCCAGGCCTGCCATTCCGATAACATAATCCAGCAGGGCCGGCTTGCAGCCGGAGTAAGAATGGCGGTGGAAGAGGGCGAACAGTAGAGCCGCCACACCGCCGTGCTGGGTTTCTCCACACAGGAAAACACGGTCCCAGGGAACGAAGCAGTCGTCAAAGATTACATAAGAGTCCGTGTAGCCTATATCCCTACCTCTTTGAAAGTGGTCGCGCTTGCGGTTGCCGTGGAAATGTACAACCTGCTTTACGCCTTCATAGTCAGAGGGGACAGCGAAGCAAAGAGCATATGCTTCTTCACCTTTTTTAAGTGCCCGGTTAGGTACTACCAGTATTTCGTCGGAAATAGAGGCTTCAGATATATGGACCTTGGATCCGCGGACGATGATTCCATCGCTCCGTTCCTCCACCACATGCACATACATATCAGGGTCAGTTTGCTCGGCCGGCCGCTTCAGGCGCTCGCCTTTGACGTCGGTCTGGGCGCAGCTGGCCACCAGGTCTTCTCTCTGGAAGCGCTCCAGCCATTTCAGCCAGTTATCATAGTATGCGGTTTTGGCCTGGGGGGACTTTTGTGCCTCAAAGGAAACAGCGTTGATGGCGTTGGAAGCGTCAATGCCCATGCACCGTTGGATGCATGAACCAACCTTGTTGCACAGGAACCGCGTCATGTCCTGTTTTTTGTGCAGGTCTTCGGGGGTTTGATGTATGTGGTTGAAGCGGTTGATGGTTTCGCCCGTCAGGTGTGATGTGGCGGTACAAAGGTCTTTGCTGGCCGGGTCCCAGGCCGCGTCAAAGGTCAGGCCCATGACGTTGAGGGCGCCCTGTTGACGCTCATCCAGCCTGTCAATTTTTTCGCCATTGCTGTAGAGGTTGCGGTTCATCTTGCCTAACCCCTCGATGTACTGTTCCTTGGTTCTCATGTTAAATCTCCTTTCATTTTAAAACACTTGGGTATTTATCATTGCCGCGTTTCCACGCATAGATGGCGCGCTGCGTTTGCAAAAATGCGAAACTCCCCGGTTTCACCACCCCCAACACAAAATTGCAGGGATACTTAAACATCCTGGTTTTCTCTAAAAACAACTCCCAAGGCATAAACCTGATTTTCCTCTTACCCCATAAAATGCAATATTCATGCCCACACGAGACTCATCATTGTAAAAAGTGGTGATGCGTCAAAAAAATACTATATATAGGGATTTCATCGGTGATTTCTTGGAACAGCCGGTAGTGGTCAAGGCAATATTAAGACAAAAGGGGGAGATGTTTTGTTTTTTCACCTGGGGATGTGTTAAAAATATGAACAGTTAAGGAGGTAAATAAAACATTGACAGATTGATCCGGAAACGGGTTTTTGCATCCCCGGCATATTTTTTGGTCATTACGCCGCCAGAAAGGCTGCCGGACTAAATACCATCGATGCATTAATATTTGAACAATTTATTATAAGGGGAGAAGGAAGGATATTTAGAATAAATTATTGAATGAAATAGAAGCTGCGTCATCCTTGTCAGGAACAAATCCAAGGTAACCATCAGTCCGTTTAAGGAGTTATATATGAGGCAAAAAAACAGTTGTACCTTTGATTATCCAATTGATATAACAATAAAAATGCTTTATTTTGCCGGTAAGCTTTTCCAGGAGCATGATAGTTATGACTGGGTTCCCGGCTGGCTTGTCGGAACCCTTGGTATTAACGGATCTGCACTGGGAATTAATGTTGGGAAGCAGTATATTGTTCATTTTGCCAATCAAGACAAAGATACCAGTTCCGTGAAAATACCTTTTGACTTACTATGGTGCTCCGGCCAGGATGTATTTGGAAATAGGGATGTTCCCTGCCATGTGTTTGACTGTCCTGTAAGGCAGATAATGATTGAAAGGTGTGGACAACCGGATCAGGAGGTAACCTGTTTTCAAATGTCTGGCATGAAAGGCTTTTTGATGGCATGCGGAGATGGGCTGCAGCTGAATTCGTTTCCTGTTGCGGAGATACTTAAGGCTATATCCCATATAATCGAATGCAGTTTGGATACCGTTAAGAGCCATGGAAAAGCTGCTCCATTTTTTCTTCCATCAGAAGATATGGCGCAAATATGGTCGGAAATGCTGGCAGGATTGTCACATGATTTAAGAACACCTCTGGCTTGTATTAAAGGGTATGTTACAACATTATTGCGGGAGGATGTAACCTGGGACAATGCTATTCAAAAGGATTTCCTGAACATCATTGTTGAAGAAACAGATCATATTGAAAGTTTAATCAATGACTTGCTGGATTCTTCAACCTTAAGCTGGAAAGGGGAAATAGAGCTTAAAAAAGAAATGGTTTTACTTCCCCATATAGTAAACAAAGTTTTAAAGGACCCCTCATATCGTAATAAAGGCCATAATTTTACTGTATTTTTTCCGGAAGAATTTCCGTATGTAGAGGCAGACCCACTTAGGATTGAACAGGTGCTTCGTAATCTTGTAGATAATGCAGTTAAATATTCCATGAATAATACCCAAATTATGATAGAAGGTGAAATTGCGCCAGGGGAAGTAGTTGTTTCAGTGACCGATCAGGGAGTTGGTATTGATGACGAGCATTTAATACGATTGTTTGAAAAGTTTTTCCGGATAACTGATGGGAACCATGAGCAACAAAAAGGTATGGGTCTGGGGCTGCCTTTGGCCCGTCAGGTATTAATCAATCACGGTGGCAGAATATGGGCAAAAAGCAAGCTGGGGCAGGGGACTACTTTTTATTTCACGCTGCCTTATGAGTTGCCGGGTAGCTAAACTACCATCCACGACGAAAGGAGGTTCAAAATGAAGCGTAAAAAAATTTTAATAGTAGATGACGAGCCTCGTCTTGTGCGGTTAGTTAAAGTTAACCTGCTGGCCAGCGGCTATGAGGTGGGGATGGCGGTTGACGGGAAAACCGCGGTTGAGCAACTGGAAGCTTCGTACTATGATTTGTTGATTTTGGATATTATGCTTCCGGGTTCTTTCAACGGGTTTGAGGTGTGTAAAAGAGTACGTGAATTTTCCGATATACCTATTATTATGTTAACTGGCCGTGCCCGGGAGCAGGACCGGATACGCGGCTTTGATGTTGGGGCCGACGATTATTTAACAAAACCCTTCAGTGTTGATGAATTGCTTCGCCGTGTCAAGGCGGTTATCAGGAGAACAGGCCAATCAGAGGATTTTCCAAAATGCCCTACCTATACAACCGGTGATCTGGTGATTAATTTTGCCCAAAGGCGGGTATTTGTAAGGGGTGAGGAAGCAAAGCTTACCGCTACTGAATATCAGGTTCTGTATCATCTGGCCTATCACGCGGGAAAGGTAATCACACACGAAGATTTATTAACCTGGGTATGGGGGTCTGAATACCGTAACGAGCTACACTACCTGAGAAATTATATTAGCAGCGTTCGCAAAAAAATTGAGGATGATCCTGCTAACCCAAAATATATTATTGGTAAACACGGTATCGGATATCATCTCGCAATTGAATAGGGTAGCCTTTATAGAATGGTTCTGAGTGACTCTGCCAATTAAGGCAGAGTTTTTTTCTTCTTAAAAAGCACTCGTCCAGCTTTCCTATTGCATTATGAGCCTTTAAAAAAGGGCAGTGCCATGAATATTTATAAAATTATTATATTTGCAGCAAAATTTTTATATTTATGACGAAATTTTTATATTTACGAGGTACTTTATTATGAGTTTCTTATGGAACATCAATTACAATAACGAAGTATCCGGATAATATGTAAAAGGCAAGCTAAGTACTCTGAGTCATTTGGAGGTCGTCAATGCTCACCCGGGAAGATGTTCTGCAAAAGGTCAGGGAGGAGCGGGTAAAGTTTCTTCGCTTACAGTTCACCGACACTTTCGGATCGTTGAAGAATACCGCTGTAACATCGGAGGATTTGGAACTGGCAATGAAGGGTAGAATCTCCTTTGATAGCTCTGTGGTGGATGGAGTTGTCAGTAATCATGAGCAGAGCATTCTTCTTCGACCGGACCTGTCCACCTTCGTGGTATTCCCCTGGCGTCCCCGGGAGGGAGCTGTGGCCCGTCTTATCTGTAATGTGGATAACCCCGACGGGACTTCCTATGCGGGATGCTCCCGCAGTGTTTTGAAGCGGGTATTGGATGAAGCCGCCCAGATGGGATATGAGTTTTGGGTGGGCACCAAGGTGGAATTCTATCTGTTTCATACTGACAGCAAAGGCAATCCCACCACCGAAACCCATGATCGCGCCGGGTTTTGTGATCTGACCCCGCTGGATCTGGGAGAGAATGCCCGGAGGGATATGGTGCTAACCCTGGAAGAAATGGGATTCAATATCGGCTCCAGTAATCATGAGGCGGGGCCCGGCCAGCATCAAATCGCGTTAAAACCCGATAGAGTCCTGGATACTGCGGACAGGTTGGTAACTTTAAAGTTCATTGTTCGCACAATTGCCCAGCGACACGGACTTTACGCCTCGTTTATGCCTAAGCCATTGAACGGTATGCCTGGCTCGGCGCTTCACCTGCACCTGCTCCTCCGCCGAAGGGGTTCAGACCCCTTTTTGAATTCGGATCAGTATGAGGAAACCAGTCAGGAAATAGGTCATCTTATGGGTGGCATACTGGCTCATGCCAGGGCTAATACTGCTATTACCAATCCACTGATTAATTCGTACAAACGTATGATACCCGGTGAACTAACGGCCCCTGCCTATGTAGCATGGTCGGAGGACAGCCGCAATTCACTGCTACGGCTGGTTGCTTACCCTGGGCAGGAAATCTGGATGGAGGTGCGGAACCCTGATCCGGCCTGCAATCCATACCTTGCGCTGGCCTTAATTTTAAAGGCCGGGCTGGAGGGAATTCGGCAGAAAATTCCACAGCCGCCCCCATTGGTCCAAGAGTTTTTCCAAATAAAAGACAATCAGTTTCAGGTGGGGCGATTTGCCTGCCTGCCCCGAACCTTGGAGGAAGCTCTTCGTGAGCTGGCCTCAGATCAGTTGGCCAGGGCAACACTGGGTGAGTATATATACCGAAGGTTTGCCAGGATCAAGGGTGAAGAGTGGGAACGTTTTCTTTCAGTTGTACATTCCTGGGAACTAAAGGAATATCTCTCCTCTTTTTAGTAACTGATTAACATTAAGATGGTTTACATAGAGATGTAAATTTATTTATTGGTTGCTTTAAAAGATCTGAGATAGGTAAACCGGTGGTTGTTTCATCACCGGATTTCTTTTCAAAAAAATAAAATGGCCGAATTTAAAAAAGGGGGGTATATCAGTGGGCGTTCCACAACAGGTTATTAGCGGAATATTGGATCAGGTAATTAAAAGGAATCCCAGTGAACCGGAATTTCACCAGGCTGTTTTGGAGGTGTTGGAATCTCTTGAACCAGTAATTGAAAAAAACCCTGAAATTGTAGAGACAGGAATACTGAACAGAATAGTGGAGCCGGAGCGGCAAATTATGTTCCGGGTACCGTGGGTAGACGACAATGGCCGGGTACAGGTTAACCGGGGTTTCAGGGTTCAGTTTAATAGTGCTATTGGGCCTTATAAAGGTGGTTTGCGTTTTCATCCATCTGTGAACCTGGGAATTATAAAATTTCTTGGATTTGAACAAATATTTAAAAACTCTCTGACCGGTTTACCCATTGGGGGCGGCAAGGGCGGTAGTGATTTTGACCCTAAAGGAAAATCAGACAATGAGATTATGCGGTTCTGTCAGAGTTTTGTGGCAGAATTATACAAATATGTCGGTGCCGATGTGGATGTCCCGGCTGGCGATATAGGTGTTGGCGGGCGTGAAATTGGTTTTATGTACGGTCAGTATAAAAGGCTTACAGGCATGTACAATGGAGTTCTTACCGGCAAGGGTCTGACCTATGGCGGAAGCCTGGCCAGAACTGAGGCTACAGGCTATGGGCTGATATACTTTTTAGATGAAATGCTAAAAGGAAATGGACAAACCCTTGCTGGAAAGACCGTGGTTATATCCGGTTCTGGAAATGTGGCCATTTACGCGGTGGAAAAGGCTCAGCAACTGGGTGCCTTTGTTGTGGCCATGAGCGATTCCGGAGGTTATATTTTTGATGCAGAGGGTATTAAGCTGGATACTGTTAAGCAGATAAAAGAAATTGAGAGAAAGAGAATCAGTGCTTATGTAAACTACCATCCCACGGCCCAGTATCACGAAGGCACGATGGGGATCTGGTCAGTTAAGTGTGATATTGCTCTTCCCTGCGCCACACAAAATGAGATTAATGAGGAATCTGCCAGGAAACTGGTGGCCAGTGGGGTTATAGCAGTGGCTGAGGGAGCCAATATGCCCTCTACCCCGGAAGCGATAAAACATTTTCAAGAAAACAAAGTTCTTTTCGGTCCTTCGAAGGCTGCTAACGCTGGCGGGGTTTCCACTTCAGCCCTGGAAATGTCCCAGAACAGTATGAGATGCTCCTGGTCATTTGAAGAAGTAGATGCGAAACTAAAGGATATTATGGTTAATATTTATCGACAGACCAGTCAGGTAGCCAGAGAGTATGGTTGTGAGGGTAATCTTGTGGCAGGGGCAAATATTGCAGGGTTCTTAAAGGTGGCAGGGGCTATGATGGCTCAGGGAGTAGTGTAGAAAGAAATGTCTCTTTGTATAAAAGACAGTGGACTTAACGGTAACATTTAATTATCCATTAATAAAAGCAAAGGGATGCAGCAATGCATCCCTTTATTTCAAATATCATTTTTTGTTAAATACCTGAACATGCATTAAATACTCCAATGTTCTTTGCAACAAGCCTTAACTTATTATTGATGGAGGAAAGGAGGAAGAGTAATGTCGCAATGCCCTTTGGCTTATGCAGATCCTTGTTCGGAATGCGCCCAATATGGTAGATGCTGTCCAAGTCAGGCCATCCAGAAGTTAGCCGATCTTGAAGATCTTATAAGGGATTTAAAGAATAAGATCCAGGACATGGCTGATAAAAAGTAAAAAGCAAACTTTATTTTTCCATAACCTCCTCCAACTTAAGCTCTTTCATGCTGTCCAGGCAGCGGGGAGGAAGGGCCATGTAAAAACCGGTGGCCAGATCCAGATACTGGCGCATGGAGTCGGATATATCGCCCGCCACCCTGGCGGGGGCTCCCAGAACCAATTTGTTGGGGGGTATAACCGTTTTCTCTGTTATCAGGGAACCTGCCCCTATGCAGCACCCGTCTCCAATTTCCGCCCTGTCCATAATTATCGCCCCCATCCCCACCAGCACATGCTCGCCCAATATGGGGGTATGCAGAATCGCCCCGTGGCCTATATGGTTCCGGGGCCCCAATTTGGCGGTCTCACCAGGAATAACGTGAATCACGCAATTCTCCTGTATGTTTGATTTCGGCCCTATCTCCACGCTCCCCCAGTCGCCTCTGATGCAGGCTCCGGCCCCTACGTAGCAGCCTTCTCCCATTTTTACAGCCCCTATTATTGTGGCACTTGGGTGAATATAGCTTCCTTTACCGATGGAAGGCCTTTTACCCTCAAATTCATAAATCAAATAAGACACCTCCGTAATCTGGTTCGTTAAACCCTAATCCTCGAATGCTTTAAAGGCAACGGAAGCATGGGCCATCGACGCTCCGGAAGCAAGACTCACCGCCACCAGTATAGCCTCTGTAAGTTCGGCCTCGGTTACTCCCGCGGCCTTTGCGGCTTTAACGTGGCCGCTTATGCAGTAAGGGCACTGTGTAATATGCGCGCAGGCCACAGCAATTAACTCCTTCACCTTTGTGCTCAAAGCGCCTTCGGCCATAACCTTGGTGGATAGCTCCATCATTTTTTGAAATATCTCTGGCTGATGCTGCATTATTTTGCCCACTTTGACAATATCGGCTTTACCATAGAAATGTTCGCTCATTGTTGACCTCCATTATATTTTTTTATTGCGATTTGTTTTCTACATCAAGTTGTTTATACCTTTATAATTGGAAACGAAATATAGAGGTGGACAGGGATAGGAGTTATCAATTCAAGCACTCCCCAGATTTAATGTAAAGTATCCGTCGTCTCCCGCTTAACAGTTTTTGCTAGCCAGGCTAATTACCAAAGTGCTATTATATTGATGATAGTCCATACGGCGTTGCAATTAGTATTACATAATATGGAAAATAAACTGGGAGATGGGAAGAATCAAAAGGGAGACTGGCAATAACTATAAATGGATTGTTTTATCCTGCACTACATTAGGAACTTTGCTTATGGCGCTGAGCGCCCACATGATGCTGGTGGCTTTGCCGGTGATCATCAATGACCTGCAGACTACTATTGAGCATATTGTATGGACACTAATTATATATACATTAGCAATCACTGTATTTGTGCCTTCTATAGGGCGCGTCGCTGACATGTACGGGCGTAAACGTTTATACATCCTGGGGCTTTTACTTCTTACGGTGGGTTCAGTACTATGCGGTATTAGCACTAACTGCAGCCAACTAATAGCTGCCCGATTTATTCAGGCAATTGGTGGGTCATTTATAATGGCAAACAGTGCCGCAATTCTGACTGATACATTTCCAGCCCATCAATTGGGAAAAGCATTAGGAATTAGTGTGGCGGTATTTTCTTTGGGAATGATAGTTGGTCCGACCATAGGGGGCTTTTTAACTTCTTATAGTTGGCGCTGGGTTTTCTTTGTAAATGTTCCTCTTGGTCTTTGTGGGATTGTTTGGGCTCTCTATCATATACGTGAAATTACGATACCAGAGCGTAAGGAAAAGTTCGACTGGGCAGGTACCACTACTTTTACACTGGGGTTATTTTCAGTATTAATCGTTCTTACGATGGGACATGTATGGGGCTGGCTATCTCCCAAGGTTATTTCCCTTGGTACCATGGGTTTAATACTGCTGACTGTTTTCATTTTTATTGAAAAAAAAGTGAAACAGCCTATGTTGGACTTAACGCTGTTCAGTACCAGATTTTTGGCTGCAGCATTTATATCTAATTTTTTACATGGCCTGTCTCTAGGCTCAATAACCTTTTTAATGACATTTTATTTCCAGAGCGTCCGTGGTTTTATGCCAGTTCAGGTGGGAGTTCTATTAATGCCTCTTGCTGTATCCATGCTGATATTTTCAACAGTCAGTGGTTTTTTATCAGACCGTTTTGGTTTACGGGGATTAAGTTCTTTAGGTTTTATTATAAGGGCAATGGGTTTTTTGGGACTGGGCCTGATAACTATTAAAACATCTGTATTACTAATCACTGTTCTAACAATAATGATAGGTATAGGAACCGGTCTTTATATATCTCCAAATTCCAATGCCATCATGAATGCAGTGCCGCCTCAGCGGCGGGGGATAGCTGCAGGAACCCGGGCCATGATGAATAACGCTGGAATGGTAGGTAGCATTGCAATAAGTACCGCGATAACCGGCGCATCATCAAAGGGGGTAACAATAGGAACAGTTATGCTTGAAGGATCTTCACAACTAAATTTTTTAACTGGTTTACAACATGCATTTATTATATTTTTCTTTATCAGTCTGCTTGGAGCGGTAATATCTTTTGCAAGAGGTAATATCAAAAAAAATGTTTTAGAGAATATGTCCTAGATGTCAGGATGCTTAAAAACGTGTCTATCAAAAGCCATTGCCTAAAGGGAAAGAAAGAACCGCCAGATGGCGGTTCTTTTCACTGATCTAAAAGACATTTTAGTTTGTTAAATCAAATCTAAATAGTTGTTTCTATCATTTAAAAAGCCCTTATAAATTCGATAATAGTCGGTATCCTCATATTGAACTTCTTTAATTGGGATACAGTCGAAGCTATAGATACAGGCTTTGGGGAGGGCAAGCAATATAGGGGAATGTGTAGCGATAATAAACTGGGCATGTCCTGCTTCACTCATGGCCTTTATTATTTTTAGCAATTCCAGTTGTTTTCCCGGAGAGAGAGCATTTTCGGGTTCATCAAGGAGATAAAGTCCTTTTATTCTATATCGGCTCTTAAAAAAAGCCATGTGATACTGGCCGTGGGATTTAGAGAGATATTTTTCCCCACCGAAATATTGTAATATGCCGGGATCATTTTTTGACCACTCATCTACATTCTTTGCAAAATGGCGAAATATTTCAGAGGCGAAGAAGGAACCAGGTACTTTATCTATTGTCCATTTGATATCAATATATTTGTAAAACTCCTCAGAACATTTATTTCCGTCAAAGTTAAGGCTTTCTTCGTTCCATAAATGGATGCCGCATTTTTTTGCTATTGCCCTTAGCATGGTAGATTTTCCAGATCCATTTTCTCCGGCAAAATAAGTTACAGGGGTATTGAATACTATTTTTCTGGTCAAGTTAAATAATTCCAGGCAATAAGGATAAAGAACTCTGGTAGGATATTTTTCCGGCAATAGGGTAATTTTTTCCAAATGCATACTTTAACCTCATAACATAATATTATTTTGCATTTTATTATATATCAAAAGGACTTCTCCTGAAGAATTAATTTTATCATGGACTTGATTTTTCGATTAAATCATAGGGGAGGTTCTCAATAATATGCCTTTTTCTTGAAATGTTTATTAACTGTTGACTGATGCTAACAAAGGTAATAATATAAAAGTACGTATGTTAGTACTAAGTAAACAGCGTGATTATTATGAACTTCAATGTACTTTACGGATGACCAACAGGATAGAGGGACTGGTAATGGAGGTGAAAATAGAAAATCAATAAATAAGGTGTTATCAGTTCATAAGATTGGAGGAAGGCAGTTGACGGTGGTAAAAGGAATTCTGGATAACATCAGGGTGATTGACGCATCCACTTATCTGGCGGGGCCCATGATGGGTACGCTATTGGCGGAATTTGGTGCCGATGTGATTAAAATTGAGCAGCCGGTAGTTGGCGACCCGGTCAGGAAGGTGCCTCCGTCTCATAATAACAGCTCCCTGATACACAAGGTAACCAACCGCAATAAAAAATGCATCACCCTTGACTTTCACAAAAAAAAGGGTGTGGACCTTTTTTATCAGCTGGTTGCGGCCTCGGACGTGGTTATACTGAACTATAGACCCCAGGTGCTGAAAAAATGGTCTATTGACTATGAAGACCTTATAAAAATAAAAAAGGAAATAGTAATGATGCACTTCACGGCCTTCGGCAGGAATGGCCCCTATTCGCATAAGCCCGGTTTCGCGAGGGTGGGGGAGGCCTTTTCCGGACTGACCCATATAACAGGCTTTCCCGACCGCAAACCTGTTTTTTGCGGCTACGCTATAGCCGATGCCATGGGAGGGGCTTACGGAGCCTTTTCTCTGATGCTGGCCCTGTACCACCTTAAGCAGACCGGCCAGGGCCAGTTGGTGGACCTCACCCTGTATGAGCCAATGTTAAGAGTGATGGAAGATTATATAATCAACTACAATATAACTGGAACGGTAAGAGACAGGGTGGGCACCTTCAACCCGGGCATAGCGCCCAACGACCTTTACCTCTGCGGCGACGGCAGATACGTGGTGCTGCCGGCCTCCACCCAGAGGATGTTTGAGCGCCTGGCCGAAGCCATAGACCAATCGTGGCTGAAGGACGATCCCAGGTTTATAACAAACGAGAGCAGGGTGGCCCACAGGGGAGATCTGGATAAGTACATAGATGAGTTCACCGGGAGCCGCAGCCTGGACGAGGTAATATTGATACTGGAGGCCCATGAGGTGGCCTGCGAAAAAATCAATTCGGTGGCCGAGATATACAACGACCCCCATGTTAAGGCCAGGGAGGCCCTGATTGAGGTATATGACCCGGAGTTGGACCGGAAGGTGACCATGCAGGGTGTTTTCCCCAAGCTGTCCAGAACTCCGGGATCGGTCAACTGGCCTGGCCCGCCCCTGGGACATCACAACAGGGAGATATACTGCGGACTCCTTAATTTGAGCGAGGAAGAATTTAAGTGTTTTAAAGAAGAAAATGTAATTTAGGTGGAAAATAAAATAATTATCAGGTCATTTCTTTATACAAAGAAGGAGCGCTGCCACCGATTACCGAATGTTGAAGTTAAGCGTATCCGGGAGTACAGCTAAGCAGTTTGGGTATGTTTTTATAATAAGTGGGCGGGATACCTGACCAGAGGGTGTTAATATGATCAAGTACGGACTAAAGATATTGTTAATGACTATTTTACTGACCTTTTTTCTGAACTGCCAGAGGCTTGCCGAACCTGACGACCTGGAAATATTGGTGTTAATTAACGGGGAGATGGTTGATCCTGTAGGGCCAGTCCCGGTTGAAAACGACACTGCGCTTTTTCCAGCACAAACACTGGCTGAAAAAATAGGCCTTCGTGGGGTATTTCTCGAAAGGGAAGAAAAACTGATTCTTTGGAATGACCGTAACACCATTTTAATTTCTGTCAATTCTTCAACCGCCTATGTTAACGCACATCCTGTCAGTCTGCAGGCACCGGCCAGAATGATAGAAAAAAAACTTATGCTGCCGCTCAGGTTTACCGTCGAGTCCGCCGGGGCGACTATTTCTTGGGCCAAGGAAACCAGAACAGCATATGTCCAGTCGGAGGCGGAAGGTGACAGCCCGGGAATAGAAATCATTTCTTCCGGTCCTTTAAACATCAAGGACTTAAAAGACAAAAATACAGAGGGAGGACGGCTGAGGCTTCCCCTGACCGCCTTTGTGTATGGAGATCTATGCAATATCAACAATAAAAAGAGTACTCTGCATTCAATAGATACGTTAAAAAGATTCCCGTATATGATATGTGGTGATCCCGGGACATTGGGGGCGGACGACAAAAGAGTAACCGATGCCATCAAGGGAAAGGTGAAAATTTTTGGCTATGTGGGAATGGGTGGGAACACCCTGCCGGAAACGGCCCGGTTGAAATCCGACATAGACAAGATAGCCGCCGCTGGCTGGTACGGAGTATTTTTGGATCAGTACGGATACGATTTCAACGAAACCAGACTTAGGCAAAATGAGATTGTGGACTATATACACGGAAAGGGTTTGGCATGTTTTGCCAATGGCTGGTTTATTGATGATGTGTTGGGAAGTTCCACCGATAATTCTTTCAACCCGGGCGGGGCTGGCACACACCTTGGTCGAGGCGATTGGGTTTTACTTGAAAGTTTTTTAACGGACGGCTCCGGCTACCGGGCGGATATTGGTGAATTGATGGATAAGTACATCAAGGCTCAAAAATACAGGGAAAACCTGGAGGTAAAAATAGTCTGTCTATCGTACAGAGGAAAGGGGATCGAAGACACCTCTTCCCAGGCCGCGCTTTCGTACCTGGTCGCCCTGGCGCTGGGTTTTGATGGCTGGTGGATGGTGGATGCCCTTGAAAATAATGAGTTTCGTTACAGCCCTGACCCGGGCCTTGACTTGGGCGACAGACTGGAGGTAAAGCTTATGAAAGTTACTCCAGAAATATACATAGCCAAAACAGATAAATATCTTATCATCTTCAGCACTGAAAAAGCCCCCCCGCCGGAACTCCTTTTCTATCCCAGAAAGGCTTTGCAATAGGAAGAATTATATAGCCTTGGCCAATTGTTGATGGGACCGATGCAGATTGCATCGGTCCCAGGGGTATCGGATTAGAAAAATTTCCCTATAAAACCTGTTGAAATCCGTCCGGCGGCAAATTCGGGATGGGTGACAATATTCCGCAGCAGGGGTATGTTTGTCTTCACGCCCTCAATTACAGTCCTACCCAGAGCTTCATCCATCAAATCCAGCGTTCTCTGTCTGGAACCGGTACTGACGATTATTTTGGCCAGCAGTGGATCATAATAGGGGGTTACCCTGTAGCCCTTCCTGATGCCCCCGTCAACCCGAATTTTTTCTCCGGAAGGCAGATTAATTGAAGGGTAGTCCAGGGTGACTATTTCCCCTGTGGAGGGCCTGAAGGTGCGTGGGTCCTCGGCATACACCCGACATTCCAGGGCGTGTCCGGTTATGTTAATATCCTCCTGACTCCATGAAAGCGGGAAACCTGCAGCAACCCTGATTTGCTCCACCACCAGGTCCGTTCCGGTAACCATTTCGGTTACCGGGTGTTCCACCTGGAGGCGGGTGTTCATTTCCAGAAAGTAAAAATTTTTCTCCCCGTCAAACAGGAATTCCACGGTACCGGCACCTACATAGCCTATGGTCCGGGCCGCCCTCACCGCATAGGCGCCTATCCTGCCTCTGATTTCAGGATCCACCAGGGGACTGGGGGCCTCCTCAATAACTTTCTGATGTCTTCTCTGGATGGAACACTCCCTCTCTCCCAGGTGTACCACATTACCCTGGCTGTCGGCAAATACCTGCACCTCTATGTGTCTCGGGCCGGGGATGTATTTTTCCAGGTAAACAGCCGGGTTGGCAAATGCCGCCCCGGCCCTGGTCCGGCAGGTATTAAATGACTTTTCCAGGGTATCCCTGCTCTCCACCAACTGCATGCCGATTCCCCCGCCTCCGGCTGACGCCTTCACCATAACGGGGTATCCTATTTCCCGGGCAGACTTTTCAGCTTCCTCCTGGGTTTCCAGGGAAGGACTGCCGGGTACCACCGGAATGCCGGCCTCACGCATTATCTTCCTGGCCTCAGTCTTGATGCCCATGCTGGAAATGGCTCCGGCAGAGGGGCCGATAAATACTATACCGGCCTTTTTACAGGCCCGGGCAAAATCAGGGTTTTCCGACAGAAGTCCGTAGCCCGGGTGGATAGCCTCAGCACCGCAGTCCACTGCAATTGATATTATTTTTTCCATGTTCAAATAGCTCTGGGTCACCGGGGGTGGGCCGATCATGTAGGCTTCGTCGGCTTCCAGAGTGTGCGGGGCCCCGGAGTCTGCCTCTGAATGCACGGACACTGCGATAATGCCCAACTTTTTGCATGCGCCTATTATCCTTAGAGCGATTTCGCCCCGGTTTGCTATCAGTATTTTTTTAAACATATCTGTTCTGCCCCTTCAGTCATCATATTTTAGCATTCTGCTTTTTGGTTCAGATTCTATCATTAAACCAACAACTGCAGACACCAAACAAAAAACAAACAGTATTTGGAAATAAACCTGCATTCCACTCAGATTATTAACAATAATCCCCAAAATACTGGCTGCAATAAAACTTCCCATATGCCTGGATAAAGAGTACAGTCCCGACACCAGGCCGGCCATATGCGATGGCATAGAATCCAGCGCAGCTGTTTGTATGGCCACGTTGCCGAGCCCCAATCCAAGTCCGCAGATGGAAAGCATCAATATTTGATACCAGAATCTTAATTCCGATCCCACGAAGGTAAGGCCCAATATTCCCAGGGCAAGTGTCAGTGAACCCATTATTATGGGAATCTTTTTCCCAAACCTTGTCGCCAGGTAACCGCTGACCGGCTGGCTTAACCCCAAAACGCCAAAAACACTTGTCAGGGCCAGGCCGATAAGAGACGGCCTCAATCCCCAGGCCTGATCAAGGTAAACCGGGATAACCACCAACATGTTGTATAGAATAAAATTCATCATGAAAGCTAATACATTGGCCAGAATCAGTGTTTTTTGTCTTAGCATTGAAAAATGGAATATTGGATAATCAATTCTGCCTTCCCACCAGACAAAAAACAATGTTGCGAGGAAAAACAGACCCAGCAATAAAATAATAGTTGAGGTTCCCAACATGCCTGGCATCGACAGCAGCAGGGCAACCGCAGTCAATAAAGCAGAAAATGAAACTGCCCCGGGAATATCCAGACGCGTCTTACCGCCGGGAGTTTTGGGGGAGATATATTTTCCTGCAAAAAAGACTAAAGGCAGGCAAATGGGTAAATTGATCAAAAATATAAGCTGCCAGCCCCAAAAATCTATGAGCAATCCACCTATGGGCGGGCCAACTGCGGCTCCCGCCGCCAAAACGAACCCAATAATACCGAAGGCGCTATTTCTGCGTCCGCCTGCCGGAACGTCGTTTTGTATGATGGCCATGGCGTTTGGTATTATACAGGACACCCCCAGCGCCTGCAATATCCTGGCCGCGATAATGAAATAAAAGTTGGGGGCGGTTAATACCAAAACCGCCCCCAGCATGGTAAGGTACAGTCCGCCGATAAAAAACTGTTTTCTGCCGTATATGTCGCCCAGTTTTCCTGACAGGGGATGTACTGCGGCCATAACAATAAGATAAACAATAATCAGCCAGGTAACCTCAGAAAAGGAAACGCTGTAAAAATCGGCTATATGCCTTAACCCCACCACAAGCATGGTGGAATTTAAAGGACCCAAAAAAACACCCGTAGCCAAAGAGGCTATCAGATATGCTATTTTCTTTTTTTCGGTGTTATTCTTCGAGTAATGCAACTACATCCCCTTCGTTTATGGTATCACCTTCGCGCACCTTGATCTCCTTGACAACACCGTCTGCCGGCGCCATTAGAGGGATTTCCATTTTCATAGACTCGACCAGAAAAAGTGTGTCTTCTTCTGCCACTTTGTCCCCTACATTAACTTCAATTTTCCATATCAAACCCGAGATATCTGATTTTACTTCAGTAATAGGCATTCCTTTTTCCTCCGCATTCTTAATTTTTATGTTAAAAGCTTGTTGGCCAGGTGCGCATGAGATGGCTGGAGACACCGTTGGTCAGGCGATTTACATGACATTCCAGAATTCTGGCAAGGTATGACCTGGTATCCCTCGGGTCGATAACCGTCTGCGCCCCGTATACCGCGGCAAAATCGTACGCCGAAGTATCACGCTTCATTTCCTTCAGACACTGCTGGAAGCGTTCGGGATCATCCTGCCTGTTTACTCCAAAAACAATGGCAACGCCCGATGCCGGATCCATAAAGCTGATGTCGGCGGTCCACCATGCCGCCACCTCGTCGGCGTTGCCGCCGCCGCCCATATTCAGGAAAGCCTGGCCGTAATTCTTGCGCATAACTATAGATATCTTAGGCACCGTGCAGAGTGAAAGGGCATTCATCCAGTTCATAATCTTACCTGGTATGCGCTTTTTTTCGGCCTCCACTCCGATTAAAAAGCCGGGCTGGTCCACCAAAAGAATTATCGGGATATTAAAGGAGTCGCATTGAACCAGGAAGCTTACCACCTTGTCGCAGGCGTCCGCATCCACCGCTCCTCCTTTATACAAGGGATTATTGGCTATCACGCCGACGGTTCTCCCGTCCAACCGCGCCAACCCCGTTACAATGGTTCTGCCAAACTTTGCCTTGAGTTCAAAGAAACTTTCCCGGTCCATTACCGCCCCGATAACCTTGCGAACATCGTAGACCTTGCTTTGAGATTCTGGAACAAGGTCCAGTATGTTTTTGACAGCCTCATCGGAGCCGGCGGGAACCGGCATTCGCGGCGGCGCCTCATTATGGTGGCCCGGCATGTAACTCAGATACTTCTTTACAGCATCCAGCGCCTCTTCGTCGGTGTCGACGGCCAGGTCGATGAGGCCGGTGGTTTCCGCATGCAACTTCCACCCCCCGAGTACCTCCGGGTCAACCTCTTCCCTGGTGGCAAGGGCTATAAGTCGGGGGCTGGATACCGCCATAACCGACCCCTTGCGCATTACCACAAAGTCCGACATCGACGCGTACCAGGCCGATGAGCCGAAACAATGGCCAAGGACGGCCGACACCCAGGGTGTTTCCCGCATGCGCAGGTACTGGGTAGGTTTCGATGAACTGCCCATACTGGTGGCGCCCATTACATCGGGCATGCGGGCCCCGGTGGATTCTCCCAGGAACACCAGGGGCAGGCCCCGCTTGGTGGCCACATCTTTTATATGACCTATTTTTTTGCCGTTTACCTGGCTGCTGGATGCACCCATGACGGTGAAGTCATTTGAACTGATACCTATTTCACGGCCGTTAATCTTTCCAAAACCGGCAATCTTGCCGTCCGCAGGACTCTTTTCTCTCATCGCGGGGAAAATTGACGTACCAAAAAGGCCGGATTCCAGAAAAGTGCCCTGATCAATCAGATAATCAATACGCTCACGGGCGTTCATAATACCGGAAGCCTTCCGTCGAGCAAGTTTTTCCGGGCCGCCCATGCCCATAGCCTTTGCCTTGCGCCTCTCAAACTCAGCAATATATTCCTCAAATGCCATAACAATCCCTCCGTTCGTCAACTATATCCGCATAGTTCTTGTGGTAATACCCAGCATATGGGGGATCAGCGCATAGGCTTCCTCGACCCACTCGCAAAGTATTGGCCGGGTCCTTCGGGGGTCAATAATATCTTCAATGCCAAAGCGCTCTGCGGTGCGAAACGGAGATTCAAAACGCTGATAGTACTCGACCAGCTCGTTCCGCCTGGCCAGCGGGTCCGGGGAACTGGCAATATCCTTCTTAAAAGCTGATTCCACTCCGCCTTCCACCGGAATTGACCCCCAATAGGCAGAGGGCCAGGCGTACCTGATGTTGGCCCTGCCCTTCGGTTCGTATGCCGCGCCGGCCACGCCAAAGGCTCTCCGTATGAAAAAGGTACACCAGGGAATGGTGGCCTGGCCCAGGGCAATCTGAGTGCGTACTGCCTTGCGGATGGTGCCCCTGGCCTCTGCGTTTTTACCGATGGCAACGCCGGGCTGGTCAAAAAAATTAACCATTGGCAGGTGAAAGGTGTCGCACATGTCAACGAAACGTATTATTTTTTCACAGGCGGCGTCGGTCATGGCACCGCCGTAGACTTCCGGATTATTTGCCAAAATCCCCACGGGATACCCATTGAGCCTGCCGAGCATGGTGATTTGCGAAGCACCCTGGTATTTACCGATTTCAAAGAGTGAATTCCGATCAAATACAAGTTCCAGTATTTTTTTCATTTTATACGGGCGCCGGCGGGATCGGGGGATTATCGAGGCCAGGCCTTCCTCGCTTCGGTCCGGGGAGTCATCGCTTTCGCGGACCGGCGGGATTTCGAACACGTTGGAAGGCAGATAAGAAAGGAATGCTGCCACCTGTCGCAGCGCGTCCGCCTCATCCTTGGCCTCATTGTCTACTACCCCGCTCACCCTGGCATGCATGGCGGCCCCGCCAAGATCCTCTTTACTAACCCTTTCATGTGTCCCGGGCTCCACCACCTGCGGCCCGGCTGCGAACACCTGGCTTATCCCTTTGGCCATTACTGAAAAATGGGAGCCTACAATCCGCACGGCGCCCAGGCCGGCGCAGGGCCCCAGCGCCACTGCCGCCACCGGTATTAAACCGAGCATTGTCGTCAGCGGCCAGCGATCGTAGCCGGGGATTTTAGTGGACTGATTTTTTTCAAGCAATCGAATGCTGCCCCCAACCGCATCCACCAGCCGTATCAGCGGTACACGCAGTTCCACGGCCAGCCTTTCTGCAAACACCATCTTCTCCGGCGAAGCGGCTTCGGAAGAACCGGCTTTAACGGTGAAATCCTCGGCCACCAAAACCACCTTTCTTCCGCCAACCCGCCCCTTGCCGGTAACAATATTTGACGGCGTAACCTGGACAAGCCTGCCCTCCTCATCATAGGTGGCGCTGCCGGTAAATGCCCCTATTTCCTGGAAACTTTCGTGGTCAATCAGCAGTTTTATACGCTCCCGGGCTGTTAGTTTTCCGTTGGCATGCTGTCTCAGAATGCCCTCAGGACCGCCCATTTGTTCCGCAAATCCATGGCGGATTTTAATTTCGTCCAGTTCCGGCTGCCAGACATGGCCTTCCTTTTCCACTAAACAATCATTTTCCCGGCCTTTATTAGTGCACTTCTCCTCCATACAATTCCTCCTAATTTTTTGAGCAGCCAGCCACAATGCTTATCCCAAATGCGGCCTGTTCTATCAGCGGGTATACCGGTATCCCTTTTTCAAGCAGAGCACAGGATGTTGCGTATCGTATTTTTTCTATTTCAGGTTCGCCGTTATAACGCAATACTACAGACAGGTTTGTTTTTGTCCGGTCAACGGCGCTCAATTCCTCCACCAGTTTCTTTACTACAAAATCAAGGTCAAAGTAATTCATAACAGGTACCAGATTTATGTGAAACAAAATGTACTTAACCGACTGGTCATCGCTAAAGGCTTTTATTACTTTCCCGAACAGTTTTCCTTCATCCTCGACCAAAACGCCGGCAGGCATATCAACCGGGTTAAGATTCCAATCCGGGTTGGATACTCCTGACTCAATCAACCTCCGGCAAGTCTCAGCACTTAACTTTGCCAGCTGCAGGCCAAATTCTCCGCAATAGTCCGCAGACAGCACCGACGCCCCTCCGCCATTGCCCACAATGGCTACATCCCCATTCCTGAAGGGCTGCAGGTATTGAAAGCTGACAAGGGCAGAAAGCATCTCGTCAATGGTTTTGACGGAAATGGCACCAGTGGTTTTAATCAAAGATTCCCAGGACTCATAATCGCCGGTTTCATTACCGGTGTGCCAGTCCACCGAACGGTAGCCGGATTCCGTTCTGCCGCCTTTTAAAATAACCACAGGCTTTTTTGTGGCGGCTTCCTTCAATAACTCAATAAAACGGCTCATGTTTTTGACATTTTCAATATAAAAGCCTATGGCTTTGGTGTCCTGATCACCCACAAGATATTCAAGGTAGTCCGGGTGGTCAAGGTCGATGCAATTGCCGACAGAAATGGCTTTGCTGTAATGAATGCCCATTGTCTTGCCGCGGGTGACCATATCGAAAGTTATTCCGCCGCTCTGGGAAACGAAGGCGATACTGCCGGGGATTAGGGACGATCCTTTGGTAAAGGTGATGCCGCTGGAAGGACAGTGGGTGCCTATGCAATTGGGCCCTATAATTCTGATATCCCGGCCTTTTATTATTGACAGCAACTCTTTTTCCAGGGCCTTACCCTCATCGCCGAATTCCCCGAAACCGGCGGCGTATATCTGAACCACTTTAACGCCCTTTTCAGCGCACTCCTTCAGCGCCGCCGGCACCATTTTTTTCGACAGAATTATTACCGCACGGTCCACGGGACCGGGGATTTCCAGCACAGACCGGTAAGCCTTGCACCCCTGAATGGTATCCTCTTTTGGATTAACCGGATATATTGTACCTTTATAGCCGGACTCGATCAGGAAGCGCATGTCGGCGCCCCCCAATCTCCCTCTGTTGGATGCGCCGATAACCGCGATTGACTCCGGCTTAAAGGCAGCGTCGAGAGTGTGCTTTGAACTGCCTGGCGTGATCAAGTGTGGTACCTCCAAACAAATATTTTCATGTTACTCTAAAACACCTTCGGCCCGTTTGTCCCAGGCTTTAATTTCCTTGTAATACTTTACAGACCCGGCATGGTAGGGGACATCCGTGCCTAGCAGGGCATTTTCAAGGGTCCACTGTTTTGCCGCCGGGTGGACCTTGGCCACTTCATCGGAATGCTCAACTATTGTTTTGGTTATTTGATAAGCCAGATCCACGGGCATATCCTTGTTCACCACGTAAGGCGCCGGTGATGCCCCGGTATATATAACTTCCGTCTGGCCTTTATAGGTTCCGGAGGGAATTTTTCCGTATACAAATCCGGGAATAAATCCAGCAAGTTTTTTCACCTCATCGGCGGTCATTGACAATAAGCGAATTTCTTTCTGAGTGGCCAGCGATAAAATACCCGGGTTCGGGTACATGGTGGTCAGCATTATGGCGTCCAGGGTTCCATTCTGCAACGCCTCGACAGATTCGTTAAACGACAGGTACTGCGGTTTTACCTGGGTGTAATCCAAGCCATAAACCTTCAGCAGATCCCGGGAAACCGCTTCGGTACCACTACCTGCTTCCCCTACCGAGACCTTCTTGCCTTTCAGGTCGGCATAGCTTTTTATACCGCTGTTGGCTGCAACCACGGTATGCTGTAGGGTCTGGTGGGTTGTTACAAGGTACCTCAGTTCTTTAATCATCTCGGGCTTGCTCTTGAATGCAATATTGGCGCTACTGAAACTGGTGGTGCCGATGTCTGCCTGTTTGGTGGCGAGTAATACGGCATTTTCTCCGTAGCCGGCGCTACCAACTACTGTTACCTTGGATCCCGGAATATATTTTTCAATAGTCTGGGCAAGCCCGCCGCCCAGCGCGTAAATGGCGGAACCAGTGTTGCCGGTGCATATTTTTAATTTAAGGTTTTGTTGGGCAGTTTCTGTTTTAGGGGTTTCCTTAGGGGCGGTTGTTTGCTTCTGGCCCGAACACCCGAAAGAAACTGCCATGGCCAGGATTAGTGTTGACAAACCAACGAATCTAAGTAATTTTTTCATTAAATATACCTCCCGCCAAATTATTTTAGATACATAACTAATAACCTTAAACCGCTTGTTCAGCTTTTAACCTCCCCTTCCTTTTTAATAATTGCTGAGCAAAAACACCCCCCAGTAAGACTAATCCGATGGCATCCGTTAGTAAATTGGGGTGTATTAAGAGAAGAGCGCTGATAATCAACAATATCCGGTAAATCCATGAAATTTTATAAATTAAATACCCCTGTGCCCCCGCGGCCAGGGCCATAGTTCCTATAAGCGCTGTTAGAGAAAACAGAATTATTTCAAGAGGGTGTCCTATCATCAGTAATGTTGGATTGTTTACAAACATATAAGGAACGATAAAACCAGCAAGGCCCAGCTTTACCGACTCCATACCGGTCCTCATCGGTTCGGCCTCGGCAATTCCCGCGGTTATGTACACACACCCGGCAATGGGCGGAGTAACCAGTGCCAGAACTCCGAAGTAAAGAACAAACAGGTGGGCTGCTATAGGCAGTATGCCCATGTCTACCATCGCCGGGGCCACCAGTACGGCCAGTATTATGTAGCAGGCAGTGGTGGGAAGCCCCATCCCCAAAACAATTGAACTCAACATGGTCAGTATTAGCAATACTATCAGTGATCCGCCGGCAAAATTAATAAGCATGCCTGATAGTTCCAGTCCTACCCCGGTTAGATTGATACTGCCCACAATTATCCCGGCCACGGCACAGACCGCCACTATTACAAGCGAACCCCTGGCGCCATCTTCCAATGCCTTTAGTATTTTTGCCACGCCCATCCTTGTTTCTTTCCTGGACCAACTGGCAATAATTATAAAAGCAATGGACAGGATAGCGCTATAAAGGGCGGTAAACTTAAATACCGCCAGAAAAACTATAAGCATTACTGGAGGCAAAAAATGATAAAAATTCTGTCTCAACAAAGGTTTGATCTCCGGGATCTCTGATGCCTCCACAGGCTTCAGATCAAGTTTTTTTGTCTCAAAATAGAGCATGAAAAAAATAGCGATGAAATACAGCATGGCTGGAATGAATGCGGCCTTAATAATCTCCAGGTACGGCATCCCGAGGAAATCTACCATGATAAAAGCAGCCGCGCCCATAATAGGAGGCATAATCTGCCCCCCGGTTGATGCCAGAGCTTCTACGGCACCGGCGAAATATGGTTTAAATCCCACCCGTTTCATTAGCGGGATGGTAAATACACCGGTTGTGGCCGCATTTGCCACACCACTTCCACTGATCATTCCAAAGAAGGCACTGGCCAGCACAGCCACATAGGCCGGACCCCCTTTAACCCTCCCCAGCAGAGCCACCGCAAATTTTATATAAAACTCGCCTGCGCCGCTGGCGTTAAGAAAGGCGCCAAACAGAATAAACATAAAAACAAAAGTTGCCGATATACCCAGGATTGAACCGTAAATACCCTCAGTGGTCAGGTACATATAACTCATAAACCTGGACAACTGCACCCCGGAATGCTCAAGGGGCCCCGGCAGGTATGGTCCTCCAAGGGCGTATGCAATGGCAAGCATGGCCAGGACCACGAAACCTCTTCCTGCCATGCGCCTGCTGGCCTCCAACGAAACCAGTATGATCATAATTCCAGATATGGTGTCCAATCCCGTCGGAAAACCGAATCTTTCCACAAGGGTACTATGCTGCTGGACAATATAACCAGTTCCAGCTAACGTTAGGATTATCAGTACAGTCTTGGCAATCCATTCTTTGGCCGTCCCTTCCCAGTCCTTTCTTAACGAGGTAATCAGGAAAGTCAATACCAGGCCAAAGGCAAGGTGAATTGCTCTTTGCTGCATTATAGATATAGTTAAAGTAAGTCCTATGTATAGCTGATAAATGGACATCAAAATGGCAATTATACTTACTACTTGAGCCATTTTAACAATTGTTTTTGTATTGATTTTCTCGCTTGATTGATTTAGTTCTTCCATAATGGCCCCCCTGCTAATAATTTTCAATTTCAGAGTTAATGTAAAAAATACCCGGGTAATGGGGGATTAATTAATCCATAAACAGCTAGTTCAAATTAACAAATAAGCATAGAGTAGATTTACCGATGGACAAACCAAGCTAAGTGTGGCTCCGCATCACCTTCTTTTAACACAGTTTCTGTGTTCTAAAATAGTCGTGTTAAATTCCCCACATCTTTTTGGCGTTGTGAGTCAGTTCATCCCTGAAACTGGGATGTGCTATACTTATGAGAGACCTGGCCCTATCGCGGAGTGTTTTACCCTTAAGCTTTACGCACCCGTACTCAGTAATTACGTAATCAGTCATGGTCCTTGGGGTGGTGACTGCAGTTCCTGGCTCAAAGAAAGGCACGATGCGTGAATGGTTTCCTCCGGTGGCAGTTGACTCAACCGCGATAATCGACTTGCCGCCCGGCGCTTTCAAAGCCCCGTAGACAAAATCAAGGTGACCGCCAGTTCCGGAGATTTGCCGGGTACCGATGGACTCGGCATTTATCTGCCCCGTCAGGTCAATCTGCAGGGCGGCGTTAATTGAAACAAATTTGCTGTTTTGCGATATTACACACGGGTCGTTGGTATATTCCCCCGGGTGCAATTCAATCATTGGATTCTTATGCACAAATTTGTAAAGCCTCTCGCTTCCCAAAATAAAGGTGATTATCATTTTGCCGGGGTGTAACGTTTTTTTAGAGTTATTGACCACACCTTTCTCCACCAGATTCAATACTCCGTCACTGATCATTTCAGAGTGAATGCCCAGGTCTTTTTTCCCTTCCAGACTGGCCAGCACCGCATTGGGAATCCCGCCGATGCCTATCTGCAGCGTGGAACCGTCCTCGACAAGCTCTGCCGCATATGAACCGATGCGGCGCTCCACTTCCGAAGATTGCACCACCGGTACCGCCACCAGTGGGTCGGCAGCCTCGACCAGGTAATCAATTTCTGAAATATGTATGGATTTTCCGAATACCGTGGGCATATTTTTATTAACCTGGGCAATAACCATTTTTGATTCTTTAATTGACATTGGAAGGTAAGAACAACAAATACCATAGCTTAGATAACCATTTTCATCCGGCGGAGTCAGGTGCAAAATAATCTTGTCGTAGGAGTAATTTCCTTTGGCATTGGCCGGAGTTGCAGCGTAGGTGTAGAAAAATCCCGGTTCATAATCAGCTTTTTTTTCCATGAAGGAATTTCTGGTGGTGGGGCCAATCATCAGGGAGTGGTGGAAAAAGCGCTGGAAGTTGTCTGATTCCAGGTATTCCAGGCGACCTGCAACATAAGAGTGGAAAATGGTCATGTTTGTCAAATCATTTCTTTGGATAATAGCATTCATGGTAGACCGCGGGTAAGAGCCTGTATGTCCCACAATAATATTGTCACCCGGGTTGAAAAGAGAGGCGATCTGCTCCAATGAAAGTTTTTTCTGGTCATACATTTGCTGCCAGGGCTTTGTCATAAAATTTACCTCCTGTATGCTATGTTTAAAATTTAACATGCAATTGACTAAGTAACAATGTAATTAATAATCAACTTTAAGTTAATTATAGTATTTAAAAAAGATTTGTAAAATTGAGATATTTTATATATCTATAGACAGCTCCTATGGATCTACCTATAATAAAATTGATGCTGTTTATTTAAAAAAGGAGTTCTGACATGCGAATAGAACAATTGTACTATATGGTGGAAATTGCACAGTCCAAATCAATGACTCTTGCCGCAGAGCGTCTCCATGTTACCCAGCCCAGCATCAGTCTGGCCATTAGCAATCTGGAGAAAGAGCTGGGAGTTGCCTTATTTGAACGATCACGTCTGGGAGTATATCCCACTGAAACGGGTGAAAGGGTGGTAAAAAGAGCCAGGGAAATTTTAATTAAAATAGAAGAATTAAAACTGGAAGCAAACAAAAATTCTTCGGCACTGACAGGAAATCTCTCACTGGCGGTGGTGCCCAGCATTTGTTTGACCTTATTGCCAAGAACCCTGACTATTTTCAAGAAAAAACATTCTAATGTAAACATAACCATTAAAGAAGAGGGTTCCATTAAGGTGATACAGGATCTCCAAGAGAGCAGGGCTGACCTTGGCCTTATTGCAATTTCTGACCATACCCTTAAAAACGATAAAATGCGTGAAGTATTTGAGAAACAGGAGATTTATTTTGAGAGATTATTTTTTGATGAACTGGTGGCATGTGTGGGAAAGCTTTCACCACTTTCAATAAGTGATTCAATCTCACTGAAAGAAATTGTGAAGCACCCTATTGTTATTTTTAACCCTGAATACAGCATGCACTACGGCGTTACCAAAATGTTGAGTAATTACGGCCAGCCAAATATAATGTTTACTTCCGGCAATACTGAAATTACTAAAAAAGTGATATCTGAAGGAACCGCCATCGGGTTTACCACAAACCTGTCGCTAAGAGTAGATCGCTATGTTCAAAGCGGTGAGATTATACCGCTGCGCATTGTAGACAACCCTGTCAGCGTGGAATATGGCTGGGTGCGGTTAACCCATCACCATTTTCAAATGGCCGGGCAGGAGTTTATCAATATACTTAAATCTCAGTGCCAGAATTTTATTGGGTAATTTTTTGATAAGAAAAGCATAAACCGCCATCTCTCGGCGGTTTATTTTTTTAGGGTTCTCATTTGGCCGTCGTTAATCCTCATACAGGCCGTGAATATAAAGACCTGTAATATTCTCAGCAATTTGGGGAATATCGGATTCTTTCTCCAGAACAATATCCCAGAAAAAACTAATAACCATGAATACAATAGACTTGGCTATAATTTGCCTGTTAAGGTTTCTTGCCAGCCGTTGATGCTGTGAGTGCCCTATGTCATCTACCACCCTATGTATGTATTTTTCAAGGGTTTCATTCCAGATATCGCTGATAATTCCTCTTTGTCCTATGGCTTCCCATACTACCTTCATGATAGGCCTGTGATCCAGTGCTATTTCCAGGGGTGCGTGAATTTGCCTGTAAACAATATTCCTGACATCATTGATGTCTTTGGGGGAGTATTTAACATACAGGGCGTTGTTTATTCTGGTGATAACTTCGTCCCTGAAAATCTCCAGCAGAAGATTTTCTTTATTTCCATAATGCACATAGACGGTTCCGTATCCTACACCGGCCCTCCGGCTTATCTTGGTTACGGTTGTGTTATAGTAGCCCTCCTCAAGGAATACCTCTTTGGCGGCTTTCAGTATGTTTTTTCCGGTCATTTGAACTTTTAATTTTCTATTTCCTGTCAGGTTTACGGGTATTTGAGACATCATTCTGCACCTCTCTACAATATTACCCGGTTGCAGGTGAATATAGCAAGAGTTTATGCCGCCGTAGCAGAGATCATACAATATTGACATGGTGTCAAATTAATATTGACACCATGTCAATATGATGTAATATTATAAATAATAAAATTTTTGGGGGTTATCTCAATGAGGTTAGAATTAAAATGGCGCAGCATAGGTCACCTTTTGGAGGAGAGCGCGGATTTATACTGTGAAGAGACTCTGTTTATTTATGAAGGAGAAAAAGTTTCTTTCGGGGAGGTTAACCGGAGGGTGAACCGTACCGCCAACGTGCTTAAATCTCTGGGAGTTCGAAAGGGTGACAGGGTTAGCGTGATGCTTCCCAATGGATTTGATTTTCCAATCAGTTGGCTGGCTATTGCCAAATTGGGAGCAGTTATGGTTCCCACCAATATTACATACAAAAAACATGATCTGGAGTATATACTCACTGATTCAGAGGCTTCTTTTATGATAATTCACCAGGAATACCTGCCTCTTCTGGAGAGCATCAGACCCAAAGTCCCCGGGCTCAGGGAAGTGCTGGCAGTTGGGAAGACTTCCTGTGGATACCCCGGTTACCATGATATAACCGGCATGTCTTCTGAGGAATTTACAATTGAGGATGTTGGGGAGAATGACCTTGTCAATCTACAGTACACTTCCGGCACGACCGGATTTCCCAAGGGCTGCATGCTTACTCACCGGTACTGGCTTTTATTTGCCCAAATTGCCACCGACTATATAAATATAGGTCCCGGGGATGTGGACCTTACGGCACAGCCGTTCTACTACATGGATCCCCAGTGGAATACCGCTCTTTGCATCGCCAGCGGAATTCCACTGGTGATCATGAACCGCTTTTCGCCTTCAAAGTTTTGGCAGAACATAAAGGAATTTAACGTTACCTTTTTTTATGTACTGGGAACAATGCCCTTTTATCTGATGAAACTGGATGAAAACCCGGAACTTGAAAAAAACCACCGGGTCAGGGCTGTCATTTGTTCCGGGATATACCCGGAATTCCACGGCGTGTTTGAGAAACGATGGAATACTCCGTGGCGGGAGGCCTTTGGTATGACCGAGACCGGCTTTGACCTGGTTGTCCCACTGGGAGACAAAGACAGCGTAGGCAGCGGCGCCATGGGTCTCCCCATACCTACCAAGGAGGTAAAGGTTGTAGATGATGATGGAAAGGATGTTTCCGACGGGGATGTGGGCCAGTTGGTGGTTCGGGGAGAGCCCATGATGTTGGGCTATTGGAAAAAACCCGGGGAAACTACCAGGGCGCTGAAGGGGGGCTGGTTTCATACCGGGGATCTTGCTTTCAGGGATAAGCAGGGCTATTTCCACTGGGTCGGGCGCATAAAAGATATGGTGAGAAGGAGCGGTGAAAACATATCCACCACCGAGGTGGAGGGGGTGCTGGTTGAGTACAGCAAGGTAAATGCCGTTGCAGTAATCCCTGTTCCTGACGAACTTAGGGGGGAAGAGGTAAAGGCCTATATTGTGCTAAAGGAAGGTGAAACACCGGATTCTGCGCCGCCGGAGGAGATTTTGGAGTTTGCGCGTAAAAAACTGGCTTATTTCAAGATTCCCAGGTATGTGGAGTATATTGACGATCTCCCCAGGACTCCTTCGGAAAGAGTGGAAAAGCACAAGCTTATCAAAGCCAAAAAGGACTTGCGGCAGGGATGCTATGATGCGGTCGAAAAAATCTGGCACTGATTATCAGGCAAATATGAACGGAGGTTAGAAGATGATTGTGGATTTCAGGGTTAGGCTTCCATTCAAAGAACAGTTTCCCGGCGCGGATACCGATGATGTGTCTTTTGTCCCTTATTATATGAGCCACTATACAGAGCTCTTTTCAACCGCCCTTAAATTTAATATTGGCGTCGAGGAGCTGCTGGCCTCCATGGAGGCCAACGGTGTTTCAAGGTGCGTTATCCAGGCCGAGTGGGAGTTTGGAGACCATAAGGCGTTGAACCGGGCGGTAAAAAAAATTGTTGACAGTTATCCGGAAAAATTTATTGGCTTTTGCACAGTCCACCCCGAGGAGAGTCGTGATATGGCAAGGGAAGCAGAGGAATGGATAAAAAACTGCGGCATGAAGGGAGTTAACCTTCAGCCCTGGGCCTATAAACTACATGCCCATGAAAGGGTGTTTTATCCCCTTTATGAAAAATGCCTTGAACTGAACGTCCCGGTAACCATACATACAGGCGTAAACTATAGCCTGACCCGCAGCATGGACTTTGGCAGGCCTATCTACCTTGATACCATAGCCTGTGACTTTCCGGATTTAAAGATAGTAGCCAGCCACGGAGGTTGGCCGTGGGTGAACGAAATGGTGGCGGTGGCTTGGAAGCATCCCAATGTGTATATTGAAACGGGCGCGGTCAGCCCCAGATATATAGGGCGGCCCGGCACTGGCTGGGAGACATTTATTCAGTATGGGAACACAATTTTGAAAAATCAGATTCTATATGCTTCGGAATGGCCACTGATCCCCTTCGAAAAAATTGTCCGGGAGGCAGAGGCCCTTCCCTTGAAGGATGAGGTAAAAGAAAACTATCTTTACAAAAACGCGGCACGGCTGCTCAGATTATGATCCGAACAGGGAGCATTCCCTTGGAAGATTAACTGAAGGGGGTATTTAATTGGGTTTTGCCGATATCATTTACCAAAAAGACGGGGCTATTGCCATCATAAAAATAAACCGCCCCAAGGTTCTGAACGCGGTCAGGGATCAAGTATGGAGGGAAATCAGCGTGGCCCTGGCCGATGCGAAGGAGGACAACAGCGTTCGGGCTCTTATTATTACGGGGGAGGGGAGGGCCTTTTCCGTAGGGGCGGACATAAAAGAGCTGGGGCAATTCTTTTCCGGAAAAATAAATTTTCTGGAAGTAAGGGAGAATGTACTGAGAATGCAAAGGGTTACCAGGGAAATAATGTCTCTGCCCAAGCCGGTAATAGCGGCGGTAAACGGCTATGCCATGGGCGCGGGGGCCGAGATTGCCATTGCCTGTGACTTTAGGATCGCATCTGAAAATGCCGTGTTTGGCTTTCCCGAGGTCAAGGTGGGACTACTTGAAACAAACGGGGTTACCCATATTTTGCCCAGGCTGGTGGGTCTGGGCAAGGCAAAGGAATTGATGATGACAGGGGATGAAATTGACGCTAACGAGGCTAACAGAATAGGTCTGGTGGAAAGGGTGGTCCCTCATCAAAGCCTTATGGAAGAGGCAAAGAAATTTGGAGAAAAGATAGCCGCCAATGCTCCGCTCTCTGTTTCCCTCGTAAAAGCCTGTCTTAACAAGGGGGCGGAAACCGACCTTGAAACCGCGCTGCTGTGTGAGACCGAGGCTCTCATGGCTTGCTCTTTCACTGAGGACGTCCGGGAGGGGGCACTGGCCTTTCTTGAAAACAGAAAACCAGCCTTTATGGGAAAGTAAAAAAGCAATAAAGTAAAAAAATATAGAAAGGCGGCAATATCATGACCGGAGATAAGTTACAAAAGCCTGAGGGGGCAATGGGACTTAGCATGGCCGTGGCGACACTGGTGGGTTGTATGGTGGGTGCCTCAATTTTTATTCTCCTGGGTCCGATAACCATGAAAACCGGCCCTTCTCTGTACCTGGCTTATATACTGGCCTTTATACCCGCAGCCCTGGGCAGTGCGATATACGCCCAGCTGGGGGCTGCCATTCCGGGTACCGGCGGTTCATACTTATATGCCTGCAGGCTTTTATCACCCCTTATGGGCTTTAACCAGGCAATGCTGCTTATTTTTGGGGCCCTGGGGGCAAGCACAATGCTGGCCATGGGCTTTGCCCAGTACCTGCACTTCTATCTTCCCTCGGTTCCGGTAAAAGTTACGTCTTTGGCCATACTATTGATTATTTATCTGGTCAACATGTTGGGGCTGAGGATGGCGGGAGTCGTTCAGCTAATAATGTGCGCTTGGATGATTGTGGCGCTTTTGGTATTTGCCATACCCGGGCTGTTTTATTTGAAGCCTCTGGAAGGAGCC